>FRDC01003592.1_pt1 | contig 18789 bp, 12 predicted proteins | sample 1106171 | NCBI WGS metagenome assembly FRDC01 (sample SAMEA3930566, study PRJEB13176) | freshwater metagenome | biome: Drinking water system; feature: drinking water; material: water | place: Singapore | collected 2014-12-20 | reverse complement strand
AAGTGTCTTTGAAAGGCAAATTGATAGTGGGCTTGTCGCGTACTTCAACTTGAGCAATGGCTGTGTCTATACATCCTTTGGTACTTTCTACAATCAACTGTACCGTTTTGAATCCGGTTGTTGAATACTTCCAGGATGGGTTTTGTTGGTGAGAAGTATCTGCCGTAGTGGTTTCATCACCAAAATTCCATGACCATTTTGAAGCAGCACCGTATCGAGATTTTGTTGTGTCTTGGAAGGGAATTGGAAATAGAATGCAAGTTCCTTGCGGGATAAAACCGGGATAAAAGCCTGGGTATACTTTAGCGCTGGTAGTTGCAGAATCAACGCATTGACCACCTGCTAAAATTACTTTTAGTTTTACGGTATAAGTTCCTGAATCGGCATATTGGTGAGTTACGGCACCCGTTGGGTCTAAGGTAGTATCGGCCTTTGAACCGTCACCATAAGTCCAGATATAACTAGATCCTGCGGGGTTGATTTGATTGTTTTTGAATGACACTTTCAAGTCATCACAAAAAACATAGTTGGGGTCAAGATAGGCTTTCAGTGGAATACAGTTCGAAACTGCCACATGGATGTCCTTTCTATGAACATTGATTAAAACTCCTTTTCTGTATTCGTAGGCGCAGGCTGTAATTACATATTGACCCGTAACTCCGGGTGCTATTCCGGTTATTAAGCCGGTAACCGGGTTGATGGTAGAGGACGCACCTAAAGGGGAAGTTCCTGAAAATGGAAATTGATAGTTTAGTTGCGTGTAAGGTGGCTGAGATGCTATAATAGGAGCGGGGCTTTGAGTGCTTCCGCCTGTATACCCCCCACACAAACTGTACGATAGGGAATCGCCATCAATTTCAACCGCAGCAAAACTAAACGTGAAAGCGCTATTGGCGCAGATTGCTGCAACATCATTTGTTACAAATTGGGGGCTGTTGTTTTTGTAAGCCTCAGGATAAACAACCGAGCCTGGTAATTCAGCTGTATAAGTACTTCCGGCATTTCCACTTGGGGATACAAGGTTTACGATATTCGCTACACGGCAACATCTTTGATAGGCGATGGTGTATCCATTGTTATTAATAGGAACAACAACAATGGTCGTGAACCATCTAATTCTATAACACACATCGGTTGGAGCGTTGCTAATACAAGGATTGGAGGCCGGATCGAAATTAATGAATTGTTCTTTCGCTAAACGAGCCAAGGCCGTATCACCGTATTGTTGACCATTGTCTTTATTAAAGACCGTAAATGGAATTGCCGTGTCTAATTGACCCGGGCTGGTAGCTTTACAATCGATATACAATTTGAGGGTAACGGTATATGAGTTTGTATTGGCTGTTGGGCCAGGACCATTGTAGGTATAATACATTTCCCCTCCTTTGATGTGTTCGGCCTTCAAAAGTCCTACACAAAAAAGGGTACTGAATAAAAATATGACTGCCTTTTTTAACATTCGGTTCTTCAATAACGTGAATTTTATCCTTGAATTTCAATGTTCTGTAAAAAAGTTTTCACAAAATTGGTCACTTTTTGAGGCTCTTCAAACATCCCCATATGGGCAGTGTTTTCGAGGATCAAAACATGGGTTTCTTTTGCCAAATAACTTTGTTCCAAGCCATCTATATAAGGAACCGCTTTATCGTGTTTTCCGATGATCATAAGTATCGGATAATCAGCGCTTTTTAATATTGCCGTTCGATTAGGCCGATTGATCATCGAATTGTAATAGTATACGAGTGCTTCCGATGAAAAGTTGGAATTTTCTTCAACAAAACCGGTGATGAACGAAGCATTGTTTTGAGTAAACCCTACTGAAAACAGGTTTGGGGTAGTTTGTTTCAAAAACAGAGCCGGTCCATGTTCTTGAATAAAAGCGATGCTCTTAGTTCTTGCTTCCACTTTTTCTGCCGAATCGGCGTATGCTGTTGAATGAAAAAGTCCTAGTGCTTTAATTGCACTGGGTTTTTGTTCAGCCATTGCCAATCCAATATATCCTCCCATACTGTGTCCAATAATTACAATTGACGTTATTACATTCAAGTGGGCTACTAATTCCCAAAAGTCTGATGCTAAATGATCGATCCCCGGTTGGGTGGGATCTATTAATTCTGAAGCCCCTGATCCCGGAATGTCGGGAATAATGAGGCTGGCATTTTGATGGATGCTTTCAGAGAGTTGATTAAATACGTTGTGATCTTCTCCAAATCCATGCAAAAGCAATACAGGCTGTCCTTTACCTTGCAAAGTATATGAAATGATATTTCCGTTGGATGTTTTGAATAATGCCATGATGTATTAATTCGACTTCTCAGCGTAAACACGATATGATTTGAATGCTAAGTATAAAGCTACAGGCAACAATGCTATGTTCATCGATTGCGGTAACCAAGCCCAGTTGATGACCATCAAAAGGTTGATCAAAAACACCACTTGAAAATAGTAACGGGTTTTTTGATTAAAAGGGATGAAACAGGCAATTAAATTGGTGGGAAGTGCCCAAATCAGGTTCATATTGTTAGTACACATATAATGATCTGTTCCAAACCACATGAATACTAAAAGTACTCCCAACGTACCGGTAACAAAGAGTACCAGTCGGAAGATGAAATTGTTAAAGGTTCGAACCTTTCTTGATTTCATGAAATTCAGGAGAATCAACAGAAGGAAGATTGACCCCAAGGTTATTGAAGGAATCCATTTGTTATTGGCAGTTCGTTCAGGTGCGTTGAGCAGTACTGATCTGGCTGCTACAAGCGGTTGATTCCTGATCTTGGTTTCATTTAAATCGTTCATTAACTGCGCCGGTAGAAATCTAGTTTCTGCACGGGTCATTTTTCTGTCGAGGCGAGCACCTAAAAGTATATCGATGCCCAATTTGCTCCAAGCAAACCCTCCATTGTCGAGGTCATGGTGAATAGCAGTTCGGAAACTGTAAGGTATTGGAACAGATTTGGGTAGTTCAAATTGATTTCCTACGGTTTTGTTGAGAATATCGAGTGCTCGAGTGGTGCAATTGTCAAAGGTGAAGTCGTATTTGTAAAATTTGTTTTCTTCTCTGGCATTTACTCTCAGTGCTTCCAAGATGGCTTGTTTTTCCGCGCATTTAAGCCCAAGGTCTTGTTCATAGATTGACCTTTTCTCATAGGTATAAGCCATTTTAAAATCGCTCATTCTTTCAACCGAAAGGAAATAGGGAAGTTTGCCTCTCACAAATTTTGCTAAGAAATTCGGGTCTTCGAATTCAAAAGTGCCGTAATTGAATACGATATCAAAATTGGGAGTTTGAACGCGGATGGCAGTATGTCCAAAACTGCTGTACAGCTCGTCGCCGGGTCCACAAGTGAGTAGACTAATTTTGGTTTGGCAGTAGATATCGGCGCTGTCCTGTTGGGCAATGGCGATTTTAAAGCAAAACATTGCCAACAGTAACAAGGTTTTTCTAAGCATAATTGTACTGTTTCCGTGGAGGAAAGATACGAATCATAATTGGGATTTGGGAGTGGTGAGTTTTGCAAGTAATTACGAAGTGTATTGGGATAAAAAAGCCGATGCACCTTTTCAATGCACCGGCTGTTTATTTCTTAATTATTAATTCTTACTTCTTAATTACATTCATTATCTACTGTAATTCGGCGCTTCTTTCGTGATCTCAATGTCATGTGCATGGCTTTCTTTCATGCCGGCATTGGTAATACGAACGAATTGAGCTTTTTGAAGGTCTTTGATGGTGCGAGCTCCGCAATAGCCCATCCCTGCTCTCAATCCGCCGGTGTATTGGTATACAATTTCGCTGAGGTTTCCTTTGAAAGCAACACGACCTTCAATTCCTTCGGGAACAAATTTCTTGATGCCGTCTTCTACATCTTGGAAATAGCGATCGGCGCTACCTTGGTTCATGGCACCAATAGATCCCATTCCGCGGTATTGTTTGAATTTTCTTCCTTCGTAGATGATGGTTTCACCGGGGCTTTCTTCAGTTCCGGCAAATACACTACCCATCATCACTACATTCGCACCGGCGGCCAATGCTTTTACCATATCGCCTGTATAGCGAATACCACCATCGGCAATTAAAGGAATGTTTAATTTATGCAGTACAGAAGCTGCTTCCATAACTGCCGTTATTTGAGGCATACCTGCACCGGCTACAATACGAGTGGTACAAATAGATCCGGGTCCAATTCCTACTTTAACTGCATCAGCACCTGCTTCGGCCAGGGCTTTAGCCCCTGCTGCAGTACCAATATTTCCGGCAATTACTTGGAGCGATTTAAAGTTCTTTTTTAAATTTCTCAGCGCATCTATTACACCTTTGCTATGACCATGTGCGCTATCAAGCGTTACCACGTCTACACCAATTTGTTGAAGGGCAGCAGCTCTATCAAGGAGGTCTTTTGTGATTCCTAATGCAGCACCCACCACCAAGCGACCAAAGCTGTCTTTTACAGCATTAGGGTGAGAGTCTAATTTTTGAATGTCTCTGTAAGTAATGAGTCCGGTTAAGGTTCCGTCTTTTTTAATCACCGGAAGTTTTTCAATCTTATAGGAGCTGAGAATTTTTTGTGCTTTTTTCATATCTGTTCCTGCAGGAGCAGTGATCAGATTTTCTTTTGTCATTACCTCGCTTACTAATTTGGTTTTGCTGGTTTCAAAGCGAAGGTCGCGATTGGTAAGGATTCCCACCAATCTATTGTTGTGGTCTACAATCGGAATACCGCCGATCTTATTTTCTCTCATCAGCAAAAGGGCATCGCCAATAGTAGCATCTTGTCTGAGTGTAATGGGATCGATGATCAATCCGCTTTCACTTCTTTTTACTTTACGAACATGTTCTACTTGCTTTTCGATGCTCATGTTTTTGTGCAGAATTCCAATTCCTCCTTCACGAGCCAAGGCAATGGCTAGTTTCGCTTCGGTAACGGTATCCATAGCTGCTGATAGTAATGGAATGTTGAGCTTAATGGTCTTGGTAAGCTGTGTACTTGTATCTACGTCGCGGGGTAATACATCAGAGTATGCCGGAACGAGCAGTACATCATCGAAGGTCAATCCTTCACCAAAAAATTTAGAAACGGGAGATTTAACAGAGCGGGGAGTCTTAATTCTTGTTGCCATGTGCAAAGATAGCGCGTGCAACTAATTCCTGCCAAATAAAGTTTTCAAAAATGATTTTTGAGCTGACGTGAATCGCTGATTGTGAGAGAGTTAAATCCTAAGTTTGTAGTGTTTTCCGGGTAAACTTTGCACCAATTGTTTCAACTCCATCTCTAATAAAAGGGCAGCAATTTTTGAAGGAGAGAAGCTTGTTTGCGTTCTCAATTCATCTACATGCAACGAGGGTGTTGTGATCAAAATATTGTACAAAACAGATTCATCCGGACTCAGATCAACAAATAGATTCGATTGGGGTGCAGGCGCATTTGATTGTGTTTGCCATCCCATGAAATGAAGCAGATCAGCAGCGCCGGTGATGAGTTGTGCCCTTTGTTGTTTGATGAGTTCATTGCATCCACTGCTTTTTAGATCAATTACCCTTCCCGGAAAGGCCATTACATCTCTATGATAACCGTTGGCCAATTGAGCCGTCACCATGCTTCCTCCTTTTACACCCGATTCAATGATCACTGTTACATCACATAAACCCGCTACAATTCTATTTCGCGACGGGAAATGGTGACGCTCTGGATCAATGCCTGAACCAAATTCACTTAATAATCCACCACCGGAATAAATCATCTCTTTTGCAATTTTTTTGTGCGCATAAGGATAGATGGTATGAAGCCCGTGCGCCAAAACGGCTACCGTTTCCATTTCTAGTTTCAAAGCTTTTTTATGTGCGATGATGTCGATGCCGTAAGCCAATCCGCTTACAATCAAAGGCGAAACAGGCTTGAGTCCGTCTATCAATTGTTCGGTGAGTTCTCTGCCCAGTTCGGAATTCGATCGTGTTCCAATGATGGCAACTGCTTTAGAATTGTTCAGATGAGCCGTGCCTTTATAGTATAGTAAGGTGGGAGGATCGGTGCATTGAAGGAGTTTCTGCGGATAGCCGGCATCGCTTAAGAAAAGGGTTTGAATTTGAAATTTTTCAATGAATTTCAATTCTTCTTCCAACTCCTGAAAGGACTTAAAGTCGCGAATTTGTTTCGCACGCGCAGGACCGATCCCTTCTATTTTTTCTAATGTTGATTTCTTGCTTTCAAATATTTTCTGTGCTGATCCAAGTTCTTCAACAAGTAGTTTCGCTTGTACAGAACCAATTTGTGGAACTTTGGTAAGTGCAATCTGATAGAGGATTTCGTTGTTCATACACTTCAATGAAGTGTAAAGGTAATCGCTCTACTTTACAGTAATAACGATTACCCTTGTACGAAACAACTATTGATTGATTACTTTCATTTCGGTTCTTCTGTTCAAGGCTTTGCCTTCTTCTGTACCATTGTCAGCTATAGGAATGGTAGCGCCATAGCCTTTGCTTAAGAGACGTTTGGCTTCAATTCCTTTTTGTGTGAGGTATTTTACCACTGCCATTGAACGATCTTGTGACAGCTTCAAGTTGTCGGTTGCCTTGCCTACATTGTCGGTATGACCTGCAATTTCAATGGTTAAGGTTGGATTGTCCTTTAACAATTGCACCAATCGATCTAGTTCAGAAGTGCTTTCCGGTTTCAATTCAAACGAATTGGAATCGAAGAAGATATTGCGCAACACAATGGCTGCATTTACTTCTAAAGGTTGAAGTGGAATATCGATGTGGTAAGTTGAATCGGGCGTTTTTTGCTTCAGCGAAAAATTTTCAGAATAGAAGAGGTATCCTTTTCTGTTTACGTTGAAGGCATAGTCTTTACCAACGGGTAGTGTAATGAGATAAAATCCATTCTCGTCGGTTTGAACTTTATTGGTGAGTTCTTTTGTAGACAAATCGGTGAGCTCTACTGCGGAAGGCAAGCCTTTAGCTGTTTTCTTATCGTACACTTTTCCTTTGATCCAAAGTGTTTTTGCCGGACGAACTTCGTTTCTCAATTCAAAAGTGTACAAATCGAGGCCACCCATCCCTTCGCTTCGATCGCTGGCATAATAAGCAGTTTTCCCATCTGAAGCAACGATCATGCTTCCCTCGTTTTCGATGGTATTGATGGGATAACCCAAATTGGCGGGTCTGCTCCAATATCCCTTTGGTCCTTTTTTGGCCATGAACAAATCATCACCACCATATCCTTGCAAACCATTGGAGGTAAAATACAAGGTTTGGTTGTCGGCATGGATAAACGGACAGCTTTCATCTCCCGATGTATTGATGGCACCTCCTAAATTCTCAGGTTTACCGAATTTTCCATTTGGCATCAAGTGACACACATAGATATCGCTTCCACCGTATCCATCGGGGCGTTTGGAGGCGAAGTACAAATCTCTTTTATCGGGCGACAAGCTAGGTGCCGATTCCCAGAATTCTGTATTGATTACCGGACCCAAGTTTTCAGGTGTACTCCATCCTACATTGGTTAAATAAGAAATATAAAGATCACAACTACCATAGCCATCCGAAAAATTGCAACCCGTAAATATCAACCATGTACCATCTTGTGAAAGTGTTTGTGCACCTTCGTTCTGCATGGTATTGATGTTTCCTGTTAATGGGCCGGAGGGCAACCAACCTCCTTCAGGATTTCTTTCCGCACCAAAAAAGTCCTCGTTGTAATTTTTGATCCTTCTAGTGAACACTAACTGTTGACTGTCGATGGTTAATGTGGGATAATATTCTGAAACAACCGAATTGATATTCGGTCCCATGTTAATCGGATTGAATAGGTAGTTATCGAGTTGATGTTGTTTGCCATAATCAATCGCAAACTGGTACGATTTTTTTCGATATCCTGCAGAAAGAACGCTTCTTTCATTGAGATTAGGAATTTGCATGAATTCTTCAATAGTTTCCAATGCTTTTGCGAATTCACCTTTTCCTGCTAAATTGATAGAATAGGGAAGATTGTAATCTTTGAAATAATCTGCATCAATTGCTTTAGCTTGTTGATAGTAATAGATGGCAGAGTCGTATTTTTTCATTTCACCGAACATGCCGGCTATTGAGAGAAAGCCGTCGGCAAACTGAGGATCAATTTTAGTGGCGTTTTGGAGCAATTTAATTCCCGTCTTAAAGTCGTCGTTTGAAGCTGCTTCCATTGCCTGCTCATATAATTTTGCTGCTTTCTTGTTCACTTTCTTAGGGTCGTATTGAGCCTGACTCACCAATCCAAGCAAGAAGCAAAATCCTAACAACAAACTAAGCTTTTTTTTCATGTATTCCTTTCTTAATGTGTCTGAGGTATATATAGGGTAAGACGGATTTCGGACACCTGGCGTTGCAGGTTCCTAATTAACGGTAAATCAGCGCCTAATGTTGTTAAGGTACGTTTATATATTTGTGCGATTGAATCGACAATTCCCACTGAGGGTTTCCCTTTATATAGTCAACAATAAGAGGGATCATTTGATTTCTTTTCTCCCATTCCGGTTGCAAGAAAAGTTTGGCTGTTGGAGGTACCTGAGCCGCGAAAGATTCGGCCCATTCAAAATCAGATTTATTGAACACCACAATTTTCAGTTCATTAGCAGCATCAATCACTTCTTTCAATGGTGCTTTGAATTTTTTAGGCGACAAACAGATCCAATCCCACTGTCCGGAAAGTGGGCTGGAGCCAGACGTTTCTATATTGGTATAAAAGCCTGCGTTTTTTAGTGCTGCTGTAAGTTCATCTAATGAATGCATGAGTGGTTCTCCCCCTGTGATCACAGCAATCACCGATTGTTGAGTCACCGGTGTTTCTTTTTTAGCTTTTTCAACAATTTCAGCGATCGTGAACTGGGGGTGCTTGGATGCGTCCCAACTGTCTTTTACATCACACCACACACAACCAACATCGCATCCGCCTAAGCGAATGAAATAAGCTGCCTTTCCTTGGTGGTATCCCTCCCCTTGTAAGGTGTAAAAGGACTCCATCACCGGAAGTTTTGAGGTTGATATGGTTTCAGTACTAGTCATTAGTTCTTTTCGCTGCAAGCATGGAACGTATTCTTCATTAAGGCCGCAATGGTCATTGGTCCTACTCCGCCAGGAACCGGTGTAATGTACGAAGCCTTTGGTGCCACTTCATCAAATTTAACATCCCCTTTAATGGAATAGCCTCTCTTCTTTGTAGCATCTTCAACGCGGGTGATTCCCACGTCAATGATGATAGCGCCTTCTTTTACCATATCTGCAGTTACAAACTCAGGTTTACCTAAGGCTGCAACAATGATATCGGCTTGAAGACAGAGTTCCTTCAAGTTTTTGGTATGAGAATGACAAATTGTAACGGTGCAATTCCCCGGATTGGTACCTGCACTCAACAAAATGCTCATAGGCCTTCCTACAATATTACTTCTACCAATTACAACTGCATGTTTGCCCTTGGTATCAATTTTATAATGTGCCAACATTAACATAACGCCGTGCGGAGTTGCGGGAATAAAGGTTGGAAGTCCTTGCACCATTTTACCAACACTTACCGGATGGAAACCATCCACATCTTTTGAGGCATCGATGGTATTGATCACTTTTTCATCTGAAATATGCTTCGGCAAAGGAAGTTGAACCAATATCCCGTCAATATCAGGGTCATTGTTCAATTCTTCAATAACACCCAAAAGTTTGAATTCGCTGATGGATTTTTCTAAACGGATCAAAGTAGACTTGAATCCAATTTCTTCACAGGTTCTTACTTTAGAACCTACATAGGTTTCACTGGCTCCGTTCGTACCCACCAATATGGCAGCCAAATGTGGAACTTTTTTACCCTCTGCTACTCTTTGTGCTACTTTGATTTTGAGCTCGTCGCGGGTAGCTTGCGACACCAGATTTCCGTCTAAAATTTGCATGGCGCAAAGGTAAGTTTACAACCTTATTTTCAGCGCAGCGCTCAGTTTTAATTGTATAAATTTTATTCGACACTTTCCCACATTTAATTTTTCAGGCAAAAGTTGTATGAAGCAAGTTTTGTGGGTAGTAACGCTGTTTTCTGCGCTTTCCTTAAATGGTCAAAAACTTCAATTGCCGGAAAGCGCCGCCACCGATTGGGGGAGTTTTTCAGGTGATTCTATACAGCGTAACTCCGGGTATTTTCTGGACGCACAGGTAAAATCGAGAACCGCCACTACGGCCTGGGTGGCTTCTCAATTGCCATTAGGATTTTCTGATTTACGTTTTATAGATGCAGGGTTAGTCGCTCCTTTCAAACAGGATTCTTGGGGGCTTCGGTTCAAGCATTTTGGGACTGTTTTTTTACAAACCCAGCAGTTTCGATTGATGCTTTCCAAGTCTCTGGGAAAAATTTCGATTAGTGGAGCTATCAGTCTCGATCGATTGAAAGAAGTGGAGAAGAAAAGTAGCCAATCGATGGGTGCCGATATCAGTTTTTTGTGGGGCGAATCCAATGCGTTTCATTGGGGCTTTCAAATTGAAAGATTTATTTATTCGAATCGGAGTTTTCAACAACCTATCATAAAAATGGGTGCCGGATTTCGGCTTTCAGATCAAGTGTATTCTGAGCTAAGAGTTGTATCGGATGAAACAATAAAAATGTACATGGAGCTTTGCTACCAACCTTATTTGCAATGGCAAATTCGAATAGGATATCGCTATCCTGAAATCGGCTACTGGTATGGATTGGCGTGGAATATTGGTCATATGATCATAGAACATCAGATGTTGTATCAACCGCTGCTTGGCTATAGTCCGGGTATTCGAATTTTCTTCACTCTGAAATCGAAAAAGGCATGAGAAAGTTGATGTTACTGGGACTATTATTAATCAACGGTTTTGTATATGCGCAAGTGGAAAATGAACAGGCGATTGAGGAATTGAAAGAACGTGATCAAGAACCGGATGATTATTGGTTGGACACAAAACTTTATCCCAAGATCAAGTTGAACACAGTAGATCCACAAACCCTGGAACTATTTGATTTTTTAACTCCTTATCAACGACTCCAATTTTTCAATTACCGGAAAACACTGGGGGGCTTTCTTTCTATTTGGGAATTACAAGCTGTACCGGGCTGGGATAAGGCCAGTTTCGAAAAAATGCGTCCTTTTATAAAAGCAGCATTGGGGGGACTCGACTTGTTGGAAGATGAAGGATTCTTCTCAAAAAAGCGAACGGTGGTGTTGCAGCGATTAGGGTTGACGATAAGTGGTTTGGGAGCAGCAAATGGAAAGAAGACCCTGTTTATTGGACCAAGGCCTTTGAGAAGTTTGACCAGGGTGGATTTTAGTTTAAGTAAGAAGATAGAAGCCGGTCTCACTCTCGAAAAAGATGCCGGCGAGCCCTGGTGGAGTGGTTCGGGGCCGATACGTGGAATGGACTTTATGAGTTTTCGAATTCGGTTGCGGTCAATTGGACGTTTAAAGTCACTATATTTTGGAGATTATACATTGAATCTCGGGCAAGGCCTCACTATATGGCAGAGTATGGCATTTGGCAAATCTTCAGCCATTGGGTCTATTAAGAGAGAAGGAGAGGTTGTTCGAGTATACAAGGGGTCGGGCGAATACAATTTTATGAGAGGTGTTGCTGCTCAGTTTGAAGGAAAGCGGGCTGAACTGAATCTATTTGCTTCGTTAAGAAACTTGGATGCGAACTCTAGATTTGATTCTGTAACCGGTATCCGTTCTATAAGCAGTTTTATTAGTTCGGGATTCCATGGTTCTGCGGCCGCGTTGCAAGACGCGCGGCAGGTACGAATGTGGGTATTGGGAGCTGTTATGGGTTGGAAGTTTCCCAAGGGACGAGTGGGAGTATATATACTACAATATAAATGGTCGAAACCCATTCAAAAGCAAGCGGAATTGTACAATCTGTTTGCGGTTTCGGGTCGGCAACTGTTTCAAGCCGGACTGAGTTATTCTTATGTTTTTCGGAATCTTCAAATTTTTGGTGAATGGGTTCGAAGCCAAAGAAAGGGTGCCGCACTAGTGTTTGGTGGTTTGCTAAGTGTGGATGCGAAAACAGATCTAAGCTTTCTCTATCGAAACATCAATCCCGAGTATCAACCCTTTTGGTCGAATGCTTTTGTAGAAGCCACTCAAGCAAGTAACGAGCGTGGTCTTTTTTTAGGATTGGAGCACCGAATGAGCAAGAAATGGAGATTGGTATCTTTTGTTGATTCTTATGAATTCGATTGGGTGAAATATCGAATGGAACGTTCTACGGCGGGTTCTGAAGCTGCTTTGAGCATTTTTTATACACCCAATCGAAAATCAAGTATTCAGGTGCAGGCTCGGTTGCGGAGAAAGGATGCCCCGGTAACCGGAAATGAAGCCATATTGGGAAAAACCGTGGAAGTTGTGCGTAATCAATTCAAATATCAATTTGATTATCAAATTGATAGTGTCTGGAAAACTAGAGTGAGGTTTGATTGGGTTGGACTGGGAGGGGCAAACAGTGGGTTTGTAGTTGGTACAGATTTGATTTACAGGCCATTAGGGAAATACTGGGATTTAGGCGTACGTTGGAGCCTATCGAAAGTAGGGGATTATGCATCCCGTGTTTACGTAACGGAGCGGGATGTTTTATTTGCCTATTCGGTATATGCTTTTGATCAGAATATCAATCGAATAGTGATTAATTATCATATTAGAAAAATAGGTGGTTTTGAAAGGAAAAAGGGTCGGGAAAACCAGGTTTGGATAAAATTTGCGCAAACGGTTGTATCGAAAAATAGCTCATATGTGGGGCAGTTCATTAACAATCGTGAAATCTTAGGTACGGAGTTGAAAATCCAATGGTTACAGATATTATAGATGTTAATTTTTTCTTAATGCAGCATACCGGGGCCCTTTAATGTCTTTTTAATGGTCATTCTGCCCATTTTAACAATTTTTTTTGTTAAAGGGGTTAACGTACATTTATCGCCCATAATTCAATTAAACTAACAGTCTCATGAGAAAAATTCTATCCCTGCTCGCAGTGCTGATGCTCTGGACGGTATCAGTAATTGCTCAGAACCGGGTTATTACCGGACAGGTGAAAGATGACAAGGGAGATCCCATTCCCTTTGCATCTGTTACAATCAAGGGTACTCAAAAAGGTACTCAAACAGACGCTAATGGTAACTTCCGCATTGAAGCTAAAACAGGTGATGTTTTAGTTATTTCAGCGGTTGGTAGCAAAGAGCGTGAAGTTGCTGTAGGAAGCAGCAATTCTTACAATGTTTCCCTCGACAAATCAGGCGCTTTACAAGAGGTAGTGGTAACTGCCTTGGGGGTTCAGAAGCAACCTAAGGAATTGGGTTATTCTGTTGCTCGTGTAAAGGGATCTGACATTACTGAAGCCAAAGTAACCAACCTTCAAAACGGTTTGGTTGGTAAGGTTTCAGGTTTGAACGTAACTACTGCAAACAACGGTGTATTTGCTGATACACGTATCGTGTTGCGCGGTATTCGTTCTTTAACAGGTAACAACCAGCCTTTGCTTGTTGTTGATGGTTCTCCAATTAACTTGAACTTCATCAACTCAATCAACCCTAACGATGTTGAAAACGTGAACGTACTGAAAGGTGCGAACGCGGCTGCGTTATACGGTCCTGAAGGTGTGAACGGTGTAATCGTTGTAACTACCAAAAAAGGATCTGGACGTTCTAAGCCTCAAATCAATGTTAGTAACACTACTTTGTTTGAGCGTGTAATGTTCATGCCAGACTTCCAAAGCCGTTTCGGATCCGGTTCATCTTACGATGCAAACGGTGACGGTGTGTACGACCCAATCGAGAACCAAACTTGGGGTCCTGCATTCGACGGAACTTTGAGAAGAATTGGTCGTGTAGATGAAAATGGCAACGAACAATTGGTTCCTTATTCATTGATCGATGGAGAAAAATTCAAATTCTTCAATGAGAACAATGCAATGACCATTCAGAACGACATCTCTGTTAACTCAGGTGATGAGCGCTCTAACTTCTACCTCAGTGTACAAGACCTGAAAACTAAAGGTATTGTTCCTGGTGATGAAAGAAGAAGAACTACGTTCCGTGCAAACGCCGGAAGAACATATGGAAAAGTACGTATCGCTACCAACCTGTCTTATACAGCCGGTAACTATGATGTAACTTCTTCATCTGTATATTGGTATGTAGCCAATACTCCTCAGCAGGTTCCTTTAACCAGCTATAAAAACTTCTTGACAGACAAATGGTCTGATCATAACCACTATTTCAACGACTACTATCCAAACCCTTACGAGGATGCTTGGAGAAACAGACAAACCGGTAGATCTGATGATTTAGTTGGAAACTTTGAGATCAACTTCAAACCAGTGAAGTGGATCAATATCATGAACCGTTCTTCATTGACTTTGTCTAACACGTCTAACAAAAACTTTAGCCGTGCAATCACTTATTCTGATTTTGCATTGCACAACAACCGCTTTATCAGTGGTAGTGGTAACGTAAGAGCAGGTGTTTCTGATGGTATGGGCTTAGGTAACCGTGTTCAAAACGAGTTGATCATCAGTGGCGATAAAGATTTCGGTAAGTTCAATGTAAAGGCATTGGCTGGTAACTTGATTAGACAAACCTATTCTAAGTCAATCGGTGTTTCTGGTAGCAATTTGGTTATCCCAACTTTGTTCAACGTTGGTAACCGCACTGGTGAACCAGGAGCCAGTGAAAGCAATTTCCGTAGCCGTCTAGTATCTGCTTTCGGTAGTGTGAGCTTGGGTTATAATAACTTTGCTTTCGTAGAATTTACAGGTCGTAACGACTGGGATTCTCGTCTTCCAATTAATAACAACTCTTATTTCTATCCTGGTGTGAATGCTTCAGTTTCTTTAACTGACGCTATTGAAAGCCTTGGAAAGAGCAAGTGGTTGAGCTATGCAAAATTGAAAGCTGCATGGGCTAAAGCGGGTAACGTAAACGTAAGTATCTACGGCCTGGAAAGTAATTTCGGATCAGGAAGTGGATTCCCTTATGGCAATATTCCTGGCTATACTGCCTTTAATACCATTAACAACCCAACTATTCGTCCTGAGGTAGTTGAATCTTACGAATTGGGTGGTGAATTCTCCTTCTTCAACAACCGTGTGTCATTCGACGCGGCTTACTACTATCAGAACAACAACGATCAAGTAATCAATGTTAACATCTCACAAAGTACTGGATATGCTGCAGCGGTATTGAACGCTGCTCGCTTCTACAATAAAGGGTTTGAGTTTGATTTGCGTTTGACTCCATTGGTGAAAATCGGTAAGTTGGTTTGGAACTTCAGCGGTAACTTAACTACCAACGACAGTAAAGTGTTGGAAGTTTACGGTGACTTGAACGAATTGAGCATCGGTAACACTTCTTATGCAATCAAAGGATATCCTGCCTTCACTCACAAGTTAACCGATTGGTTGCGTGATGATCAAGGGCGTGTTATCATTGATGAAACAACCGGTTATCCTAAACAAAATACTGCTCAAACTATCTTCGGTCGTACCAATCCTAAGTACATCGTAGGTTTGAACACAGATTTGAACTATGCCGGTTTCACTTTGAAAGTAGTGGCTGAATACCGTGGTGGAAACTTCATCTACAACAACGTAGGTGCTGACTTAGGTTTCACTGGGGTAGACAGAATGTCTGCTATCAACAACCGTCAACGTTTTGTATTCCCTAATTCAGTTTATTGGGATGGTTCTAAGTATGTAGAAAACACTAGCATCGTTGTAACAAACGCACACTACGATTTCTTACAAGCTGGTCGTTTCCGTAATACTCAAACCAACTACTACACAAGCGCAGCTTTTTGGAAATTGCGTGAGTTAGTATTGAGCTATGATATTCCTCAACGTTGGTTGGGTAGTGTAAAAGTTATCAAGAAAGCAAGTGTATCTCTTATCGGAAGAAACTTGTTGACTTTGCGTCCTAAAACAAACTGGTGGACTGACCCTGAGTTCTCTAATACTACTGGTAACGCAGTTGGTACTACTACTATCGGTCAAACGCCTCCAACTCGTATTTATGGATTTAACGTAAACGTTACTTTCTAATAACAACCATTCCCAAAACATTAAATGATTATTGAAATGAAAAGATTTAATAAAGTGATGATCATGGGAGCACTTGTTGCGGCTGTTGTAGGAAGCGGCTGTAAGAAGTCTTTCTTTGACATCAATAAAGATCCAAACAATGCAGTAGAAAGTAATATTACTGCTGACTTGATAGCACCTCAAGCTATGTTGAATAGTGCTAACAGAACAGGGACTGGGTATGCCTGGTTGAACATGTGGCTCGGATATTGGGCACCATCAAGCGGGTTTGCCCCAGCGGTTGAAGAACAATCGTATAATATTAACACGGCCTTCGGTGCAGGTTTGTTCAGTGGTTTGATGGATAACGCGTATGATTATCAGTTCATGGAAAATCAAGCAAAAGCTACAGGACAAGACTTTTATGTAGGCATTGCGAAGATCATGAAAAGCAACAACTTTGCTCAGTTGGTGGATCTTTACAACAATGTTCCTTATTCTGAAGCGTTGAAAGGATTAGGTGCTATTCGTCCTAAATACGATGATGGTAAAGCAATCTATGAAGATTTGATCAAACAAGTGGATTCTGCGATTGCTTTGATTAAAGGTGCTGATATCAACAAAAATGAGAAAATTGCTACCGCAGATTTGATGTTTGGTGGTAGTAAAACATTTTGGGTTAAATTTGCAAATACCTTGAAATTACGTTGGTTGATGACACAGTCGAATCGTGCTGATCGTGCATCATATATTACTGCTGAAATTGCAAAGATTGTTGCAGAGGGCTCTGGGTTTTTGATCGCTGAGCAAGATGCTGCAGTTACTCCCTCTTATTCGACAGACAAACCAAACGCGTATTATGCATCCTTTGGTTTTACTTCAGTTGGAAACCCTGCAACTTCATACTACCGCGGAAACGTTGTAGCAATAAATTACATGAAGGTTATTAATGATCCACGTTTGACTTATTATTATAAAAAGATTCTGAAAGACCCTTTAGGCGTGACTACTGAGCCTTTGACAACGTTGCCTCCAAAGAACGTTCGTGGCAATCAGTATGGATTGCCAATCGACAACAGTACTTATCCGTATCAAGCAGGTGATTGGGTGTCTCAAATTGGTGGCGTTGACTCTCCAGGCGTTTACTCAAAGACTGCAAAAGGTTTGGCAAAAGGCTACAATCAACCCATGTGGATATTGACCTCAATCGAAAGTTTGTGGTTGCAAGCAGAAGCTAAAGCCAGAGGCTTTTTGGCTGGTGATGCAAAAGCTGCATATAAAGAGGCCATTCAAGAATCGTTCAGATGGCTTGCTGTTCCGAATTATTCAATTGCCTTCAATGATTGGTACAACTCTCAAGTTTCTTTGAGTAATAAAAATGTAGATTGGGATTTAAACACCACTGCCGCTGATAAATACAGATTGATCATGTTTCAAAAGTATTTGGCAATGAACGGTATTGATCCATTAGTAGTATGGAATGATTTCAGAAGAAGCACCGGTGGTGTTGCTCAGGTTGACCCAGAGCCTACCAAATATGCCGGTGGTGTTGTAGGTGCAGGTACTTATCCTTATCTTGATTTGTCAATGAACCCTGGTCGTTCATCACAAGTAATTCCTGTTCGTTTGTTGTATCCTCAACGTGAATTGGAATTGAACTTCGCGAACGTACCAACCGTTGGTGTGAAATCAGGAGATCAGTTCACAGCAAAAATCTGGTGGATGCCATAAGCGCTCCTAGGATGAGTATTTGAAAATCAAAAAACAGTTTGAAATGAAAAATATTTTTAAAATTGGTTTGTTTGCAACAGTGGCATCTACTCTTTTTGCTTCATGCTTAAAGGATACCCCTGTTACAGACTATTCAGAATCAGCTATTAAGCCGGTAGTATTGATTCCTAATGGGAATTACCCTTCTACCAACCAGGCTGCCATCATCGCATTTGAAGCAGCTGATACCCCAAGCACTGTTAATATCTTGGTGCGCGTTTCTTGGAGCAAGCCTTTAGGTAAGCCTTTGACCGTAACTATGGCTAAAAACAGTGCTTTGATTACAAGCTACAACACTCAGTTCGGAACAAATTACACTGAATTGAGCCCTACTGCTTGGTCATTGTCTTCTTATTCAGTAACAATTGATGCTGACAAAAATGAAGCAAGTTTCCCATTGAAAATCGCTACTTCTAAAGTGGATCTTTCAAAAGAAAACATGTTAGCCTTTTCAATTACAGATGCATCTGGTGAAACCATCTCTTCTAACTTCAAAAACATTCTTCTTCCTATTGGTGTAAAGAATCGTTTTGATGGAGTGTGGGACTTAACTAAGAAGCAAGTTGGTTGGGCTGCTTACGGTATTGCCGATAACCAAACTTTCCATTGGGGTGAATATGAATTGGTCACTGCGGGTGTTAACAGTGTTACTACATTCAATGGGTTCTCCAACTTGTTGGCAGCGTTCACTAGCTCTGGTGGTTTGACTCAGTTCGGTGCAACTGCTCCTCGTTTTACATTCGATGCAACAAACAAATTGGTTGCCGTTCAGAATGATATTCCTGATGATGGACGTGGACGTGTGTTGGTGATGAACCCTGCTGTTACTGATAGCAGATTTGATCCAGCAGCAAAGAAGATCTATTTGTCTTATATCATGAAGCAAAACGGAAGACCTAACCAATTCATGTATGACACATTGGTTTACATCCGTCCAAGATAAGATTCGTCTCTTTTCTTATACAAAG
>FRDC01004523.1_pt1 | contig 18816 bp, 15 predicted proteins | sample 1106171 | NCBI WGS metagenome assembly FRDC01 (sample SAMEA3930566, study PRJEB13176) | freshwater metagenome | biome: Drinking water system; feature: drinking water; material: water | place: Singapore | collected 2014-12-20 | reverse complement strand
TTTGAAATAAACCCATCAGTGCCATTTTCTGAAGAACATTGGAGCGAATCCGGATGCGATACAAAAAATCATGTAAATCTCGGAAAGGCCGAAGTTCTCTCTCCACAACCACTTTCTGGGCGGACGCTTTAGGTAAACCGTGTACAAGTCGCAGCCCAGAACGTATCGCACCGGCTTCGATCGTGCAGTCCCACTGCGATTGATACAAACAAATCGGAAGAATCTTCACACCGCTGCGTTTAGCTTCTTCAAACAAAGAACTCACAGAATAAAATCCCATGGGTTGCGAATTCACAAGGCTGGCAGTAAAAGCGGCCGCGTGATGCCGCTTTAGAAAACAAGAGGCATACGTGATAAGTGCAAAACTGGCGGCATGAGACTCCGGAAATCCATATTCAGCAAAACCCTGGATTTGTAAAAAAATTCGTTCCACCCATTCCGGCGGTAAACCACAGTCCAAAAGCCCATGCTGCAAACGCCGCCCCCACTTTTCCAGAGATCCGCTCGAGCGCCACGCCCCTATGGCTCGCCGCAATTGATCAGCCTCTCCTGGTGAAAACCCGGCCATCTGAATGGCTATTTGCATAATCTGTTCTTGAAAAATTGGGACACCCAATGTTTTTCCTAGAATAGGTTCCAATCGAGGGTCAGGGCTTGTTGCAGCTTCCAATTTTCGACGTCGCTTCAGATAGGGATGTACCATTTTCCCAACAATGGGACCCGGTCTCACAATGGCCACTTCAATCACAAGATCATAAAAATTCTTTGGCTGTAGTCGTCCCAGCATGTTCATCTGAGCTCGAGACTCGATCTGAAAAACTCCGACGGTATCAGCGCGCTGAATCATTTTATAGGTCTCTGGATCATCCGGCGGAATATCGGCAAGCTCACGAATCCCTACCAGATCCATTGTTTTCTTGATTGCTGTCAACATTCCAAGAGAGAGCACGTCCACTTTCAAGAGACCAACGATGTCTAAATCGTACTTGTCCCATTGTATGACCGTTCGTTTTTCCATTCGCGCTGGCTCAATGGGTACAATCTCAATCATCGGATCTGCCGAGAGTGTAAATCCCCCGGAGTGAATCCCAAGATGCCTTGGGAAGTCTCGAATCTCCTGAACAAAGCAATCCCAGGGAAGAGCACTTTTCTCTGAATATTTTTGACCCAAAAGTTTTGAACCAACCGAAGCTACTTGCGTTTTATTCGCATTTCCCGTTCGCGATAAACGATCTCGTAAATTCTTAGGAGCGTCTCGAGGGTGACGAAATGTCGACAACACTTGATTCAACTCTGACGTCATCTGGCCATCGGGAGTGTCAAAAACCTTTGTCACTTCTCTGAGAGCCGATCGGCTGCGATAACGAATGACCGTGGCCACCATGGCCGCGCGATCACGCCCGTACTTTTCATAAATGTATTGGATCACTTCCTCTCGACGTTCATGTTCAAAATCCACATCGATATCGGGGGGCTCTCCTCTTTCAGCTGAAATGAACCGCTCAAAGAGCAGATTCATTTGCACGGGGTCAATCGCCGTGATTCCCAAACAATAGCAAACAATGGAATTCGCTGCGGACCCACGCCCCTGACATAAAATATTTTTTCCCCGTGCATACTGAACAATGTCCCAAATGGTCAAAAAATAGTCCGCAAACTCCAGACGCGCCACCAGTTCCAGTTCCCGCTTCATTTGCGCCCTTACTTTTTCCGGAATGCCGCCGGGATATCTCCACTCAGCCCCCCTCCAGGACAGGTCGTTTAAAAACATCTGTGCTGTCATCCCCTCGGGAATCCACTCGCTTGGGTATCGGTAGCGTAGCTCGCTCAAAGTGAATGCACACCTTTCAACAATCACTTCCGTTTCCCTGAGCAACTCCGGTTCATGCCGAAAGAGTTCTGCCATTTCTAAAGGCGACTTTAAGAAACGCTCGGCATTTCCAAACAGGTGGTATCCCGCATCACACAATCGTACACCCTTGCGAATACATGTCAGAACACTTTGAAGCCTTGCCCTTTCCTGGTTGTGATAATGCACGTCATTGGTAGCCACCAGCTTCACCCCTGCCACACTTCTCAGATGCAAAGCCTGCTCCCAACGCCTTCGATCCAAACCATCTAAATGTCGACGTACCGGGAAATACACTTTCCCCGACAAACTTTCGGCCAAACTCCCCAAGCGTTTTTCAAAATCCCAACCCCAATGCGCTCCCATTTTTGAGATCACATCCTCTGAAGTTTCTTGGTACCGAGATGCCACACCGCTCAGAGGCGCATTAACTAAATATGTCAATTCTCTTGCGCGTGGGCTTTGAGCAAACGTCAACAGCTCTTCAAAGGTGAGGTGAGCATTTGTTTTTTCTTTTCCTTCATGAGCCCGGCTCAGGATTCGACACATCCATCCATAACTACTCTTTGTTTCGGCAAGCATTGTCACCGATGGAAAATCACAAAGCGCTACCTCAGATCCGCTGATCAAGCGGAAACCCGCAATCTCCTTCTGCGCTGAAAAAGCTTTCGGAAGACCATAGACCCCGTTGCGATCTGTGATCGCAACTCCTGAGAGCCCCTTCTTTGCAGCTTCGTTAACTATTTCTTCTGGATGACTTGCCCCTTCCAGAAAAGAAAAGTTCGTTCGACATTGCAGTTCAAAGTACTTTGCATACATCCAACAGCCCCTAATCAAAAAACCCATGCAGATAAAACTGGCCCTTTTCTTGAAAAATCCAAAGCCGCTCTCCCTCAAGTGCCGTCACCACAAAGTAATCCCGCTCTAAAGCCTCGCTTTCCCACCATAAAGTTTTCAGCCTCTCAGGCCCTTCCCAACGATCCACGGCCCAACTTTTCTGATATCGCACATCATCTAGCGACAGGGACGCATTCCGAAATCGCAGCAGGAGCGGCTCTCTCAGAAGCCGTGTCGGCCGATCCACCACTGTCGTCATTTCCAATGCCTTGGTCCGTCTTTGCAGTTCGTGCAACACACTCCGAAAGCTCACATCCAAGGCTTTTTGATAGGCATCCCAGTTTTGCTCACGCACCGCAAACTCAACCCGTCTGTGATCTTTCCAACCCTCTAATTTTCTTTCCCAGGCTTGCTCAGGTCGATAGGCCTCTTTGGATTTTGTTTGAAACACATTACCCTCCCCTAATTTTTCTATCAGTCGTACCGTTAAATGATTCCAAGATTCTGCATTTTCCTCATAAGAACTCAGAAGATCCCTCTGTCCGTGGCTTGCCCGGTGAGCTTCAATGACTTTAAAAACAAAATGAACCACAGGGTCTTCTAATGGCTTCGTTTCCAAGTCCCGAGACAACCTTTCACGAACAATGGCCAGGACATTCAAAGATGAACTCTGAACAAAATGAAATTCAAACAGCCACTGCCGATAAGAAGCTCTCCCCTGAGCCGCTTCTAAAAAAAATGTCAATTCCACCTTAGAAAGTCGCTGTTCTCGCGCATACAGGCGAGAGCGCAGGCGGTCCAACGCTGCCCTCATCGGAAAGAGCAGCGCCTCAATACTTCCATGCTGAAGAGAAATCCCTTCCACGCTCTGTTCTTCAGAAATCTGCACAGGAGGCGCCCATAGAGGCCATAGGTCCGCAGCCATCCCATGAATCTTTGAAAAGACCCTTTCCCCAAAATGACCAAAGCGAGAAACAAGATCCTCCCGTGACAAAGCCCTCAGATCTCCGAGGTTTCTAATTTTCATTTTTTTAAAAAGCAGAATCAGATGAAACACTTTCCTTCGAGACACATCATCACCCGCAAAGGGACTGAGTAGGTCTGGCAGCACCTCAAGTGACCACTGATCCGAGGAAAGCCCCGGGTACCTCAGCGCTCCTAAAGCCATCTCCGCCGTCTCACCCCATCCCCACTGCACGCGCAGATCAAATCGCCGCACCAAAACCTGGATTTTCTGGAGCAACTTTGATCGATCAAACAGATGGCGCGTTTGCCCTATCTCTAAAAATAACATACCCTTTTCTCCGAAGGTAACTTTGGGCGTGAATCGATAGCAAGCTTCAGCCAACCCCTTGATCCGCTTTTGAAGAGGCTGGCCCCGTAAATCTGTGTTCAAAACAGAGAGCACAAGAACCTCCTGCGACGTCATCGCTCACTCCTGAGGGACAGCACTCGGTTCGTTCGCGATCGCACTTCACGAGAAGGACTCAAACCAATTTTGCCATCCTCGCCCCTCCTTGCGCACAACTGAAGATCAAAAACCCAAGCGTTTTGCCGCTTTTGGAACTCATTGTGAAGGCAAACTAAAACCACATTATTTTTTTCGCTCAGGAGCTGTGCACGACGCAGCCCCGCTTCGTTCCAATGAGTGTTCGACAGAATCACAACATCAAAAATCTGAGCAGCTATGATTTGTTGAAAAACCCAATCGCTATGGTCTTTCTTATCCACCGAAATAAAGAGAATGCGTTCTCCTGGAATTTGATATTGGCCCAAGCAGGCTGGGAAAAAATTGAACTTTTCCTCCAGCCACGCCACACGCAGATCGGGATGCTCCTTTAGGAACACAAGGAGAGCTTCTGTTTTTCCACTGCCTGGTCGCCCTGTCATTTCAATCATCCCTGGTCGAGGCAATCCCCCCGCCCAAAGACTCCATGGCAAAATCTTTTGCTCCTTCAGACCCAATTGCCCATGCAACTGAGAACGCAGGTCCGCAACCACTTGCAGCTGACGCGTGAAAGTCGACATTTTTTCCCTTAGAGCACGTAACAAAATGGATGAACTGCCTCGTTGGATGCGATCCCTGAGAGCATCAAACGTGCTCGTGTTCTTCAAAAAACAATATGCGTAAGTTATGCGTAAGTCAATTCGTGAACTTCTGATTTCAGACTGAGGTCTGTGACGCAGGATATGAAACCTGCCTCGATGCCCAGATTCAGATAAACTCGTACCAAACAACCCCACCCATCAGGAGCAGATTTGAGCTCTTTTGAACACTTTCAGTATCCACTCGTGATTAAGGAGCACCACTTGGACGGCTTTGGGCACGTCAATAACGCAACCTATCTCCAAATTCTGGAGGAGGCGCGCTGGGAGATTGTCTCGCCCAAGGGTTTTAGCTTCTACGACGTTCAGAAGAAAAAAGTCGGCCCTACAATTCTAGAAATTCAAATTCGTTTTATGAAAGAGCTGCGCCTCAGAGAGAGCGTCACCATCCATACTCAGGGCATCGACTATCCGGGCAAGGTCGGCACCCTGAGACAATGGATCACGAACTCAAAGCAGGAAACCTGCACCGATGCGCTTCTGAAGGTCGGCCTCTTTGACGTGACTGAACGTAAACTTATCAAACCCACACCCGAGTGGCTTGACGCCATTGGCGCAAAAATCTAGAACGCGCGTGTCCTTAGGAAATCGATGGGGCGCTGGGTCTTCCCGTGCATCGCAAGATCAGAAAGAACTTCTCCCACAACGGATGAGAACTTAAATCCATGACCCGAAAATCCCGCCGCAAAGCACATGTGCGAATGCGTCGGATGGGTATCGATAATAAAATTTTCATCGGGGGTCATCGTGTAAATACACGGTGAGGATTTCACCAAGGTGGAAGAAACCTTTGGGAGATACTGCGAAATAAACTGTCGGAGCGAAACAAGTCTCTGTTCTGAAATCGTACTGTCTGACTTCTGTCCGGGCTCAAAAATAGGATCCGTCGCAAAATGTGCGGCGACCTTAATCGTCTGACCATCCAGCATTGGGAAGCCATAGTAAAACTCGCTGGAGGTATGAAACGCAAAGCAGGGCACTCCGAGATCAAGACCATGAATGCTGTCAGCACGAAACCAGCACTGAAAAAGCCTCTTCAACTGGAGCGGAAAATTCAGCTCCTTTAACACTTGAAGACTCCATGGACCCGCCGTTACCACAAGTCGATCCGCTGAAAACACGCCCTGATTTGTCCGCACGGTGACCGACCCAGAGGGAAATGCTCCGCTCAGCTCATAACTTTCCAAAGTCACATTCTCACGAATGACGGCGCCCTTTTGTCGCGCAAGCTGCGCGTGTAGCGCCACAATCTGATCCACGTACAAGAATCCTGCGTCTGGTTCAAAAATCGCATTCATCTCAGGGCCTGGTCGATACATCGGAAATCGCTGAGACGCGCCTTCACTAGAAAACTCCTGAACTGGAATAGAGAACGCAGCCGCACTCTTTTGAACGCCTTGGTAGACGGAGCTGGTCAGCGGATTTCCGTAGATCACCAGGCCGTTACGAACAAAGATGTGTTTCCCAGAGAGCTCTGCCAACTCATCCCATAGCTCATAGGCTCGATTCAGAAGAGGAATATAGTTGGGATGCTCAAAATAAGCTCGGCGAATGGCACGAGTTTCCCCGTGGGAGCTCCCATATTGATGGCCAATAGAAAACTGCTCTAACCCCAAAACCTTCACGCCCCGCTTTGCTAGATGAAAACAGGTCGCACTTCCCATGCCGCCCACGCCCAAAACAATCACGTCAAAATGGGATCCCATCACAGAGAATCCATCCAATTTCTGCGCCCCACCAGAGTGCTTTTGCCATCGTCCACATTTCCGATGATACAAACGCGCGCGATTTCGTTGGAGGTGAGGAGCGGTTCCACTAAAAGTACCCCTGACGTTTGCGCTCTTCCATCGCGTAGCGGGAAGTCCGATCATCCGCTCGGCCCGCGCGCTCTGAAAGGGAAAGCCCTAAAGTTTCCCGAAACACGTCTTCCGCCGTCAGGGCTTGAGAATCGATTGCAGCCGAGCAGCTCACGTCACCGACGGTTCGAAAGCGCACCACTTTTGAAACTACGACCTCATCAGGACCGCGCCGCCAAAAAGGATCATCCGCATACCAAAGACCATCCCGCAAGAAGCACGATCTCCTGTGAGCGTAGTAGAGCGAGGGAACCTGAATGCCCTCAAGCCAAATGTATTTCCAAATATCTAACTCGGTCCAATTGTTTAGCGGGAACACCCGGTAGTGCTCCTGAGACCCTCGGGACAGGTTGCGGAAGTGGTTCCAGGCCTCAGGAGACTGACTTTCGGGAGACCAACCCCCGTGAGCATCTCGGTGGGAGAAAAATCGCTCCTTCGCACGGGCCCGATCCTCATCTCGTCGAGCCCCACCCACGGCGACGTCGAACTCAAGATCCCTGATGAGTTTCAAGAGCACCGCCGGCTGGAGTCGGTTGCGTGATTGCCCCACTGGCACATCTTGAATCCAGCCGTCTTCGATTCCGCTGGGCACGGACCCGACGTGCAGCACTCCGTGGAAGGACCGCACGAGATTATCTCGAAAAGAAATCACTTCGGGAAAACTGTGCCCTGTCTCGACGTACACCAAAGGAATAGGCATTTGCGCGCTTCGAAAGAAAAGGCGAAATAAGTGCACAAGCACCGTAGAGTCCTTGCCACCAGAAAAAAGAAGTGCGGGATTTTGAAACTCACGGTGAATCTGCGAAATCACATCGAGGGACTCTGCTTCCAGCTCCGCAAGATCTCGAACTCTTGAGCGCCAGTTGCTATGCCAAGAAATCACATTTCTCGCTCCTCAAGTTCCGTCCACCTTGCATACTTCTGCTCCACTTCATCGCCGATCTTCTGAATCCGATCCGCAATTTCCCTGAGGCGCAACGGGTGACCCGCTACCTCTGGGTTTTCAAGATCCAAAACAAGTCTATTTTTTTCAGCTTCCAACTCGGCGATCTGAGTCTCAAGCTGCCCCTTTTCCCTGACTTCCTTTTGCGAAAGCTTTGCCTTCTGAACCGCAGGCAACGAAATCGCAGATGGCGAATTTTCCGGGACCAACCCCGGCGCGCCCTTTTGCGCCGAGCTACTGCCGTCACCCTCGGCCCGAAGTCCATGAAACCAATTCTCCCATTGGGGAAGATCAGCGAACATCTCCAGCCGTCCTTGCATCCGTGGCGGGGCAAAGGTGGGCGGAAAGGCAATCACTTGATTTGTCACGGCTTGAAGAAAAAAACGATCATGAGAAATCACAATCACGCCGCCATTGAAGTCTTTGATGCATTCCTCAAGAACCCCCAAAGTCTGCAAGTCCAAATCATTGGTCGGCTCATCCAATATCAACAAATTCGTTTCCTGAAGCATGAGGCGCGCAAGCAAGAGGCGACTTTGCTCTCCCCCGGACAACTTACTCACAACCAGGTCCGCTTGCTGAGCTGAAAACAGAAACCGATCCAGGTAACTTCTGACGTGGAGTTTCTGACCTCGGTAATCGACGTAATCCCCAAGGGGACAAATCGTCTTCAGAACACTGATCTTTGGATCCAGAGACTCGCGACTCTGCTCAAAATAAAGAGGATTGATCTGGTCCGCGTGTTTAACGGTCCCAGAAGTTGGAGCCTCCAACTTCAACAAAGTCCGGATCAGGGTACTCTTCCCGCATCCGTTATGCCCGATCATGCCCAAGCGGGTTTTGGGCCCAATCACAAGATCCAGATTCTGGAACAGATACTTCCCACCCCCAAAGGTCTTGGAAACCTGTTGCGTTTCAATCAAGCGTTTTGGTGCCTTCTCAAGGTTTTGAAAGTCCAACTGGACGGTTCGAGATGTGGTTCGCTCCACCAGATCTTCAACCGCACTCTGAAGAGCCTCGGCTCTTTGAATGCGGCCAATTTGTTTTGTTTGGCGAGCAATGGCTCCGCGCCGCAGCCATTCGATCTCTCTTCTGAGAGTGTTTTTCATGACCTGCTCCGCGCGCTGCTGAGCTGCCATTAACTGATCTTTGATCTCAAGAAAGGCGGTGTAGTCGCCACGATGATCCAGAAGCCCTGCGGGCAACATCGGGTTGAGCTCGATGATTCGGGTCGATGTGGCCTGCAAAAAATAACGGTCATGGGTCACCGTCAACGTGGAAAACGAGGCCTCCTGAAGAAATTCCTCAAGCCAGACGATCGACTCCACATCCAAATGGTTTGTCGGCTCATCCAGAAGAAGAAGATCTGGCTCAAGCACCAGTTCGCGCGCAAGAGCCACTCTTTTCTTCCAGCCACCGGAGAGATTGCTCACCGGAACTTTTTCCGGGTCGCCCAGATCTGAAAGATGGAGTTTTGAGATAAGTTCCAGGACCTTTGCAGCTTGATCCCAATCATGGGGGTCTCGATCCCCGAGAACGGCGGAATAAACTGAGTCCCCTTCGGCAAAGTTTGGAGACTGCGCCAAAAATCCAATCCGGAGCCCTCGTCCTCGGGTGACGAGCCCCTCGTCGGGAGGAAGAACTCCCGCAAGAATTTTTAGCAGAGTGGACTTTCCATTCCCATTGGCGCCAATCAGACCGACACGCTCCTTGGAATCGACAGAGAAGGAAATCTCGCGAAAAAGCGGCTTCACACCAAAGGACTTGGAAATTTTCTGGGCTGAAATCAGGGCCATTGTACGTCTTTATATCAGCCAACCCCTCCGAGTCAGCTTGCGAATGCGGATCCGCTCTAAAACGCTGGCCATAAAACGGGAAAAACTTGAGTGGACGACACCCCGGAGGTATGGCAAGTTCTCAACCTTAAGCCGTGCGGCAGTAGCTCAGTTGGTAGAGCACTAGCTTCCCAAGCTGGGGGTCGCGGGTTCGAGTCCCGTCTGCCGCTCCATTTTTCTTTGGAAGAAAGAACCCGGACAGAAGCCCAGTAAATTGAAGAGTTACCCCGTTCCCGATCGCGGGTTAAAGACCAATCCTCGCTATGTCGTTGGAGGACCCTCAGGTGCTTCGAATAGCGGCCGCGCAATCTCGCGAAGTCGGGAACTTACTCTAATTCAATTCTTAATCTGAAAGATGGCAGTGACGGAACCTCAGTGGATTACCACAAGCCCATGAAATAGGAAATGCCCCGACTAACCGACCTCGGCCCAGAATGAGACGACCAAAAGCATCAATAGCTCCGGATAGTTACGCCCAATAGTTCAAAAACGTCTCTTTAGACTAGTCCTTACCAACTATATTTGGTAATATCTAATTCATGCCGATAAGTGGAAAAGACCTTTTAAAAGAGTACCTGAAGAATGGATGGGTCATCCTAAGGCAAAAGGGATCCCATGTGATCGTTGGAAAAGGTGCGCTTCGAGCGACCATTCCAATGCACCGGGAACTCAAAAAGGGTCTTGAGCACAAGCTCAAAAAAACATTGGAGGATTCATGAAATATCACTTTAAAGTCCACAAAGAGAAAAAGGGCTATTGGGCCGAGTGCGTGGAACTTGAAGGACTTCAGTCCCAAGGCGATACGATGGATGAGCTTCGAGAAAATCTCTCTGAGGCACTCGACTTGTTTTTAAGTGAGCCAGAGGATTCAAAGCAGATATTTCCTTTTCCGAAAAAGAAAGTGCCTGGGACTATCGAAATCGCCGTATCTCCGAATGTAGCTTTCTCAGTTGAGATTAGACAACTCAGGCTCAAGGCTGGAAAGACCCAAGCTGAAATGGCCGAGGCACTTCACTTTAAAAACCTATTCAGCTATCAGCGCTTGGAAACTCCCAAATCCAATCCAACCCTTGAGACGCTGACTGCAATTAAAAAAGAGTTTCCAAGTTTTGATTTATCCAAAATCTTGGACTAGAGTTTTTCTATACTTGCTGGAAAAAAATAAAGAATTTAAATTTGCCTATTTCCATCTTCGAAGGCAGAAAAGAATGAAGTCCATCAAACGTTCCAAAGGCATCCTGAACGCCGCCTTGAAGAGTCTGCTGTTGGCGTTTCATAGGGAATGGCCTCCATAAGCGAATAGGGGACTGGTTCGTCACCTTGGCGTCAAATTTGAAGTTTGATTGAGGTCATGGCGGTATTTGCTTTCAGACAGGCTTCAATCGTTTCGCTGTATATTTGTTGTTCGGCTGTAATACGCTTTACGGAGCGTGTTCCAGGCTGGCTCTCTTCGGCCCGGCTCCGGCAACGCAACAAATCTTCGCAAATTGGACCAATCCAGCACTGCTGCCCCCCAACGCCAGGTCAGCATGGCGATTTGGAGGCACTGGGAAGCCAATGACTATCTCGCGTACGAGGGCGAATTGCTAGCCTTTGAAACCCCTGACTCAGAATCGCCTCGTGACTGGCCCGTAGTAGAAGTACTCTCTCCAAAGAGGCTCTCCCTTGACGAAAACATGGCTGTCTCTCTCATTTTTGATGAGCTCTCGAAACGAAGTAGAGAAGTTGAACTTGGGGTACTCCTCATCAACCGAAGCGATGGAAAAACAGAAATACACTTTATTAACAACGAACGGAGAGACGCAATAGACGGCAACGCCGCAATATCTCCACTCAGTCGTACCGCCATTTCAGCCGATCGGATCGCAAGCGTTCAATTTTTCCACAACCATCCAAGTCGAGGTCCCCTGAGTCGTGCAGACATAGAGATTGTTAAAAGGTGGAGTAAGTTCTTTGGCTTGGACAACACCTATCGCTTCCCCTTCCATATGTATAGTGTTTCTAACTTCGACGGAAAACTTGTTGTCTTTCACTACGGGTCTCGATAAGTCCTTTTGCGCCTCCCAAATTGACTCAAAAATGAGCTTCCGCTAGGCTCGCACTTTCGGGAGAATCTTATGCATGTTTCAAAACCCTATTTTCTGCTGGCTCTATTAGTCCTCGTGTCTTGCGCACACCATCGCGATGTTCGCCCAGGCGCCGATGGCCTTCACAAGGTGGTTGTTCGAGGTGAAGACCGCGAGCAATCTGAACGCAGCGCCCTTTCGCAAGCCCGCCATTTCTGCGAAGAGCGCAATCTGGATGCCGCGATCGTCACCGAGAAGACAGACTACAAAGGATCTATGGATGAAGGCACGCGGGAAACAATCAAACGCGCATCCGACGTCGCCACAATTCTTGGAGGAACCATGAAGGGTCGAAGCCGCGCAAACCCCAACGACACGGAAGCGGGGGATGTGGTTCAGGATGCGGGTCGAGTTGGTCACGCCGTCACCGGCGGGGACGATTACCTGACGGAAATGACCTTCAAGTGCAAATAACTGGCGAGCGTTTCTAGATGATTACAATTTCTGCAGTTTCAAAGCAGATGGGCTCCCGCACTCTTTATGAGAATGCGAGCTTTCAAATCAATCCAGGCGATCGCATTGGACTTGTCGGGCCCAACGGCGCGGGAAAGACAACCTTCTTTCGCATGATCATGAAAGAGGAAAGCCCCGACACCGGTTCCGTAGGAATTCCCTCGGACACCGTGGTGGGCTACTTTTCTCAAAACGTCGCGGAAATGCACGGCACCACAGCCCTTGAGGAAGTGAAGTCTGCAGCCGGCAAAGTTTCAGCGCTTGGGCGAGAGCTCCAGATTCTAGAGAAAAAACTTGAGGATTCAGCGGTCAACCCAATTTCAGACGATGAAATGAGTCAACTGCTAGAAGACTACGGAGCAAAACAAGAAGAGTACGAACGCCGCGGTGGGTACAGCCTGGATTCGCGAGCGCAGGAAATTTTGACGGGCCTTGGCATTCCCCCTGAAGATCACAAACGCCCCGTGGAAGCGTTCAGCGGCGGATGGAAGATGCGGATCCAACTGGCGAAAATTCTTGCCCTCCAGCCCGATGTCCTCCTCATGGACGAGCCCACCAACCACCTGGATCTAGAATCGATCGTATGGCTGGAGGAATGGCTCCAGAACTTTCCAGGTGCCATTATGATGACAAGCCACGACCGGGACTTCATGAATCGCTTGGTCAAACGCATTGTCGAGATCGCTCATAAAAAAGTGACGATCTACGGCGGAAATTACGACTTCTACGAAAAAGAAAGTTCCATTCGTATGGAGCAGCTCATCTCCTCCCATAAACGCCAGCAGGACATGCTCGCTAAGGAGGAGGAGTTCATCGCACGATTTCAAGCGCGAGCAAGCCACGCAGCACAAGTGCAGTCCCGAGTGAAGAAGCTTGAGAAAATCGATCGCATTGAGATTCCGGTCGAAGAAGAAGCCATGAATTTTACATGGCCAGAACCCGCGCGTGGCGGGGACGAAGTGATCCGGTTCCAAGGCCTTTCAAAGGTTTGGAAAAAGGACGATGGAACCGACAAATTGGTATTTGAGAACGCAGCGGGTCTGATCAAGCGCGGGGATCGCGTTGTGGTTGTGGGTGTGAACGGAGCTGGAAAGTCGACCCTTCTCAAAATTTTTGCCAAAGAGACGCAACCCACCGCCGGTCAATGCGTCGTGGGAGGCTCCATTTCTTTGGGATACTTTAGTCAAAACTCCCTGGAAGTGCTAAGTCCCAAAAAAACTCTCGTGGAAGAAGTCCACGATCGCCTCCCGCAAGCAAGCCTTGGGTACATTCGAAGCCTTTTGGGTGCGTTCAAGTTCAGCGGGGATGAGGTCGAGAAGAAAATTTCTGTTCTCTCAGGAGGAGAAAAGAGCCGACTGGTTCTTGCCACCATGCTGACACAAGCACCGAATTGCCTTGTCTTGGACGAGCCGACCAACCACTTAGATATCAAGTCACGTGAAGTCTTGCTTGAGGCCATCAAAAAATTCCCTGGAACTGTCGTCATGGTCAGCCACGATCGCTACTTCCTCAGAGAGGTAGCGACGCGAGTTCTGGAAGTCGACAAGAGCAAGGTAACATCCTTCGATATGACTTACGACGAGTACCTCGAAAGAAAGGAACGACAGCCCTGACATCGGCGGAGTTGAGCTTACCCATCATTCGTTGACCACTTCGCCGGTTGGAAGTAGAAATCACTCCGGTCCCAATAGAGAAAAGAGAGCTACGAGGTGAATTTGAAACTAGTACTGGTTCGGCATGGAGAAAGCACCTGGAACATGGAGAACCGATTCACCGGCTGGACCGACGTGGATCTTTCTGAAAAGGGCTTGGAAGAAGCTCGCCAGGCAGGATTGACTCTGAAAGCTTCGGGCCTAGACTTCGATATCGCGTACACTTCGGTCTTGAAGCGGGCAATTCGTACCTGGTGGATCACCATGGACCAACTGGAGCGGACCTGGGTCCCCGTCGAGCGCACCTGGAGACTGAATGAGCGACACTACGGAAACCTGCAGGGTTTGAACAAGGTCGAAATGGTTGAAAAGTTTGGCGAGGCCCAGGTCAAAATTTGGCGACGTAGCTACGCTGTGCAACCCCCTGGGCTAGAGCCCAACGATCCCCGATCTCCTTCCTTCGACATTCGTTATAGAAACGTTCCCCAGACAGAATTGCCGCTGACAGAATGCCTCAAAGATACCGTCGCAAGATTTCTCCCCTTCTGGAAAGAGACACTTGCACCTGCATTGATGAACGGAAAACGCCCCATCGTTTTTGCACATGGAAACAGTATTCGTGCTCTATTGAAACATGTTGAAGGAATTTCCGATGAAGCGATTGTTGAGCTTAACATTCCAACCGCGATCCCACTCCTGATCGAGTTCGGACCCGGAATGAAGGTCCTCCGACGGGAGTACCTTGGAGATCCCGAACAGGTTCAGAAAGCCATCCATTCCGTCGCCAATCAGACCCAAAAACGCAGCTAGGTCTTTTCCGTTCCGCATAGAAAAATGCATCTTTTTCAGGCTCTATGAGAAATAGGACCCCGCGTAATTGTGCGGAGAACCGCGACCCCCTGGGGTTTCCTTGGGTTTCCGAGCTTTTTCGAGGGGTTACGGTTTGTCAGGTTTCTGTTAGATTTTCGTCATAAATACAAACCAAATCCCAACGTATTTGAAGGTCACAGAGCTGGCTCTGGAAGCCTATTTCCAGATATAATCGCGGCAATAAATTGTGGGGATTTCACAATGGAAAACCTGTTTTTGGACCTCAAGACCCTGGTGGACGGATGCATCGAAGCTGCGGGTCACGGACACCTCGCTCTCCTCCTGTTTGCGTTGCTTGCTGCTTGCGCCTTTGAATTTGTTAACGGGTTTCACGACACAGCAAATGCTGTGGCGACTGTCATCTACACCAGAAGCTTGAAACCGTGGACCGCGGTCATCTGGTCTGGCATCTGTAACTTCGCGGGCGTCTTACTTGGTGGAACCGTTGTGGCGATGGCGATCGTTAAACTCCTTCCCGCGGAGGTCCTCGCACAAACGGACACGGTATCGAGCCTCTCCGTCGTTTTCGCTTTGCTTTTTGGTGCAATCATCTGGAACGTCGGCACCTGGTATTTCGGGCTCCCCGCCTCAAGCTCCCACACCCTCATTGGCTCAATTCTAGGAATTGGACTCGCACATTCCTGGATTAAAAACGGATCCGCTTTGAAAGGAATCGACTGGAGCAAAGCCGCTGACGTCGGGCTTGCTTTACTCTTTTCTCCTCTCATCGGATTCACAGTCGCAGGCGGACTTCTTCTGCTCTCCAAAAAGTTATTCAAGAATCCAGCACTTCACACCGACCCGAATCCCGCTGCACCTCCACCATGGTCTGTGCGGATGACTTTGATTGGAACCTCCACGGGAGTCAGCCTTGCCCATGGATCCAACGACGGACAAAAGGGCGTCGGACTGATCATGCTTATTCTGATCACGATCCTTCCGGGCCAGTTCGCGCTGAGACCCGATATCAAGGGCTCGGAACTCCAACACATCCAGCTCGTCGCGCAACAAGCAACCGAAGCCGTGACCACTGTGACCCAGGGCCACTCCCTGCTTCCGGAGCAGGTTTACGCTCCCGATGCCGACGAGTCCCTCATCTTGACGGCGGCGCACGCAAAGACCCCAGAGCTTTCCTTGCACCCGATCGAATTTAAGCTTCTGACACAGATCGGTCTCCAGTTGGATCAGCTTGTGAGCGCAATCAAGGGTAAGAATCTGCAGGTCTTGTCAACCTCGGAAAAAATGCAGCTCCGTGGACAAATCTATGGCCTTGAGAAATCCATAAAGAAGCTCGAGAAACTGAAGTCACCGGTGACACTTCTCCCAGAGTGGAAACGCATTTCCGAAGTGAAAAAGGTTGCTCTGAAAGCGACTGACTATGCCCCCTACTGGGTCCTTTTGATCGTGGCTTTGAGTCTGGGAATAGGAACCATGGTAGGATGGAAACGTATCGTTGTCACAATCGGCGAAAATATCGGAAAATCTCACCTGACCTACGCGCAGGGGGCGGCAGCCGAACTGGTCGCGATGAGCACCATTGGTCTGAGTGCCCTATTGGGAGTTCCCGTTTCCACAACTCACGTCCTCTCTTCTGGTGTCGCAGGAACAATGGTTGCGTCCAGAACCGGGGTTCATGGGGGCGTAATCAAGAAAATTCTTTTGGCTTGGGTCATGACTCTGCCGGCGACAGTCTTCTTAAGTTCGGGACTCTATCTTCTTTTTCATTGGATGATGCGTGGCTAATTTGGGGGTACGTCTCAACGGGGAGAAGCTCGGACTCAATATCCTCCTCGTGTTTCTGCTGGTTTCCTGCCGCGAGGTAAGCCACATCGATGGCAAACTTAGCGTTCCCAAAGGGGAATCTCTTGTCGTTAAAGATATCTCGGGAACAAAACACACTTTGAATTCCGGCCCCACAACTGTGACAGTAAAAGATAGCGGTAACATTACGATCCAGCAGGGAACCAAGAAGGTTCTCCTGAGGGTACCAAATCCTCGAAAACTATTTCGTTTCAACCTCGAATTAAAAGCCTCTCAACTTGGTCAGAACTTCGACCTCCTTGGACACCAGAAAACGGTGCTCACTGATCAAGGAAACCGATGGATAAAAAAACCTTGCGACGGCTGCCCCGCGGCGAACGGAGCGAAGCTTTCCAGAAATTGTGAGGGCAACACCCAGTGGCTCGAAGACTATCGCGTTTTTCAAACCCAGGTCGAGCTCAACTTCGAACGCGGCGGGCGCGTGGTCGGCCGCTATACTGGCCTGAGCGTGCCATTTGAACAAGTCCAGCGCGTCGCGGAAACCATCAAGTCGACATGTCTTCAAGCAGCAAAGAAAAATTCAGGCACTGTTCGATGACCAAGACGCAGATTTCATTAGTCAACGGGAGCCTGAGGTCCAAGTCCGTTTGTTCTGTCGCCTTGAAGCACCTGGAAGAACTGATTTTACAGTCGCATGTCCCCTGCCAGATTGCTCGAGTCGACCTCAATGAAGTTGCGCTCCCGTTAATGAACCCCGAAGACCCTCGACCGAAAACTTATCTGGACTTAAAGGAAAAAATTGATGGATCCGCAGGAATTGTTCTCTTCAGCCCAGACTATCATGGCTGCATGTCGGGGACATTGAAGAACTTCCTGGATTACTTTTGGAAAGAGTTTGCTGGAAAGACCTTCGGATACGTTTGCTCCTCTCACGAAAAGGGCTTAACGGCCATGGATCAGATGCGCACTGCTGTAAGACAGTGCTACGGGTGGAGCCTTCCCTACGGCGTCAGTCTCAACGAAAACGACCTAGACAAGTCCCAGCAACAGATTTCAAACCCCGCTGTCATTGGTCGGCTCGCACACCTCGCGCACGACATCGCTGTCTACAGTCGACTCCTTCATCAACAGTTCGAATCGGATAAAATAGCAACCCCGTCAGCCGGTTTTGCATCTCATTACCGTAAGTGAATCATTGAACAGCTCGATGGGAATCCAAAACAGCGGCCCCTGCCCGGCCCAATTCCAAAACTGCCGCGAGTCCATTTGGAACAACACACCCGGTTCAAGACAAATAATTTTTCCAACCGGCGCGTCCCCTAGAACCAAATTTTCAGAAGCCCAAACATCCCCCGCTTCTAACGTCACAGCAGTCCCGTCGGGCCCCTCCCACCTAAAGATACCGCGAAGTGTCTGCGCAAACCCTCGGAACGGAACTTCGTCACCTGTCGCAATCGTTTGTCCATTTCCCGCAAGGAGACAGCGATCCATCACCTCAGGAGGTAAAGCGCTCCATACAGGACACGCCGAAAGTATTTTCGAATACTGGAGTTCTTGGCGGATCCGATCGGCATCTTGGGAGTCTGATGCGGCCCTCATCAGGAGAAGTGCCGTTTGAGGGATTTGCCAGACGACCGCTTCCTTTGAAGTCACCACTAAGGAAGACGCACGTTCGCCCGATTGAAGGCCGGCAATTTCGCCGACCATGCTTGGGGCGGCCAACCTCACGACCGTCGCTTCCCGATCAGTAGAATCGCGCTGAACAACATCGACCTCCCCTTGAATAAGTATAAACACGCGGTCGTCATTCTGGTTCTGCCGAAAGGGTCGACATCCCCTGGGATAGCGAAAAATTCCTCCGTGGATTAGCAATGTCTCGAAGCCCGAGTCCGAGACTTCTCTGAAAAACCGCTGAGTTTTCCGCATTTCCGCCATCAATGCGCTTGTGCTTTCAGGAATCCACTTCCGTTTAAAGAGTCGCTCGACGAACTCCGCCCACATCGACTTGAAAATCGCTTGTACAAAATGAATTCGCAAAAAGCTGACACATCCGGACAAAAAAAGTCCGCTTGTCACCACAGTCCAGAATACTGCGCACATCTGATCCACTAGCGACATGGAGGAAGAGCGCAACCAGAGATTTCCCAAATTCTCTAAGACCACAAACAGAAGAGCCAAGACTCCAGCCCCCCAAACTACGCCCCAGAGTCGCTGATGCTCCTCTCGGATCCACCGAAACGCCCACGCGGGTCGAGCCTGAAAAGTGAGGAAAAAAAGGCCGTATAAAAACATCTGAAATCTGAGGCTGGAGTCCGGCACAAATAAAGCCAAAATCAAAGCCAGGAATGGAATCTGCCCGAGGAGAACCGCCGCCTGAAGAATGGCTTTCGGGCGAGGTAAGAAAGCAAAGGAAGCCTGGCGGGGGCAGTCCACACGTATTCCCAAAATATCAAGGGAAATATACAGCTTTTCCTCGACCCCAGAACAATATTTCTGAACCTGCTTATGCACATGAAGGGCCTTATGGT
>FRDC01003650.1_pt2 | contig 18818 bp, 20 predicted proteins | sample 1106171 | NCBI WGS metagenome assembly FRDC01 (sample SAMEA3930566, study PRJEB13176) | freshwater metagenome | biome: Drinking water system; feature: drinking water; material: water | place: Singapore | collected 2014-12-20 | reverse complement strand
GCGATGCGCTCGGGCGCCAAGCGGACCTGCATGAACTGCGCATGCACGAGGAGGACGGCCGCGATCTCGGCCGGCGTCTTCGTCTGCCCGATCCCGGGGTTCTCGGTGTAGCCGCCCGTGTAGGTGACGCGGACTTCGCATTCCCAATACGCGCTCACGCGCGTGAGCTCGCGCTCGCCCGTGAGCTTCCAGCCGCTCGTGAGTTCCGTCCAATCCGTCTCCCAGAGCCGACGGGTTTCGACCTTGGTCACGGATTCGATCGGCCAAAGTTCCAAGAGCAACGTGTCGAGGCGATCGTGGCGCGGGCGAATGATCTCGACGTGATCGACGCGACGGTTCCAGAGCCGTTGCGTGGCGGATTCCCAGAGTGCAACGACGACGTCGCGCCGGGCCTCGATCTCGTGGTCGAGCTCGGGCGCGAGCTTCAGCGCGTCTCGCAATTGGCTGATCGAGATCATGTGTGCGTCGCCACCTGCTTCAGGATCCGGACCGCGATGCGATCGGTGTGGCGCCAGTCGGTCGCGCCGAAGCGCAGTGCCGCCTCACCGATAAAAGACCCCGGGAGAAGCGCGTCGGCTTCCCCCTGGGTCAACGTGCCGACGAGGCGATGGCCAGGAACGTCGATCGTGAGCGTGGTGGTGCTCGTCGCACGCGCGAGAATCGTCGCCGTCGAGTTGACCGATTCCCGAATCGTGAACGACGCGGCCGCGACCGCAGAGAGATCCTCGGGCTGACCGTTCTGGTCCTCCAGATGAATCTCAAAGGCGGTCGTCGAGCCGACGACGAGCACGAGTTCACTCGGAATCGATTCACTCACCGGGGCGTTTCCGTTGCACGAGACGAGTCACGACTCTCGGCCTACGCAGAACGGCAAGAACGCGGGTGCGGACCGTCGGCGATGTGCTCGCCGGCGGCCGCGGCCCGTCCCCCTCTTTCCGATTGCGCGGGTCATCACTCACGATCGACTCCGGTCATCACTTCTGTTGCGCGAAGAGCTCGTCGGGAGTCGCCGACGGATGCGAGTAGAGATCGGCCACGAAATGGCCGACGCCCGCGATCGCCGCCGTCGCCGCGACGTTTTGAAGCGTCACGCGGAACGCGCCGTAGGTCTCGAGATCGACCTCGTTCGCGTAGAGCGTGCCGATGAGCGCGCCGTTCTCGCCCGCGCCCGCGTCGTCGAGCTTCGTCTGCGTGAACTCGAGCGCGGTCACGTTGTCCTTGCCGAGCAAGGCGTCGTACGCGCCCGTGTCACGACGCTTGCCGAACACGCGCAGGCGGAAGTCGGTGTTCGCGGGCCAGGATCCGCCCATGAAGAAGAAGACGAGTTGACGACCGGTGCGGAACGGCTCGACGATGTCCGTGCCGTTCACGGTCGCGTTGTTGATCGTCTGCGGCGGAACGCTCGCTCCGACCGAACCGATCGTGTAGTGGAAGTTATGACCCTTCACGTTTTGACTCCTTGAGACCCGAGAGACGGCCCTCGGATTACGGTTTCGGTTTCAGATCAGGCGCGGACCTTCGCGTCCGGGCACGCGATGATCGCTCGCGGTTGACGGAGGTACTGTCCGACCATCAAACGCAACTTGATGAGCTTCGCATCGGAGGCGAACTTCATGCCCTTGCCCGCGTCGTCCGTGATCTCGATGCCGACGCCGCGAATGACCACGACCTCGGACATGTTGCCGCGGATCACCGTCGCGTGTTTGGCCGAGACGCTCGTCGTCGGTGCGCCGATCGACGCGCCCGGCTTGTCGGTCGTGGACATCATCGGCGAGTGCGAGAACGGGCCGATGAGCTGCTCGATCTTCGCGTCCGGAATCATCGGCGCGCCGAGAACGTAGGCGTAGTTCTGCGTCTGGGTGTCGAAGTTCTGCACCTTCTGCTTCGCGAGGTTGCGGAAGAAGCGCTTCGGTCCGATCGTGTGACGCGACGAGTTCTCGCGGATCTTGTCCTCCTCGAGGATCAAGTCCATCTCGTCGAGGCCGTCGAAGTCGAGCGTCGCGCCCTGCCAGTCGGCCTGGAATTGGCCGCCGCCGAGCGAATCGGTTCCGAGAACGCCGAACTTCTTCGACTCCGCCGAGTAGATCTTGATGCCCGGGCTGTTCATGATGCCGCGCGGCTGCTTGCCGCCGCGGCCGAACGGGATCGCGAGGTCGAGCTTCGCCGCCGCCGAGCGGATCATGTCGTTGCGGAAGAGGTTCTCCCAACCGAGACCGCTCGCCTGCTCCATCTCGAGCGTGATGCGCGCGAGGACACCGAGCTTGCAGAGGTTGACCGTCTCGTCACCGGTCGCGACTTGCGACTCGGCGTAGTCGTCTTCCTCGCCGATCCAATAGGCGACCATGCCGCCTTCGAACTTCGGCACGCTCGCCGTGGTTCCGTTGACGCCATCGACGACGCTGACGATCGTCTTGCCGTTGCCGTCGAGCGCAATGAAGATCGAGTCGGCGTAGATCGCGGGGATCACGTCGGGAATGACCTGATCCGGCACGAAGTAGCCGCCGAGCTTGTCGTTGCCGACGGTCTGGCCCTTCGCGAGCCAGCCCATGCGCTCACCGTGCTTCGCATAGACCTGCTTCAGGATTTCGAATTCGTGACCGGCGCCGACCGATTCGAACGCATCGCGCGTGCCGCCCACCTTGAAGCCCAGCGCCGCCTTCAACATCGAGAACGGTTCGTCTTCGATGCCCGAGACGTAGAGACCGTTGCGCGAGCGACGGATCATGCTCGCCATCATCTCTTGCTGCGTCTTTTGCTTTTGGATCTGCTCGATCCAGTCTTTCGGGCTGAAGCCGTTGAGCGGCTCCATGCGGTCCGAGAGATCCTTCACCTTCTGTGCGAGCACCGACAGACCGCCGCCGGCCTTGAGGAAATCCTCCAGGCCCTTGACGATCTCGGCGCTGAGTTCTGCGACCTTCGTCATGATTCACCTCAACCCAAGATCTCTTTGAGCCTGGTTCCGGCATTCGCAATGTCATTGCCCAATGCCGCGAGCCGAGCATGGTTCACGGATGCGTCGTTTGTCCCCTCAGGCTCTTGGGGCTCGACGTCATCCGAGGTCTCGGATCTCGAGTTGTTCGTTGTCGTTTGTTCGTCCATGCGCGCGACGATCGTCTCGACCTGGTCGCGGATGTCGCCGACCATCGAGACGAGTCCGGTCAGGGTCTCGTCGACGACCGCACGCAGTTCGTCGAGCTTCGATTCGAGCGTCGCGTCCTTGACCGTGACCGATCCCTTGAGACGGCGCTCTTCCATCGAGACGAGCGGCACGTCGAGTTCGGCGTGCTTCGAGAACTCGAATCCCGGGAAGAGCGTTCCCGCTATGTTTCGCCACTTCGAATCGACCTCGCGCCATTCCCTCGCGTCGCGCGTCGTCTCGGTGATCGCGCGGCGATGCAGATCGCGGATCACGTTCACGTCGCCGGGCAATAGAAGCCCCTTCCGCTTTGCGTTGGACGCGATCGTGAGCGCGCCCGAATTCGCGCCGATCGGTGTCGGCGAGAACTCGAGAAGATGGTTGTCGTCGAGGATGAAGCCCCACTTGCCGAGGCCGAGTTGTTGGCGCTCGGCTTCGTCCTGAACGTTGATGAGCTTGCCGCTGAAGAAGCCGACGGACCCGGCCTTGAGCATGCCGGCCTTCACGAGACGGAAGATCGAGTCGGCGAATTGCGACGTCTCCTCCGTCGCGAAGAGCGTGAGGAGCCAAAGCGCGGGGCCGTTGTAGCCGCCCTCGGTGCGCGTCGTGATCGACCAGTCGAGGCCTGCGCCGATCGGCGGGTTGACCCAATCGTGGGAGTAGGCGAGGACCGGGTTCTTCGCGTACTCCTCGAAGCGCCAGTTCTGACGCACGATGTCCCCGTGGCCATCGACACGTTCATCGGACGCCCAATAGGCCTGCGTGCGTTCGGTGTACTCGTCCATCCATTCGAGGCCGCGCGACTCGACGAGCGTCTTCAGCGCGTCGCCCGTGGGGATCGTCGGCGTCGCCTTCGCGAGCGCGGCCGCCATCGACGTGACCTTCGCGATCTTCGCTCGCCCGTCTTTGATCTCGCCCACGCGCGTGTGCGCGCTGCCGCCCGCGACGCGCGCGAGGTTCTTCTTCGCGGCGTCGTCGAGGCGTCGATGGATCTCGACCGGATCGGTGATCTCCTCGATCGACTTCAACGACTTCAGCAGTTCTTCGAGCGTCATCATCCCCTCCCCGATCTCTCAGCCCACCGGCACTTTCATGCACCGGCAATTGACGACCTCGGCCGCAGGCGCCTCGAGGTCACCGGGATACCGCAGCTGCCCGGGACCGCCCCCGGTCAGCGTCATGTAGTTGAATCCGCGCTTCTGCGCTCCGGCCGCGCCGTAGGTCACGTGCGATTCGCGCACGTTCTCGTCGCCCGCCGTGACCCAGTCCTCCTCCTCGAAACCTTGGAGGTCGAACATCTGATCGCGCACACCGTTCATGAAGTTCGCGGTCTCGGTCCGCGCGACCGTGAGCGCCTTCGCCGAGCTCGCGGACACGTCGTAGACCTGCGCGACGCGCGATCGCAATTGCTGCACGGTCTCGCTCGTCTTGAACCCCTCGGTGAGCGAGTTCCGAAGATTCGTAATGATCGTGTTCGGCGTCGTCGAGACGAACTTCTTCTCACGCAGATCGAAGAACTTGTGGAGCTTCGGATCGTCCACCTCGAACGTCGGAATCCCGATGTCGTCGAGCGTGAAGTCGTAGGTCTCGTGCAGCGCGCTCGTGCGCACGGGACGCGAGACGTTCTTCAGCTTGTTGCCCGATTCATCCGGATCGGGAAGGACGGCCGTGAGGTCGATCGAGGAGTCCTTCAGATGCGCCGCGAGCAAGTGCATGAGCTGCTTGCCGGCGACGGCGTCGAAGCGCTCAAGCGTGGCCTTCCGTTCGGCGGCCACCCACTTCCGGTAGGCGGCGATCATCGCCCGCTCGTGTGCCGCTTGCAGTCGCACGAAGCCCTTCCATCGTTTGCCCGCGCGCGCCTTCGCGTTCGGGCCGGTATAGACGAGGATCCGCCGCGCGCTTTCGAGCGTTGATGTTTTGCCCGTAGGCGTGGGCTCGGCGGCAGGCGGTTCCTCGGTGTTCGGTTTCTCGGTCGGCTTCGCGGGATCGGCCACGGCGGCGACCGGAGCCGCGGGATCGGTCGCGAGCGGCGGGTTCTCGAGCAGGTCCTTGACCGTGCCCGCGACGACGCCGTTGATGAGAGCCGTGTCGCGGCCGATGTACTCGGGCGCCTCGATGCCGACCATCGAGAAGGCATCGCCCGGCGGCATGTGGATCTTGTCGCTCGTCAGCTTCTCGACGGCGCCGAGCTTCTCGATCAGCCCCGCACGCAAGGCGTCGATCCCCGTGAGATCGAACATCAAGAAGACGCTGTCGGTCTCGGAGAACATGAGCGAGCCGTCGAGCGCGCGCTCGATGATGCGCATCACGGGAACGATCGTGTTCGACCAGAACGTGAAGTCCTGGGACATCGCCGTGGCGTAGTTCGTGAATTCCGTCACGCCGAGCTTCGACGGCGGAACGCCCATGACCGCGAGGATCGTGTCGCGATCCCACTTCGCGAGGTCGAGGAGCGCCATGTCCACCGGTGAAAGCGCGATCTCCTTGATGTCGAATCCGCCCGAGAGCATGGCCACGGCGTCGCCGTACTCGCCCCCGTAGGTGCGCTTCCACTGCGCCATGAACTCGGTTTCGTCCTTCGGGTCGATCGCTTCCTCGCTCAGCAATGCGATGCGCGGAATGCCGTTGTTCGCGAGTAGCTTCGTCTGATGACCCGCGATCATCATGTCGAGGCGAATCCCGTGCGCGGCCGCGCTGATGCGCGAGAGGCCGCGCGTCGGATCGCCCGGGTTCGGGAACTTGAACTGAACGACCGACGCGAGATCGACCGTGATCTTCTGACCGCCGCCCGTCGCGTTCGGCATCCAGGTCGGTGGCGTATATCGCCAGCCGACGAGCTCGCCCGTGCGCCCGCGCGAGAGCACCGCTTCGAAAGCGTCCGGACTGATCGGCCAGATCCGCGTCGGGATCTCGCCGGGCGTGATCTCCGTGCCGTCGTCGTCGGTCAGAAGCCAGAACGCTTCGCCGCGGACCGCCATCCAGATGTAGGTCAACGCGAGCAGCTGCCCGCCGTCGCACATCGGATTCGGACGCATGAGGACGTCGTAGAGCGGGTGCTCGAAATCGGGCTCGGCGGCTTTCGCGACGATCCGCTTCTCGATCGGCAACGCCATGTGCCGCTGGAACGAGCGGCGCGCACTTCCCGTCGGCGGCGACCAGAATGAACGCTTCGCGAACGCGCGTCGCGCCGTCGTCGTCGCGTCGGTCTCGCGCATCACCTGCAACGGAGCTTGCCCGGCGGTGATGGCCGTCATGATCGCGGCCGCGAACACCCAAGCGTGGTTCGAGAACGGGTCCCGCGCGCGTGCCCGCGCGGGCGCGTCGAGCGACGCGAGCGCCTGCGCGTAAGCGTTTGCGTTGCCACCGCCGAGCGACTTCACGCTCGCACGTGGGCCGCCTGCCGCGCGCGCAGCCTCCGTCGTGAACGGGCGTCCGTGGGCGTCGAGGATCATTCATTTCCTCCGACACCGAGTAGTTCGTCCACGTATTCCGGATCGATGATGACGACGTGCGAGGGCGCGAGCGCACCGAACGCGCCTGACGGCCAGGCGCCAGTCGCCGGTCGATCGGCGCCCGCGAAGTCGTCCGTGATCCCCGCTATCGCCGTCGCGAGCTTCTGCGCGATCGATCCCGCGCGCACGCGGGCGTTGGTGGCGATCGCCGACGGGTCACCGACCTGACGGAGATCTCCGCTCGCGCCGTTCACGTCGAGCGTGCCGCCGCCCGCTGCGGCCTGCGCCTTCCACGCCGCGAAGTCGCCGAGCACGGCGCCGATCATGAATCGTCGCGCACCGTCGCCCGGATCGTGGAACGCGCAACGATTCGAGGCCTGGACGTTCGTGGCACCGTTGGTCGCGAGCTTCACGTGTCGCGCCGCCGCGTTGGCCGGGACGTTGAAGTTGACCGCCTCGAGTTCGATCTTACCCGTGCCGATCGTCGTCGCGAGATAGCTCACGGTCGCGCTCGCGTTGCGCGAGTCGAGCGTCGAGGCGCGCACGACGACCTTGCCGCCGGCGTCGGCGTGGATCGCACCTTGGTCCGCACCCGCAGGCACGGCCGGCGAGACGACGATGGAATTGCGGACCGTGACCGTTCCCGCCGCCGTGTCTTGGCGTACCTGTTGTTGCAGGTTGCCGAAGACGCGCGAGTGATCGATCACGTTCGCCGTGCTCGATCCGCCCGCATGGACGCCGATGAGGTTGCCGGTGACGTCGGCGCCGTCGATCGTCACCGTGGCGGTGTTCTCGATCTTCACGCCCGCGCCGGCGTTCGCCTTGATCGTCGTCCGCGCGATCGCGATCGAAACCGCCCCGCGCGCGTAGACGCCCACACCCGTGTTGTCGTGGACGGTCGAGTCCTCGACGATGTTCGTCGCGCCCGTGATCGCGGCCGCGAAGTCGATACCGTTCGCACACGCGTGGATGTCGCAGAAACGAACCTGAATGCCGTTCGCCGACGTCGCGAGCGCGATGCCGTTCGTGCAGTTCTTGATCTCGATGCCCGACACGACGACGTTCGCGCGGCCCGTGAGCTGGATGCCGACCGCCGCGCCGCCGCCGTCGATCGCGGGCTTCGGTCCCGTCCCCGGGTAGGACGTGATCCAGATGTCGCCCGAGGCGTCGCCCGATTGGCCGAGCGTAATCGGGCCGGTGAGCGTCGTGCCGTCGAGAAGACGAATGACGTCACCGGACTTCCACGTCTGTGCGTTGATCTTCGCCGCCGTCTTCCACGGCGCCGACGGATCGTGCCCGGTGTTCGAGTCGTTGCCGTTCACGGGATCGACGTAGAAGACGATGCGCGCGAGATCCTTCAACTCGGGAAGGACGTCCGTCGCGAGACGCGAATGCTCGAGCGCGTTCGGGTGCAGATAGAACGGCGTCACCGGGATCCCGTGTGCCGAGTTGCGCGCGGCGATGTCGTAGTAGCGGCCCCACGAACGATGCGCGCCGCCGACCTGGAACGCGTAGTGTTGCGCGCTCGATCCGTCCATCGCGGCCGCGGCCTGCGCCTTCGTGTCCTTCCCGGGAAAATCGTTGAACGTCGCGCCGCCGATCAGGACGAACGCATTCGGGTTGAGCGCACGCGCCTTGTGGATGAAGCTCTCGGGGTTGCCGTCGTTTCGGCCGATCAGGTTCTTGATCGTCGTGCCGACGAACTGCGTGTCGCCGTTCCCGTGCGCGGGCTCGATGAACTGACCTTCGAGCATGTCGTTCGCGATCGAGTGACCGAGGACGATGCGCGCCTTCGCTCCGAACCCGATGTCGCCCGCATCCGTGATCGCGTTCGTCGCGCGCTTCGTGCGCTGGTACAAGCGCTCGATTCCGCTGATGAAGGCGTTCTTCCAGATGAGCGGATCCGAGGAGTTCTCGAAGTAGTCGCGCGAGTTCGCGCCCAACGTGCCGAGGAACGCGCCGCCGAACGAATTCCGCCACCAGCAAATGCGGACGCCGTGATAGGCCGCCCATCGCTCGATCGCGAGATAGCTCCACTGCGTGAGATTGCCGTAGGCGTCCCAGCCGCCGTAGTAGAGCTCGAGGTCCTCGACGAGCAGCACCTGCCGATGTGCTTTCATGACGACGAACGGGCGATCGATCGCGACGCTCGTGAATCCCGAGTCGTTCGAGTCGGCGACGTCGATCACCGTGATCACCGGCTGGCGATAGTTGATCGGCCAGAAGCGCGTGCCATTCGTGTGGATGATGCCCGCGAGCTCGATGCCCGCGAATCCCTCGATCGACGCGCCCGGTTCTCCCGGTTCGCGCATGATCTCGAGGTTCGTCGTTCCGCCTTCGGCCCAGGCCTCGTGCGTCGTCGTGAAACCGAGGAAGTACCTTTGCTTTGGGTCGAGGCCTTCGAAGTAGACCTTGCCGTTCACCTCGAGGCTCGGGCGGATCCCGGGGATCCAGCCGCGCGGCGCGAGTTCCTCTTCGACCGGATAGAGACGGACCGCCGACGTCGGCGGGATGATCTCCATCGCTTGGCCGAATTGGTTCACCTTGGAATAGAGGCCGCTCGCGAATTGAAATCCGATCTCTCGCGCGCGATCGAAGCACACCTCGACGTGCGCTCCTGGGGCGACCGCGCGGAGATTGCCTCCGGCGACGGACCACCAGTTGAGTCCGTGGATGAGCTGGGCGCGGCCCCTCCATGACTTCGAGAACGACGAGATGGGCGTGGTCGCGAGTGCGCTCACAGGCCGTACAGCTCCATCAGGGTTTCGTCGTCGGCGACGATGAGCAGCGATCGCTTGTGGCCCGCCGCCTTCACGTAACGCGCGGATCCGATGTCCCAGGCGCCCGTCGGCGGGTAGCTGATGCCGTAGTGGTCACGCGTGTAGATCGCCGAGAGGTTCGGACCGGCGCCGCGCATCGGCGAGGCAGGTTCGGGACATGCGTCAGCCTGCGTCGCGACCGGATCGGACGACGTGAGCAGATCGGCGTACATCGAACCGACGCCGATGAGGCGCCCGCTGCGGTCGGTCAAGGTCGGCCACACCGCGTAGTCGTAAGGCGTGTTCGAGGCGATCTCGCCCCACTTGAGGTTGGTCGCCGCGGCGCCGCCGAAGTTGTCGTAGGCGTTGTGATGGCACTCGACGATGTTGCCCGTCGCCCCCACGGTGTTCACCGCGATGTAGAGCGCTCGGTAGTCGTTGAAGCACGTAAAGTGGTTGCCGATGCACGTCAACCGCGTGTTCGCGCCTTCCGACTTCACGCCGTAGGTCACGAGGTTCGCGACGCCGTTGTTCGCGTTGTCGATCGTGCACCCGTACACCTCGAGCGCGGCCGAATCCTTCTGCTGAATGAGCGCGGAGAGATCGGCTCCCGGGGTCGAAGGCCCGCGGACGCGGCACGCGAAGATGATCGATCGGCCCGTCGTGGTCGTCGTCTCGTGCAGGATCTGCGTGAGCGTGTTGTCGTAGACCTTCGAACGGCCGACCTTGCACGTGCCGTCGGTCGCGTGGCGGATGCCGATGCGATTGAGGCGGACGGACACGCCGTCGTATTCGACCGTGGCCGTGTCGCGCACCTGGAACCCGAATCCCGTCGCGACCGCCGTGTGCCCGTAGACGTCGCCGCCGATCCACTTGATCGCGATCGTGCCGCGCACGTCCACGCCCGAGAGCGTGTTCCCGTGCGCCGTGCAATCGGTGAAGACCACGTCCACGCCGCCCGTTGCCGCGTCGATCGTGACGCCGTTGTTCGTCGAGCCTTGGAAGTCGCAGTTCTTGATGCGATGACCGTTCGCCGACGTCTGAAGGCGAAGCCCGTGCGTCCCCTTCAGGTCGAGACCGTCGAGCGTGATGTTCGCCTTCGCGGTGAGGATGCACGCTTCGGCCGCGCCGCCGCGGTCGATCTTCGGGCGCGCAGTGCCGCCACCGGAACGCTTCACCGTGACGCCGCTCACGGGCGCGAGCGTTTCGTTCCACGTCTCGTCGTCCATCAAGACGGCGATATCGCCGGCGATGCAGATCGCGGCGAGCTTGGCGAGCGTCTTGAACGGCTTCAGGCTCGTCGTCCCCGGATCGGAGTCGTTGCCCGTCGAGTTCTTGAAGAAGTAAATCACTTGTGCTTCTCCGCAATGCGATCGACTTGGTTCTCGACGCGCAGGATGCGTTCGTTGACCGGGCGAATGCTCGCGTCGATGTCGGCACGCCATCGGTCCTGCAAATCGATCTGGATCGAGGCGACGGCCGATCGCCATAAGAAGCCCGACAAGAGCGAGAGCGCGGCGATGATCACGCCCGCGGCTGCCCACACGTCGAATGGCCGAACCTCTCTCTGCGCCATCGCCCTCTCCCTCATGCCGCCGAGCTCGCCATGCGCGGACCGCGACCGCCCGCATTCGACATGCCGATTTGCACCATGTCGCCGTAGTCGGGTGACCGACCGACACGCGACTTGATTGCCTTCTTCTCCTCGACGATGTACTCGCCGGTCGATTTGAACTCGAAGCGCGGCATGACGAGGTCTGCCCACACCTTCGTGTACTTTTTCGGGATGCAGAGTTGCCGCGAACGCAAGAGCTTCGCCGTTGCGAGATGGAGTTCCGTGCGCCGGTTCCAGACGCGCACGTCCTTCCCGAGCAGCTCCTTCCATTCGCCGACGGGGTTCGCGCCGAAGTCCACGGCGTCCACGCGGTGCCCGATCTCGCGGAGTCGATCGACGACGGCGGCGCCGATACCGCAGACGTCCACCTTCACGCGGCCGGCGTTGACGTGCCACTTGTCGATCGCGTTCTTCAGGCGACCGGTCGTCTGCATGAGATCCTCGCCCGTCCACGACTCGAGGTCGGCGAGTGTGCGTGTGCGATCGAAGTAGCCGAGGACGTTCGAGTCGAGACCGAAGCGAGCGACGTCGAGAGCGAGACGCGGGTCTTCGTCGATACCGATCGTGCCGTACGACGCGCGCTCGAGATCGGCCAGCGTCACGATTTGGTTGACGCCCGCAGTCGGGAACTTCCCGCGCACGCGCGCCTGCCACACCGGATGGTTCTCGTAGTCGTCGCCGCACTCTTCCTTGCGCTCGTCGATCCATATGCGCGAAATGGCGCCCGGAAATACAGTTCGACCCTCCACGACGTTCGGGTGCTCGAAGCCGTCGATGAAGATCACGTTGTAGAGCGAGGAATGCGCGGCCTCGTGGAACCATCCGCTCGTCATCAGCGGATTTCCGGAAAGGACCATGCGCGAACCGGGATCGCTCATGAGAGAAGTGAGTGCGTTCTTGAGCTCGATGTCTTCGACGCCCTGAGCTTCGTCGACGACGATCAGCACCTTCGAACCGCGGCGTCCTTGGATCGCGGAGATGTTGTCTACCGATGCGACGACGCAGTCCCATCGATCGCGCATGACCCACGATTCTTTGAGCATCTCGCCGCCGAGTTTCACGCCGCGAGAAAGCGCTTCGAAGTACTGCTGCCGAACCTCGGCCCAGACGCCGAGACGAGCCGCTTCGAATGTCGGCCCCGTGACGATGACGCGCCCGCCCGGGTTCGAGACGAACCACTCGATGATGATCGCCGCGAGTTCGTTTGTCTTGCCGATACCGTTCGCGGAAACGAGTGCGGTGTATCGGTTCTCGAACACCGAGATCCGCATCTCTTCTTGGCGCTTCCAACGACGACGGCGAAGAACCCGCTTCGAGAAGTCGAACGGATCGCGCATGTGCTCCTTCAGGAGACGTCCGTTCGTGTAGTTCTCTTCATCGATCATCGGAGCCCCGATCTTCGATGTCATCTCCGGCCAGTTCGAGGAGTTCGGCAATCGAAAGTTGATTGGGGTCTTTCGCCTGCCTCGGAATGGCGCCGTCTTCTCGATCGAAGATCTCTTTGAGCGCGCGCCAGTTTCCCTTGAGCGCTTCGCGAACGATGACCTCCGCGACGAGATCGGCGATCGTGCGACCATCGGGAAGGGATCGATCGAGGCGGGCACGGACGCGCGTGTATAGGCTCTTGCGTCCCTTCGGTCGCCCGCCCGGATTGCCCGAGTGGCCCGGCCGGTAGGTTCCGTTCTCTCGCCTGTTATTTCCCTGTTCCTGAGGCACACTCGGATCACCTCACACGATCCGCGGCAACTCGGTCGAAGGTCTCGCCTGTCGCCTCGAGGATGGCCTCACGCTTGGTCGCAGCCTGCCACCGCTTGACGATCACGTCGCAATAGCTCGCGTCCATCTCCATGGAGAAACCGTGACGGCCGGTGTGCTCGCACCCCATGATGGTCGAGCCTGAACCGCCGAAGAGATCGAGAACGTTCTGGCCGCGCTGCGACGAGTTATTGATCGCGCGCACCGCGAGCTCGACGGGCTTCTCCGTGAGATGCACCATCGACTGCGGGTTGACCTTCTTCACTTCCCAGAGGTCGGTCTCGTTGTTCGGTCCGTAGAACTCGTGCCCCGCGCCTTCCTTCCATCCGTAGAAGCACCACTCGTGCGCGCCCATGTAGTCCTTGCGCGTGAGCACGGGGTGGAGCTTGTTCCAAATGATCGACTGCGAGAAATAGAGGCCGTTCGCCTTCAACGCCGGCGGATAGTTCGCGGTGTTCGCGTAGCCGCCCCAGATGTAGAAGGACGCGCCGGGATCCATCGCGAACGCGAGGTTGGCGAACCACTCATTGAGGATGCGTTCGAAGTCTTCCGGCTCGAGGAAGTCGTTCGCGAGGGGCCGATCCTTCGGGCGCATCTTCGTGATCTTGTGCGGCGCGTCATGGCCTTGCGTCGGTTGCCCCGCGCGGCCGCGATTCGCGTATCCGGGGCTGTGCTCGAATGACGAATTGCCGGCCGCGATCGCGTTGTTCGAACGCGGCTCGACCTTGACGTTGTACGGCGGATCGGTGTTGACGAGCTGAATCGTCTTGCCCGCGAGAAGCTTGACGAGGTCCTCGCGCTTCGACGAGTCGCCGCACATCAAACGGTGATCGCCGAGAATCCAGACGTCGCCGGTCACGGAGACCGCGTCGTCCATCGGCTCCGGAATGTCGTCGTCAGGCACGTCGCCCTGATTTTCGTCGGCCACCTTGTCGATCAGTTCTTGGAGTTCGCCGTCGTCGAATCCGGTCCCCTCGAGAAGGCCATCCGCTTGCAGCGCGGCGAGGACCTTCGAGAGGCCTTCTTCGTCCCACTCGGCGAGCTCGGCGGTGCGGTTGTCGGCGATCGCGTAGGCGATGGCTTCGGCGCCGGTGAGCGTCGTGCGGACGACGTTAATCGTCGGCCACCCGAGTGCGCGCGCGGCCATGACTGTGCCGTTGCCCGCGATGACGACGTTGTCTTTGCCGACGACGATCGGCTTCTGTTGGCCGAATCGCGCGAGCGATCCTTTGACCGCCTCGAGGTTCTGCTCGGGATGAAGACGAACGTTCGCCGGATCGAGGACGAGCGTCTCGATCGCGACGGATTCGACTTGCATCACGGCGTTGCTCATTGGGCGGGAGTCTCGTTCTCGACGGGCGTCGGCGCCGCGTCGGTGACCGTCGGAGTTGCCGGCGCTTCGACCACGGGCGTCGCGGCCTCGACGGGCGCGACGGGTGACGGTGCGGCCTCGACCGGCACCTCGGACTTCGGGGCCTCGGTCGCGGCGGGAATCGGCGTAACCAAAGTCGCCGATCCCTCGACCGGTTCGAGGACGTGATCGACGCCGAGACCATCGGGCGCCGGTTTGACGGTCGCGTCGAACTCAATCGACGCCTGGCGAACTGCACCGGTGGACGGCGCCGTTCCTTCAACCGACGACGGACTCAACGCCGCCGAAACTGCGCCGCCGTCGTCGGTCAAAGGGTGCGGCTTCTTTGCATTCGGATCTTCGATCAGTTCGAGCTTCATCGCCGGAACGATCGCTTCGGTGCCGTCTGCGCGACGGCAGATGTAGTGCTTCGGGCCGTGGAACGTGCGCGACGTTTGGCCGAAGTGCTCGACGCCGTTGTCGTCGATCCACTTCACATGCGTGCCGTTCGGCACCTCGATCATGAGCGGTCGCGTGTTCATTTTGTGATCACTCCCGACGTCGGGCCGGGCTTGACCGTCGTTCCCGGTCGCGGGTCGCTCGGCGTTGCTCGTGGCAGATCCCGTTCGTTCACCGCGAATCTCCGCTTGTCGCTTCTTCGCTCGACTTCCCAATCGCCACCTCCCAGCGGTCGAATCACGATCGCCGGAACCATCTTCCCGGCGTTCTGGTCGCGGTCGTCGCCGCGCACGAGGACTTCGTCGCCGGCGGTCATGGCGCTACACGTCCGTCAGGCAGTAGTAGACGTCTTGCGCCGCTGCGCAGACGACCTTGATGTCGGTGATAAATCCGCTCGTCGAAACGAACTCGATCACGTCGCCTGCGACCGGACGGATCGGATAGCCGGTCGCGTCTTTCGTCGCAGGAACGGTCGGTGTCGTGGCTGCCGTTCCGTCGAGGCCGATGGAAACGGCGGCGGGATTCGCGCCGTCGAAGATGACGAACGCGCGCTTGCCCTTCTTGCCCGACAGATCCAGAGCGGTCGCGGCGGAAACCGCAGCGGCCTTCCCCTTCACCTGGATCGTCGAACCGACGTTGATCGTCATCCGCATGGCGCAAACCCCGCTCGATCGAAGGCGCTATTTCTGCGCGCCGGATTCGGAAGGACTGTCGTTGACGACAGCGCTCGGCTTCGACGTGGGAGCGCTCGGCGTTTCTTGCGACGGCGGCGGGCTCTGCGGCGGTGCAGGTGAAAGTCCCTTCGCCGCGCGCATCGCATCCGCCACGTAACGCGCGAGCGAAACGTCTTCTTGAGTCGTACCGCCCGGATCGCGACCGAGCGCCGACGGTGCAACGACGATTTGGACGACGTCGTGGATTTCGGTGGGCTGGGTGCTTTTCGATAGCTCCGTCTCGAGCTTCTCGACGCGGGCGGCGAGTGCGGCACGGAGGTCATCGATTCGCTGGGTCGGTCGTTCCTCGCGATTCACCGCGGTCAGATCTTGGATCTCGGCGCTCAGCGATTTGACGATGGCATCGGCCGCGATCGCGCGCTGGAGCGCTTCGGCACCGCCACCGGACGCGATGGTGACCGCCGAGTAGGTCGAGCCCGCAGCGGTGTTCGAGATGTTGCGTTGCGCCGAAACCTTCGCGGCATCGATCTCGACGTCGCCGGTCTGCGTCACGCCGGCGTTGAGGTCGATGGCCTTCGATCCGGCGCTGCCGGATGCCTCGCCGCCCGCGGCACGATTCGCGGCGTCGGCCGCGCCTTTGATGTCGTCGCTCGACGCGCAGCCCGCGAAGACGCAACTGGTGCAAAGGAGGAAGACGGCGACCAAGAGGAAGTTGAGGACGACGAGCGGATGACTCGTCGGGCGAACATTGGAATGGAACATCTCGACTCTCCGAAGTGTGCGGCATCGGCCGCGACGGTTTTCGTGCGGTCGATCACTCCGGCTCTTGCGCGGCCCACACGGCCCGCTTGAATCCGGCATCGTGGCGCAAGGCCTTGTTCACCCAGTGCATCGAGGTCCCGGCTTCCTTTGCGGCGACCGACAGCGGCTTGCCGTCGAACAACGCGCGGATGACGAGGGTCTGAATGTCCTTGGTGATGGGCTTCGGCTTCGAGTTCTTGATGGCGACCGCTGGCATGCGCCCGATGATCGACGCGCGATCAAGAATGCGGAAGCGTTGTTGATGTCGAAGTGGTCGAAGTGGTCGAGATTGCCCAAATTGTCGAAATGGTCGAAAGCGTCGAAGTGGTCGAACTACTCGGCGGCGACGAGGTTCTCGACGGGACGGCCGCTCTGGTCGCGCAGCGGCCAAAGGATGAAGCGCGATCGACCGACTTGCACGACGGCGAACCGACCCTTGCGGGCGTGGTAGTTCACGGTGCGAATCGGTAGCCCCGTGCGTGCCGACACGTCCTTCGCTCGCAGCATCTCAGCTTTCTTTTCGCGCATTCCACCGGTCTCCCCGAACCGATCGTGGTTCAAAAAATCGGAATCCCGCGTCTGCCGGACGCTTTCTGGCCGCGCGCCGAATGCGATCAGCGGTCTCGTGTTGCTCCCTGAAATGCGCAATCGCAAGCAATTCAAGGCGATCGAATTGCCTTGGATTCATTGCGCGAATTCCAAGGCACGCACCGTGACTGATGTCTGTGATGAACATCGCGCTCCAGGCATTGCCGGTGCCGGCAAGCGCACGAAAGAAACGTCGGCGAAGTTCTCGAACCGCGTCGCGCTCTCGGCGTCGCCAGTCGGGATCTCGCAACGAACGATCTAACATCGGCATCACTCCCGGATCGGTTTCCATTCACCGCACCAATCGATGTCGAACGTGTTCGGCCAGCTACACCCATCGTTCTCGCCAAAGTGCTGAATGTCGCCGGACGGCGCGGGCGGCAGACGATGACATCCGCCAACGGCCCAACCGTGCTCAGTCATGTCACCGGTCCGAAAGAGGCTCCAAAAGCGGCATGTTTCGCAGACCTTTTGACGCCATGGTTCGTCGTCGCCGAAGATCAGTGGATCGCGGTCCTCGCTCATTTGCCCTCGTCCCCCTGCGAAATCGTGATCTCGATCCTCGGCGTCTCGCGATCAATCGCCCAATCGACCTCGAGCGTGTACCACCGATCGTTTAACCCCGTCGCGTCCTGAACGGCGTCGCAGATGACGTCGCCGAAGTTGATCGCGTCCATCCGGTGCGTCGGTTTGAACACCATCAGCGCGACGTGCAGCTTCCGCTTGGTCGCCCGCGCGCCCGCGAGAGCCGCCCGGATCGCGTCGGCGACGCTCTTCCGCGCGGCCGCGGATTCCTCGCGGACGATCATGTGACCGCGGCCGACGGGCTGCCACATTGCGTTCTTCGAGAGCGCGGACGTGAACGGGACAACGACCGTCGCCGCGATGGCGACGGCGCCGAGATGTGTCGAGATCTGCTGAGACGTGCCGAGATCTGCCGACTTCTTCCGTGATCCCCGCGATGTCTTCGCCTTGAGGACCGGCACCGGCACGACCGATGGCGCACACTTCCGACACGCCGCCACCCCGGGCGCCGGTCGGAACGCGCGCTCCTCGCACCGCGGGCAAAGCTGAAGGCCGTTCGGCAACTCGGTGAGCCGCGTCATGCCGGGCTCCCTTCCGGCGAACCCGCAAGCTCGAGCAGCTCGGCAATCGACGGCTGATCGCCGTTCTTGCCGTCTTTCGGGGGCGCATAGTGCACGTTGGCGAGCGAGACGATCACGCGCGCGGCCATGATTCGAAGTTCGGCGCTTTCGTCGTTGATGCTCGTGTCGAAGAGCTTCGACAGCATCTCCGGCATCTTCGCGAAGATCTGCGTGACGGCCGCTTCCCGCAGCGCTGATCGCTCCTCGTGTAGCGCAGACTTGAATGCCGAGTGATTCGAAATCCAACGGTTCAGCGTTGACCGCGACACGTTTGCGAGCACGGCCGCTTCGGTCACGGTCTTCCCCGAGATCAGCGCCGCAAGCGCGATGACCTGCTTCGGCGCAAGCTGCGTGCGCCGATCGTTGCCTTCGGGGGGAAGCCCCGAATTCGTCCCATTTTGTCCCGTTTCGTCCGATTCCATAACTTCTTTGGATCTTCGATATCGTTCGCGCGACGGCGCCGTGGGGCGCCATTCCGGTCATTTCAGGGCGGCGACCTGCTCGTCCGCCGAGAGCATCGAGTCGCGTTTCGGCGGCGATTCGTTCGGCTTTCCTTCGAGATCGTTCGCGAGACGCTCGAGCATCTCGGCCTCTCGGACGGCGCCGATCTTCCGGCGCGCGACGGCACGGTCGCGGTACATCCGGATTCGATCCTCCGTCGGCATCGCAGCCTCTCGATCGGACTCGTCTCGTCGCCGGGCTTCGTCGTCGCGTTGGCGCGCTTCTTCGGTCTTCCGGGCCTCTTCGGCGAGCGTTCGTTGGCGCTCCTTTTCCGCTTCCGCCTCGAGAAGCGCGTCTCCGGCTGCGGCGCATTTGGCGAGGTCTTCGGCCACGAATCGAAAGGCCTTCGGCTCCTTCGCTGCGAACACGGCTCGGAACATCCATTCGCGGCGGACGCGATCCGGAACGCCCTCGGCGATGATTCGAGCGTCATCGCGTTTGGCCTTTCCGGCGACTCGGCCGACTGCCGCTGCGGCGGCGCGCCATTCGGCGATCACGGTGTCCGGATCCGGGATCGGGGTCTGAGTTCTTTGCTCCGAACTCGCCAACGGCGAAACGGGGGGCGGGGGTTCGGGGGCGGTA
>FRDC01002597.1_pt1 | contig 18850 bp, 19 predicted proteins | sample 1106171 | NCBI WGS metagenome assembly FRDC01 (sample SAMEA3930566, study PRJEB13176) | freshwater metagenome | biome: Drinking water system; feature: drinking water; material: water | place: Singapore | collected 2014-12-20 | reverse complement strand
CCGAGCACTTCCAGCGGCATCTCGTCGCTGTAGGTATCGAGCCAGTCGATGACCAGCCGCAGATTGATGTTCGGCTCCGGCAGGATCGGGTTGTCGGCGTCGCCTTCGAGCATGCCCCAGCGCTTCATCAGCGCCATCTCGACATTGGCGTGGCGCTGCTCTTCGGCGTGGAAGTAGCGATAGATCTCGGCCAGCGTATCGTCCGGGGCCTTCTTCGCCATCGCCGCGAAGGCGCGCGCGCCGACGTGTTCGATCCACATCAGGTCGGCCATGAACACCTTGAGCTTGGCGTACAGCTCCGGATCGCCGGTCACCAGCTCGGCACCGGGCGCATCCCAGTCGATGTCGGCCAGCGCCCACTGGGTGTTCTTGATCTTGGCCAGCATCTTCGCGGTATCGAGTTGCATCGGTGCTCCTCCAGTTCTGGTGATCGAGATGAATTCGGGGATCAGGCTTTCGCCGTCATGAAGCGATTGAGCACACCGGCGCCACGGGCATAGAGGCCCGGCGCGAGGCGCTTCATGCGCCAGATGGCGCGCGCTTCGAGTTGCGGCAGCACGTAGAGCTGGTTGCGGTCGAGCGCATCGAGCGTCTGCTTGGCGACACCATCGGCTTCGATGCCGGTCCAGCGCATGACCTTTTCGGCGAAGCCGGAGGTGCCGGCGTCGATGCGGCCGTCCTTGACGATGTTGGTCTTGACGAACGTCGGGCACAGCGCCGTGATGTGAATGCCGCTGCCCTGCAGTTCGGCAGCCATCGTTTCGCTGAGTGCGAGCACCGCAGCTTTCGACACGTTGTACGGGCCCATCATCGGTGCGGCGGCGAAGCTCGCGGTGGAGCCGACGTTGATGATTCCGCCGCGTCCGGCTGCGCGCAGTTTCGGCGCGAACACATGGCAGCCGTGGATCACGCCCCACAGGTTCACGCCGAGCACCCAGTTCCAGTCGTCCATCGACGTGGCACCGACCGGCTTGCCGCCGGCGCCAACCCCGGCGTTGTTGATGACCACGGTCGCCGGCCCCTTGAACCAGGCTTCGGCCTCCGCGGCCAGCGCTTCGACGTCCTCGACCTTCGAGACATCGCAGCGCAAGGCAGTACCCGTCGAACCCAGTTCCTCGATCAGCTTCACGGTTTCCTTCGCGGCCGCGAGGTTGATGTCGGCGCAGACCACGCGGCTGCCGCGGCGCGCCAGTTCCAGTGCGAACGCGCGACCGATGCCGCTGCCGGCACCCGTGACGACGGCGGTGGCATCACGAGTGATCTTCTTTCTGGCCATGAGGAATTCCGGAGTGAACGGCAGGCAGCAAAATCCTGGCGGGCTGTCAGACAGCCCGACGGAAGCATTCGGGGAGAAAACCGCCGTTCATCTCGTCGATGCCCGGCGGCTGGCGGCTTACGCGGCCTTCAGATACGCCGCGCGCGACGTGCGGAAAGCTTCGGTAAAGGCTTCGACTTCGGCCAGGTAGTGGCTGTTGTCGTCATCCCACGGGTGGAAGTCCGGGCGGAAGTAGTCGAACCACGGGCGCACCATCTTGCGCAGGAAGCCGACTTCGCCAAACGCCATGCGGTAGAACGACTTCCAGCCCTTGAGATCGGTCAGCTTGCCTTCCTGACGCACGAAGTTCAGGAAGTGCGGCGTCACCATCGCCCAGAACACGCTGGTGGCGAGCACCAGACCAAACGCGCGGATGATGTAGGCCTGCGCGCCCTTGCCCATCGCAGCTTCCCAGACGTCGTAGGCCACGCCCTTGTGCTCGGTTTCCTCGAGCGCATGCCAGCGCCACAGCGCGGCGTAGCCCTTCTCGGCGTTCTCGCTGATCCGCGGCTCCTTCAGCAGCCCGTCAGCCATGATCGCCGTGATGTGCTCCAGCGCGATGGTGCCGGACAGCCGCATCGCCGGCGGCGTCGAATTCTGGAACCAGTCGAGCAGCGCCTTGACGCGCTTCTCGAACACCGCAGCCGACGGCAGGCGCTGGATCACGCGGTCGTTGTACTCATCGTGCTCGCGGCCATGCATCGCTTCCTGGCCGATGAACGCGGTCGCGGCCTTCTTCAGGTCCGGATCGGTGATCTGGTCACGATAGTGACGGACGGCGTCGATGAAGAAGCGCTCGCCGACCGGAATCACCAGCGACATGGTGTTCATCAGTTGCGTGAACTGCACGCCGCCATCGCCGACCCAGTCGTGCGCGCGCTCGGCGGGCAGCGGAAACTGCGCGTCGCGGCGCACCGGCATCACGGTCTTCGACTTGGCGTTGCGGGCGGGCTTCTGGGTATCGATGACGCTCATCTTCGTTTTCCTCACTGGAATCCCCGAAGCCTTGCCGGCATCAGGTATACAATCGTCTACGTGGACAGTAGACGACTGTAGACAATGACGTCAACAGTCTCTGTGACATTATTTGATGGCAAGAATGTAAATCCCTGACATGGCGAAAAATTCAGATGACGGTCGGGGCCGGGACAGGACGCCGGAACGCGCCCCGAGCGGTCGCCAGAAGCTCATGGAAGCCGCACTCGAGCTGGCCGCCACCACGCGCAGCCTGGCGAGCCTCGGTCTGCGCGAAGTCGCCCGTCACGCCGGCTTGAACCCGAATACGTTCTATCGCCATTTCAAGGACTTCGACGATCTGGGCGTGGCGATGCTCGACGAGCTCGGCACCGAGCTGCGCGCCGGCCTGCGCGAAGCGCGGATGCGGCCCGCCCAGGAGGGCTTCAAGCTGTCGGACTTCTCGAACCCGGCGGAAGGCCTCGCGCAGGCGCAGGCACTGGCGCGGGAGTCGGTCGGGCTCGTGCTCGATTTCGTCATGGATCACCGCGAGGCCTACACAGTCGGCATCCGCGAGCTGCATGGCACCAGCCCGGTGATGCGCAAGGCGATGCAGGGCCTGCTCGACGGCATTGCCGTCGACATGACCGAAGACCTGCTCGGCGTGCTGATGCTGCCGGCGGTGTCGCACGAGGAACTGCTGGCAGTGGCTCGCGTGATCGTGCGCCAGATGGTGTTCTTCTCGATGGACTACCTGGAACAGCCGTCACGCCACGCGGAGATCAAGCGCGAAGCGGAGCGCTTCATCCTGCTGCTGTTCTGGGGGGCGATTGCGGCACGGGCGCCGGAACTGCTGGCGGCGGCGAAGCTGAAATTCCCGACGATCTGACGGGCAGTGGCGTCGAAGCAAGCGATCAAGTGGTGGGTCGTCTGGGACTCGAACCCAGGACCAACGGATTAAAAGTCCGATGCTCTACCGACTGAGCTAACGACCCTTGATCTTCGCGAGGCGCGGATTATAGCGGCAAGCGTGCCGAATTCCGCATGCTCAGCCTGCCGAAACGGCCTGATAGCGGGTGGGATCCGGGATGCCGGCGGCGAGGAATCCGTCACGCCGCAGCCGGCAGGAATCGCAGCGAGCGCAGGCGCGGCCCTCGGCATCGGCCTGATAGCAGGACACGGTCTCGGCGAAGTCGACACCGAGCTGCGTGCCGAGCGTGATGATCTGCGCCTTGCTCATCGCGATCAGCGGCGTCTGGATCTTCAGCGCGCCGCCTTCGACGCCGGCGCGCGTCGCGAGCTGCGCCACCTTCTCGAACGCGGCAATGAACTCGGGCCGGCAGTCCGGATAGCCGCTGTAGTCGACCGCATTGACGCCGATGAACAGCGCTTCAGCGCCCTGCACCTCGGCTAAGCCCAACGCCAGCGACAGGAACAGCGTGTTGCGCGCCGGCACATAAGTCACCGGAATGCCCGGTGTCGCGGCTTCCGGCACGGCGATGGTCGGATCGGTCAGGGCCGAGCCGCCGATCAGGTCGAGATTCACGTGAATCAGCCGATGCGAGGCCGCGCCGAGACGCTTCGCGACCTTTTCCGATGCTGCCAGTTCGGCGCTGTGGCGCTGACCGTAGGCCACGCTGAGGCAGTGGCAGCGATAGCCGCCAGCGCGGGCGATGGCCAGCACGGTTGCGGAATCCAGCCCGCCGGACAGCAGGACGACGGCGCTTTTCTGTGAGTCCATCATTCACTCGGTCGAAAGTAGGCTGAGCGGTCTGCGTCGCGATGACGCCGATACGCTCGGGATCGATCTGCTGTCGAGTCGCCAGCCGGCAACGGTACGCATGCGGCCACAACCGAGCGCTAGCGTCCCGGTTCGGCGCCCCACAGCAGCTTGTGCAACTGCATCTGGAAACGGACGTGCAGGCGGTCGGCGACGATCCAATCCGCCAATTCCCGCGCCGGCAACTGGTTTGCGCTGGGCGAAAACAGCACGGTGTGGCGGTCGGTCAGCGTGTGCTCGGCGACGATCTGCTTGGCCCAGTCATAATCGGCACGGCTGCACAGGACGAACTTGATCTGGTCCTGCGCCGTCAGCTGTCGCAGGTTCTCCCAGCGATTGCGCGCCACTTCGTTCGAGCCGGGCGTCTTGATGTCGAGAATCTTGACCACGCGCGGGTCGACGCCGGACACGTCGAGCGCGCCACTGGTTTCGAGCGAGACGGTGTAGCCCGCGTCGCATAGCGCCGTCAGCAGCGGCAGGCAGGCTTTCTGAGCCAGCGGCTCGCCGCCGGTCACGCAAACGTGCCGTGCGCCAAGGCTGGCAACGGTGGCGAGCACATCCGCCTGCTCGTGCCATTGGCCGCCATGGAACGCGTATTCGGTATCGCAGTAGCCGCAGCGCAGCGGGCAACCGGTCAGGCGCACGAACACCGTCGGGCAGCCAACGAATGTCGATTCGCCCTGCAGCGACAAGAAGATTTCGGTGAGCTTGAGACGCGTGCTACTGGCAGCCTTGGTCGCCGTCGTGGACCGAGGCACAAGGCGCTCGGAACCGATGGCGAGCGAGGTCACAGGCGGACTATTTCAGCTGTGCCAGTCGGCTGCGTGCCTGCGCGGCAGCGCTGGCGTTCGGGAATTCCTTGATCACGCGCTGATACGCGGCACGCGCCTGATCATTCTTCTTCTGCTCTTGCTGGATGATGCCGGTCTTCAGCAGGGCATCCGGCACCTTCGGGCTGGCTGGGAACTTCTCGAGCAGCGAGCGGTAGCTAGACAGCGCGGCCGGATATTCCTTCTTGATGTAATGACACTCGCCGGTCCAGTACCAGGCGTTGTCGGAATAATTGCCTTGCGGATACTTGTCGAGCATCGACTTGAAACCGCGAATGGCATCATCGTACTTCGCGGCTTTCAACTGATCGAAGCTGCGCAGGTACAACGCCTCTTCGTCTGCAGCGGAACTGACGGGGGCTGCACCCACCGGTGGCGTGACGGTGCCGGGCGCTGCGCCTGGCGGCAAAGTGTCATCCAGCGTGGCGGGAGCTGCAGCGACGGCTGCCGCTTCCAGTGTCTTCAGCCGTCCATCGAGCGAGCCAGCCAGCTCCTGATTCCGCCGCTGCGCCTGATCGAAGTCGTAGCGCAACTGCTCGATCAGACCGCGCAACTGACCCAGTTCCTGGCTCGATTTCTGATCGCGTCCGGCATCGTTCGCGGTGATGCGACGCGACAGCTCGGCCAGTTTTGTTTCAACCGCTTGCAGGCGCCGCTCTTCCGGGCTCAGCGCCTGCTCGCCGTTGATCGGGCCACCGTAATTCGACGCGCAACCGGCCAGTGTCAACGCTGCAAGCAGCGAAACAGAGGCACGGAGCAGCTTGGCGGACTTGTCCATGTCAATCACGGTGGCCGATCTCGTTTCGAATCGAACGCCAGATATTACTGGCCGACGATCTCGACGCGACGGTTCTGCGACCACGAGGCTTCGTCGTGACCCGTGGCGACCGGCTTCTCTTCGCCGTTCGAGGTCAGTTCGAGCTGGCCAGCGGCAACGCCGGCCGACTGCAGCGCGGCGCCGACGGCGGCCGAGCGGCGCTCGCCGAGCGAGATGTTGTACTCGCGGGTGCCACGCTCGTCGGTGTTGCCCTGCAGCTGGGCCTTAGCCGTCGGGTTGGCGGTCAGGTAACGGGCCCAGGCGGCAACCACGTCCTTCGATTCCGGCTTCAGATCGCTCGAGTCGAAGTCGAAGTAGACGACGCTCTGGGTCGCGGCCGGACGGGTGGCGGTGGTCGACGCGGCTGGCGCCGTCGAAGCCGGCGAGCCCTGCGAGGTGGTCGTCTGCTTGACCGGCTCGGCAGCAGCATTGGCGTTCTTGTCGCCGGTGCTGGAGCAGCCGGTGGCGACGGCAGTGAGAGCGAGGGTAGCGCAGGCAAACCACTTGTTGTTCAGCATTTTTTTACACTCCATGACGACAGCAAAAAACGGTTAGAAGGTGCGAACAGAAACTCTACTTACGAAATCCTTACAACCTCAGGGCTTGACGTACGGTGCCCAAGCCGGCTCACGAACCTCGCCAGTGTGCCGCAACTGTTGCCGCACTGCACCATCCGTCGAGACGGTCGCGAGTTCCGCGCCGCTGGGACCTTGGCGTGTGTAAATCACGACGGCACTGTTGGGGGCAAAACTCGGACCTTCATCCAGCGGTCCGTCACTGACGAGGCGCATGGCCTTGGTTGCAACATCCACTAGCCCAATACGATAACCGGAACCGTCGTAGTTGACCAGTGCAAGACTCTTGCCATCTGGCGAAAAACGGGGCTGCTCGTTGCGCCGTCCGTCGAATGTCAGCCGCCGTGCTTCGCCGCCATCGATGCTGACGGTGTAGATCTGCGCCGTTCCGCTGCGATCGGACAGGAACGCGACGGTCCGGCCATCGGGCGAAACGGTTGGCGAGGTATCGATCGCGAAGCTGTCGGTCAGCCGGCGGCGAGCCTTGGTCGCCAGGTCGATGACGTAGAGATCGGAATTCTTCTGGAAGCTCAGCGTCACCACGAGCTTGCCACCGTCCGGCGTCCAGGCGGGCGCACTGTTGATCCCCTTTTCGCCGAGGAAGGTCACGTACTCGCCGGTCGCCGGGGTCTGGATGATGACTTTCGATCGGCCGCCTTCGAACGTGACATAGGCGATGCGCTTGCCGTCCGGTGACCACGCCGGTGACAGCAGCGGCTCGAAGCTGCGCGCGATCTCGCGCGGATTCTCGCCATCGGCATCGGCCCAGATCAGCTTGTACTGGCGGCGGCCACCGACATTGGCGACGGTGACGTAGGCAATGCGGGTGTCGAACACGCCGCGCACCCCCGTCAGCTTTTCGTAGATCTGGTCGGCGACCTTGTGCGCCATCGAACGCCAGTCACTGGCGCGCGTGGCCGACGCTTCGATATTCAGCGTCTTGGTCGTGCGGAAGACGTCGAACAGTTCAGCGTTCGTCTTGGCCACGCCACCGGAGAAAGCCTGCACGCGGCCGATCACCAACGCTTCCTGACCCAGCGCGCGCCAAGTGCGGTAATCCACCTGCGCTTCCTCGGTCGGCAGCGGATCAAAGCCCTTCATGTCGTCGCGCTTCAGTGAGCGGAACAGGCCGCTGCGATCGAGATCGGCAGCGATGATCGCGGCGATGTCGGCCGGCTGGCCCGTGGCCTGCGCGAACGGCACGACGGCGATCGGCTGCGCGGCCCGGGCACCGCCGACCACGGTGATGTCGAGATCGGCCGAAGCCGCAAGGCTCGTCGACAGCAGCAGTCCCGCAACAATCTTGTTCATGACCATGTCCTGATTCGTTCGGGTGAGTTTCTAGCGCGGCACGAAAGTGATGTTGATGCCGGGCTTGAAGACGGTGGGATCCCGCGGCAACGGCATCGGGCTTGCCTTGTAGACCGCACGCAGCACGGATTCGTCGAACAGGCTGTTGCCGCTCGGCGTGCGGATGCTCGCCGACAGCACTTCACCGGTCGCCGACAGTTGCATGTTGATCACGCATTTCAGGTTGTTGTCGACGGTCGACGGACGGGTCCAGACCCGCTGGATCGCTGCCGTCAGTTGCGTGGCCCACAGGCTGATCTCCTGCGCCGAGCGCTGTTCCGCCTCGGCGCCGAGGGCCGCCGCGAGTTCGGCCTCGCGCACGCGCTTGGCTTCGGCATCGCGCTTGGCCTGCTCGGCCTTTTTCTTCTTGTCGGCCTGCAGTCGCTTCTCTTCTTCCTCGATCGCGGAGCGCGCCAGTTCTTCTTCGCGCTTGCGGTCTTCGGCTTCCTTCTTTTTCTTCGCTTCCTCGGCCAGCCGCTTCTTGTCGGCGATTTCCGCCGCCTGCTTCTTCAGCAGCGCGTCCTGCGCCGCCTTCTGCTCGGCCGCCTTGACCTCCTGCTCGCGCTTGGCTTCGGCGGCTTTCGCCTCCTCCGCTTGCTGCTTGCGCAAGGCTTCCTGCGGGTCCGGCTTCGGCGGCTCGGGATTCGCCTTCGGCGTTTCTGGTTCCGGTGCCGGCGGTTCCGGCGTTGGCGGCGCTTTCGGCTCGGCCTGCGGTTTCGGCAGTTCCTTCGACGAAATCAGCTGGCCCTGGATGATGTTGACCGGCTCCGGCACGCGGCCGCACTGCACGCCGCTGAACAGCAGACCGAACACGGCGAGATGCAGCGCAACCGCCGCAACGAAGTGGCGCGACGAAAGCTTCATCCGCGCGTCGGTTTGTCCGCGCCGCGCGGCACGCTCGGGGCATCGGTGACGAAGCCGATCTTCGCGGCACCGGCCGCCTGCAGCAGCGACATGCCATTGGCCACGCGATCATAGGTCACGGCCTTGTCCGCGCGGATCAGCACCAGGGTCTGCGGCTTGTTGCGCAGCACCGCACCGACGCGGTCGATCACCGTCTGGTCGCCGAGCGGCTTCTTGGTATCGCCGCCGGCGTCGAGGAAATACTCGCCGCGAGCATTGACGAACAAGGTCAGCGGCTCGTCGTCGGCGGTGATCGTTTCGGCACTCGCCTGCGGCAGTTCGACATCGATCCCCTGCGTCAGCAGCGGCGCGGTGACCATGAAGATCACCAGCAACACGAGCATCACGTCGATGTACGGTACGACGTTCATTTCCGCCGCGAGCCGGCGCTTGCCCTTCTTCGGTGACACCGAGCCCGCCATCAGGCGTTCCTCGCGCCGCCGCGCAGGCCGCGTTCGACGATGCCGGTCATTTCTTCCGCAAACGTCGAGAAGCGATTCTCGATGCTGTCGACCCGCGCGGTGAAGAAGTTGTAGGCGATGACCGCCGGAATCGCCGCGAACAGGCCGATGGCGGTCGCGATCAGCGCCTCGGCAATGCCGGGCGCAACGCTCGCCAGCGTGGCCTGCTTGACGTTGCCGATCGCGACGAAGGCATTGATGATCCCCCACACAGTGCCGAGCAGGCCCACGTACGGGCTGGTCGAGCCAATCGTGGCCAGCAGGCTCAGCCCGCCTTCGAGCTTCTCGGTCTCGCGCGACATCGCCACTCGCATCTGGCGCTGCACGGCGGCCAGCGCGTCGTCGGTCTGACCCTTCAGCGACTGCTGCCGCGTGTATTCCTCGTAGCCGGCGCGGAAGATCTGCGACAGGCCTTCCTCGGGATCACGACCTCGTCGCAAGCCTTCGTACAGATCGGCCAGCGAGCCGCCGGACCAGAACTTGGCCTCGAACGCGATCGCCTGATTCTGGATACGCGCCAGCAGTCCGCGCTTGGCGAGGATCACCGCCCACGAGGTCAACGACGCGGCGAGCAGCGCGCCCATGACCAGTTGGACCGGGATGCTGGCCTGCAGTACCAGTTGCGACAGCGAGATCGTGCCACTCATGCGCAGTTCTTCCTTTTTTCTTTCTTGATCATTGGGTTGTCGCTTGCCGTGCCAGCTCCGGCAGCCGTGGCACCAGCCGCTCGCGCAGGCCCGCAGGCAAACCGCAAGGCTTGAACTGCAAGGCATCGACACAGGCCACGCGCACCTGCGCCGTCGCCAGCAGCCGCGTTGCGTCCTGCGCCAGCCGAAGCTCCTGAGCCAACGTCAGGCTGGCACGTCGACATTCGGTGACCGCGACACTCGCGATCAGCTCGTCGTCGAGCCGCGCCGGCACTCGAAACGCGACTTCTACGTGGCTCACCGTGAACGCCACCTGAACCTCGTGTCGCAGCGCCTCCTGCGAGTAGCCCATCCCCCGCAGCCACTCGGTGCGGGCGCGCTCGAAGAACTTCAAGTAGTTCGCGTGATAGACCACGCCACTGACGTCGGTATCTTCGTAATAGACCCGCAGGGGCCACGTGAACAGCGCTGGGTTCATCCGGATTTCACTGGCAAGTGACTGTAATGGTAGCGGATGTCGCAGCGCAGCAAAACGCGAAGCCGGCGCCTGCGCGTCGCGCGCGGCAAACCCGGGCAGGTTCGCTCAAGCGTCGTCGCTGAACAGGTCGGCTTCGTGCCGTTTCGGCTGCGCGATGCCGTAATGGAGATAGGCCAGCTTGCCGACCATTCGCCCCCGAGGCGTACGCAGCAGATAGCCCTGCTGGATCAGGTACGGCTCGATCACGTCCTCGATGGTGTCGCGGGCCTCGCCGATCGCGGCGGCGAGATTGTCGAGCCCGGCCGGGCCGCCGTCGAAGCGCTCGATCAACGCCATCATCAGCTTGCGGTCCATCAGGTCGAAGCCCTGGGCATCGACGTCAAGCATCTTCAGCGCTGCGGCGGCGATCGCGGCGCTGATCACGCCGGTGCCGCGCACTTCGGCGTAGTCGCGCACGCGGCGCAACAGACGATTGGCGATGCGCGGCGTGCCGCGCGAGCGCCGGGCGATCTCGTAGGCGCCCTCTTCCTCGACCGGCACGCCGAGAATGCCGGCCGAACGCTTCACGATCATCGTCAGGTCGGCCACCGAGTAGAACTCGAGCCGCTGGATGATCCCGAAGCGGTCGCGCAGTGGCCCGGTCAGGCTGCCGGCGCGCGTCGTCGCGCCGATCAAGGTGAACGGCGGCAGATCGAGTCGGATCGACCGGGCGGCCGGCCCCTCGCCGATCATGATGTCGAGCTGGTAATCCTCCATCGCCGGATACAGCACTTCCTCGACCACCGGCGACAGGCGATGGATCTCGTCGACGAACAGGATGTCGCGCGGCTCCAGATTGGTCAGCAGCGCCGCGAGGTCGCCGGCCTTTTCCAGCACCGGGCCGGAGGTCTGGCGCAGATTCACGCCCAGTTCGGCGGCGAGGATGTGCGCCAGCGTGGTCTTGCCGAGGCCCGGCGGACCGAAGATCAGCACGTGATCGAGTGCTTCGGCCCGGGCGCGGGTCGCCGAGATGGCGATGCCCATCTGCTCGCGCACCGCCGGCTGGCCGACGTAATCCTCGAGCCGCTGCGGGCGGATCGCGCGGTCGACGCGGTCTTCGTCGGTGCGGACGCCGGCGGACATCAGGCGATCGGACGAGCTGTCATCAGGAGTGCGAGCCATCGCACATTGTAGTGGAGCGCGCCGTGCCGCCGTCACGAACGCCATGCTGACCGGTATCGAGCCGGCCGCAGGCACAGCCAGAGCGTTCTCACAAATCTGGCGTGCATCGGGTTAAGGTTCGCCATCGGCACGAACTGGGCGTGCCTTTCGATATCAAGCGAACAAGTCGCGAGGAGCAAGCACATGAACAAGGTCAAGATCGTCATCGCCTATCACAGTGGTTATGGCCACACCAAGAAGCAGGCGGAAAGCGTCGGGGCGGGCGTGGCCGGCGTTGGCGGCATCGGAGTGCAGCTGATCAACGTCGCCGATCTCAACGATCACGTCTGGACCGCGCTTGAAGAAGCCGACGCCATCATCTTCGGCTCGCCGACCTACATGGGCGGTGTCTCGGCGGACTTCAAGAAGTTTGCCGATGCCAGCTCCAAGCCGTGGTTCGGCCAGAAATGGAAGAACAAGATCGCCGGCGGCTTCACCAATTCGGCATCGATGAACGGCGACAAGGGCGCCACGATCCAGTACCTGATCACGCTGGCCATGCAGCACAGCATGATCTGGGTCGGCACCGGGCTGATGCCCTCGAACTCGAGCAAGGCCACGCGCAACGACGTCAACTACCTCGGTGCGTTTTCCGGCGCGCTGGCGCAGTCACCGAGCGACGTCGGCCCCGAAGAAGGCCCGCTGCCGGGCGATCTGGAAACCGCCCGTCTGTACGGCGAGCGCATCGGCCAGATCACCAAGCAGTTCAAAGGCGTTGCCTGATCGCTGGCTCCGCGGGCGCTTGATCGCAGCAAGCGCCCGCGCTGAATTCGTAGTACGTCACGGCGACGCGCCGTAACGAACCTTCAGCAATTCCAGTTCGCTCTCCCCGCCGGGCAGCGCGACCTTCACCACATCCCCTTCCGAACGCTTCAGCAGCGCCCGCGCCAGCGGCGAGTCGATGCTGATGTAGCCGCGTGGCGGGTCGATCTCGTCGGCGCCGACGATCCGGTAGCGATGCTCGACACCGGCGTCGTCGGCCACGTCGATCCAGGCGCCGAAGAACACCTTGCTCGGGTCACCGGGTGCCGCGTCGACCACCTTCAGATCCGGCAGTCGCATCTGCAGGTAGTGCACGCGGCGGTCGATCTCGCGCAACTCCTTCTTTCTGTAGATGTATTCGGCGTTTTCGGAACGATCGCCCTCGGCTGCCGCCGCCGACAGCGCCCGCACCACCTCCGGCCGGCGCACCCGCCACAACTGGTCGTACTCGGCCTTGAGCCGCGCCGCGCCCTCCGCGGTGATGTACGGAGAGCTTTTCGGCTGCGGCTCGCGGTAGCGGGACATCCGGTGACGGTGCGCCTACGGCGGCGACTCAGTGGTCCGACGGCGGCGCCAGCAGGCTCGCGTGGACGATCGCGACGAACTGCTCCGGCTTCAGGAAACCCTTGCCCCAGACGGCATCGAGATCGGCCGTCGGCTTGTCCGACTGGATCTTGGCCAGACTGTCGCCGCGCTGGATCGCCGCCTTCAAGCGGCCGCGAACCGTCGACAGCATGTCGCGGTACGCGATCAGCGCCTGACGGTCGCCCAGCGGACCGTGGCCCGGAATGATCCTGGTGTCGTCGTCGACGCTGTTGATCAGCCGGCCGACATTGGCGATGACGCCATCGATCGATCCACCGCTCGACACGTCGATGAACGGATACGTGCCGTTGGTGAACAGGTCGCCGGTGTGCAGCACGTTGGCCTTCTTGAACTGCACGATGCTGTCGCCGTCGGTATGGCCGGCCTCGACGTGCGTGACGCTGATCTCGTCACCGTTCAGGTGGAACGTCACCGCTTCGGCGAACGTGATCACCGGCAGCGCGGCGGCGGGCGATGCCGGCACCTTGAGGCCGAAAGCCTTGATGAACTGTTCGGTGCTCATCCGCTTGCGGACGTTGTCATGCGCCACGATCACGGCACCGGCCTTGCCGAAGCCTTCATTGCCGCCGGTGTGGTCGCCGTGCCAGTGCGTGTTGACGATGAACTTCAGCGGCTGCGGCCCCAGCGCCTGCAGAGCCTTGCGGATGTTGTCGGACATCACTGCGTACTGGTCGTCGATGATCACGATGCCGTCCGGCCCGCTCGATACGCCGATGTTGCCGCCGACGCCTTCCAGCATCGAGACCGAGCCGGCGATCCGGGTGGTCTTGATCGGTGCCGCCTGCGGACCCTGCGCCGCCGCCACGACCGGTGCCGCGACGACCGCGGCGATGAGCCATTTCCTGAGCATGTGAGGTCTCTGATGAGCGCTTCGAATGGAGTGCATCCAATGCCGTGCAGTATGGCAGCGGCGCTGTCCGGCAGCGTCACCCGCGGCCCCATCCGCCGCGCATGCGCCGTCAGCGCACGAGGGCCGTCATGCGCGCGATGCGCTCGGCCTGGATCCGGTTCAGATTCCGGAACACGGTGGCCGCGATGGCCGGATACCGTTCGCGCAGGCGCTCCAGATCCTGCGAGTTGAAGCGCAGCAGCCGGACATCGGTCACGGTGTCGACACTGGCCGTGCGGCGCTGGCCGAAGTAGCCGGCCTCGCCCATCACCGCGCCGCGCGACATCGTCGACAGCACGCGCTTCTCGTCGTCGCGCTCCACCGTCGCCTCGACCGTGCCATCGACGACGACGTAGATGTCCCGCGCCATCTCGCCTTCCTGAATGATCCGGGTACCGGCCGGCTGCCGCTCCAGCCGCGACATCAGCGCGAACAGCCGCGCCTGCCGGTTCGACAGGCCGGACAGCAGCGGAATCGTGTGCTGCGGGCTGCGGCCCAGATCGAGCCGCAGCAGGTCCCACAGGGTGACGATGCGCAGCCGCGAGCCAAGCGCCGGCGTCAGCGTCATGTCCGCGATCAGTGCCATGAACAAGGTCCACGCGCCGAGCGCGCCGAACTGCACCTGATTGCGCAGCTCACTGCCGGTGAACACGAGGAAACCGAGGCACAGCGAGATCGTCGCCATCGTGATCGGTCGCAGCACGGCCTCGAGCGCCGAGCGCACCGCGCCGGCTTCCTTGCCCTGCTCGCGGGCATCGCTGTTGAAGCGCGCGAGGAAGTGCACGGTGTCGTTGACGGCGATGCCGAGCACGATGCAAGCGATCAGGCTGGTCGTCGGGTTCAGCGGGATGCCGAGCACGCCGAGCGTGCCGAAGTAGACCGCGATCGGCACGATGTTCGGAAGCGTGGCGATCAGACCGGCACGCGCCGACGTGAACATCAGCGACAGCAGCACCCAGATCGCGATGACGGCGATGATGATCGACGCGAAATGGCCGCCGGCAAGCTGGTTCACGGCACGCGTGGCCAGCACCGGGCTGCCGGTCAGCCGCGCCTGCACCGGCGGCGGCAGTTCCGCCATCCGCGCTTCGACCCGCTCGAGGAAATCGCCGATAGCCAGCGAGCCGTCGACATTGATCCGCACCGACATCAGCGCGCTGCGGTACTGCGGGTCGATCAGGCGGGCCTGCGCCTCGCCGCTCGAGAACAGCAGGATCTGCTTGATCGCCGGGGCGTTGTCCGGGATGGCGAAGTACAGCGGGTCGTTGTTGTTCAGCGCCAGATGGGTCAGCTTGAGCTGATCGACGAACGAAACCGCCTGCCCCACTTCCGGCTGTGCCCGCAGCCAGTCCTGAAAGCTGCCGATGGCCTCGATCACCGTCGGGTTGGTCAGGGCTTCGGCGACCTGGCCATCAAGATAGACGGTGATGAAGTTCGCGCCGTTGGAGGTCTTGCTGATCGCTTCGAAATCCTGCCGGACGGTCGTGGTCTCGGCGAAGCTCGCGATGAAATCGGCGCCGCTGCGAATCCGCGCGGCCGCAGCGAAGCCGATGACGATCAGCATCGCAGCCACCGCAATGATCGCGCGGCGATGACGCAGGTTGAACGCCGTGAGCCGTGCCGCGAACGGAATGAAGAAACGCGCGGCGATCGACGGCAGCGGCTTGCGCACGCCGCCAGCGTTCAACAGCGCCGGCAGGAACAGGTGCGTCAGCGCGCCCATGTACAAGGTGCCGAGACTCGCCAGCCAGGCGAAATCGCGCACGGCCGGCAGCGGGTTCAGCAACAGCGACAGGAAGCCGATGACGGTGGTCGTCGCCGACAAGGTCAGGCCGGTCGAGATCCGGCGCATCACCCACTCGGCGCGTTGCGTCGGGCGCGCCGCCGGGATCGTGCTGTTCGACAGGAAATGCGCCGACAGCAGGTGGATCGTGTACGACAGCCCGATGGTGATCACCAGCGGCGGCACGATGGCACTGACCAGATTGAAGCGAATGCCGAGCAGCACCGCGCTCGCCACCGTCCAAAGCAGCGCGATGCCGACGGCCAGCGGCGCCGACAGCGCCGCCACCGGGCTGCGGAAAGCGCCCAGCAGGAACACCGCGATCACCGCGAACACTGCCGGCACGGTGAAGCGCAAGGTCCGGTCCAGCGCGCCGCTGGTGGCCGCGCGCACCGGCAGCGTGCCGCTGAGGTGGACCTTGGAGTCCCCGGCGATATCGGCCGCCGCGCGCCGGAGCTGGCCTTCGAAATCCGCCGCCAGATAGTCCTTCGGCGACAGCTCGGGCACCGTCAGCGCGAACGCCGCCGTGGCGCCGTCATCGGCCACCAGCGTGCCGCGATACAGCGGATTCGCCGCGATCTGGCCGGCGAAACCATCGATCAGCGCCGGGTTCGCGCGCGCCTGTTCGGTGAACGTGGTGACGTCGATCTCGTCGCCCGTCGCCTGCAGATTCGGCGCCGTTGCCAGCGAGAACACAGCAGTGACGCCGGGCAGCGCCTTGAAGCGCTCGGTCAGCGCGGCAACCTTTTCGAGATTGGCCGCGGTCAGCACCTGCGGCTCGAAGCGCACCGCGACGATCAGCGGATCGTCCTCGCCGAAGGTCTGGCGCACCTGTTCGAGCACGGCGCGTCCGGGATCGTGCGCCGGCAGCAGCGCCTCGGCTGACGGATCGACATGGAAGCGGACGCTGCGCGTCAGCGGATCGATGCAGATCAGCAGCGCGATCAGGCTGGCGATCGCAACCGTGGCCAGCACCGTGCGCGGGCGCCGCGCCACTGCGCCGAGCCAGGCGACCGTGTTCATGGCGGGATCACGGGTGGATCGGCAACGTCAGTGCGCGCGGTAGAAGCTGGTCGGATCGAACAGGCGCGACGGCAGATCCTTGTCGCCGCTGGCGACGCCGACCACCTTGAGCCGCGTGCTGGTCTTGTCCTTCAGGTCGCGCATCAGGATGTCGGACAGATACCAGTAGCCTTCCGAGCGCTGCAGGCCGGCCACCGGTGCCGTCAGTTCCTTGCGAACGGTGTTGCCTTCGAGGAACTCCACTTTCAGCGCGACACAGGCCTTGTCATCGACGTAAGCGCGCACGCGGCTGTAGCGCGCCGGCGCGCCGGCCAGCGGCGCGAGGTTCAGCACCTGCACCGGGCGCTGCTCGATCATCGTCGGCTTGTCGAGCGTGGCCACGGCACCGCCGAATGCGTTCTGCAACTGTTTCATGTCGTTGTAGCTGAAGTCGGTGCCGAGCAGCGAACCATCGGCGGAAGCACCGTTGATTCGGCGAACCCGCTGGATCGCCGGCAGGAACAGGAAGATGTCGTCCTTGGCGCCGGTCGCGCCTTCGCGCAGCAGATAAGCTGCACCATCAAGGTCGCGCGGTCGCGAGATCAGCAGCAGCACGCGGACCAGGCCCTCGATCCGGCTGGCGTAGACCTTGCCGGTCAGCACGCGCTCGGCCCCGGTGCGGTCGATGGACTTGAGCTCCACTTCCTTGATCTGCAGGCTGATCGGCACATTGGCGCGCATGCAGTCCAGCACTTTTTGTGCCGCGGCATCGGCCCGCGCCGTGCCCATCATCGCCAGCGCTGCGATGCACACCGTACTGCGCAGCCATCGACCGTGCTTCATCCTGTCCCCGGGCATCATCCCCATGATGCTGACAAGCCTAACGCGTCAGCCGCAGAACTGACTGCCAACCGCACGTCATCGGCACCGCCGGAACCATTGCGATCGGGAACTCGGCCCATGGCAACGGTGGTGGGGCTTGCCTACCGTGTGACATCGAGCGCTGATGCCGAACTACCGAGCAATCGGTTTCCGTTCCCGACCCGGACATCGCGAGGCTTCAGTCAACCGCTCGTTCGGCGCTTTCGAAGGTCGACGCTCGCGACGGCCCGCCCACCTCCTCCGCACCGGGGCGCAGCCGTCGCGAGCGTTTTTTTACGTCAGCCCGCAGGCTTCGCGGCCTCGAAAGCCGCCTGCTGCGCCGGGCTCGCCTCCTTCTGATAAAGCCGCTTCCACTCGCCGTACGGCATCCCGTAGACGCGTTCGCGCGCGGCATCGTCGCTGACCGGCTCGCCGAGGTCCTTCGCCGCGGCCGCGTACCACTTCGACAGGCAATTGCGGCAGAAGCCGGCCAGGTTCATCAGGTCGATGTTCTGCACATCCTTGCGAGCATCGAGGTGGGCGAGCAGGCGGCGAAGCACGGCGGCGTCGAGACGGTCCCGAAGTTGCTGGTCCATGGGCGTGGGGGTGTCAGTGGGATGAGCCGCCGATTGTGCGCGATGCTCAAGCCCGCCGTGAACCGGACACGCCCGATCGACTCATCGAGAAACTGACCATGACTTCACTGCCTCGCGTCGTGATCGTCGGCGCTGGTTTTGGTGGCCTGACCGCCGCTCGCGCGCTGGACGGCCTGGCGATCGAACTGACCGTCGTTGATCGCCGGAATTTCCATCTTTTTCAGCCACTTCTGTATCAGGTTGCGACCGCCGGACTGAATCCGTCGGATGTCGCCTGGCCGGTGCGCGGCATCCTGAGCCGACAGAAGAACGCCCGTGTGCTGCTCGGCGAAGTCGTCGGCATCGACACCGACGCGCGCGAAGTCCGGCTCGATGACGGCCGCAGCCTGCCGTACGACTGGCTGATTCTGGCGACCGGCGCGACCCACACCTACTTCGGCAATGACCACTGGGCGCGTCACGCACCGGGTCTCAAGCGTGTCGATGACGCCACACTGATCCGTCGCCGCCTGCTGCTGGCGCTGGAACACGCCGAGAACACCGACGACCCGATCGCGCGCCGCAAGCTGATGACGTTCGCCATCGTCGGGGCCGGTCCGACCGGTGTCGAGCTGGCCGGCGCGATCGCCGAGCTGTCGAAGAAAGTGCTGGCGCACGACTTTCGCGCGATCGACACCCGCGAAGTCCGCGTCGTGCTCGTGGAAGGCGCGGATCGCGTGCTGCTGTCGTTCCCGGCCGAGCTGTCGGCGTACGCGCTGGCGGAGCTGCGGAAGAAGGGAGTCGACGTGATGCTGAACACCAAGGTCACCGGCTGCGACGCCGACGGCCTGCGTTTCGGCGACGGCAGCGCGCTCGATTGCGCCACCGTGCTGTGGGCGGCCGGCGTGGCCGCATCGCCGGCGGCGCGCTGGCTCGGCGTGGCGGCCGATCGTGCCGGCCGCGTTCAGGTGGCACCGAATCTGAGCGTGCCCGGCCAGCCGAACATCTTCGTGATCGGCGATACCGCTGCAGTGCTGCAGGACGGCAAGCCGGTGCCCGGCG
>FRDC01001994.1_pt2 | contig 18888 bp, 31 predicted proteins | sample 1106171 | NCBI WGS metagenome assembly FRDC01 (sample SAMEA3930566, study PRJEB13176) | freshwater metagenome | biome: Drinking water system; feature: drinking water; material: water | place: Singapore | collected 2014-12-20 | reverse complement strand
ACGAGAAAGATCAATATCATCGAGAATACGGACCGGCAGTAATTCGTGCTGATGGAACTCAATGGTGGTACAAAAATGGTGAACAACATCGAAAAGGCGGGCCGGCAGTAATTTATTCTAATGGAACTCAATGTTGGTATAAAAATGGTAAATGTCATCGAGACAATGGAGTGGCAATAATTTGGCCTAATGGCTCAAAATGGTGAAAAAATAGTAGGTTTATTAATAAAAACTGACAAATTTGGCGCATTTATATATCAACGAATTTATATATCAACGAAAACAATGAATTTTATCGATAATAGGGACTAGTTTTAAATTATTTTAATAAAAGACAAAATAACAAAAAAATAATAAATATTTTATCAAAAAAAGGTTAAACAAATGGAAAAACTATTCAGAGTTATTAATAATTATCAAGTAATTTTATACTTTAACGAAAAAGGCCAACGTCATCGAAACGAAGGGCCAGCTATGATTTGGCCTGATGGGTCATGCGCTTGGTATAAAAACGGAGAATTATACAGAAAAAATGGACCCTTAACAATTAGACTTGATGGGACTCAGCAATATAGAAAATGTATATATAATCCAGCAGATACAAAAGACGGACTAATAGCTATTTTCCCCGATCACTCAAGACTACAGTGCCAAAATGGAATAAGAAAAATGATTGCAAAAACTCATTCAAAAAAGAAAACGAGAAAGTAAAAATGACCGAACTTGACGCAATTGTTATTCCTGAAGGTTTTTCTGTTGCCGATTCTAGCACTCAAGAAATTAAGGGCAGATATTTATCTATTAAAAATCATCAATATTTGATTACTGATAATCAAGATCAAATGCCTAGATATAGTTCTAGAGAATTTTTATATTGTAAACATATATGTTCTTCTGTTTTGATTTATTGTTCAAATGAATCTAAGGTTTTATTGCTTAGACAGTTTAGATATCCATGTTATTATAATGCAAATAAACTTGAACTAGAAAATCCAGAACGTAAAGGGTGGATTTATGAAATAATTGCAGGTATTGTTGAAAAGAATGAAACGCCCGAATCAACAGCTGTAAGAGAAGCTCAAGAAGAGGGTAATGTTATAATTAATATTGAAAATTTAGTTAATGCTCATCGCGCTTTTACAAGTCCTGGCATGAGTAATGAAGAAATCTACATTTTTTTATATAATTTAGATAAAATTAGCAATACTTTTTCTGAAACGATTAGTACAGGTTTAAAATCAGAAAATGAAAATATTCGCGCAAAATGGTTAACTTATGAAGAAGTTCGAAATCTTGTTAAAAACAAAGAAATAGTTGATCTAAAAACAATTGCTTCTCTCTACTCAGCAAAAATTATTTAAAGTCTTGCTTTTCAAAAACAGACACGTGAAACAATTAGATTTCTCTAGAAACTACCGAAAACTAGATGTTGCGTAATAGGGTTTCTTTAAAAGAAGGGACAAAATATGTCACAACTAAAAAAACGAGATAAAGACTGGTTTGATAATATAGAAAAAGTTAAAAAATTTGCAGAAGAAAAAAAGAAATGGCCTTCTACAACTTCTTCTGATCCAGAAGAAAAAGTTTTGGCTCAGTGGTGGAGTCGCCAAAAGTATTTACTCAATCAAAAAAACGAGGGTAAAGAATCTTCTGGCATGAGCGAAGAAAGACAAAAAATTGTACATGAGATAGTTAATAACTTTAAACTTTTTGAACGAGACGGAGTTTGGGAAGAAAAATTTAATAAAATCGTAAATAAATATAAAGAAGATAATCATCTTTGGCCTTACTCTACTGAAAATATTGAAGAACAAAAATGTATACGCTGGTGGAATCAGCAAAAAACTTTTGCTCGTCGGTTTAAAACCAACCCTAACACGCCATACGGAGGCATGAACGCAGAGCGTTTAGCCAAAATAGAAGGGCTGGCAAGGGTCGTAGGCTTTTCCTTAGACGAGGTTACTGACGTTACCGAGAGCGAAACCTCACAATCAACAGAACCAATAAAAGAGCAAAAAACAGAAGAACCAAACAATCAAAATCATGAATTTAATTGATAAAAAACAATATTTTAAATCTCTGCTTTCTTCTATTAAAGAAAGAGTAGATAACAATCATTATTATCAAAAGCAAAAATTCACACTTAGTGATATTCTATGTTATAATTTTTTAAAATATGATTTTGAACATGCTGTTAAAATTTCTTTATCCGATTTTTTTTAATAGTATCAGATATCATGATATTGAATATATATGTAACTATTATATAGATAGAGGATTTTTAAGTTTTGATAACACGGCTATATATATTTCTTTGCCTGTTAACAACGAAACTAATGCTCGCTTTTCTTTGACACTCGTTCTTTCTACTCTGGAAACTATCCATGATATACCATTTGACGAAATAAAAGGTATTTTAATTTTTGGAGATTCAGTATCTCATTATATTGGTAAGAAAAAACAAAACTTATTTAATAAAATTAAAAACAAAATATTTACTAGTAATGCTCCTCAATTCTGTACTAAATATCCAAAATTAAATACTGTAAATTTCTGTATTATTACAAATAAAAAATCTTCTTTGCAAACAAAAGAATTTTCAAAAAAAGAATGTCTTAAATATTCTTTTTATAATAGGTGTTTCATTGAAAAAGATGGTGAAAATCTTTCATATAATGAAAAAATAACTTTTTTAGAAACAAATGTATATATTTGTTCTGAATCAACTTTACTTAAAAATCTTATTGAAAATCAAGACTTGTTTTCGCAAATTAGAAATCAAGGCATATTTTTGTACAAAAACACCCAGAGTATTATGTTTGAAACGTTAAATAAAAACGATTTTATTCTTCGCAAAAGTAAAGCAGGCTTTGTATTAAAAATTAAAAATTATGAAGATGGAATTGAGCCTAATCTAACTGATGGTCTTTTGGATATAGAAAATTTATAAAAACTGAATAACTAATGCAGCAAAAAAGGAGTTTAAATGATGCGAATAATAGAGTCTGATATGTCTATTCAGTATCACAACAAAAGCGGTCAATTTTATCGAAAAGATGGACCAGCAATAATTTATCCTAATGGAGCGCAATATTGGTATAAAAATGATAAATGGCATCGAGACAATGGACCCGCAATAATTCGCGCTAATGGAACTCGCTATTGGTATAAAGATGGTAAATGTCATCGAGACGATGGACCAGCAATAATCTGGCCTGACGGAACTCAATATTGGTGGAAAAATGGTCAACGTCATCGTGACGATGGACCGGCAATAATTTATGCTAACGGTAGAAAAGAATGGTGGAAAAATGGCAAGTTCATCAAGGCAAGTTGATAAATTTGGTAACATTGAATACTGCAACAAAAAAGATCAAATTCATCGAGAAGATGGACCAGCGGTAATTCGTGCTGATGGAACTCAATATTGGTTTAAAAATGGTAAATGTCATCGAGACGATGGACCGGCAGTAATTTATCCTGATGGAACTCAATGTTGGTTGAAAAATGATAAATATCATCGAGAAGATGGACCGGCAGTAATTCGTGCTGATGGCTCAAGAGAATGGTATAAAAATGGTAAACGAACCGTGATAAATAAACAAATATTAAAATATATATATTTAAAAATTAAAAATAAACTACTTAAATAAGTCAAAAAGCAGTACATATGATAAACTCACATAGAAAAGTTGATTCTACAAGAATTGTATTTTATTTAAATAACAAGGGTCAACTTCATCGAGACGATGGACCAGCAGTGATTTATCCTGATGGAAGTCAAGCGTGGTATAAAAATGACGAATATCATCGAGAAAATGGGCCGGCAGTAATCGGTGCTAATGGAAATCAATTTTGGTATAAAAATAATCAACTTCATCGCAATTGTGGACCGGCAATAATTCTTTCAAATGGAAATCAAATTTGGTATAAAAATGGTAAAAACTCATCGAGAAAATAGACCGCCAGTAATTCGTGCTGATGAAAGTCAAATTTGACATTAAAAACGGTAAATTTTATTGAGAAAATGAACCGGCAAGAAAATTATACTAACAGATCTAATATTGATTTAAAAATAACAAATTTGATAGATAAAAATCATTCAATAAAAGCAAAAAGTGAACAACTAAAATCTAGAATTCAATAATCAAACAATTACCTAAAAAGGTTAAGCTATGATAAAAAACGGATTATGTTGCATTCATATTGGTCTCAAAGATAAAGGATTATCTTTTAAGACTATGACTTGGACCAATTTTAATTCAAAAGAAATAACAAAATCAATAGAAAAATTATCTACAATTTATGAAAACAACGCGAATGTAACTCTATCTATTATTAAAGAATGCGCAAAAAATCAGTGGAATTATCGAGTTAGTAGCGATATTTTTCCTATTATAACTCATCCAGAAGCTCGTATAGATATTGATTCTTTTTCTAATGCTTCTAAAATCTATGATCTTATGTCGCAATGTTCTGAAGTAGCAAAAAAATGTTCTGTCCGTTTGTCTTGCCATCCAGATCAATTTAATGTACTAGCAAGTGAAAATGAAAATGCAGTTAACAATACTATTAGAGAATTAAACTATCATGGATGGTTTATGTCATTATTAGAACCAGACGCAAACTATCTTACACCAATTAATATACATCTAAATTGTTGCAAAGGCAATAAAGAAGATATTGTTAAACGTTTAAGTGAAAATTTTTTGAAACTTGACGCAAACGTTCGTGCGAGATTAGTTTTTGAAGTTGAAGATAAAGGTATTTGGAATGCAAGAAATTTGTATGATTTTATTTATCAAAAATTAGGCATTCCAATAACTTTTGATTATTTGCATCATAAGTGTAATGACGGCGGGCTAACAGAAGAAGAAGCATTTTCTCTCTGTGCAAAAACTTGGAGAAATACTAAGCCTCTCTTTCATTTCTGCGAAAGTCTTCCTGATCAAAATAATCCAAGAAAGCACGCAGATTATCCAACACAGATTCCTAATACATATGATTTTGACGTTGATTTAGACTACGAATTCAAACAAAAAGATCTAGCCATTAAAAAGTCAGAAACTTTTTCGTGCAATGCCTTGAACGTTGTATGAAATAAAACGATAAACATTCAAGAAAAAGGAAAATAAAAATGGCAAAGTACAGAAAATTGTCTGCTTCGGTAAGCAACAAGCAACCAATTCAGGCCCCTCAAACAGAACAGATACCTGGAACCGAAATGAATAATGCGGGCGGGTATTCCTATAAAATCAGCAAGTGGGAATCTTTAGATCGATTCCTAATTTTAGGTTCGGAAGGCGGTACATACTATGTTACTGAACAAAAACTAACTTTAGATAATGTCAAAAGTCTTCTTGAGTGCATTTCTGAAGACGGACAAAGAGTTGTTGATCGCATTGTTGAAGTAAGCGACAAAGGGCTTGCTGCAAAGAATGATCCTGCACTCTTTGCTCTTGCTATATGTGCTTCTCATGGTGATATTAGAACTAAAAAGTTAGCACTATCTGCTCTTCCAAAAGTGGCTAGAATTGGAACTCATTTGTTCCAATTCGCTCACTATGTAGACGGTCATCGTGGATGGGGTAAGTCTTTACGAGACGCGATTTCTAATTGGTATAATAATATGCCAGTTGAAAAATTGTCTTATCAGGTAATAAAGTATCCTTCTCGAACCGTTGAAGAAGGAAATACTAAATCTAGATGGTCTCATGACGATCTCTTGAGAAAAGCTCACTCTAAAGGAGACGATCTTCATAATTTAATCTATCAGTATATTACTAAAGAAAACAAACTTCCAGCCGAAGTCCCTTCTGGTCTAAAAATCCTAGAAGGTAACAATTTAATTAAACAATCAAAATCTGCTGTAGAGACTGCCGAATTAATTCAAAAGTACAGTCTTCCTCACGAAGTTGTTCCTAAAGAGTACGCAAACGATCCAGACGTTTGGAAGTGCTTGCTTCCGAACTTGCCATTACATGCCACTTTAAGAGTCTTAAACAGACTTACCGCCTATGATGTAATTAAACCATTATCTAAAGAATTAAATCTTATTATTAATAGGTTAAGTGACAAAGAGCAGATCAAGAAATCTCGTATTCATCCGATCTCTGTTCTGTCTGCTCTTAAAACTTATTCTAGCGGGCAAGGGATTAAAGGAGACCTTAAGTGGAAGCCAATTCCGCAGATTGTTGATGCATTGAACTCTATGTTATATAATGCTTTTGACTTTATTGAACCAACTGGTAAAAATATTCTTTTTGGTCTAGATGTTTCTGGTTCAATGAGTTGTTCTTTGCCGAATCTTCCATATGTTAGTTGCAGAGAAGGCACTGCCGTGCTAGCAATGGCGTCAGCTCGGGTTGAAAAAAACTATCATATTTTCGGGTTTTGTGATACTTTTGTTCCTTTAAATATTAGTCCTAATCAAAGATTAGATGATGTTGTTAATAATATTAATCGTTTGAATTTTGGTTCTACTGATTGTTCTCTTCCGATGAAATATGCTATGCAGAATAAGCTAGACGTTGATGCTTTTGTTGTTTTGACTGACTCTGAAACTTTCTATGGGGACATTCATCCGTCTCAAGCTTTAATTCAATACAGAAACAAAATGAACAAACCTAAAGCGAAACTAATTGTTGTTGGCATGGTGTCTAACAACGTATCTATTGCCGATCCACAAGATAAATATTCTTTAGATGTTGTTGGTTTTGATTCTTCTGCTCCAAGTATCATTTCTAATTTTATTAGAGCAGACTAAAAGATTTGAAAGAAATTTCTTGGACAGTAAAAATAAAATTTCTGTCAATATAAAGTCTAATAAACTTAGAATTTATATTGATGATACTTTAAATTTGTCTATAGACATTTCAAATTTGGTTGGAATATATGCATATAAATATGGCGATTCTAGATTTAATATAGATTTTATAACAAAAACTACATCTATTAAGTGTTGGTATGAAAAACATGAAATTTGGAAAAATATACTTGACGGAATCAGTAAACTAGATTTAGTTTAAAGTAAATATATTTTGGAGCAAAAAATGAACGTTTTGGCGTCTCAACTAAAAGCGGAATATGCTGATATAGAATCTATTTTAGAGAAAAATACAGACACTATTATGGATTATTATCATCAAGTCATCGAAGATGATCAATTTCAAAAGTGCAGCGAAGCTGAAAATCATAATGAAGACGAAAAGAGACAAAGCGCCTGTTGTTTAGTTGCTGTATGTTTATTATCTGAAAGCGGATTTACTAAGCCTATTCAGTTTAATCCGCAAGACGAACCTCTTGTAGAAGAAATAGCAAATATTATTTGTTGTACTGTTTTATTAGAAGATATGGTACAAAAAGATCTTTTAACTAAATTTAAGAAAGAAGGCGAGTGGCACTTTTCTTTGTCTGCTAAAGGCGAAACAGTAGCTAAAAATTTAATAAAGTAATTTAATAATATTTATCATGAAAAATATTAGACGTATTAATTTATATGGCGGACCTGGTAGCGGAAAAAGTACACTAGCAGCCGAAGCATTTGCTAATCTAAAAAAGAAGTCACTTAACAATAATTTTAATATAGAACTTTGTACAGAATATGTAAAATCCTGGGCTTGGGAAAAAATAAAACCAAAGGGTTTTGATCAAAATTATATTTGTGCAAAACAACTTAGAAAAGAAGAAATTTTACTTAGAAACAACGTTGATATTGTTATCACTGATTCGCCTTTATTGTTACAATGTTTGTATGCAGAAAAAAGCGGCTGTTCATATGCCGAACATCTTTTCAAAATAGTTGAAAGTTTTGAAAGCCATTACCCTTCTTTGAATATTTTTGTTGAAAGAGAATCTCGTATTTATAATCCAAGAGGCAGATACGAAACAGAGAATCAAGCAAAAGAAATGGATCTTTTTATAAAAAATAAACTAATAGATAATAACGTTACCATATTCAATATTTCTCATAATGATGTTGAAAAGTTGTGCAATTTAGTTTTGGAAAATATACATAAAGGATAATTATGGACGCTCAAACTCATCAAAAAGGCATCAAAGCAAAACCTGATTGGGATACATATTTTTTAACTTTAGCTTTCTTGGTTGCTCAACGGTCAATTGACGAGTCTAGTCTCTGCGGCGCAGTAATTGTATCTAAAAGTAATAAAATTCTTTCTCAAGGATATAATGGTCCAATTTCTGGATCAAACGATCTTTTAATCCCTCAAACTAGACCTGAAAAATATGCTCACTTTTTACACGCAGAAGAAAACGCTTTACTAAATTTTGACGGCTCATCAGAACTTCTTAAAGACGCAACTATATATATAACAGGAAGATCTTGTTCTAGGTGTTTGAGAATGATGGTCCAAAAGGGTATTAAAAGAATAGTATATGCTAAAAATGATGTTCGATGCGTTGACTCGTCTGATATAAAAGAACAAGAATTAATGTTGTCTTATATAGACAAAAAAATAGAGATCATAGAAAAGAAAAATATCAAAGACGATCTATGCGCTTTGCTTTCAAGAACATCTTTGTACATTAAAGAAAGAAGTAACTAAAACAATTTGTTTTTTATAAATATTTTATGAAGACTGGACTTTGAACGGAAAATCAGAGTTAGTTCATTAACTTTTCCTTTTGTGTAAAAAACAAATATTTATCAATCTTTTTGTATATTTTTGAGGAAGGCTAGTAATGATCAAGCCGCCAAAAGTAGCAAACAAGATTGTTAGTAATTTCAGAAGAATTGCCAAAAATAATAAAATCGCTATTTGTTGTTCGGGCGGAGCCGATTCGATGGCTTTGCTCTTTTTTGCTATTCATCTTAAATATGATGTATTTGTTATTCACGCTGTTCACAATATGAGAGAAACAACAGAAAGTTTAAAAGATAGAGATTTAGTGAAGAATTTCTGCGAGCAAAGAAATATTAAGTTTTGTGAAATTTCTGTTTGCTTAGAAGACAACAAAACCGAGGAAAATTATAGAAATCTAAGGTATCAAAAAATTATTAATGCTTGTTACGAAAACGGATATTCTCTTGCTGCAACTGGACACAATGCAGACGATCAGTTAGAAACTTTGATCATGAAAATGTGCAGAGGTACTGGACTCAAAGGCTTGTCTGGAATCGCTGAATTTGTTTATAAGTTTAATGATAAAAAGTCTGTAAAATTTATTAGACCACTGTTAAATACCACCAAAAAAGATATTTATAGTATCTGCGATCAGAATAAAATTCCGTATAACGAAGATGCTAGCAATCTTGATATTAATTATACAAGAAATAAAATTCGTCAGCAAGTTGTTCCTGTGCTGAAAGAACTATTTCCTAACGCTTCTGAAAATTCTGTGCATTTATCTAAGATTGTTTTTCAGTCAGAAAAAGCTATTTCTAACGCGGTTAAATTATTATCTTGTTATGAAACAAGAACAAACAACTCCGTTTCTATTCCTAAACATTATTTATCTACAAACGAAAAAATTATTGTATCCAAATGGCTTTCTGAAAAATATTTTTACCTGACTAACAAACACGCGAATTATATATTGATCGAGAACATTTCTGACGCAATCAAAAATTGTATTACAAAAAAATTTCATTTACAAAATATTATTGTTTGTATTTCTCGTTCAGAAGTTTTAATTAAAAAAGTTTCTGTTCAAGAAAAAATATTCTCGCATCAAAAAGAGATCTTTAAATGAAAAATATATTCAGATTAACAAATAATATTAATACTATTTTTTACCAAAAAAGTGATTATATTTTGAGGAAAAACGGTCCTTCAATTATTTACACTGACGGATCTCAAGCTCATTTTGAAAACAATAAATTTCATCGAGAAGACGGACCAGCGATAATTCGTGCTGATGGAACTCAATATTGGTATAAAAATGATCAACTTCATCGAGAAGATGGACCAGCCGTAATTTGGTCTAATGGTTCAAAAGAATGGTGGAAAAATGGTCAACTTCATCGAGACAATGGACCATCTGTAATTTATGCTGATGGAAGAAAAGAATGGTGGAAAAATAACAAATTTATCAAGAACAATTAACTTGATTGGTATTATTGAATATTAAAATTAAGAAAGTTATCTTCATAGAGAGAGTCGGCAGCAGTTCGTTCTAATAAAATACAAGTTTGATATAAAAAGATCAAATTTATCATTAAAACCGTAAATAATATCGAAAAGTAAATTAAGAATTCCTCATTCTATGAAAAAGAAAGTAAATAATATGCTTAATCAATGCGATAAAATTGAAAGATTTATTAATGATTATGGAACTGTTTTTTATCTTGTTAATGAAACCCAAATTGGGCGAGAGTATGGTCCTTGTTTTATACTTGTAGACGGCGAACAGCGTTGGTTTAAAAATGGTAAACGTCATCGAGAAGGTGGACCAGCGGTAATTCGTGCTGATGGATCTCAATTTTGGTATAAAAATGGTAAATGTCATCGTGAAAACGGACCGGCAGTAATTTGGGCTAATGGAACTCAATATTGGTATAAAAATGGTAAACTTTATCGAAAAAATGGACCGGCAAGAATGAACAGAAACGAAATACAGGAGTGGTGAAAAATAACAAATTCATTAAGAAAAGTTAACTTTTTTGGTAATATTGTATACCGTAATAAAAACGGTCAATACCATCGGGATGAAGGGCCAGCAGTAATTTGTGCTGATGGAACTCAATGTTGGTATAAAAATGATAAACTTCATCGAAAAGATGGACCGGCAGTAATTTGGGCTGATGGATCAAAAGAATGGTGGAAAAATGACAAATTTATCAAGAAAAGTTAACAAAATTGGTGATATTTTTTATTGCAACAAAGAAGACCAACTTCATCGAGAAGACGGACCGGCAGTAATTTATGCTGATGGAAGTCAAGAGTGGTTTAAAAATGGTAAACCTCATCGAAAAGACGGACCAGCGTTAATTTGGGCCGATGGAGCTCAATTTTGGTATAAAAACGGTGAACTTCATTGTGACTTTGGACCGGCGGTAATTTATCCTAATGGAATTCAATATTGGTATAAAAATGGTCAAATTCATCGAGAAGATGGACCGGCAGTAATTTATCCTAATGGAAAACAAGAATGGTGGAAAAATGATAAAATTCACCGAAAAGATGGATCGGCGCTAATTTTTCCCAATGGAACTCAACGTTGGTATAAAAATAGCAAATATTATCGTGAAAAAATAATTATACTAAATATTATAACAAAAAATATTATCAATTTTAATTTAAAAGTCATAAATACTATTTTTAGAGTTAGTTAACAAATATTTATAAAAAATGATTAAAAAGTGTCAGAAAAAAATAAGTTCATCGAGAAAATAGATTGATTATAACTTAAACTTTGCAAAGAAAAGACAATAATTATTTGTGTCAAAAATATTCACTAAAAATTAAACTTTTAATTCTTCTAATATATTTTTACCTTGTCCTAAAAACTTGCAATTACTAACTGGTAAAGAAGAAAAAACATCAGAATTATTACTAAAAAAGATTAATTGATTATTTTTTACTAATAAATTTTGTATCAAAAAAAATATAAATTTAGATGAGTCTTTTATATCTAATCCAAAATCTATATCATCAATTATAACAATAGAATTTGTTATACTATTATTTAGATCATTTATTATGGGAATAATCATTTTTTCTCGAATACTAAGAGAATTATTATTTCTGTTACAAACTCGATCTAAACTATCATATACTAATAAACCATTATTAAATTTTTTATCATCAATTTCAATGTTGTTTATTTTTAAAGGCTGAATTAAAGTATTATTTTCTAAGACTCCAACAGATATCCCATTATAATCCTCAAATTCAATTTCACATCTATAACCGTTAAAACCAGTTGTCACATTTTTGTGAAGCGCCAAGCTATTTTTTGGTCTAACTGACAAACTATATATATTAGAAATTAATTTAGTTATTAAAGTTTTACCCGTTTTGTGGCCTCCGCTTATTCCAATTATGTCGTCGATATTTCCATTGTTGTTAAAATCGAGAGTATACCTATTTCCAAAAACACCACCAGATAAATTGATACGACGAATTTTCATAAAATTCTCCTAACTTTATATTCTGTTTTGATAGTTATTTTCGAAAAATGATTGTATTTTACTGCTAGTTATTTTAGTTCTTTGAAACCTAAGACCAGAATTCAATCGAAGTAAGTTTTCGCTTATTCTAGCAACTCGACCATTTGCTCGATTAAACGGTCTTATACAAATAATATGAAGAGCAAAATTTTCTGTTGCTCTTTCTAGCTTAGCCCAATCGCCCTCTTCCATCGAAGACGGAAAAGAAATATTTTCGCATAAACTATAATATATTTGTGAATATTCTTTGGCAGCCTCTACAAGAAACTTTTTAATATCGTCTGGACGAACAATCTTTTTAAGTCCAGCAACTCTGTCTATGTTTCTGTATTGTCCTAGTTCTTCTTTTGACGGATAAGTTATAGAATCGTTCAAGAGACTGCCCTTAACTGCAAAATCATATAAAATATTTCCATGAAAAATAAACAACCATGAAATTTGTTTACTTATATTTGCTTCGTTAATTTTTTCAGGTTTTGGAATCAAATAAATTTGCTTGGCTAAATCTTCTAGTAAACCAATTGAACGTATATGACCAGAAATTGCAGGTAAGGATTTTTGAGGACTCATTACACTATTATAAATCTCTTCTTTTGTAATTTTAATTCCAGCTAGCTCATTTGTTTGAACGATAAACTCATTTTTTTCTTCTTCTGAAATGGTTGGGAAAAATCTTTTTTCGTATAAGTCTTTAAAATCAAACGCTTCCATCAAAACACTCCTCTAGTTTATCGCGTTAAAAATCGAAATCTTTTTAATTTATCGTCAAATAAAATCTAACAATCTCTTTTCATCTCAAGCGTTTTCAAAGTCTCTTCTCTTGAAAGTGAGCCATTTAGTGACATATACTTTTGGCCTCGCTCGCAAGACTGGGCTTTGCCTCTCGGTTCTAAAGTGAAGTCTCCAAGGAGTTTGTATGGGCCGTAAACCAGCCGGTTTTTACGTTGAAGTTTCAAACGGGAACTCTCTTATTTCTGCGGACAACAAAAAAAGAAATCATCATTTAACTAATGACGAAATTGTTTCGCTTCGAGCAAAAATGCAAGAAACAGGAAAGTTCATTTCTCCCTATGGAAAAAATCGTTTGTACACCTTTATTCTTGATTCACTGTCTTCTCTTGGAGAAAATCAAATCCATCATATCAATGCTGTTTTCAACAAGTTTGTTGAAATTGCCAGTCACGAATCAACAAAAGACGAAAATGAACAAACGCTTTGGGAGCGCTTTTCTGCTAAGCAACCTAGAAATCTAAGCTCAGCGCGCGACGTTGCTGGTAAGTTCAAACAAAATTTAGAGGTTATGCAAAGATTAAGCGGACAGCATCCATATGGACTAAAACTTGCCCAAGTCGGTGCATGTATTGATATTTATATGGACTCTGAAAGCCAACTAAAAGTTTGCTTGAGAACAAATATTCCTCATGGCGATCCCGTAAAACCAATTAATACTTCTCGTAAAAGACAGCACAAAAAGGCTATTGAAGAGGTTTCTTCGGGCGTTTCTGTTTCGGTTTAATAAACTTTTAAATCAAGAACACGGCAGAAAAATATTACTGATTTAGATATCACTTATTTTAATAAGAACAAAAAATCATCAAAAAATGGACTATTGTTAATTTATAATAACGAAAAAATCATTTCGGTTACTTACAATAAAATTCATCAAAAAATAAACTTGCAAAAATTTGATCAAACGAAAGAAAATAATGGTGGATAAATGATAAATTTATTAAGAAAAGTTAATTTGTTTGGTGACATTGAATATTGCAACAAAAATGATAAATTTCATCGAGAAGACGGACCAGCGGTAATTCGTGCTGATGGAACTCAATATTGGTGTAAAAATAATAAACGTCATCGAGACGATGGACCAGCAATAATTTGGTCTAACGGAACTCAATACTGGTATAAAAACGGTAAACGTCATCGTGAAGACGGACCGGCAATAATTCGTGTTAATGGCTCAAAAGAATGGTGGAAAAATGAAAAATATAAATAAAATAAATCAATCTATAAAAAGAAAAGTTGTTAGAAACAACAAATGTTTTATATTAGGAGTGATTATTTACAGAAATTCTAAAAATATGTTGCATCGAAATGATGGACCGGCAGTAATTCGTGCTAATGGAGCGCAATATTGGTATAAAAATGACAAACTTCACCGAGAAAATGGACCGGCTATAATTGATCCTGACGGAACTCAATATTGGTATAAAAATAGTGAACATCATCGAGAAAATGGACCAGCAATAATTTATCCTAATGAAAATAAATAATAAACAATTAATAGCATAAAAATTATATAATTTTAATATACTTAACCATATTTATTGTCATAAATATAATTAAATAATATCATAATTTTGTTGGAAAAATAAATGGAGATTAATTTGCTAAGAACAGTTGATCAGTATGGGACAATTATTTATCGTAATAGTTTTGGTAAAATGCATCGAGATAATGGGCCAGCAGAAATATATTCAGATGGCTCTTGTTACTGGTATTATAATGGTTTTGTTCATCGAAAAAATGGTCCCGCTCAAATTACCCTAAAAGGATCTCAATATTACATTCAAATGGGAAAACTTAATCAAAAAAATGGTTGTAAAGCAATTCTTTTTAACGGTAATAAAATATAATTTTATAAATCTATTTATTATATTAATAAATATAACAATTTTGTTTAGAATACACGCAATAAACTCGTTAACATAAAATATTCTTTAAAGTTAAAAAAACAAATATATGATACAAAAAGAAAAAAATAATAAAATTAAAAAGAATCAAGTTACAAAAGTATTTAGAAGCATTAATTTTAATGGTGTAATAATTTATCGAGATAAATTTAATAAAATTCATCAAGATTTTGGTCCCGCCGTGATTTATCCTAATGGAACTCAACTTTGGTATAAAAATGATCGACTCCATCGAAACAACGGACCGGCAGCAATTTATCCTAATGGAACGCAAAGCTGGTGTAAAAACAATAGATATTATCGTAAAGGCGGACTAGCAATAATTCGTGCTGACGGAGCTTAATATTGGCATAAAAATGACGAATACTACCGAGAAGGTAGACCCGCAATAATTTACCCTGAAAGAAAAAAGAGTGGTAGTAAAATGACACACTCATCAAGACAAGTTAACGAATTCGGTATTATCGAATATTTCAATGAAAAAAGTCAACTTCATCGAGAAGATGGACCGGCAAGAATTTGGCCCGATGGAAGTCAAATTTGGTATAAAAATGGTGAACGTCATCGAGAAAATGGACCAGCAGCAATCCTTCCTAATGGAACTCAATATTGGTATAAAAATGGTAAACTTTATCGAGAAAATGGACCAGCAGTAATTTGGGCTGATGGCTCAAAAGAATGGCGGGAAAATGACAAACTCATCAAGAAAAGTTAATAACGTTGGTAATGTTGTTTATCACAACAAAAAAAATCAACTTCATCGAGAAGATGGACCAGCAATAATCTGGCCTGATGGAACTCAATCTTGGTTTAAAAATGATAAACTTCATCGCGAAGATGGACCGGCTGCAATTTATTCTAATGGAACTCAATGTTGGTATAAAAATGATAAACTTCATCGAGACGATGGACCGGCATTAAGCCTTCCTGATGGAACTCAATGTTGGTATAAAAATGGTCAAATTCATCGAGACGATGGACCGGCATTAAGCCTTCCTGATGGAACTCAATATTGGTATAAAAATGGTAAACAATATATTGGTATAAAAGTGGTGAACAATATCGAGAAGTCGGACCATCAATAATTTATCCTAACGGAACTTAATCTCGGTATAAAAATACCAAATATCATCGAAAAGACGAGACAGTAGCAATCTATTTTTACGGAACTAAACAATGGCAAAAAAGACAGCCAACTTTATTAAAAGAACAACTAACTATTTAGGCATGATCATTTACAAAAATAAAAATAATGAACTCCATCGAGAAACTGGACCTTCTATCATCTTCGCAGACGGAACCTGTTGCTACTACAAAAACGATCAATCTCATCGAACCAATGGACCGTCTACTATCCTTAGAAATGGCGCGCTCGAATATAGCCAAAAAAATCAATTATACCGCCACAAAAACCTTCCCCAAATTATCGCGCAAAATAACAAACAAACCCTCGTCAAACTAAATACAAGACACCCATTAGGGCTTGTATTAAAACGAGCTCACGCCCTGTAAGAGTAAAAAACGATGAGCAATCAATCAACCGAACAAAAAGAATAATTAGCAGCCCGCAAGGTGATATCTTTTACTGGGACATCAAAAGAAATAAAAGAAAATTGCATAGAAAATATGGTCCTGCTAGAATCTCACCCGCAGGAGATCAACTTCATATTCAAAACCATCGAATCCATCGAAACGATAGACCAGTAATAATTCATACTAATGGATCTCAATCTTGGTATGAAAGTGGTCAACTTCATCGAGAAAACGGGCCAGCGGTAATTCATGCTGATGGAAGTCAAGTTTGGTATAAAAATGGTAAATGGCATCGAGAAGACAGACCGGCTGTAATTTATTCTAACGGAACTCAATGTTGGTATAAAAATGATGAACTTTATCGAAAAAACGGACCAGCAATAGTTCATCCTGACGGAACTCAAGAATGGTATAAAAATGGCGAACGTCATCGCGACGGCGAACCAGCGTTAATCCATCCTGACGGAACTCGATCTTGGTGGAAAAACGGAAAAATGACAAAACTTATCACAGAATAAAATCACCATAACAACCCCTAAATCTAAACCCACGCCCCCCCAATATCTATCTCGCTCTGCACACCATACTAAATAACTAAATATAAACAGATTGTAATGATATAAACAGATTGTAATAAAAATCATCCGTCTACGCAAAAAATATAAACTAATTTGAACAAAACCCATTTTTCGCGCAAAAACAAAATTTCCCGCGCAAAACTAAAACCCTTCAACTACTAACCTAATCACAAAACACCAGCCAAACTATCATCACCATCACCTAGCATTCTACTTAACATTTTAACATCTACACAAGATAGCATCTATGTACCCACAACTCAAACCATCCTAACCATCCCCGCAACAATAACAACAAATATCATCATAACCAATTTGTCAAACTAATTAATAAAAGTTAAACCAGCCATCTCCACCCCTAAAAACTCGTTACACTGCCCATATTCATCAACTACCTATTAGTATCTATCTCAAGCACTAATCACCCGTAATACACAAAGAAACTAAAAAGCATGAACATCGCCAGAACCAGCAATGTATACTCAAGAAAAATATACTCAAATGGAGTCGTTGTTTACTTTTGTAATGACCAAATTCACAGAAGCAATGGCCCCGCTATCATCACACCAGAAGGTAGCCAATATCACTTTCAAAATAACCGCTCTCATCGAAGCAACGGACCAGCTGCTATATCTCAAAGAGGACACCAAGAATACGCCCAAAATGGAGAACTGCACAGAAGCAATAAGCCCGCTATAATAAAAGAAAATAATGACCACGAATACTGGACAAACGGGATACCTAACTCAACACTCATTAAAAACCTAACACCCATTAGCCCCCTCGAAAAAATGTCGCTCCCGCTTTATATGTTCGTGGTAACAATACAAAATATAAAAGTATACAACTATTTATCAGTACCAAAATCACACTCATCAGAACCCGATATCAAATTCCAAATAAATCTAATTCCATACAACACTGTTTCAATCACTACCATTTCTACAGATCCCGCTTCCACTGAAGATCCCGCTCCCACTGATCCCGCTTCTGATCTCGCTTCCACTGAATAACAAAAATACTCGCACTAACCTAAAACCACACTATACATCTTGTTATAATATTTGATAAATTGTTATAATATTTGATAAATGCCGCTACTGTTATCAAAATTATATCATAAATCAAAAACTATCACTAATTAAAAAAGATTGATCTAAAATAATAAGCAAATTAAAAATCATAAAATTTTAACCAACTCAATAAAATAAACTTACCACCAAATAACTATTGTTTAAAATAAAATAACAATAAACAATAACTAATAAATCAAAAAACATCACAAACTGTTAGTAAAATTAAGATATTTCAAAAATATCAAAGATTTTCCCAGAAATGATTAAAATTTGAAGCACTGGCCAGAAAACTCAAATTGACCGTAAAATAACAACAAAATCTATCACCTAATAACTAATCTACATCTTTGTAAAATCACCAGAATATCTGCAAATGTTGAATAAGGCTATGGGATTTTGCCCCACTTTGCCCCACATCTCAACACATATCCTATTTGTAATAACCGTCAACACAATAAGTAAAATATAAATAATAGTTTTAATTGCTATTTATAAAATAAATAACTATTCAATAAAAATCAACTTTTGATTACAGATTTTAATGGTCTCTAAAAAGATACAAAAAAAAGACGTTAGAAACGATTAAGCAATAAAAGTAGCATTCAGATAAACAAAGCCAATAGAACAATCTATAAGACTATAAAATGGTTCGTAAGACTGGTAATCTCAATAAACAAACAATCAACTTTTGTTCAAGAAACTATTCCACTGAATAGTAATAAAAAAATAGTCAATGACTATTGCATTAAATCATTGCATTAAATCAATGATTATTGCATTAATTTATAAATGACTTATGTTTATAATTTTGTATTATATTTAAAAATGTTATAGCATATTATTAGACGTTAAAAAAGGGTTTGAATTGTTAG
>FRDC01001883.1_pt1 | contig 18902 bp, 18 predicted proteins | sample 1106171 | NCBI WGS metagenome assembly FRDC01 (sample SAMEA3930566, study PRJEB13176) | freshwater metagenome | biome: Drinking water system; feature: drinking water; material: water | place: Singapore | collected 2014-12-20 | reverse complement strand
AAAAAAAGCCGGTAAAGTCTTGCGCCGGGGGCGCAAAAAAAGCCGGTAAAGTCTTGCGCCGGGGGCGCAAAAAAAGCGATTACATTTCTAACACCTGTCTAACAATTTTGCGATTTGTGCCGTAGAGATCATTCTTATAGATCATATAAAATATAGTAAAATCAATAACTTATGATTGTGCCAACATTGGCTAGGTTCTTGGATTAGTGGTTATTGACGGGAGGATTTTTTATGAAGAACTTCAAAACCACTTATTTCGTGCTACCTTTGCTCGCGGCCAATTTATCAATGAGCCCAGATACCATCAGAGGTTGGGAGTCCTTCTCTTTATCTTCTCGTTCGATCGCTGCAGCTGCTGGCGGCTGTAACCCGGTGGGTGATATTAATAGGCTTGGACAAGCAGAAGTTAATGCGGGCAAAAATCCAACAAAGCTAACGGCTACCTGTGCTCTCGATTCAAAAACTCGAGTGGTTATTGATGGTGAAAAGCATGAAGTAGTTGGTCATTTAGAAGTAACTTGGGTACAGGATACTGTCCAAGTAAAAAGCGGTGGTGCTAAATTTGACTCAAGAGGCTCAAATGCCAATGCAGCTAAAGCAGAAACAAAAATCGAATCAGTTTCACAAGTAAAATATGTAGCCACTCTGACTGTTAGTGCTGGTGATGTGAGTATTATAATTCCGACCAAAGAATTTTCTGTAAATGAAGAAGGTTCTATCTATGCATCTATGGATGCTCAATTCAAAAGCGGTATCGCTAAACTTCAAAAACAAGTGAAGGAAGAAGAAGATAAGAAAAAAGCCGAAGCGCAATTGGCCTTAGAAGTAAAAGAGTGTCTTAAGTCTGAAGACGGTAAAGAACTTTCTTTGGCTGGAGCTATCAACTGTCATAAGAAAACATTGATCACATTAAGCGGTAAAGACGCTGAGGCTTACTACAATAAAAATATGAAACAGAATCTTCAATCGATGGTGTTCAGTGGAACGGAACAAGAGCGCGGCGAAGCTCAAGCGATCTTAGAAAAGTTGAACAAAGGTTATTTGCCTGCATCCGTTAAAGGTTCAGTAAGCTCTTTGACAAAATCAGCAGGTTATAACAATGCAATTTCAAAACTTGCCTTGCAAGTGCAATTGGCAAAGCAAGCAAACGATAGAACGGCTGCAATTGAAGCACAAACACAACTTCAAGGTTTGAAATCGCAAATGCAGCAGGATCTGGGCAGAGAGATCTTTAACTCTTCTTTGACATCGCCAATGCAAATCGGTGGTTACAACCAACAAGGTCTTGGCGCTTCGGATGCTCGTTACTACCAATCTATGTTGAATAGAAATCTTGAGTTAGCATTTAAAACTCCAGACGATCTTTTAAGATCACAATCACCAGGGGCTCAAACAGGTGAAAGAACTTATGACTTGGACAACAGCGGTCGCTTGAACAGAGGCCCAAGTATGCCTATTTCTGGTTTACCAAATGTAAATGGTCCACAACAAAATGCACTCAATCGTCCTGGTTACGCAAACTACGGTCCAAGACAAATGATGCCTCAGCAAGGCTACAATCCAATGGCACAAGGCCAAGGATATCAACAACCGTATTATGGTCCTCGTCAAATGAGCACTCCAATGTACAACAACAGCGGTTACATGCCTCAGCCAGTAATGCGCACGGGTGGTCTTAGATATTAATTCGATAGGCCTCAACTCTGAGGCTTATATCATAGACTTTATGTAATTCAGGTGCCGGAGCAATAAACCAAGTCCACTTCTTCCAGAGGCTTGGTTTTTTTGCATTGACGGTTTCTTCAGTTTGAACAACTTGATGTTGTCCCTTCACCGTAAACACTCTTTCAACATCACTCCAAAGCAAAGTAGGCTTGTTAGCGGCCTTAAGCATGTCCATATGCCTTTGCTGAAAGGCCGTAGAGTCCAGTTGCTTATCAAACAAGTGAAGCTGTGAAAGCACATTGCAAGACAAAACAGCATCCGCTGTTTGAAGAAACTCAGAAATTTTTTCTGTTTGATTCAGATTGGCCTCAACAAGTTCTATTTTATTTTTTGATCTTTTAGCAATTTGGCGAACACGTTTCGGAAAAATAAAATCCACTAAAATAATTTTATCAAATCTTTGTAGCAAAAAATCCATAGGCAGTTCAAATAAAGAGCCGCTAGCCAATACCAAAAGAGTTTTCGCATTTTTTAATTCGGTGGAGTTTACAAACTCTGTGACTGTTTTTTGACTTTCATCCCAATGGCTTTGCCAAGACTTTTTTAATCTTGCTGCTCTTGACTCAAAAGCTACAGATTCGTAAAGGGCTCCGTTTTTGCGAGCCTCTTTATTTGCAGTCGTGGTCAAAAATTTAAAAAGTTCTAAGATCATAGCACTTCAAGGCGAGCGTATTTAGTGACGAACTTTCGAAAGCTCTTGTCGCTAAAGATCACTCCAATTTTTTGAGTGTCGCCTTGTCCTTCAATTTGGCAAACTGTACCGACACCAAACGTGGGATGTCGAACCTTGGCGCCTTTATGGTAGCCGCCTGAACTTTGATCAAAATCATCACTAAAGTTTTCGTATTGAGGTACCTCGTCAAAATTTTGTGCTGGCTTCTTCCAGCGAGGAACAGAATGGCCAGAGCCTGAAGATCCTATACGATCTTGCCACTTTGATGAGAACTGTGGACGCACCACTTGTGAACTCATAAACACATGCTCTGGTGGAATCTCTCGGATAAAACGGCTTGGTGGATGGGATTGCTCTTGGCCCCAAACTCGGCGAGTGCGTGCATAAGTCAAATGCAATTTCTTACGAGCTCTCGTCATTCCCACATAAGCCAAGCGTCGTTCTTCTTCAATGTTGTCGGCATTGTTTAAATCATCTCGTCCTGATGGAAACAATCCATCTTCAAGGCCAACAATAAACACGTAGGGATACTCAAGACCCTTAGACAAATGTAAAGTCATCAGCGTAACAAACTTAGCATTTTCATCAATTTCATCAGAATCAGAAACAAGGGCTAATTCTTCTAAGAAAGTTGTTAGCTTTGCTTCTTCGCCGCGCTCTTGCTCAAATTGTTTTAAAGCGTTCGATAATTCTTCTAAGTTGTCGATGCGGGCTTGTGATTCGGCAGTGTTTTCTTCTTTTAAGCGAATTAAGTACTCTGTCTTTTCTAAAATCTCGAGCAATAAATCGCTTGGCGCTAACTCTTTCGCCTTTGCTTGTAAGGTTAACATCATATTGGCAAAGTCGCGAAGACGAGCCGCCGCACCAGCATGCACCACGCGGTGATCGGCCGCTGAGGCGATAGCTGAAAAGAAACTCAATTGCTTTTCTTTTGCATGCTCTTCAATGCGTTCGATTGTGGTTTTGCCAAGTCCTCTTGACGGAGTGTTGATAATTCGCTTTGTCGCCACATCATCACTTGGGTTCACCAATACTTTTAAATAAGCGATCATGTCTTTAACTTCCATGCGTTCATAAAAGCGCATGCCGCCAATGATTTTATAAGGAATGCTGCGACTGCGTAAATGATCCTCAAGAACACGCGACTGAGCATTGGTGCGATAGAAGATGGCAAAGTCATTGTAGTTTGCATCACCTTCATTCATCATGGTTTCAATTCTTTGCGCTGCAAATCTGGCTTCTTCGTATTCATTTAAAGATTCATGAATAACAATGGGTTCACCTAAATCATTCTGAGTGAACAAGACTTTATTTTTACGCTGCTGATTTTTTTGGATCACTCCGGAAGCTGCTTTTACAATATGGCCGCTTGATCGATAGTTTTCTTCAAGCTTTACGATTTTGCATTCAGGAAAATCTTTTTCAAAAGTTAAGATGTTGGTGATATCAGCGCCGCGCCAACTGTAAATCGACTGGTCCTCATCTCCCACCACACACAAATTGCGATGTTTATCAGCAAGCATCTTTACTAGTAGATATTGAATGTGATTGGTGTCTTGATACTCGTCGACTGAAATGTAAGGAAAGCGTTCTTGATATTTTTCTAGGATAGCTGGGTAGTGCTGAAACAATTCGTAGGTTTTAAAAAGCAAATCGCCAAAGTCCAAGGCCTTTGATTGTTTCATGGCTTCTTCATAGCCTTTGTAAACCTGTACAAACTTTTCATCCCAAAACTGCTGCGAAGTTTTAGCTACATCGTGCGGACTTAAAGCTTGCTGTTTGGCTTGATTGATTTTGGCTTGAAAACTTTTTGGCGGATACATCTTATCGTTGATCTGCAAATCACTTTGAACTTTTTTAACAACGGCCAATTGATCTGAGTCATCATAGATAGAAAAGAACGACGGATAATCGAGCAAGTGAATATCATCACGCAAAATACGCGCACAAGTTGAGTGAAAGGTGCTGACCCATAAGCGGTCAAAAATAGGTAAGCCGAGTTGGCGAAGCAAATCGAGCACACGATGTTCCATCTCTTTGGCCGCTTTATTTGTAAAAGTAACAGCAAAAAGTTGTGAGGCCGTGGCTTCGCCTGAGGCAATTAAATGAGCCATTCGATAGGTCAAAACACGTGTCTTACCAGAGCCGGCTCCTGCTAAAATCAATAAGGGGCCATTGAGAGTTTTTACAGCCTCCAGTTGCGATTCGTTCAGGGTGTTAGAAAATTTTTCTAAAAAGTCCATAGCTCTCTTATTCGTGATTGATTTCATACTCCATGAAGCATATAGCCCACTGAGTCATCAACCATTTTTAAAGGTCTTTTGCCCAATGACATCAGTGATAACCAAACTCTTTTTGCCTCTCTTGATTTTAAGTACTTTCATAGCTGGATGTACGGGCAATTCTGGTAAAGGTTCACATCTTTATTTGATTCCGTTTCTGAACCCTGATGGCACTTATTCTTGGAAAGAAGTTGAGTTAACAACTCTTGATTCACCAACAAGGCTTTCTGGTTCAACAGCGACCATTCATTACAAACCCACTGCCAGCAACACCTTCAGCGGTGGCCCTGTTGTCGAGCCAAAGATGACGAAATCCGGAAATGTTTGGGTGCCTCTGGACACGCCATCGGCTTTGGCACTTTCGGCTTATGCGAATATGGAAGCCATTCGTCGCTGGGAACAAAGTATTGATGCAAGAACTCAGGCTGTGTATCCGAGAAAAATTATTCTTGAAGTGGGTCTGTTTGATCTTGATGGCGACATGAAGAACAACGCCATGTATCTGCCAGGTGCGGATGTGGTGATGTTCTTGCCTTACTCGGCTAAGGGAATTCCTTTATCAGTGAATGCTGGGATTATGGCGCACGAACATTTTCATACGCAGTTTTATCACAATGTTTTAACTTTAAATTACGAAAAGAATGAATGGTCAACGGAAGCTGACAACGAGAGAGTGTTAAGAGCATGGAATGAAGGCTTGGCTGATTTTTATGCCTATGTTTTTACTAAGCAAGCGCGCTTTATGGATGTTTCAAAAATGCCAATGTTTGGCGGTTCTATCATTCGTGCTTTGGATTTGGATTTTATCAGTTTAAGCGCCGAGTTTATGAAAAAAAATTCAAATGACTTAATAATAATTAACGAAAAAGGGGACACTTGTATTTCTGGTTCACCTTATTGTTTGGGTACGCAAATTGGCCGTATGTTTTATCAGATGTCACAAGGTGATCCAGCGAAAGCAAGAGACTTGATTCGATTGCTTTATGATAACTTTCCTGTTTGGGAAATCGAGATGACAAAAAAGTACGAGCAAGAAAAAATTCAAACCAATGATTTTTTAAAATGGACATTCGTGGGTAAGAATTTAAAGTTGGATTCTGTTCAACGTGATGTTCTTAGAAAAGCTGGAGTTGAGCCATGATTTTACAATTGTTATTGGCTTTGCCTCTGTGGGCGGCTCCAGCGAAACAAGTGGCAATAAAAGCTGAGACTCAACCTGAAAAAACAAAATGGTATCAAGATTTAAGTGTCGGTGCAGGTCTTGATTTTCGCCGTGATCGTGAATTGAATAACGAACCTGATTTTAAAACACGCTTTACTTTATTGGCAGATCGCGTGTGGCGTGAAAAATGGAGCGTAGGTCTGCAATACTCTTATGACAAAAATAAAACTTCGAGTGGGATCATTGCTGTTGAAACTCAAAACCACGAAATTTTAGCGCGTGCTCAAGGACGTATTTATCAATTTAAAAAATCTGTTTTATGGAGTGGTTTGAGCCTTGGTTTTGATAAAAACAGGATTCACGCCTCTTTGGGAGACAGTGGTGCTGTTCGTTGGAGCAATTGGCAATGGATAGCGGCCCCAGAAATTTCTCATCGTCATGGACTTTATCAAAATATTTGGATGCAAGAAGTGATTGCGTATACGAGCAGAGAATACAGTAATCAGGGCGAATGGAGTTTCGCCCTTAGGTTTGGTTTGGATTTATCTAATTACTGAACGATTTTTTGAATAAGAACGTCGTTGCTCTTAGTTTCTTTAGAAAATTCTTTTTTAAATTCTTGAGCACTCTTAAGTGATGTGAATAAGCCAACATTTAAGCGGAATCGTTTCTGTCCATTAACATCGGCTGCAATGTAAAAAGCATTCCAACCTTTGGCTTTTAATTCTTTCGCTTTTTCTTGAGCATCTTTTTCAGATGGGAAAGAGCCAACTTGAAGAGTGTATTTGCCAGCTGTGCTTTCAGCAATTGAAGGCAAGCTGCTTGGTTTTCTTGCGGCTGGTTCTTTTTCTGCTACCGGAGTCGGTGCGGGCATTTCTTTTTTTACTTCTTTTGCAGGAGCAGCTGGCTGCTTCACTGGAACAGGGGCTGCTGTTGAGGCTGGATTTTTACCGCCACGCTCGAAAGTTTTGTAGCCATGAGCATCTTTCTTTTCAGCTTTTGGTTCTGCATGTGCAGGCTCTTTTGCGTGAGCAGGAGCAGCCGCCTCAGGATGGGCTGGCTTTTCACTCGCAATAGAGCGCTGTTCACCCTCAGACTGATGGCTAAACTCTTCTGCTAATTGATCCAATTCTTTTTGTGAAAGTGTTTCGCCTTGTTGCTCTTCACCATGAGCATCTTTCTTTTCGCCTGCAGCAGCATGTTCGTCATGCGCAGGTTTTGCGTGGCCATCGCCGTGCTCTTCAATAGAAGCTGGATTGCGCTCGCTACCATCTGATTCAAGATTCGCTTTGCGATGTTCAGCATCACTCACTTGCTTGCCGACATAAGTGCCGACAGAGAAAGATAAAAGAGTAACGAAGAAAAACAGAACTAACTTAACTACGGCATCCATTTTAGACATGGCGACCCCCTAAAACTTAATGATATTCGATGTCATCTTCGTTGGTCAATCCGTCCTTGACAAACTGCCTGTGTAGGATTTGATCAAGGGCATGAAAAACGAAGCTTTAGACCTTAAAAACACACTGAAAATAGCTAACGAGGCCGTTTGTCTTGGTCGTGAGGTTCTAAAGGAGCATTTTGGTCACTTAAAGAATGTACGTGAAAAGCTACGAGCCGGTTTGGTGACTGAGGCAGATGAAACCAGCGAGAAAGAAATTCAAGGCTATTTAAAGAAGCATTTTCCAAAATTTGATTTTTGGGGGGAAGAATCCGCTGATGCTAAACAGTTTTCAAAGCTTCCAGAAAATTACACTTGGGTTTTGGACCCACTTGATGGAACAACCAATTACGTTCACGGCTTTCCACTCTTCTGTATTAGCTTGGCTTTGGCTTATAAAGATCAAATTGTTCTAGGTATTGTGGATGCACCATTAATGAACTTAAGCTTTAAAGCCATTAAAGGCTTTGGTGCCACTTGCAACGATGAAGCTATCTCTGTTAGCCAAAGAGCTTCTTTGCATGAGGGTTTATTGGCCACTGGTTTTTATCCTCATGATGATGATTTACTAACAGACCAAATCGATATCTTTCGAACTTTCTTGCCTCATGTTCGCGGTATTCGTCGTGGGGGCAGTGCCGCTCTTGACCTTTGTCTAGTAGGACAAGGCGTTTTTGATGCTTTCTGGGAAAAACACTTAAAGCCTTGGGATACAGCCGCCGGTACTGTCATTGTTCGAGAAGCTGGTGGAGTGGTCCATAATTTTCAAGGTGAAGATTTCAAATTAACAGATCCAGGAATCTTGGCTTCAAATCCTCTTTTATTACCAACTTTAGAAAACTCTATTCATAAAGTAATTCACCGTCGCTAGTCTTCGCCAATAGACCAGCAGTGTCTTTTGTCCTGTCAAAAGCACTTCTCGACGAGAGTCAAATTGGCATGTGAAACCTCTGTTTTTAGCGTTTTTTTTAAACCGTTAGCCTTGGTTTTTAAGCTAACGTCCTGTTGGCACTTCTGTTGCTCTGTAAAAATTTGGGATTAGTGGGTTACTTGACCAAGGGAGGACTTGTGGCAGAAAAAGCGGCGGCGCCTGCAGAGGCAGCAGCACCATCAGGTGGACAGGGCAAAGGTCCTAAGCCAATTCTGTTTATAATTTTAGCGATCGTTAATATGGCTGTAGTTATGGGCGTAGGCTTTATGTTGTACAGCAACAACAAAAAAGCAGAGCACGAGCCAAACGTTAAAGACGTGGCAACTGAAAATGCTAAGCAAGATGAAGAGCAAGAGAAAAAGAAAGAGTTTATTGGCAAAATTGTGCCGCTTGAAACTTTCTTCGTTAATCTTTCTGGAACTCGCGGCAGAAAACTTCTAAAAGTTGCGATTCAATTTGAAGTGAACAACGACGCTGTTCAAGAAGAGATCGAAAAGATCAAGCCGAAGATCAGAGATTACATCATTATTATTGTTAGTTCGAAAACCTTTGCCGACATTGCTACGAAAGAAGGCAAAGACTCTTTACGTGAAGAAATTAAGAGTCAGGTTAATTTGTTCTTAACTAAAGGACAAATTAAAGAAGTTTATTTCGGCGAGTTCATCACTAACTAGGAGTTAAAATGAGTCAAGTTCTCTCGCAAAATGAAGTTGATGCACTCTTAGCTGCGGTTTCTCAAGGGGAAATCGGCTCGGGTGGTGCCGCGCCGGCTCCGGCAGCGGGTGGTGCGCCAGGTAAGGCACCAGACAATCGCGTGGTTGTGGCTTACGACTTAACAAGCCAAGACCGTATTATTCGTGGTCGTCTTCCGCAGCTAGAAGTTATTTACGAAAAATTCATGAGATCATTTCGTGTTTCTTTGTCGTCAACTCTTAGAAAAATTGCGACGATCACTCACGCAAGCACAGATTTCTTAAAGTTCGGTGAATTCGTTAACACTTTACCGATGCCAACTTGCATGAGCGTTCTTCGCTTCAATGCCCTTCGTGGTTCGGCTCTGTTTGTGATTGAAAGTAAGTTGGCCTACGCACTAGTGGATAATTTTTTTGGTGGAGCTGATCGCCCCTATACAAAGATCGAAGGCAAAGACTTTACTCCAATTGAATTGTCGATTGTTCGTAAGGTTGTGGATTTAGCGATTGATGACCTAGAAGCTGCTTGGGCTTCTGTTGAAAAAATTCAAGCTTCTTTTCTAAGAACTGAAATCAATCCACAGTTCGTGGGTATTGTTCCACCAACTGACGTTGTGATCGCATCTACATTTGACGTTGAGTTAGAAAATGCAAATGGAACAATCACTGTAGTGATCCCATATTCAACAATTGAACCGATAAAGCAGAAATTATCGACTGGTTTCCAGGTGGAGTCAGATCAAACAGATAAGAAAATGTGGACAGCAATTATTCGCAGTCAATTGCTTGATACAAGAATGAATATCAAGGTGAATCTTGGTGAAAGCGAAATGAATCTAAATCAATTGATGAGCATGAAAGTGGGCGATGTGATCCCGCTCGATCAAGACGCCAATGGCGAATTCGATATTCAAATTGAAGGTGTTAAGAAATTTAAAGGCTACTATGGGGTCCATCATGGTTCCGTGGCGGTGCAAATCACGAGACCAATAAAGAAGTGAGGTAAGTATGTCCGAAGCAGCAGCAAAACAAAACGAAGCACCGGTGACTGATGCGCCAGCACCAGAGCTAGATGCGAAAGCACTAGAGGCTGAGAAAAAGATCGCCAGCCTTGAAGGCAATGATCGCAATCTTAATCTTATTCTCGACATTCCACTTAAAGTGACTGTTGAGCTTGGCAGATCAAAGATGGTGGTGAGTGACCTTCTTAATCTAGGTCAAGGCAGCGTGATCGAGTTAAGCAAACTTGCAGGTGAACCACTTGAAGTTCTTGTGAACGACAAGTTAGTGGCACGCGGCGAAGCCGTTGTTGTTAACGAAAAGTTCGGTGTGCGTTTGACAGACATTATTTCTCCGACAGAAAGAGTGGAGCAATTAAAATGAAGAAGCTTGTTGTACTTGCAGCCCTTCTTTTATCTTTTGCCAGCTACGCAGAAGAGTCGGCTCATGATTCGGAAATGGAAGACAAAGCATTGACTGAGGCGGCTGAAACTATGGTTTCAGAACCTGCGGCAAGCAAAGCTCCAGCTTCTGTTACTGAAGAAGAGTCAAAAGAGATTTCGACTCAAGAGAGCGATGATTCTTCTCGTAAAAAAGAAAGTGAAATACCAGTTTTTCGTGAAGCCCATGCCAAAGCTGAAAAGCCACAGTCAATGTGGGGACGCTTAGTTATGAGCTTAGTGGTTGTTGCCGTTGTCGCGGGAGGATTGGTTTTTGCCACTCGTCGCTGGTCAAAAGCGAAAAACGCTATTGGTAGCCAAGCAAAGGTAAAGATAAGTCATCAACTTCACTTGGGACCAAAGAAAAGTGTGGCTTTGATTGAGGTTGCTGGTGAGCACTTATTGATTGGTGTAACAGATCACAACATCAACTTATTGAAAACACTTTCAATTATTAATGATGAGATCCCAGAACAGACTCCGCATAGCTTTGAAGACGTTCTTCAGGAAGACTTTCAATTTGCGAAAAACTTAGATGTGAGGATTCGTTGAAATACACACGTGCGCTCTTTATTTTTGGATTGATTTTTCTTGCAAGCACTTCTTGGGCGCAAATGACTTTACCTAATGTTACTTTAGGATTGAAGTCGACAAATAACCCACAAGAAGTTGTCAGCACGATTAAAATTCTTGTTTTGCTAACAATTTTAACGTTGGCCCCAGCAATTTTAATTATGATGACAGCCTTTACGCGAATCATTGTGGTATTTTCTTTTTTAAGACAAGCGATGGGAACTCCGCAAATGCCGCCGAATCAATTGATGGTGGGTCTTGCGTTGTTCTTAACATTTTTTGTGATGGCTCCAGCGTTTAATAAAATTAATAACGATGCTTTACAGCCTTATTTGAACAATAAAATTTCTCAAGACGCAGCGATTGAAAATGCATTGGCGCCGCTTCGTACATTTATGTTCAATCAAACTCGCGATACAGATTTAAGTTTATTTATCAGTTTGGCGAAGGTTGGGCAGCCAAAGACCAGAGCCGATGTTCCAACAACTGTTTTGATTCCGGCTTTCGTTCTATCTGAATTAAAAACAGCTTTTCAAATTGGATTTATTATTTATCTTCCATTTCTTGTTATCGATATGGTTGCCGCTAGTGTTTTAATGGCAATGGGTATGATGATGTTACCACCAGTTGTGGTTTCGTTACCTTTCAAGATTATGCTTTTCGTGTTCATTGATGGTTGGTCGTTATTAATTGGCTCTCTTGTGAAGAGCTTTGGGTGATCTATGACAGAAGAGATTATTCTACAGTTGGGTCAAGAATCGATTAAGACCATGGCGTTACTTGCCGGGCCTTTGTTGCTTGCTGCTCTGGTGATCGGTTTGATTGTTAGCGTGATTCAAGCCATCACTCAAATCAATGAAGCAACTTTAACTTTTGTTCCTAAAATGATTGTTGTGGCTGTGGTGTTTTTAATTGCAGCACCGTGGATGATGGATGTTATGGGGCAATTTACGATCAACTTATTTGAAGGCATGACCGAAATGGTGAGGCATAAGTGAGTTCGATTTATCAATTTTCTGAAACAGAATTGATAACCTTTGTTCTGATTTTGATCCGAACAGGTTCGTTTTTGGTGACTTGGCCAGTTCTTGGTCAATTTGTCATTCCAACACCTGTTAAAGTTTTGTTGAGCATTGCTATGACAATGTGTGTGTTTTATCCAGTTCGTCAGTTCTACGTTGATACAGGTGTGCAAAATAGCTTTCTATTTCATGCAGCCCTTGAAGCTATGTACGGCGTATTTTTAGGATTTATTGTTCGCGCTTACTTTTTTGTATTTGAGATTGCTGCTGACTTTATGAGTGTTTCGATGGGATTAAACTCAGCACAACTTTTCAATCCAGCAATGGGTCGTAGCGTTTCTGCTGTGGATTCTTTCTTTTTAATTTTAGTGTCGATGGTTTACTTGGGCATCAATGGCCATCACTTTTTAGTGAAGGGTCTGATTGAAAGCTTTCAGTACATGAATCCAGCACAAACTATTTTTTCTAAAGAGATGTTCGGTCAGTTGATTTATATGCTTAAGCAAATCTTTAGCATGGGCTTTCAAATTGCAGCCCCTGTGGTGATGGCGCTGTTTGTATCGAATATTGTAATGGGTATTTTGGGTAAGGTTGTTCCTCAAATTAATGTTCTGGTGATGAGTATGCCAGTGAACATTGCTCTTGGTGTTCTTGTTTTACTTTTAAGTTTGCCATTGTTGTTAACTGAAGCTCAAGGGGTGATCCACACAGCTGTGGTTCAACTCTTTAAAGTGATGAAAGGTGCCTAATGGCTGAGTCGGAACGCGGTGAACGCACAGAAGAGGCCACGCAGCAGCGACGCGAAGATTTCCGTCGCCGAGGCCAAGTTGCGCAAACTCGCGAGCTTTCATCAGCACTTTTTATTATGGGTGCTTTAATGTGTATTTGGTTGGCCGGCAGTTTTATGTTCAATCAAATCTCGACACTTTTTCATGGCACAATGGGTGACAAACTTGTGCAAGCTGTGCGTTTAGGAAATTATCAACCGATTTTACAGTTTAGTTTTATTCAATTGTTGTTATTGGCAGGTCCAATCTTATTGTTCTTTTGGGTTTTGTCTATTGTTTCAACCGTTGTGCAAACGGGATTTATGTACAATGAAGAGGCTTTGCAGTTTAAGCCAGAGCGCCTAGATCCTGTTGCTGGTTTAAAAAAGATTTTCAGCATGCGTTCACTAGTTGAGGGTATCAAATCTATTTTGAAATTAATCCTTATTGGTGTGGTGACTTACTTTGTTATTCGCTCTGAATTACGCCAAATACCGCAAATGGCAGAGTGGGAAATCACTCAGATTCTATTCTATATTGGTAATTTAGTTGTGAAACTACTTTCTAATTTGTGCATTGTTTTATTTGGATTGGCTCTTGCGGATTATCTTTTTCAACGTTGGGAACTTGAAAAAGAGATGATGATGACAAAGCAAGAGATTAAAGAAGAGATCAAAAGTCGAGAGGGTGACCCTTTAATTAAGGCTCGTGTAAAAAGAATTCAGCGTGATTTAGCAACGAAGCGCATGATGGATGACGTTAAGAAGGCGGACGTTATCGTAACAAATCCAACTCACATTGCTGTGGCATTGAAATATGATGACACTATGATTGCGCCAAAGGTGATAGCGAAAGGCGCTGATCACATCGCTGAAAAAATCAGAAATCTTGCTCGTGAATTGAATATTCCAATTGTTGAAAACAAACCATTAGCAAGAACAATGTATAAGACTTTGAAAATTGGACAGATGATTCCTCGTGAACTGTATACAGCGGTGGCTGAGGTTTTATCTTATATCTACAGATTGAAAAGAAGGATGATCTAGGGCTATGGAAGGCTTATTTCAGTTTCTAAAAAGATTTGAGCGTCTAAGCAAGAATGTGGATCTTCTTGTTGCCGTAGCCTTAGTCGGTGTGTTGGTCGTGATGATCATCCCACTTCCACCAATTCTTTTAGATTTAGCTTTGACCTTTAGTTTGAGCTTATCCCTTCTTGTTCTTTTGGTTGCGATTTACACTGAAAAATCACTGGATTTTAGTGTGTTCCCAAGTCTTCTGTTAATGACAACGTTATTTCGCTTATCGTTAAACGTTGCCACAACTCGTCTGGTATTAACAAGCGGTCATACTGGCGCTGGTTCAGCGGGTCGTGTGATTGAGGCTTTCGGTCATTTTGTAATTGGTGATAACTATATCATCGGTTTCGTGGTGTTCGCGATCCTTGTTGTGATTAACTTTATCGTTATCACTAAAGGTTCGGGCCGCGTTGCTGAGGTTTCTGCACGTTTCACATTAGATGCAATGCCAGGTAAACAAATGTCCATCGATGCCGACTTGAACGCCGGTCTTATCACAGAATCTGAAGCCCGTGTTCGTCGTAAAGAGATCGAAGCTCAAGCCGATTTCTACGGATCTATGGATGGTGCCAGCAAATTCGTACGTGGTGACGCTATTGCCGGTATTCTTATTACAGTGATCAATATCGTTGGTGGTTTATTGATTGGTGTTTTACAAAAAGGTTTGGATGTCAGCAGCGCTGCAAAAATTTATACAGCTTTAACAATCGGTGATGGTCTTGTGACTCAAATCCCAGCACTTATCATTTCAACTGCGGCTGGTATCGTGGTGACTCGCAGCTCAACAACTCAAAATCTTGGTACTGAATTCGCGGGACAACTTTTCTTTAAGCCACGTGCGGTTTATATCACTTCAGCAATTTTAGCATTGTTCTCTCTGATCCCTGGTTTACCAATGTTTCCGTTTTTATTGATTTCAATTTTCTTAAGTTTGGCCGCTTGGACAATCAAGCGCTTCCAACAAGATAAGAAAGAAAAAGAGCAGCTTGAGAAAGATCAGAAAAGTCTTAAGCCACAAAAAGAAAATGTGGAATCGATGTTGCCACTTGATCTTGTTGAACTTGAAGTTGGCTACGGTTTAATTCAAGTTGTTGAGTCAGAACAATCTGGTGATTTACTTGAGCGTATTGCATCTATTCGCAAACAATTTGCTTTGGATTTGGGTATTATTGTTCCGTCAGTGCATATTCGCGACAATCTGCAGCTTCAGCCAGGTGAGTATAGAATTATGCTCAAGGGCAATCGTGTAGGTGGTGGAACTCTTCGTCCCGATAGTTACTTAGCAATGGATCCAGGTGGAGTGACTCGTAATATTCCGGGAACTCCAACAAAAGAACCAGCTTTCGGTTTAGATGCATTGTGGATTTCTAAGGGGCAAAAAGAAGAAGCTGAAATGGCGGGTTACACAGTTGTGGATCTTCCTACTGTTGTGGCGACCCATATCACTGAAATCTTGCGCAATCATGCTCATGAATTGTTTGGCCGCCAAGAGGCAGACCGTCTTATTGAGAACTTTAAAAAGTCTCATCCAAAAGTTGTTTCAGATCTTATTCCGGATGCCTTGTCTTTCGGTACAGTGGTGCGCGTGCTTCAGAACTTGTTAAAAGAGCAAGTTTCAATTCGTGATTTGTTAACGATCTTTGAAACTCTTGCAGATGAAGCATCAAGAACAAAAGATGCAGAGATTTTAACGGAAGCCACTCGCAAAGCATTGTCTCGCTCTATTACAGCGAAGTACATGAACGATCGTGGGGAAGTAACGGTTCTTGCCTTGGATCCAAGATTAGAAGAGTTGATAGCGAATTCTTTGCTACAAACAGAACAAGGTGTGCAACTTGTGATGGATCCAAAAGCAGCACAAAGTATGCTGTCTAAGATTTCCCAAGCGATTGAAAACCATCCAGAAGTAGCTGGAATGCCATTGTTGTTAACAACGTCAACAGCCCGCAGACATATTTTCAAATTGGTTCATCGTTTTATCCCGCAATTGATTGTTTTATCACATAACGAAGTTTCGGCGGACGCGAAGGTTTCCTCTGTAGGACTGGTGGAGATGTAATATGCACATACAGAAGTTTGAAGCAAAAACAATGAAGGAAGCTTTAGAAATGGTAAAGGTTCATATGGGACCAGAAGCCATTATCTTATCTGCCAAAGACAACTCGAGCTCTTTTGGATTGCTTGGTAAAACCAGTGTTGAAGTCACAGCCGCAGTTTCTGAAAAAACAATTCAAAAAAGAAAAATTGCCGAAGCAAAATTAAAACCTGTTTTAAGAGAAGATTTCAGAAAGATTCCAGCGAAAGTTCAAAAAGAATTTATTGATCAGGCCGTTGAAAGAGAAGCTCTTCGTCAAGAAGCTGATCGTAAGCGCAATATTCACCAATTCACAAGTCAGAAGTACATTGATATTGATGAGGGACAGATGTCTCGCTCGGCTGCCAGTTCGGCTCGTGTAGCGGCACATTATGCAAGTCCGCAGCAGCCAAAGGCAATGCCGACAAGACAGATGCCAACAGCTGCGCCAAGAATTCAAATGCCAATGCCGCAAATGCCTGTTCAAGCAGTGCCTGTACAGCCAAAAGCCGACGATCAAGAAGTGCAAATGTTGAAAAGTGAAATTCAACAATTGCGCGGTATTTTAGAAAAGTTCAATGTTGTTCCGCAAAATTTTGTAACTGCTCATCCGGGCGCTCAATATGGTTTGTCATTTGAAATGAGCTCGGTTTTTCAAAAGATGGTTGAGCGTGGATTGGCTGAAAAGTATGTTGCGGACTTACTAAAACTTGCACAAACTCAAATGGATAAAGAACAAATTAAAAAGCCAAGCTTTGTAGAGGGGTGGCTTGTTCGTTATCTTTTAGGAACAGTGGCCGTAGCGGATGTGAATGCTCATAGCCGCTATCATGTTTTTGTTGGAACAACAGGCCAAGGTAAAACAACGACTCTAGTGAAGATGGCTGCACAAATGGTTCTGCAAAAGCGTTTTCGCATAGCCATTGTATCTTTGGATACTTTAAAGGTTGGCGCTTCAGAGCAACTTAAGATTTTTGCTAAAATTTTAAATGTCCCGTTTGCGGTTGTTCGAAATGCTCAAGACTGGATTGAGTTAGAAAGCCGTGTTGAGCACGTTGATACTATTTTGGTGGATGCACCTGGATTGAACTTAGCAAAGCCTGAAGAGGCAGAATGGTTAAGAAGTGTTTTGCCACCTGAGAATTCACGTAAGATGCACATGGTGCAATCGATTCTAAGTCGTGATGAAGAGATTTTTGAGTTAACACGCAAGTATTTATCACTTGGTATGGACGATATCATATTCACTCGCCTTGATGAGGCCAATCGCTGCGGAGTCATGATCAATTGGATGGATCATTTCCGTAAGCCGCTTGCAGCTTTCGGGATAGGTACGCAAATTCCAGAAGATTTCGAATTTGCTACGAAAGAGCGAGTTGTTGATTTTGTATTTCGCATTTCCAATTTAAGAAAGGACAAAGGGGACGGTCAATGAATCGCACAAAAACTATCAGCGTGACTTCGGGTAAAGGTGGAGTCGGCAAAACAACTCTCGTATGTAATCTTGCTGTAGCACTTCGTAATAAAGGCAAGAAAGTATTAATTTTAGATGGCGATTTAGGTATGGCGAACGTGGATATCTTTTTTGGTATGCGTTCAACTCGTAATATTCAAGACGTTCTAAATGGCAAAGCACATATCAAAGATGTAATAGTTAAAGTTGATGAAAATATCTCTTTGATTCCTGGGGGCAGCGGCATTTATGGATTGTCTCGTTTAACGGGCCCACTCAAGCAAATGCTTCTGGATCAAGTCAGCGAGCTGAACGATCAGTATGATTACATGCTGGTGGATACGGCTCCGGGAATTGAAGATCATGTTCTTTATTTAAACTCGGCAGCACAGCAAATCTTAGTGACTGTAACGCCAGATCCGGCCAGCATCACTGATGCTTACGCAATTATGAAGGTGCTTCACCAACGCTTAAGAGAGGATAATTTCTCTATTATCTGCAATATGGTGAAAGACGAAATGGAAGCTCGTCAGATCTTTCATCGTTTAAGCGAAGTTGCTAGCCATTTTTTATGTGTTCGTTTGAATTATCTTGGATTTGTGCCTATGGATCTCAATTTGAGACAGTCTAGTCGCAATCAAGACCCACTTTTAAGAAGGTACCCACAGTCAACGGCAGGTCTGGCTATTCAGAAACTCTCTGAAAAACTAAGTCATTCCGAGGGGGTTGATGAGTGTAAAGGTGGTTTACAGTTCTTTTGGCAGCAAATTTCTGGAGTGGCATAAATAATCAGGACTACAGACGTAGATTTCGTTTTGATAGACTGTATCTAGTTACGTGAGGGGGAAAAATGGCGGCGAATAATAATTCGAATCAGGCGCTTGTCAAAAAATACAAGGCAGAGCCAAATAAGATTACGCCAGAAGAAAAGAATAAGCTTGTTATCGAGTATTCACCGTTAATTAAGTTTATTGCTCAAAAAATTGCAGTTCGTCTTCCTTCAAACATTGAATTAGATGATTTGATTTCAAGTGGAGTGATCGGTTTGATGGATGCCATCGACAAATACGATCCAACTCGTGATAACAAGTTTAAAACCTATGCTGAATTTCGTATTCGTGGGGCGATTCTTGATGAATTAAGAGCTCAAGACTGGGTACCACGTTCAGTTCGTGATAAATCAAAAATGTTAGATAAAGCGCTTGTTGAGTTGGAAGCAGCTCTTGGTCGTTCTCCATCGGAAGAAGAGATTGCACAAAAGCTTGGCCTTTCAATGGACGAGTTTTATGACCTGATCAATCAAGTGCGTCCGGTAAGCTTAGTGTCTATTGACGATGCCAATACGCTTAGCAATGTGGATAAGAAATCGATTTTGAATCTTCTTGAGGGTTGCCGCATGAACAACCCACTGGTTCAGTTGAATATGAAATCAGTGAAAGAGGTTGTGGCGAAAGCCATTGAAGATCTACCAGAGCGTCAGCGTCTGGTTCTTTCACTTTATTATTATGAAGATCTTAATCTTAAAGAGATTGGTCGTATCTTAAGAGTAACTGAAAGCCGTGTGTCTCAGCTTCACGCTCAAGCAGTAGCAA
>FRDC01002220.1_pt1 | contig 18936 bp, 22 predicted proteins | sample 1106171 | NCBI WGS metagenome assembly FRDC01 (sample SAMEA3930566, study PRJEB13176) | freshwater metagenome | biome: Drinking water system; feature: drinking water; material: water | place: Singapore | collected 2014-12-20 | reverse complement strand
TTTTTTTATTGTCCGCCAGTGAAGAGAACGCGTAAGACTTCTTTGTTCTTTTGTTGAAGTTCGATGCTTTTCTTTAACATTTCTTCGCTAACTGTAACTTCTTTGCCATCACGAATGATTTTTTTACCTTTAGCCAACGATTCAATCACTTCATCATCCGCCTTAGCTTGTTGTGGTGGGATCATTTTTTCACGAACAAAGAAGTTACCATCGGCTTCATGACAAGCTTTGCGTCTTTCGCTTTTCACAACTTTTTTTGTTTTCATGGCCTGCATCGCATCTTCATAGAAAGATTGTTGGCAGTCGTAGAATTTAGCAATGTTGTTGAAGTAGTTTGTTAGATCTTGCTGTGGTTGTGGGAAGAGAGCTTTGTATTTTTCAAAAAGCTCATTGCGTTTTTCCATTGTGATTTGATCGGGCTGAGCAATAAATTGTTCGAGCGCAGTTAAAAATTCATTTTTCATTTTTGAGGCTTCTTCAGCATTGAGCTTGATGGGTCTTGCTGAAATCACTTTTTTATCAATCCATCTTGCTAGGGCCGGGGACAAATTGATGTTCAGTCCAATAAAGCTAACCAATAAAGAAAAAACGATAGAGCTTCTTAAGGGGCGGTGGATTCTCCAGTCATTGCGAACAAAGATCGAAAGAAAGTAGCTAACGATCCAAGTGGTGATAAAAAATGTGGAAAAAGTAAGTAAAACATCCTTAAGCATGACGCCTCCTGAAGCTGTTCACTCACAGTGTAATAAAGAGTTTTTCTAGGGGCAAAGGCGTCGCTGGACTAAGGTCGAAATTAAGAGATCCACTTTTCGTGCAAAGCGCGGATCGTTGATTCGCGCTGCTCTTGAGGGATCACCAAAGAGATCGACATTGGAGTCACACAGATATCCACAAGTTCAAGCTTCAAACCATTGATCGATTCTAAAATCGACGACAACAAATCGGACTGGATCAACCCCTGACAAGTTAAAGTCACAGTCGAATAACTTTTGTGTGGCCATGGGCAAACCTTGCTCATCTGATCAAGAGCCTCGCTGTCTGAAGTGACATACAAAACAGCATTCGAGTTCGCATGACCTGCGTGCAAGATCTGTGGCCAAGGTAAATTGTTTTTGTTCAAAGCTTGCCCAAGATCTTTTAGTGAAGCGGCAATGTCTTTCGATGGACACTCAATACGCTCAATGCGTTGGTGAGAGTTGATCGCGATCACGCGATTTTGCTCGAGAAGAGTTTCATCTTGAACGATCATGGTTTCGACCTCGGTTTGAATTTTTTTGATAACGATAGGAACTTGAAATTGAGCAGCGAGTTCTGTGCTGCGATAGTGCAGAACTTTGGCTCCCCAAAAACACATTTCTTGTAAATTGCTAAATGAAATTTTCTTTAAAGTTTTTGCTTCAGGCACAATGCGAGGATCAGCGCTGCAAACTGCATCGAGCTCTTTTAAAATCTCGCAGCGATCAGCATTGAGTCTTGCTGCGATGGCCACTGCCGAAGTGTCCGAGCCACCGCGACCTAAAGTTGTGATCTCTTTAGTTTCGGGGTTCACTCCTTGAAAACCAGCTAAGATAATTACTTTATCTTGTTCAAGCTCTTGTTGAATGCGAAATGGTTTCACTGCAATGATTTTGGCTTGGCTGTGAGACGCATCAGTTAAAATTCCAGCTTGCGAACCAGTGAAACTAACAGAGGGACACTTGCGATCCAGCAAAGCCATGCTCAGCAACGACATCGACACGCGTTCACCTGTCGTCAACAGCATATCCAGTTCTCTTCTGGCCGGTGTTTTACTGACTTGATAAGCGAGCTTAATCAATTCGTCTGTGGTTTTACCCATGGCCGAAACAACAACGACAACTTTGTTGCCCTTGTTTTTAAGGGCAACGATATCGTCAGCAACCTGCTGAACTTTCTCAGGAGTCGCTAAGCACATGCCGCCATATTTTTGAACGATCAGGGATTTCACTCGCTTAGAGTTAGTCGCGAAGCCCTAGAAAGTCAAAATTGATCGCGAATATATTTGGAAACGGATGCTGTGTGTCCCGGAGGGATGCGAATACGGTGCGATTTCACTGATGAGGGGATAAAACCCTTTAATAGTTCAGGGTTTAAAGTCAGTAAATCTTTAGGCTCAACCTTTAAAAACTCGGCCAAATCATAAAGATCAATACCACCTGGAATTTGAAAATACTCATAGCGGTAAGGTTTCTTTAAGTTTAGATCCGAAAAACCATAAAGCTTTGGTGACTTTGAAATTAGCACTGTGGCCAAAAGTTTTGGGATGTACTCTCTGGTTTCTTGGGGGAAACCTTCCATTTTCGATAAGGTCCAAAAATCCTGAGTGCCATGGCGCTCAATCAATTTCTTCAAACGAGTTTCACCCATGTTGTAAGCCGATGCCGTCAAATACCAGTTTTTAAAAATACGATAAAGGTCCTCAAGATACTTTGAGGCTGCCGTCGTGCTTTTTAAAAAATCTCTTCTCTCGTCTAACCACCATGATGTTTCAAGACCGTATCGATTTGCTGTTGGAGTGATAAACTGCCAATAACCAACAGCTTCCATATGACTTTTTGCATTTGCCGAAAAACCACTTTCAATCATCGAAATATAAGCTAAATCCTGAGGCAAACCACGCTTTGCTAACAGCGTTTGCATATGAGGCAAATAAGCATTGGATCTTTCAAGCCAAGTTTTGAACCACTTCTTACCATTGCCTTGAAAATTTTGAATCCACCATTTTACTTTCGAGTTGTAAGTCACAGGAATATCAAAAGACAAATTGGATGGAGTGGTCGCACTCGAAGAGAATCCAAAAACTGCAGCTATGATCAACGAAGCCAATTTCAATTTCATATTTCTTATTAGACGACGAACTGTCATGTTTGTGAAGGTCGAGTCATCTTGATGACAGAGACTTAGGCCGGGACTTCGACGAAGGTCGAGATAAAACTTCGCTTTAAAACCATTTGATCGGCAGATCCCATAAGTGTCTCAAATTAATTTAGACCTCGAGCGAGTCTAGAACTCTTTGGCACAAGCGTTGCTCAATTAGACAGTAGGGAAAAGTGGGAAAGGTCTTAAGTCTATGAGTAGTAAGGGTATCTACACGGCATTAAGTGGAGCGATCGCGCAGAGCGCGAACCTGGATACTATTGCCAATAATATTGCGAACGTAAATACCACTTCGTTCAAAAAAGACCGTCAGGTTTTTCAAGAGTATTTAACAGCTTACGAAAAAAATCCGGACGTGATTGCTGTTCCAAGAATCCCAGCTTCTGTTGAAAGTTTTTATGACATGCAGGGCGGCGACAAGTCCTTCGTTGATAGCGAAGGTACTTACACTGACTTTGCCCAAGGCCACATGAAGGCAACGGGTTCGACAACTGATTTTGCTATTGATGGAAAAGCGTTTTTTGAAGTGCTCACTCCATCTGGAGTGCGCTGGACACGCAATGGTTCTTTCGTAAAAAACATTCAGGGCCAACTGGCAACAAAAGAAGGACATCTGGTTTTAAGAGAAGGCCAGGGCGATCCCGCACAAAGAGCTATCAATCTTGGCAACAATGCTAATTTGACGGTTTCACAAACAGGTCAACTATTTAGTAACGGTGAAGGTATTGGTCGCTTAGCACTTGTCGAATTTGATAAACCAGATGTTTTAGATAAAGTTGGAAGTTCTCTTTATAAATTAAAAGCCAACAAAACAGATGTGCCACGTAATTCGGCGACTTCTGTTGTTCAACAAGGTTACGTTGAGGGCAGCAATGTGAACGTCATTCAAGAGATGACAGATATGATTGCGGCCTCTCGTGTTTTTGAATCCACTCAGCAAGCAATTAAAGCGTTTGATCAAATGGACGACAAACTTATCAATCAAGTAGGTAAACCATGATTCGTTCTTTAAATACGGCCTCTTCAGGTATGAAGGCTCAACAAGATAATATCGATGTGATCGCCAACAACATCGCCAACGTTTCAACTGTTGGTTTTAAAAGATCGAGAGCCGAATTTGAAGATCTGATGTACCAAAATCAAAAAGAGCCGGGTGCGATGACGGGTAATAACTCGATCACTCCAACGGGAGTGCAAGTGGGTTTGGGTGTAAAGACCAGTGCTGTTCAAAAAGAATTTGAAACAGGCGATTCAAAAGTCACAGGTGCCGCGTACGATTTAAAAATTCACGGTCCGGGATTTTTCGTTGTGCAAAAAGGCGATGGTGAAACAGTTTACACTCGCGATGGTTCTTTCAAAAAAGGCGCAGACGGCCGTTTACAAGACAAAGCGGGAAATATTTTACAACCAGAAATTCGTATTCCACCCAACGCCACAGGTGTTGAAGTGGCAACGGATGGAACAGTGAGTGTTTTGATTGATAAGCAAATCAACCCTCAAGTTGTTGGTCAAATTCAACTTGTGAATTTTATCAATCCAGCCGGTTTGAAAGCAATGGGTGGGAACGTTTATACGCCAACAACGGCGAGTGGAATTCCACAGCAATCCATTGCTGGACAAAACGGTGTGGGCGCTATTGCTCAAGGACAACTTGAAGCCAGCAATGTGAACATCGTTGAAGAAATGGTGAATATGATTGCGGCTCAAAGAGCTTACGAAACCAATTCAAAAGTAATTCAAGCATCCGACCAAATGTTGCAGTCGGTTAATAGTATGAGGTGATTTTTGGTACTTTTGCTGACTTTGTTCTTATCTCAAGCCTTTGCTGATATTGAGCTCCAGCTCAAATCAAAGGTATTGGTGTCTCCAATTCAAGAACAAGTTTCTGCAGCAGAATTACTCAGCAGCCATCGCGGATTGCCTTCTGATTTTGTTGAAGCTTTGAATGAACATAAATTTTCTATTTCCTTAGATGAAAAAACGATCATGGCCAGCGAGCTAACGAAAAAACTTCGTCAATTTGTTGGTCACTGGGAAATCCGCTTGGGTACAAAAATCCATGTGAAGACTCCAGTGAAAATGATTATCGAAAGAGTTTCAAAAAATTATTCAGAAGAATCAGTAAAAGAAGTTCTTTTAGATTCTTGGCAAAAGCTTTGTGCTGATTGCCGATTGAGAATTGAGCAATTAAGTATTCCAATTCTCGCTTCACAGAATGTTGCTTGGACAATCGGATCTTTGGATAAGCTTCCTAAGGGTAGCTTCTCGGTGCCAATCACGATTTCTAGTAAACAAACACTTTGGATTTCTGGTGTTCTTAAAAATGAACAACTTGTTCCAGTAACAAAACGCTCAATGAATGCTGGTGAAAGATTTGGCGATCAAGATACGAAAATGGAATGGCGCGAGATTTCTTTCTATGTGGATAGCACTCCATCGGAAAAAGACATGATGGGTAAAAAATTAAGACAAAACTTACGCGCTGGTGATGTGATTTTATCAAACATGATTGAAAGAGAAAAAGCTGTACTTCGCGGTGAACCTGTCCAGGTGACGGTGAAGCAAGACGGTTGGAGCGTAGCGATGCTTGCCACTTCAGAGCAAGATGGATTCATCGGTGACCGCATTCGCTTAAAAAATAATAAGAGCAATAAAGAAATTATGGCAACGATCACTGGAAAAGCTGAGGCACAGATCCATGAATAGCAAAATTCTTTTTCTTACTTTGATTTCGATGCTGTTTGTGACTCAAACAGGTTGTTCGAGCATGGCTAAACGATGGAAGGCTTTTTTAAATGATAAGCCGATGAATGTTGAAGAGAAAAAAGAAAAAGTGGCCAGCTTCAATGATATTCCTGATTATGCTCCGCCAGTTAAAAGACAATACAAGCGCACAACAAGAGAAAGTTTGGCCACCGAAGCTCAAGTTGACCAAAAAGCTGGATCTCTTTGGGTGATGGAAGGTCAAGGGGCGTATCTTTTCGCCGAGAACGTGATGCGCATGGTGGGCGATCCACTACCAGTGTTGCTTGAAGGTGATGTGAAAGATCAATTGGAAAGTAAAGTTGGAGTGATCAAGAGTTTGATTACAAAACTTGAAGAACGCCAAGCCGCAAGACTTCGTGGCCCAGCATCAGAGGCCAAAGCCGGCGATGCAAAAGCCGCTGACGGTAAAGACAAAGCAGCCGAAGCTAAAGCAGCTGAGGCAGCAAAACCTGCTGGCAAAGAAGATCTTGGAATCAAAAATGTTCCAACACGTATTATCGAAAGAACATCAGACGGAAATTATCGTGTGAAGGGTTCGCAACCTTTTATGATTAGCAATCGTGAATACAAAGTGATTGTAACTGGAATCGTAAGAGCAGAAGACTTCAATGAAAGTGGAGTGAACTCAACTCGTTTGCTTGATCCGAAATTTGATATCGTTAGCAATCGTAAAAAAGAAGGTGAAATGTGAGATGGTTTATACTCCTTCCTCTTTTAGTGTTTTTGACAGGCTTTTACTACAGTGCCAATGCTGCTCGTTTGAAAGACATTGCTAACATTCGCGGAGTGCGTGGTAACCAATTGATTGGTTACGGTATCGTTGTTGGTTTGAATGGAACAGGCGATAGCAAGGCCGAGTACACTGCAAAAAGTTTAGAAAGAATGCTTGATCGCTTGGGTATGAAGCTAACGAACAAAGAGTTAGCAAGCAAAAACGTTGCTGCGGTCATTGTGACAGCAACACTTCCTGCCTTTGCAAGAGCTGGAAATAAAATTGATATCACCATGAGTGCTGTCGGTGATGCTTCAAGTTTAAAAGGTGGAGTGCTTCTACAGACTCCGTTACGTGCGGCGGATCAACAGATTTACGCTGTGGCACAAGGTTCTTCACTTGTTGGTTTTTCTGGAACAGGTGTTCATGAAACTGTATCACGCCTGCCAAATGGCGCGATCATTGAGCGCGACATGGGTGAAGAATTCGCTAGCCGTAAAATGTTTCGTTTAACGTTGCACAATCCTGATTTCACAACAGCAGCGCGTGCAGTGAAAACTATCAATAAAGAACTTTCTGGAAAGTATGCAACGGCTCTTGATGCAGCGACAGTGGATTTGATTTCACCAAGCACGTACGAAGGAAAAGGCGTTGAACTTTTGGCTTTGATTGAAAGTCTTGAAGTGAACCCTGATCAGCCGGCTCGTGTGGTGATCAATGAAAAAACAGGAACCGTGGTGATTGGTGATCGTGTGAGAATTTCTCAGGTGGCAATCAGTCATGGTGATTTGACTGTGAAGGTTGGCGGTGATGCAGGTGGTGCCGGTAAAAAAGGTGGCGATAGCATCATCATGATGGAAGAGAGCACAGTGGGTGACATTGTGAAAGCAATGAATCGCATGGGTGTGACTCCAAAAGATTTAATGACAGTGCTTCAAAGTATTAAGGCAGCGGGCGCGCTGCATGGCGAGCTAGAGGTTTTATAATTTTTTAGTGTGTCGGACAGGATGTCTGATGCACAGGGGGTTAGTGAGTTAGAGTCAGAGAACTAGGAAGGTTCGAAATCGTACCCGTTTCGCGCAGGAAACAAGGTCGAAATTCAGTATGAGCCAGGATGGTTTATACCGGGTTTGCTAGAAATCGTGCAGGATGCACAGTTTCTGACTCATTGGCCCCCGCTTTTTTTTCTAGGATGGATCATGAAGGTTAATAATTTCACAGCAACACGTCGCTCGCCAGATATGCAGCAGTTGGACAATCAGCTGCGTGATGCTTCTCGCCTTTATGAACAACAATTTCTTGGCGAGATGGTTAAAGCCATGCGTTCAACGGTGAATGAATCAGACAGTTTGATTCCCACCAACATGGCACAAAATGTTTTTCGTGATCAAATGGATCAAAAGACTGTTGAAGAATGGTCTCACCGTGGTGGAGTGGGCTTGGCCGACATCATTTATAATCAGGTGAAAGAAAAATACTTTCCCGATGCACCCCCACCAAAACTACCGATGGGTGCTTTTCCAACAGAACAAAGCAAAGAACCTAAATTTCAATTGAAAATGGATCAGTCTCAGTTTCGTTTAAGAAAAGATCCAAACTGGCAATACGACGGCTCGATCAAAGTCCAGAGCCCTTGGGAAGGGCGAATTAGCCACGCTGAACAGAACGGATCTTGGTCTACAATTAAGGTTGAACACCCCTTCGGAGCCACAACAATCCTAGGGTTTAACGGTGCTAACCATGCGAAAGTAGGCGACTTTGTTCAAGCTGGGCAGCATTTAGGTGAGTTGCCTAACTTTACAGAGAAAAACGGACCAGATCTTACGTGGAAAATCCACAAAAGCGTCTCAGTATGATACAGTATAAGGAACCCTTAAGGAGGGAACAATGAAAGTATCCAATCCAAATACATCAAATCTTAAGAATTTAGACACGGTTACAACGTCTAAAACGGATACTTTAAAGCGCACTCCAGATAAAAACGCTGGTGGAGCGAAGGCTGTTGATGGCCAAGCAATCAAAGATTCTTCTCAAGTGAATGTGTCTACTCGTGCTCAAGCATTGCAAAAAGCAAAGGAAATTGCTTCTAATCAATCAGTGGACGAAGCCAAAGTTGCACGCTTGCAAAAATTGATTGATGAGGGAAAATACAAAGTGGATGCACAGAGCGTGGCCGATAAAATGGTCGATGCTCATATGGCATTCCCAGATTAATTTATTAAAGGTGGTCATGGATGACTTCACAAGCTCAAGAGCTTTTTAAAAATTTAGTAAACAATCTTGAAGAGCAGGTGCGCGTGTATCGTCATTTGCTTGAGGTTGTTCGTCGTGAAAAAGATATTCTTATTTCAGCTCAATTAGATGATATGAATGAAAACAACAAAACCAAAGACGCTATGTTGGTGAAGCTTCGTCAACTTGAAGCAGAACGTTTGCCTTTGGCTAGTGATTTCAGTGTCGCTATTGGTCTTCGCACCGATTCACCGCGTTTGCTAGAGATGGCAAACTGTTTAACTGGTGAATCAGCGGACCGTCTTCGCAATATGCATTCAGTTTTGGAATTGTTAGTGAAAAGAGTGCAAGAGTACAATCGTCAAAACGAAGTTCTCGTGCAATCTGCTTTGGCCAATATCACGGGTGCGATGAAATCGATTCGTGACTCACTTGCTGAAAAACCAACGTATCAGCGAAAAGGTGAAGTGGCAGCGCCTGCATCAGCCGGGCAGTTGGTAAGCCGAGAGGCGTAATGCTGAAAATGCTCGATTAGGATGATCGAGTAGGAAGAGAGAAGGAATGTCTCGCGTTTGGTCCACCTTGGACATAGGCCGTCGTGCAATGATGAACAGTCAGACTGGTATCCAGACTGTTGCGCACAATATCGCCAATAGAACAACCGAGGGATATTCTCGTCAAGTCGTTGATTTTCAAGCAAACGATCCAACAGGCAAAGGCAATCTGCGCATTGGTAACGGTGCAAGAGCCGGAACTGTTGGCCGCGTGAACAACGAGTTTATCGAAAAGCAACTTGAGCGCGAAAATAACAATTTAGGTTATTCTGAAGCCCGCGCCAGTATGATGGGTCGAGTAGAGCAAGTGTACAACGAACAAATCAATAAAGGTTTGAATCAGTACATGGGCGAAATGTTCAACGCCTTTCGTGAATTTTCAAATAATCCAGAGAGTTCAGCAACAAGATCGATGGTTAAAGAGTCTGCAGATTTCTTAGCCAAAGATTTTCAGCGTATGAACAGGCAACTGGATGATGTGAATAATGATGTGGATTTTAGATTGGCTACGAAAATTGAAGAAGTGAATCAGATCACAAAAGAGATTGTTCAGTTAAACGAGAAAATCGCTCAAACCGAAATGGTTGGAGTGCGCTCGAATGATGAACGTGATCGTCGTGATTTATTAGTTAAAAATCTTGGCCGCATTATGAATATCAAATACACCGAGAACAAGAGCGGTCAGTTAACGATCACTGCAGGACAGAATGCGCTTCTTGTTTCTGGTATGAGCCGCCTTGAGCTTTTTGCAGATTCAAGCAAAGCGGGTGGGCCAAATACTCAAGGACAAATGGAAATTTTTTATAAAGGTTCTGATAACGGAACTCCAATCAACATCACTAAGCAATTAACAGGTGGTGAGATGGGAGCGCTTCTTGATGTGCGTGACAATGTTGTGGGTGGCTTAAGAAACAACATGGATGAACTTGCGTATAAATTGGCAGAAGAAGTGAACGTTGCACACTTAGAGGGTTATGATCGCTACGGTCAAAAAGGAACTTTGTTTTTTAGTATGCCAACCTCTCTTGAAGGTGCATCACGTAATTTGAGTGTGAGCAAGGCGATCTTAGAAGATGTTGGTCGCATTGCTGGTGCCGCAGATCCGAATTCGCCAGGCGATAACCGTGTGGCCAATTTAATTTCTTCTTTAGAATACAAAGCCGTGATGAGAGACGGCACTGCCTCATTGAATGATTTTTATGGAACCATTGTTGGTGAAGTGGGCACTCAAACTTCTCGCGCAAACGGATCACACACGGCGCAGAAAGATATCACTGAGCAATTGAAGAACATCCGCGAAAGTATCAGCGGAGTGAGCTTAGACGAAGAGACGACAAAAATGATCGAGTTCCAAAAGAATTTCGATGCATCAGCTAGATTGATCAGAACAGCTGATGAAATGATGGATACCGTTTTAAACATTAGAAGATAATGAAAGGACAGAAAAATGAGAATAGCTGATAAAATGTCCTTTGAACAGGTGAACAGTAACATCAATAAAAATCGTTCACAAATGCAGAACTTGCAAAGCCAAGCTGCGACTCAAAAACGCGTGACGAAACCATCAGACGATCCAATGTCAGCAAGTCGTGTTTTAAGCAATCGTATTGATTTACAAGGTAACAAACAATTTTTAAAAAATTTGAATTACGCAAAATCTTTCTTGGATTACACAGATCAGTCTTTAGGCGATTTGTCTGATGCGATCAATCGTGCAAAAGAGTTAACAATCTCTCAAGCCAATGATGCCAGCAGCAGCGAAACTTCAAGACAAGTTGTTGCCACTGAAATTAAGCAGTTGCTTGATCAAATGGTGCAAATCGGAAATCGAAAATTAGGTGATCGCTTTATTTTTAGTGGATTCAAGACAACTTCTCAGCCGTTCAATGGTGATGGCGATTACAAAGGTGACCAGGGTGAAATGTTGATTCATGTGGATAAAGGCAGCTTTATCGCTATGAATATGCCTGGTGACAAAGTGTTTTTGGGTGAAGGTTCTGTAAAAGACTTCAATCGCAGTTCTGTGCAAGCCACAACGATTGAACAACTCAACCAGCAGCGCCAAGAGCAATTCGAAAAGATTGAGAAAGAAAATGCCAACCCAGCAGAGATCCGTGGTCCGGCAGAATACTCCAAAGAATCATTAGAAACGATGCCGCTTGAAGAAACAGCCAATGTGAAATCAGGTGTTAATCTGTTTCAAACCTTTAAAGATTTAGAAGTGGCTTTGCGAGCCAATGACAAGCAAAGCATTCAAGATCAACTAGAAGTATTGGATAAAGCATTTGATCAAGTGGTGATGTCTCGCGCGCAGGTGGGTTCGCGTAGCCAGGGTTTAGAGAATCTGATGATGACTCTAGAGAAGGCTAAAGTGGACAACCAGATCGCAATCTCTCAACACGAAGATGCGGATGTGTTTGCGACAGTGAGTGATATGAACAAGACCGAGAGCACTTTGCAGGCTACACTTCAAACTTCTGGCAAATTAGTGCAGCCCACTTTGCTTCAATTCCTTCGTTAAACTGTATTAACTGTTTATTTTTTTGGCCTGCCCGAAAAATAGCCTTTGGCCTATAAAAATTTCTATAACACTAGAATCACTAAGAAATTTCGAGTCTGCTTGACTTTTATCGACGGAAGTCTTACTCAGGTTTCCAATCAAGTGAACCGTAAAAGGTTTGTAGGGGCCCTATAGATGGAATCGTTGAAGCCCCAGTAACTTTGACCTGGACGTTGAAGGAGATGAGCCAATGCTCGTTCTTACAAGAAAGCTCGGAGAAAGCATCGCAATTGATGACCACATCAAAATTCGTGTGGTTCAAATCAAAGGTAAACAAGTTCGTCTTGGTATCGAAGCGCCTAAAGACACTAAAATTCATCGTGAAGAAGTTTATTTAGCCATTCAGAACCAAAACCAAGAATCTGCGACAACATCGTCGGATTCGACTCGTGCCGTAGCTAAGCTTTTAAAAAGATAAATAGCCTAATCGTTAAGCATATTCAGCATCTCAATCGATTCTTTCTCGTAAAGATAATGATTCTTTGCATCATTAATTCTTAAATCCTATTGACCATAGTTTTTTAATGTCGTGTCTTAGATTTATAGGGGGTACGGATGAAGATCCAGACAACCCGTTTTGGATGGATTCAAATTGGGCAAGAGGACGTAATTCAATTTCCTGAGGGACTTTTAGGATTTGAATCACTTCGACAATTTGTATTATTGGATGATCCCAATGATGAGATCTTCGCATGGCTTCAAAGCTGCGAAGAGCCAGCCATTGCATTCCCTGTTCTAGAGCCAGAACTTTTTGCAGAACAATATCAAATCAATCTCACTCGCCATGACCTAGAGGCATTGCAAACGAATGGTAGTGGGCTGCGTGGTTTTTCAATTATCACTATTCCAAATGATCCAACTCATATGACGGCGAATTTAAAAGCGCCAATCGTAGTGAATGTGGATAAGAGAATTGCTCGTCAATGTGTGCTTCAAGACAACAACTTGGCTATTCGTGAACCAATCTTCACGAAGCTGCAGTTGCGTGTCGTGCAGAATCCGCAATCACCAATCAAGAGCCAGGCTTTGGACTGGGGTGTTGCTGTTTCTTTGAAGAAACACACCGAAGCAGAAAATCCTTAAGTTTGTCTCAAATTAAGCCGAACTAACTCTCGTAAGTGAATAATCACTTTCAGGGATGATGTTTGTGAAACGTATTATTTTAAGTTTTCTAATCTTAATACCGCAAGCTTACGCTAACGAAGTTATTATTTTCGATTCGCGTCGTCCTATTGCAATGTCAGATAAAGAAAAGCCGCAAAAAGATTTCTACCTCAATGCTGGTGTTGAAATGGGATTGAAAAAGGGAGTAACTCTGAATGTTCAGCGTCGCGTGCCTTTATACAATACCGTAACCAACAGTTCGGCTGGTGATCTGCAGCTTCATGTTGCGAAAATCAAGATCATTCACGTACAAAATCGTTTGAGTGTGGCCCGCTTAGTAATGGAGACCACTCCATCGGATCTTCCTATTTTAGAAGATTCTTTTATTTTAATTGGTGATCGAGTGGACCTCGGTTCGGCGGCTTCCGCTGAAGCAGAGACTCCGGCACCGTCTTTTGCCCCTCAGCAAGAGGCGACAAAAGAGCCAGAAATGAAACAACCAGAGCCTGTCGCGGCAGTTGAGCTTAAAGTAGAGAGCGCTCCAACGATTCTAGACAATAAAAGTGTCGAGAGACAGACGGCGACACTTGACAATCCTACGCTTCAGTAACATCAACTGATACATGATTTCTGATCCAAAAGTGATTGGCTATTTAAAGGCCATTGAAAATTTTTTAGCGCCACTTCCGCCTGATCAACGTCAGCAAGTTGTGGATGAGATTGCTCGTAAGTTAGAAGAGCAAATTAAAAGTTCACCAGGTCCTTTAGAGGCCGTGCTTGATAAGCTTGAGCATCCTCGTCTTGTTGCTGATCGCATCTTAAAAGAAAAAGGTTTTGCGCCGCTTGGTGATCACCCGCGTCCTAAGTTTTGGTTGTGGTTGATTGCTTTATTCACGCTGTCCATGTTTCTTTCGATGGGAACTTGTGCTTGGTATAGTTGGCTGTGGACGAAGAAAAATTTCATCGACAATAATATCACCAAGGATTGGTCTAAGCTAAAGCTTGAAAATGCGATCAAGTATGAAAAAGACATTGATGTGTCTTCGTTGTCGATTGAGCGTTTAGTGATCGAGTTTTCTTCAGGTCGAATGCTGACTCGCACATGGGATGAACCGTTTATTCGAATTCGTTGTCAAGTGACTCCAGAAGAACCGCAAGTTGATGTCAGCGAGTCAGCGAATGAAGTGCGCATCATTGGCGAGGACATTATGATGATGTGTGAGATTCGCTTCCCGCACCGTTTGTCACTTTCAATTGATGGGGACAATGGCTGGGTCAGTGCTTTGAATATTCGTCAGCCAACGTCCATCTTTTTAGATAATGGCTGGGTTGGTTTGGGTTTGGATAAGCACACAAAGTATGATTTTCAAATTCGCTTAGAAGTGGGTTCGGCTGATAATTTTGAAAGCCAGCCTGATGATAAAGCGATTCCAATTGTTGTGGATGTCGCTCACGGAATGGTCACTCGAGTCGACGAAAATGTACATTGAGATTTTATTAAAACAAGTTCCAGCAGAACTTGAAGACTTGATTAGCGCCGTGGTTTTTGACTGCGGTGGATCTGGCATGATGGAAAATCTTTCGTTTTCACAACCTGAGGGCGAAGAAGATGTTTTCACCACAGATGTCGCTGAGAAAAATCTGACCATCTATTTTGAAAAGCAACCACCTGAAAACTTCTGGTTTGAACTGCAGAATGTTTGGCCTCAGGCTCAGTGGGAAATTCAATCAAAGCCGGATCAAGATTGGATGAGTGAGTGGAAAAAACACTTTAAGCCATTTGCTTTATCAGAAGATATTTATGTTGTGCCATCTTGGTGTGAGGTTCCGACTGCGGCGAAAAAAGTGATTACGATGGATCCGGGTATGGCTTTCGGCACCGGTACGCACGAGACCACTCAATTGGTGGCAGAGTTGCTTCATCAAATCGTAAAAAAACAAGAAATCAAAAGTTTGCTTGATGTGGGTACGGGCACAGGATTGCTAGCAATCTTGGCGACTCATTTTGTAAAGGGACCCATTGCTGTCACGGAACTTGATGAAGAAGCTCGTCGTGTGGCTGGTGAAAATTTTGTAGCAAACAAAGTTTCTGAAAAAATTGAGTGGCGTGAAACTGATTTAAGTCTATTTGATGAAAAATTTGAAATGGTTGTGGCCAACATCATCGATGGAGTTTTAGTTCGCTTGCAAGATGAGTTATGGAAGAAGGCAGGGCAGTATCTTGTGGTGTCGGGGATTATTTCAGAACGTGAAGAGCACTTCGAATCCAATTTTAAAATTCCCGCCGGATGGACACTGATTGATAAAAAGCAAAAAGGCGATTGGTTGGCCTATGCGTGGAAGCGCTAATGGCGTTAAGACGTTTTTGGGTTGAGCCCGATTTTTTTCAGCAAGATGAATTAAAAATTGATGGAGACTTATTTCACCATATTCGCGATGTCTGTCGTTTCGATGTGGGCGATGTGTTCGAGCTTATTTCAGGCGATGGATTGGCGCGCATGGTTCGCATTGAACATTGCGATAAAAAAACCATGACGGTGAAAGAAGAGTCTCAACGGGCGTTGGCCACTCCACAAAAACCATGGGTTGAGTTGGTGGTTTGTATCCCTAAATTTCAAACCCTCGAGTTGATCTTAGAGAAATGTGTTGAGCTAGGCGTTCGTCGGGTTACCTTAGCTTATTCGCAATACAGCTTTGTTCGTTCTGCGGAAAAACTGTCGGACTCGAAAAGGCAGCGTTGGGACAAAATTATTTTATCAGCGACCCAACAATCGGGCCGCGGCGATAAAATGGAGCTTTGCGGCCCTATACCACTTTTAAGCATAGCTGAAGAGGTTAACCGAAGGTCTAGTTCTATGGGTCTATTTCTCTACGAGGGGGAGGCCCAAGAGCCTTTATATCAAAGACTCGAAAAAATGGGCCAACCCTCAAATACTTCTCAGCTTGAATGGATTGTTCCCATCATAGGTTCGGAAGGCGGATTTTCGACCCAAGAGGTAGAAAAGATGCAGGAATTGGGTTTTACCTCATTAGGCTTAGGGGATCAGATTTTAAGAGTGGAAACGGCTTGCGTCGCCTTGGCTAGCATTTTAAAGTATGAGCTGACGAAAAAGAGGGGTTGAACTTGGATAAAGATCTTTTTGAAGAATTTGAATTTAAGCCGCTCACGGATGGATTGGGTTTTAATAAAAAGGCTCAAGCCACTCATCAAGCTTTGCCAACAATGAACAACAGTATCATCGATGATGATTTGCTTGGCACACCAGCGTCCACTCCAAAGAAAAAATTTGAAGATGTGTTAGCTACTTTAGAAAAATCGACTTTGCCAAAAGCTCCGGCAAGCTCTTTAGAGTTTGTGGATGCTTTGCCGCGAGAGCCTCGTGAAAAAGCGTCAGTGCCACCTATGACTCCAGTGGTTCAGGTAAGTTCTGGTATTACAATGCCAACGATTTCGCCTTTTCCAAGCATGGATGTTTACAAGAAAATGAAGCAACCAGCAGATGCGGCTACGGGCGTGCGCCGTGGTGGCCATGATTCAGCAGCACCAGCGCTTGAGGCTGTGCCTGTGAGTTTTGCATCGGCTTGCTTGGATATGATCATGATTTTTGCATTGTTCTTAGTTTTTTTAGTCAGCTTGTTGTTTGTTACGAATGTTGAATTGTCTTCGGTGATCTTTCACGTTGAAAACAATGGTGCGACGAAAGTGAGTATGTTGGTTCTTTGTTTAACTGTGATGCAAATCTATGTTGTACTTTCTCGCTCGTTGTTTGGTAGAACTCTTGGTGAGTGGACCTTCGATATGCAGATGGGTAAAGATGAAGATCAAAAGGACGAAACTTATCCGCTTAGGGTGCTTGGTCGCAGTCTTTTGATCTTGGCGACAGGAATTATCACTCTTCCAATCCTTTCATTGATTTTTAATCAGGATTTGGCGGCTCGTTGGACTGGTGTGCAACTTTATCGTCAAAAAATTTAAATGGGTGTTGTTCTAAATTTATCAAACTGTGTGAAAGAGCTATCGGCTCGACGTCAAAATAAAAAAGTAGTGTTTACGAATGGATGTTTTGACCTGCTTCATGTGGGTCACGTTCGTTATTTGCAAGATGCTCGTAAGCTTGGTGATTTTCTAGTTGTTGGTTTGAATTCGGACGCCAGCGTGAAAAAGCTTAAGGGCGAAGAGCGTCCTGTGCAGACAGAAGATGATCGAGCAGAGATTATGGCAGCATTGGGTTGTGTGGATTTTGTTGTGATTTTTGGTGAGGAAACTCCACTGAATTTAATTGAAACAATTAAGCCTGATATTTTAGTTAAGGGTGGCGATTGGCCTGTGGAAAAAATTGTGGGTTCACAATTTGTTTTATCTAACGGCGGCCAAGTGAAATCATTGCCTTTTCACCAAGGGCGTAGCACTAGCTCTATCATCGAAAAAGTTTTAAAAACCACCTAGTAGCGGACGCCGAATTTGGCTGAGTAGACCGGGTCGGTGTAACGATCGATTTGTCCTGAGACGAAAAAATCTAAAAAGCTAATAGTGCAACCAACAACAGAGTGAATAGATCGCACATCCATTCGCGCAACATTCGTGTCTTTGTTAAGATCAGGATCATTTGGGGGAACTGTTGCGCTGCCTGTGTTTCCACCAATAAAAGTTCCTTTGGCGTACACCATGCCCATTCCAAAATACACGGCAAAATTATCGACGTTTAAACCCAGAACCAAATCGCCGCCTACATTTTGATTCATAAAACTGTTTTGATAGTTGATTTGATTTCCATAAACCCAAAGCGAAGAGTGAATCGGTAAGAATTCGGCTTGAAAAAAAGCCCAGCGAAGTGAAGCACCATAATCAGAAATACCCACGTTAGAAACGGGTGGAACAGCGTGGAAGAAGACATCCACGTCGTGATAAAGACCTTTGCCAATAGTCAGTCGAGAGTAGCGAAGTTCTTCTTGGTCAGAGTTTGAAGAAGTGCCAAGGCGTTGAATTTCTCGAGTGTTGATCACTTCCATAGAAACTCCAACCTCAAAACCAGAGTAACCACCTAAAGGATAGGGGTTGGTTAGCATTTTAGGTGCTGAAGAAACGCCTAAGATTCGCGTGATGTCCCCACGAGCAGCACTGTTCAATCCTCTTGGAATATCAAGAGCCATCGCCATTAGCGGCGATAGAATAAGAACAATCAAAACAGTGAACCGAATACTCATAGGTTCACTGTTGCATATTAAGTGCTTGATGTCAGGTTCTTAAGATCAGCTAAGGTATTTTGTGCTTGTGCGACGACAGATGCGTCAGGACTCTTTGTTAGAGACTCAAGCAAGGCAATAAAAGGTCTGAAATAAGCCACATTGCGACTGTAGCTAGGATCATTTTTATTGCTTAAGTGCTTTTGTGCTGAGGCATCAAGTTTATCGATAGCTATAACCACATTGAATGTCGAAGTTGAAGCGTTCATGACCGATGAAAGCACTGTGAGGTGTTGTAAAGCAGTGTACTGATTTAAGTATTCATCAATTTTAGGACGGATTGCACTGCCCGAAGATTCTGTCTTTAATAAATCAGCTAATTCGTTAAAAGAATGTGCGCTTGGTGTAGAACCAAGAGCAAGAACTCCGAAACCTCTAACTTCAGCGCGATTGTCCTTAATCATAGTCTCAACCACTTTATAAAATGTCGTTGAAGAAACCATTCCATTTAAATAAGACTGAATAAAGCCAGTTGTTGCAGCTAAGCTTGGGTTGCTTAAAAGTTTTTTCTCCCACTCAGTGGCAGTTAAAAAACCTTGTGCAGAGTATCCACCACCATTTTGTTGCTGAGCTGTTTGCGCGGCTCCACCGGCAGCGCCAAATAAATTTTGATCATGCATTTCTTGTTCACGAAGAGCTGCAAGTCTAGCTTGCTCCTGTTCAACTTGTTCTTTTAAGAATTTTTGCTGAGCTTCGTCCTCTTCTTTTTGTTTCGCTAATTTTTCTTCTTCTTCTTGCTTCGCTTTTTCTTCTTCAGTCTTAGCTTTCTTGCGGCGAACGGTTTGACCTGTCTTTGGATCGATCACGTCTTCGAATTCATCAGCTTCAGTGACTTTCTTTTCCTCTGCTTTTTCTGCGCCTTCCGATTT
>FRDC01001211.1_pt1 | contig 18945 bp, 16 predicted proteins | sample 1106171 | NCBI WGS metagenome assembly FRDC01 (sample SAMEA3930566, study PRJEB13176) | freshwater metagenome | biome: Drinking water system; feature: drinking water; material: water | place: Singapore | collected 2014-12-20 | reverse complement strand
CGGCGCCGACGAGGTGGTCCTCGACGTCTTCCTGCGCCATCCCACTCCGCCGGTCGCCCGCGTGCGCGCCCTCGTCACCGAGCTGGCCGCGCGCGGCGTCACGCTGCGCCTGCGCACGCCCACCATCGTGCGCCCCGAGGAGCGGCACGTCACCGACAAGTGGCTCGCCCTCGGCACGCCACTCGCCTCGGGGCACCTCGGGCTCGTGGCCGAGCTCGCGCGCGCCGGGCGCGACGTCACCGCCGACTACGCCGTGAACTGCTTCAACCAGCACGCCGCGGCACTGGTGCGGGCCCTCGGCGTGCGCCGCACCACGCTGTCGGTGGAGCTCACGGTCGATGAAATGGCGCAGGTAGCGGCGCCGTGGTCGGGGGAGGGATTCGAGGCGGTGGTCTATGGCCGTCCGGAGGGAATGACCATCGAGCACTGCGTGCTCTCGGCGGCCTTCGACCGCATCCCGACCACCTGCCGCGACCTCTGCGTGCGGAAACACCGCGACGTGCACCTCACCGATCCGGCCGGCTACGTCTTTCCGGTCGCCACCGACTCGGCCTGTCGCAACCGGCTGCTGCACTCGCGCCCCGTCGACGGGTCGGCATACCTGGCGCGGCTATGGCAGGCGGGGATCCGCACGTACCGGCTCCTGTTCAACGTCCCGGGCGACGCGGTGGCCGGGGTGACGCGTCGCATGCGCGCCACCCTCGACGAGGTGGCCGCCGGGGAGGCGCCGCGGGTGAACCGGCTGCGCGAGCTGGATGGTGCCGCCTATACGCGCGGCCACTTTGCCCGGGCGGTGTAGCGGCGCCTAGCCTGGTTCCGGTGCGACCCCGTTCGGCGTGCCGCCGTTCGGCTGCAACTCCAGTTCCTCCCGGACGCGTGCCAGGAGCGCCTCGACCGTGAATGGCTTCTGCAGGGGCGACGCCCCATCCGGCATCCCTCCGCGGCCGGCAAGGGCGTCGGCGCTGAACCCGGTCATGAAGATCACCCTGGCCTCGGGGCGCGAGGCCACGAGCGCCCGCACCATCGTCGGCCCCGAGACCCCCGGCATCACCATGTCGGTGAGCACGAGGTGGATGCGACCCTTGAAGGCCGCCGCCATCGAGATTCCCTCGGCGCCATTCGCCGCCTCGAGCACGTCGAACCCCTCGGCCCGCAGCACCCGTGCCGCCACCGCCCGCACCTGCGGCTCGTCCTCCACCAGCAGGATCGTGGCGTCGCGCCTCGGCGTGACCACGCGCGGCTCGGCGGCGGGAGCGGGGGCCGGCGCGGGGCCGCTGTAGCGGGGCAGGTGCATGATGAAGCGCGCCCCGGCCCCCGGCGCGCTCTCGACCTCGATCGCGCCGCCGGCCTGTGCCACCACCCCGTACACCATCGAGAGCCCGAGCCCCGTTCCCTGCGACGGTCCCTTGGTGGTGAAGAACGGCTCGAAGATGCGCGACCGGGTCTCCTCGTCCATGCCCAGTCCGGTGTCGCTCACCACCACGCGCACGTAGTCGCCGGGCACGAGCACCGGGTCTCGCGGCGCCTGCTCTCCCGTGAGGGTCACGTTCGACGTGCTGATCGCGAGCTGCCCGCCGTGCGGCATGGCGTCGCGCGCGTTGAGGGCGAGGTTCACCAGCGCCTGCTCCAATTGCGCCAGGTCGGCCCGCACCGGCCAGGTGCCCGGGGTGAGGTCGGTGCGGAGTTCCACGTCCTCGCCGATCAGGCGGCCCAGCAGGCGGCGCATCCCCTCCACGCGCTCGTTGAGGTCGAGCACCGTGGGCTCGATCACCTGCCGCCGGGCGAAGGCGAGCAGCTGCCGCGTGAGCTCGGCGGCACGCTCGGCGGCGCGCTGGATGTCGTCGAGCTCGGCGTGCAGGTTCGGGTCGGATGGCGCGCCGAGCCGGGCGAGGCTCACATGGCCCAGCACCGCCGTCAGGATGTTGTTGAAGTCGTGCGCCACGCCCCCCGCCAGCCGCCCGATGCTCTCCATCTTCTGCGACTGCAGCAGCTCCGCCTCCAGCTGCTTGCGCTCCGAGATGTCGCGGAACGTGACCACGATCGCCGGCGCGCCACCGGTCGGATGCACCCGGCCCAGCGACTCGAACCGGAGCCAGTCCCCCTGCTTGCGCCGCAGCCGGATCTCGACGCGATTGGCCGTCGCCGGCGCCTCGAGCACCGCGCGGAAGGCCGCCCGCGCCGCGTCGGCATCGCCGGGATGGATGAAGTCGAAGGCGCTCCGTCCGATCAGCTCGTGCGCGCTCCAGCCGAGAATGCGCTCGGTCGACGGCCCGGCAAAGAGCGTGCTCCCGTCGGCCGCGAGCACGGTGATGATGTCCGACGCGTTCTCGATCAGCGACCGGAACTGCTCCTCGCTGTGCCGCAGGGCCTCCTGCGCCGCCACCACCTCGCGCGCCGACCGCACCGCGCGCTGCCGCTCGAACTCGAGCAGCGACACGATCATTCCCAGCCCGACGCAAGGGATCAGCACCGCGTCGAACACGGTGAGCAGCGGGCCGAGGCTGGTGAAGGTGGTCGGCAACACGAGCAGCGCCGCGTTGAGGAGGAGCTTGGCGCCATACGCGCAAAGGGTCGCCCCCAGCACCACCCGCCCGAAGCGCTCACCCGGGGTGGGCATGCGCAGCACCAGCAGTCCCACGTGCAGCAGGGCCAGCGCGATGACCGTGTAGTACGTGGTCACGCGCAGGAAGAGTCGCACCAGCGGCTCGATCCCCGGCCGGGCCGTGAATGCCACGGTGCCCACCGCCCACACGGCCGAGACGAGCACGATCAGGCCCAGCTCCCGTGGTGTCCACCGCCGCCGGCCCGTCAGCTCGCGGCCGCCGAGGACGAGCAGCGCGGCGAAGGTGTAGCCGAGCATCAGCGCCAGCGACGAGAACACCACGCGACGCGGGTCGTCGGGCAGGTACGTGGCGAAGTAGTAGGCGAAGGTGCTCGCCCCGATCGCGATCGCGAGGACGAACCAGGCCAGCGACCAGTCCCGCAGGTACGCCCGCCGATAGAGGCTCGAGAAGCCCCACAGGGCGCCCCCGTACACGAGCGCGAGGACGACCTGGACCGTGTACGAGGTGAGGAGGACGAGCTCGAGCGGCATGCGGTGGGCGGCCGTTCGGGGGGGAAGGGGGACGTCCGGCAATGCCCTGATGTGGACGCAACATCCTGCGCCGCGTCACGGGCGCCCGGGCCCTATCCTTCGGCGTGCCCACCGACCGCCTGGTCGCCGCCCGCGGCCTGCTCAAGACGCATTTCGGCTACGACGACTTCCGCACCGGCCAGGCCGACGCCGTGACGTCCATCCTGTCGGGGCGGGACACCCTCGTGGTGCTGCCCACCGGCGGCGGCAAGTCGGTCTGCTACCAGGTGCCGGCGCTCCTCTCATCGGGGCTCACGGTCGTGGTGTCACCGCTGATCTCGCTCATGAAGGACCAGGTCGACGCCCTCCGGCGTCGCGGCCTCCCCGCCACCTTCATCAACAGCACCCTCACTCCGGCCGAGGCGAGCGACCGCATGGTCGCCGCGCGCCGGGGCGAGCTCAAGCTCCTCTACCTCGCCCCCGAGCGGTTCGAGGGGGGCCGCACCGCCGAGCGGCTGCGCGAGGCGGGGGTGTCGCTGCTCGCCGTGGACGAGGCGCACTGCATCAGCGAATGGGGCCACGACTTCCGGCCGAGCTACCGGCGCGTGCGGCAGATCCGCCGCGCCCTCGGTGAGCCCCCCACCGTCGCCCTCACCGCCACCGCGACCCCGGCGGTGCGCGACGACATCGCGCGACAGCTCGGGCTCGCCAGTCCCACGGTGGTCGTCGCCGGCTTCGACCGGGCGAACCTGCGCTATCACGTCCTGCCGACGCGGAACGCCGCCGAGAAGGACGCCGCGCTGGTCTCGCTCCTGCGCGGGCAGAAGGAGGGGGTCGCGGTGGTGTACGCGTCCACGCGACGCGCGGTGGAGGCGGTGGCGCAGACCCTCCGCCGCGCCCGCGTGAAGGCGGCCGCGTACCATGCCGGCCTCGACGACGACCGGCGCCGCGCCGTGCAGGACGCCTTCATGAAGGAGGACGTGCGCGCGATCGTCGCCACCAGCGCCTTCGGCATGGGGATCGACAAGCCCAACGTGCGCCTCGTGGTCCACCACGCCATGCCCGGCACCCTCGAGGCGTACTACCAGGAGGCGGGTCGCGCCGGTCGCGACGGCCGGCACGGCGAGTGCGTGCTCCTGCACATGTACCCCGACCGCTTCACGCACGAGTACTTCATCAAGGCGGCGCATCCCACCCGCGACGCGGTGCAGCGCACCTGGGCCCTGCTGCAGAAGGACGCCCGCCGCGGCGCCGTGACCCTCGAGCCCGAGGCCCTCGCCGCCCGGCTGCCCAAGGCCATCGGCGAGCGCTCGGTTGGCGCGGCGCTCCGCCTGCTCGTCAAGGTCGGGGCGCTCCGCGACGCCGCGAGCACCGGCTCGCGGGTGCAGGTGCGCCTCCTCGCCACGCCGGCGCGCATTCGCGAGGAGCTCGCCGCCACCGATCCCCTCGCGGTCGGCGTGCTGCGGGCCCTCTGGCGCGCCGTCGGCGCCCGCCTCGAGGAGGGCGCGACGGTCGACCTCGCCGGAATCCCGCCGGGGCTCGGCTCCCCCATGCAGCTCGAGGCGATGCTCGCGCGGCTCCAGGCCCGCCAGTTCGTGCAGTGGGAGCGGGCGGGGAACGACGCCGCCCTCGAGCGCCCCGATGCCACCGTCGACGAACTCGGCATCGACTGGGAGGCCATCGAGGCCCGCCGGGCCGGCGACCTCGCCAAGCTCGACGCCGTGCAGAAGTACGCCTACCTCAAGGACTGCCGCCGGCTGTTCGTCCTGCGCTACTTCGGTGACCCGGCCGCACGCGGGCGCACGCGCTGCGCCGGCTGCGACAACTGCCTCGGCGACCAGGCGCCGTTCAGGTAGCCTCCTCGAGCTCCGGGCCGCGACGCGGCCCGGAGCCGGGAGATCCCATGCGCACGAGTGCCGGCCCTCGGGTGACGTCTCGACTCCGTGCCTCCGGCGCTCCGCGCGACACGACCGACCTCTGACGCCTCGCATCTCCCGCCGGTATTTTCCCGTCATGCGCGCCACTCTCCTCCTCTGCCTCGCCGCCCCCGCGCTTCTCGCGCAGGCGCCCACCCCCTCCATCGGCCAGAAGTACGGCCGCCTGCTGATCACCAACGCCCTCGTCATCGACGGCATGGGGAACCCGCTCCGCGGCCCCCTCGACCTCACGATCGAGAACGGCCGGATCATCTCGATCGCCCAGAGCCGGCCGTCGGAGTTCTCGGGAAGCGCCATCAACAGCCCGCCGACCAACCGCGCCGCCGACCGCACGATCGACGCCAGGGGCATGTACCTCATGCCGGGCATCATCGACCTCCACGGGCACATCCAGTTCGAGCGCGGCGGCAAGGCCCTGCCGCGCGACTACGTCTACAAGCTCTGGCTGGCCCACGGCATCACCACGGTGCGCGAGCCGGGGTCCATGGAGGGGATCGACACTGTCGTCGCCCACATGAAGCTCTCGGCCGACAACAGGATCAACGCCCCCACGATCGTCCCCTACGCCACGGCCGGCGCGCCGACACCGGAGGCCGCGCGCGCCCTCATCAAGTCGCTCAAGCTCAAGGGGGCCGCCGGGCTCAAGGTCTTCATCAATCCCCCCGACGTCTGGGAGGCGATCGCCGACGAGGCCCGGCTGCAGGGACTGCCGATCGCCACCGACATGAAGATCCAGCACTACAACGCCCTCGACGCCGCCCGGCTCGGCGTCCGCAGCATCGAGCACTGGTACGGCATTCCCGACGCCGCCATCGGCGGACGCCAGCACTGGCCCGAGGACTACAACTACGACGACGAGCTCATGCGCTTTCGCTGGGCCGGCGACCTCTGGCGCCAGGCCGACAGCGCGCGGCTGAGCGCCGTCATCGACACGTTGATCGCGCACAAGGTGACCTGGGACCCCACCTTCGCGATCTACGATGCCAACCGCGACCTGATGCGGGCCAGGAACGCCCCCTGGATGCGCGAGTACGCCCTCCCCAACATGCTCGAGCACTTCGAGGCCGACCCGGCGCGCCACGGGTCGTACTTCTTCGACTGGACCACCGCCGACGAGGTCCGCTGGAAGCGGAACTACCGGATCTGGATGCGCTGGGTGCGCGAATTCGCCCGCCGCGGCGGCAACGTCACCGTGGGCTCCGACGCGGGCTTCATCTGGGAGCTGTACGGCTTCTGCACCATTCGCGAGCTCGAGATGCAGCAGGAGGCCGGCTTCACCCCGCTCGAGGTCATCCAGCACGCCACGTACAACGGCGCCCGGGCCCTCGGCCTCACCTCCACCGGCGTGGTGCGCGTGGGCTTCGACGCCGACCTCCTCCTCGTCGATGGCAGTCCGCTGCACAACTTCAAGGTGCTGTACGGGACCGGCGTCGACGTCGCCGAGGGGGGCAGGATGGTCCACCGCGGCGGGGTCAAGTACACCATCAAGAAGGGAATCGTGTTCGACGCCGAGGCGATCCGCGCCGACGTGCGCGAGATGGTCCGCAAGGCGAGGGACGCCGGCCGGTAGAGAATCGCGCATGCCCGGGCGATATTCCGGTGCTGCGCCTGCCGCGCCGCACCCTCCGAGCCCCGCGCATGGACGACTCCCTCTACTTCTCCGAGCACCACCTCGCCACGCGCGAGATGGTCCGCTCGTTCGCTGAATCCGAGATCGCGCCGATCGCGGCCCGGTACGACGCCTCCGGCGAGTTCCCCTGGCCCACGGTCAAGCGCATGGGCGAGCTGGGCCTTCTCGGCGTCCCCTGGCCCGAGGAATACGGCGGCGCCGGGCTCGACCTGATCGCCTACATGATCACGATCCACGAGCTCGCCAAGGTCTGCGCGTCGCACTCGATCACCGTCAGCGCGCACACCACCCTCGGCACCAGCCCGATCATGCACTTCGGCACCGAGGACCAGAAGCGGAAGTACGTCCCCCTCCTCGCCACCGGCTCCGTCCTCGGCGGCTTCGGCCTCACCGAGCCTGGCGCCGGCTCCGACGCCGGCGGCACCGCCACCACGGCCGTCCGCCGCAACGGCCACTACGTGCTGAACGGGACCAAGCGGTTCATCACCCACGCCGGCGTCGGCGAAATCTTCGTCGTCACCGCCGTCACCGACCCCGGCAAGGGGACCAAGGGGATCAGCTCCTTCATCCTCACCAAGGACGCCGTCGACCTCGACCGGGTCCGCGAGGTCGGCGTCGGCCACGACGCGCAGCTCCCCAAGCTCAAGGGCTTCCGCGCCGGCAAGAAGGAGGACAAGCTCGGCTGGCGGGCGAGCGACACCCGCGAGCTGATCTTCGAGGACGTCGAGGTCCCCGCCGAGAACCTGCTGGGCCTCGAGGGGCAGGGATTCGTGAACTTCATGCGCACCCTCGACGCCGGCCGCATCGGTCTCGCGGCCCTCTCCCTTGGCCTCGCCGAGGGGAGCTTCGAGCAGGCCCTGCGCTACTCGGCCGTGCGCAAGCAGTTCGGGCAGAACATCGGCTCCTTTCAGGGAATCCAGTTCAAGCTCGCCGACATGGCCACGCAGATCGAGGCGGGGAAGCACCTCATGTTCCACGCCGCCTGGCTGGCCCAGCACAACCGGCCGTTCAGCAAGGAGGCCGCCATCGCCAAGCTCTTCTGCTCCGAGCTGGCGATGAAGAACACCCTCGAGGCGATCCAGATCCACGGCGGCTACGGATACACCAAGGACTACCCCGTGGAACGCATGATGCGTGACGCCAAGATCTGCGAGATCGGCGAGGGAACGAGCGAGATCCAGCGGCTCGTGATCGCCCGGCACCTGCAGCGCGAGCTGGCCGATTGAGCCGGCACAAGGCCCGCGAAGTCAGGCACGAGAGCACACCGGAGGAGCGGGCCCCGATCGAGCGCGATTCGCTCGCGCTCTGGGCCCGCCGCCTGCGGGTCCCCCTCGGCATCCTCCTCGCCGGCCTCTTCCTCGTGCTGGCCCGCCCGTCCTGGACGGCGCTGGCCATCGGCGGCGCGGTCTCATTCTCCGGGCTGCTGATCCGCGGGTGGTCAGCGGGGCACATCGTCAAGAACGACCGGCTCGCCACGGGCGGCCCCTATGCCTACACCCGCAATCCGCTCTATTTCGGGTCGTTCGTGCTCGCGTTCGGGCTTGCCGCCGCGGCCCACTGGGCCTTTGGCCTCGCCGTGATCAGCTTCTGGTGGATCGTGTATGGCCCCGTGATCGCCGACGAACGCAAGAGCATCCGCTCCCTCTTTCCGCACTCCTATCCGGAGTGGGAGCGCAACGTGCCCGCCTTCCTGCCGCGGCTCACCCCCTGGCGGCCCAAGGGGGCGGAGACGTCCAGCTTCAGCCTCGAGCGGTACCTCGGCCACAAGGAGTGGCAGGCGGCCCTCGGCTATGCCGCCGTCGTCGGCTGGCTGGCCCTCCGCGCCTCGGGGCAGTTCTAGCACCAGTCACGCAAGTGCTTGCCGCCATTGCGTAAACGCTTGGTGACCGTTAGTCGTTGGAGTCGTATCACAACTGAGATGTGTGTCGCCGCCGCGAGCGACTCGCGAGGCGGCGGCACCGAGAGGCCTGTTGGCCCGGCAGCGTTGCCGGGACATCGCCTCGCACCCTCGGCGACGCGTCGTGTTCGCCCGGAGCAGCACCGGCCGGGAGACGCATCGCACGGCAGCTGGCGGTACCGCCGGTCCATGAGCGCGTCGTGCTTGCCCGGTCAACGGAACCGGGGAGTCCACGCCGCGGCAGGGGGCCGGGTCAGCCACCGGGGCGATGTTCGACTCGCTGTCCGGGAGTGTCCGAGCCCGTGTTTCGCCGGGCCGCCGCGGCTGACTCCGCGGCGGATGCGGCGGGCACACCAACCTCCGTTGTACCGAGTCCGTCGCACCCGCGCCTGATCGAGTCGCCAGCGCGGGGCCGCGGTCCCAATGAAGCGAGAAATCCTGATCAATGCGACGCCGCGCGAGACGCGCGTCGCCATCATCGAGGACGAGCAGCTGGTCGAGTTGCTCGTCGATCGCCCCGACAATCGCCGCATGGTCGGCGACATCTACGTCGGCAAGGTCGAGGCGGTGCAGCCCGGCCTGATGGCCGCCTTCGTCGGCATCGGCACCGACAAGAGCGCCTTCCTTCACGCGTCGGACCTCGTGTTCGACGAGGGGGGCGACGACGACGATGATGACGAGGAGGAGGACGACGAGGAGGGGAGCGACCCGCAGGACGCAGCCGAGGGAGCCTCCGACGGCGCCGAGCCGGCGGCCGCGGCCCCTGCCGCCAAGCCCCGCGGAGGGCGCGGGGGAGGGCGCCGCCGCCGCGCCGAGGCGCCCCCCATCCAGGAGATGCTCAAGAAGGGGCAGGACGTCGTCGTCCAGGTCACCAAGGAGCCGATCAGCACCAAGGGACCGCGGGTCACCGCACAGGTCTCGCTGGCGGGCCGGTTCCTGGTGTACATGCCCTTCGCCCCGCGCCGCGTGGGGGTGAGCCGCAAGATCGGCGAGCGCGCCGCCCGCACCCGCCTGCGGGAGATGGTGCAGGCCGTCCTCCCCAAGGACGCCGGCGGCGTGATCGTCCGCACGGTGGGGGAGGAGGTCACGCGGGAGACCTTCCAGCGCGAGATCGAGACGCTCGTGGGGCAGTGGAAGCGCATCCAGAAGAAGACGCGCTTCGTGCGCCCTCCCTCGCTGATCCACCGCGAGACGTCCCTCACCCGGTCGCTCATTCGCGACCTGTTCAGCGCCAAGGTCGACAGCGTGACCGTCGACTCCAAGCAGGTCTACAACGAGATCGTCGAGTACCTCAAGGGGATCGCCCCCGAGCTGCTCGACCGCGTGAAGCACTACGAGGCGGCGGTGCCGCTGTTCGACAAGGCCGAGATCGAGCCCGAGATCCGCGACCTGTTCAAGCGGCGCTGCGACCTGCCAAGCGGCGGCTACCTGATCATCGAGCCCACCGAGGCGCTGGTGAGCGTGGACGTGAACTCGGGACGCTACACCGGCAAGAAGGACCCCGAGAAGACGATCCTCCGCACCAATATGGAGGCGGCCCGCGAGGTCGCCCGCCAGCTCCGGCTGCGCGACGTGGGCGGGATCATCGTCTGCGACTTCATCGACATGGACACCAGGCAGAACCGCGACCGTGTCCTGCAGGAGCTGCGGCAACACCTGGGGCGCGACCGGGCGCGGACCAAGGCCTTCGCGGTCAGCGACTTGGGGCTGGTCGAGATGACCCGCCAGCGCGTGCGGCAGAGTCACCTGCAGAGCATGACGGCGGCCTGCCCGACCTGCCACGGCACGGGGCGCATCTTCACCCCCGAAACGGTCATCCGGCGGGTGGAGCGGTCGGTGAAGCGGATCGTGGTGGAGGGGAAGCGGGACCACCTGATTGTCCGGCTCCACCCCGACGTCGCCCTCTACCTGCTGGAGCAGGAACAGGAATTCGCCTCCAAGCTGGCCAAGGCGGCCGGCTTCGGGGTCGACGTGAGGGACGACCCCCTGCTCAACCCGGACGAGTTCAAGCTGATGGTGAAGGGAGCCGGGCGGGACGTGACCCAGCAGTACGCGGTGGCCTAGTCGTCCTGAGCGCGGCGAAGGACCTGCTTCTACGCCCTAAGTCCTTGCCACCCCTTGATCTAGTCCCCCCGCCCGCCTACGTTTCAAGGCTACGTTACCACTTCCCGATTTCAGAGCCCCATGAGCTACGCCATCATCCGCACCGGCGGCAAGCAGTACAAGGTCGAGCCGGGCAAGTCGCTTCGCATCCCGACCCTTCCCGGCGACGCCGGCACCAAGGTCGAGTTCAACGACGTCCTCCTCGGCTCCAACGGCAAGGAAGTGAAGGCCGGCGTGCCGAACCTCAAGGGCGCCAAGGTCACGGCCGAGATCCTCAAGCAGGGACTCGGCGACAAGATCGTCGTCTTCAAGTTCAAGCGCCGCAAGAACTACGCGCGCAAGCAGGGACACCGGCAGGGCTATACCGAAGTCCGCATCTCGAACATCACCCTCGGCTAAGGCGAGCCGGAGCGACCCATGGCACACAAGAAAGGCGTAGGCTCGTCGCGCAACGGGCGCGACTCGAACCCCAAGTACCGGGGCATCAAGAAGTACGGCGGTGAGCGCGTCCGCGCGGGCAACATCATCCTGCGCCAGTGCGGCACCAAGTGGCACCCGGGGAACAACGTCGGGCTCGGCACCGACTACACCATCTATGCCCTGATCGATGGCCAGGTGAAGTTCGAGCACAAGAGCAAGACGCGGTTCAAGGTGAGCGTGTATCCCGTGGCCGAGGCGACCCCGGCGGCATAGGGTCCTTGGGGGCATTCGCGGCGCGCTGTCACCTTCCCGGTGGCAGCGCGCTTTTCGTTCTCGCGCCGCGTCCGATGCCGGCGCCATGCTCGGGCATGAACCGCCGGACCGCGCGCTGGCCCGCCGCATCGTGACCACACAAGGGCGCGGCCGGCCCGGAGCACTTCTGGCAGGGCCCGCCCGACGCGCTGATCGTGTCGCTGGGCACCTCGGAGGGCGGCCTCTCGGCCGCGCGGCCGGGGGGGGCGTGGGACATCGCCTTCGTGCGGCGGTTCATGTTCGTCTTCGGCCCGGTGAGCTCGCTGTTCGACGTCCTCACCTTCTGGCCGCTGGTCCGCGTGTTCGACGCCGGCNNCGCCGGCGAGGCGATGTTCCACGCCGGCTGGTTCGTCGAGTCGATGGCCACGCAGGTGCTGGTGATCTTCCTCATCCGGACGCACGGCTACGCGTTCGCGTCGCGCCCCCATCCGTGGCCGCTGGGGCTCGCCCTCGCGGTGGTGGTCGGGGCCGCCTGCCTGGCGGTGGTGCAGGGGGTCAAGTGGTGGTTCTACCGGAGCGAGGACCTTCGGCCGGCAGCGCCCGGCGTCCCCGGCGCGTAGTCGCACCGTGGACAACCATCTCCGGCGCGACAGGGGGCCAACCGGCCTGCCGACATCGCGACGCGTCACCCTGGCCGCCGCCGCAGTGGCATTGGCGCTCGGGGCGACGCACGCCGCCGCGCAGCGCCTCCCCGACCGCCTCGCCGACAGCACGTTCTGGCGCCTCATGAACGAGTATTCGGAACCCTGGGGCACCTTCCGCTCCGAGAACTTCGTGTCCAACGAGACGTCGCTCCAGTGGGTGATCCCGGAGCTGCAGTCGCTGGTCATGCCCGGCGGCGTGTACCTCGGCGTCGCCCCCGACCAGAACTTCACATACATCGTCGCCCTCAAGCCGTCGATCGCGTTCATTGTCGACATCCGCCACCAGAACGCCATCCAGCACCTGCTGTTCAAGGCGCTCATCGAGATGTCGGCCACGCGCGCGGAGTTCCTCACGCGACTCTTCTCGCGCAACCCGGCGGTGCAGGTCGACACCACCTACTCGGCGGGGGGACTGGCACACGCGTTCAGGCCGGCCCCCGCCGACAGCGCCATGTACCGCCGCAACCTCGCGGCGGTCAAGGATCGCCTCACCCGGGTTCACCGCCTTGCCCTCAGCGACAGCGAGCTGGTGTCGCTCGACTGCGTGTACGGCGCCTTCTACGCCAACGGCGCCGGCCTCACCTACAATCACGGCTCGCCGTGTGCCAACCCCGGCGGATCCGGTGGCGGCTTCGGTCGTGGCGGCGTGGGGAGCGGGCCGTTCGGCATGCCCACCTTCGGCGGCATGATCGACGAGACGGATGGCGCCGGCCGCGACCACGGGTACCTCGCCAGCGAGACGAACTACCGCTGGCTGAAGCGGATGGAGGAGCGCAACCTCATCGTGCCGCTCACGGGAAACTTCGCCGGCGACAGGGCGCTCAAGTCGGTCGGGCAGTGGGCGCGCGATCGCGGCGCGACGGTCACCACGTTCTACGTCTCCAATGTGGAGCAGTACCTCTGGCGGCAGGACGACGAGGCAAGCCGCTTCTACCGGAACGTGTCCACCCTGCCGCTCGACGCGAGCAGCACCTTCATTCGCTCGTTCTCGTTGGGCGGCGGCGGCCTTGGCGGCGCGTACTGGCCGTTCCGGCAGCAGAGCGGCCGTTCGATCCAGCTCATCAGCTCGATGCAGGAGATGGTGAAGGCGTTCCAGGCCGGGTCGCTCGCCTCGTACGGCCAGGTGCTGCTCATGTCGCGACAATAGGCGTCCTCCCCACAGCCGGTGCTTCCGATGAGACTCGCCCAGTTGCCACGCCCCCTCACCATTGCCGCGCTCGTCGCGTGCGTCGCCGCTCCCGCCGTCGCGCAGGGCGGCGGTCCGGGGGGCTCCCGCACCCCTCGCGGCGACAGCCTGCGCGCCGCCTCGCGCCTCGACTCCGACGGCTCGACCGCCGAGGCCCGCAAGCTCTTCCAGTCGCTCGTCGATGGCGCGCCCGATCCCGCGGCCCGTGCCGCCGCGCAGCGCGCCATGGCGATGTCGTACGCCTTCGACGGCGATTGCGCCAACGCCGTGAGGCTCGAGGAGCAGGTGATCGCGTACTGGGTCACGCGCGAGTCCGCCGAGCCGCAGAACGCCTTCTACCAGCAGGGCGAGATGGCGAACGAGGCGGCCCGCGTCTGCATTGACGCGGGCCACCTCGACATCGCCGAGCGGTACTACCGGCGCGGCAGCGACCTCGGCAACCGGGAGCCCGAGCCCCGCACGCACCCCCGGTCGCTCTGGGACTTTCGCCTCGCCCATGCCCTGGCGCGCCTCGCGGCCCGCCGCGGCGACAGGGGCGAGGCACAGCGGCAGGTGGCCGCCGCCCGGGCAATCCTCGACGGCGACAAGGCGATGGCCGAGGCGCAGGAACGGTTCTTTCCCTACCTCGCCGGCTACGTGGCGCTCTACACGGGCGACCTCGCCACCGCCGAGCGCGAGCTCACGCGCGCGACGGAACTGAACGGCAACGACCCGTTCATGCACTTCCTGCTCGCGACGACGCTCGAGAAGCTCGGGCAGGGCGACAAGGCGAGGGCGCTCTACCGGAAGGCGTACGACCTCGCCGCGGGGCACAACCCCCCGGCGGCCTTCACCCGGCCGGCGGCACGACAGAAGCTGGCGAATCCCTGAGCGCCAGCGCACGGCGCCCCGGCGGAGGGATCCGCCGGGGCGTCGCCCGCACTCGACCGGAACCGCCTCTTACGGCGCGCGATACTCCGCCGGCAGCTTCCGGTACCGCTTCATGAGCTCGTCCTGCCGGCCCGGGCCATCGACGCGCTTGCCCTTGATGAACACGGCCTCGGCCTGCGTCAGGAACTCGAACGGGTCCCCGCTCCAGACGACCACGTTGGCATCCATGCCCACCGCGAGGGCCCCAATTCGGTCGCCCACACCGAAGGCTTCGGCCGGCGCGATCGTGACGCTCCGCAGCGCGTCGTCCCACGTCATGCCGTTCGCGACCGCGTTCCCGGCCTCGAATCGCACATTGCGCACGTTGAAGCCGTTGCCGTCGCCGTAGCTGTCGGAGATCATCAGCACGCTGACGCCCGCCCGCCGGAGCAGGGCCGCGTTGTCGCCGCGGCGGCCCATCTGCGAGAAGCTCCCCGGGATGTTGAGGATCCCGCCGGTCGCGACCGGCACCTTCGCCGCCGCCAGCTCGCCGGCGACCATCCAGGCCTCGGAGCCGCCGCCGACGATGACCCGCACCTTGTAGTCCCGCGCCAGCTTGAGCGCGGCCTCGATGTCGCTGCGCCGCTCGGCCGACACCAGCAGCGGCAGCCGGCCCGCGAGCACCGGCTGCAGCGCCTCGAGGTCCGCCTTGGAGGCGGCCAGGGTGCGCGAGTTGCCGAGCTCGTACTGCGCCCGTCGCGCGGGGAAGGCCTTGGCGTCGTCGAGGAGCTCGCGAATCCGCGCGATCGTCTCGCCGCGCGCGCCGCCGCTCCTGCCAAGGGACATCACCATCCCCGCCGGCGCCTTGCGGATCATCGCCTCGCCACTCTCGCCGGCGAGGTCGATCAGCGCGGCCTGCCCGCTCACCAGGCCACCGAAGGGGATCGTCACCACGCTGGTGATCCCGTCGTTGCGCGCGGGCGCCACCAGCTGCGACGCCGCATTGAGTCCCTCCCACGGCTGGAACGAGGCCGCCACGCCATTGGCACCGCGGGCGACGTTGTCGCGCGTCTCCGGCACGCCCGAGATCTCGGCAATCCCGATCGTCGTCGCCGAGTTGATCAGCCCGGGGGTGACCCACTTGCCGCGGGCGTTGACCAACTGGGCGCCCGCAGGAACGGCCACGCCGGCGCCGACGGCGGTGATCCTGCCGTTGGCGATGATGACGGTCGCGTTCTCGATCTTCGGGCCCTTCACGGGGTACACGGTGCCGCCGGTGATGGCGATGACCTGCGCGCGGAGTGCGGTCGCGGCGCCGAGCAGCAGCGCCGTGCGGAACATGAGCTGCTTGCGCATCAGCGGGCCCCTCCCATGATCGCCGGCACGAAGCCCAGCTCGAAGTCGGTCTTCCACCAGCCGCGCGGGTCGGTGCGGTCGAAGGCCATCGCGCCGTCGATCCAGACGCGCTCGGGCTTGGAGTAGATGCTGAACGGGTTTCCCGTCCAGAGGATCACGTCGGCGTTCTTTCCCGCCTCGAGCGACCCGATCCGGTCGTCGAGCCCGAGGGCCCACGCCGGGTTGATCGTGATCCACTTGATCGCCTGCTCGGGCGCGATGGACAGGCCGAGCTGCGCGCCGGCCGCCATTCCCTTGGCCGCGTCCTGGTTCAGTCGCTGCGTGCCGGTGGCGTCGTCCGAGTGCACGATCGTGCGCGCCCCCGCCGCGTCGACCAGCGCGAGGTTGCCTCGCACGCCGTCAAGCGCTTCCATCTTGAAGCCGCCCCAGTCGCTCCAGATCGAGGCCGAGATGTTCTCCCGCGCCAGCAGGTCGGCGATCTTGTACGCCTCCACGCCGTGGTGGAACGAGCGGATCGTGTAGCCGAACTCCCTCGCGATGTCGATCATTTGCACCATTTCGTCGGCGCGGTAGCAGTGGTTCTGCACGTAGATGTTGCCGCGCAGCACCTCGGCCAAGGTCTCGAGGCCGAGGTCACGGCCCGGCGGGTCGCCCTCGCGCTTCTCGAGCCACTTGTCCCAGCGCCGCCGGTACGCCTCGGCGGCGATCCAGGCGGACCGATAGCCGGCCACGTTCCCCATGCGCGTGCTCGGGCCGCGGTTGGCGTACACCCGCTTGGGGTTCTCGCCGCACGCCATCTTGAGCCCGTACTTCGCGCCGGGGAACTTCATCTCCTGCACGGTGCGCGCGGGGACGTTCTTGAGCACCACGCTCCGTCCGCCGAAGAGGTTCGCCGAGCCGGGGAGGATCTGCATCGTGGTGATCCCGCCGGCGAGGGCCCGAGGAAACTGCGGGTCCTGTGGCCACACCGAGTGCTCGGCCCACACGTGGGCGGTGTTCGGGTTCGTGGCCTCGTTGCCGTCGCTGTTGGCATCGACACCGGGTGCCGGGTAGACGCCGAGGTGCGAGTGCGTGTCGATCAGCCCCGGCGTGACCCACTTGCCCGCGCCGTCGATCGTCGAGGCGCCACTCGGCGGCGCGATGTTCGTCCCGACCTGGGTGATCTTGCCGTTCATCATCACCACCGTGCCGCGCTCGATGCGCTGGCCGGTGCCGGTGAGGATCGTGACGTTGGCGATCACCGTGGGACGCGCCTCGCGCGGCCGGTAGGTGCTCGGGAAGGGGTCGGCGTTGGGGACCGACAGGGCACCGGCGACGTACGGAACCGGCCCTTTCCTGGCCGTGTCGGGCGCCGACGGGCGCGCCCCGCCCGGCTGGGCCTGCAACGGCGCGGCGAGGGCGAGTGAGCCGGCCAGGGCGAACAGGACTGCTCGCATGCGGAAGTGCTCCGTCTCAAGGGGGGATGCGGCGTGGGAACCTACGGGGCGGCAGGTGCACGGGTAAGGCCACCGCACAGGGGCGCGGGCATCACCACGCGCCGGTCAGGCGGGCGCCGACGCGAGCGCCCGCTCCAGTTCCCGCAGGTCGTTCGCGCACAGCCCGTCCACGCCCATCGACGCGAGCGATCGTGCCACCGCGGCATCGTCCACCGTCCAGCACACCACCCGTCCGCCGGCGTCATGGATCGACTGCACCAGCGCCTCGTCGCAGAAGCGCCAGTGCGGCCAGTAGTCCCGCGCCCCCGCCTCGGCCAGCGCGCGCGCCGGATCGAGCAGGTACCCGTCCACGAGGATCCCGACCGGCAGCTCGGGCGCGAGCTCATGCACCCGACGCGGAATCCGGTGGTCGAATCCATGCACCGCGCACTCCGCCCGGCCGGCGCGGATCACCTCGACCACGGCGGCCTCGATTCCCGGCGCCTTGACCTCCACGTAGACCGCGGCCCTGGTCCCCACCGCCTCCAGCACCTCCGAAAGCGTCGGCAGTCCATGGCCGTCGCGATAGAGCACCGCGCCGAGCGTCGCCCACGACGTCCCGGCGATCGACAGGCCGGCGAACTGCGGCCGGGCGGTGTCCGGGCCCAGCACGAAGTCGTGGTGCACGACCACGACGCCGTCGCTCGTGGCGTGGACGTCGAGCTCGATCGCCTCGGCGCCGCGTTCGAGCGCCCGCAGGAAGGCGGGCAGGGTGTTCTCGCGCAGCTCGCGTGGGGCACCGCGGTGTGCGACCTTTTGGGGAAGTCGAGCGGGGCGCGTCATCGTCGCAGGAGGTTAGCTTCTCGCGCGTGGCCCGGAGAGGGCGGGGGCCGGGTTCGGCGCCTGTTCGGGCGAGGCCGCCTGGCTTAACGGGGTGGTCGGTCCGTCGTCTTATCCGGTGAACGCATGGCAGCAGACCCGCGCGATGACGCCGCGCTCGATGCAGCGCTGATCGCTCGGTGGCAGCGGGGCGACGAGCGCGCGGCGCGCGAGCTGGTCGACCGCCATGCCTCCGCTGTCGCGCGGTTCGTGTCGTCGCTCGGCGCGCGGGAGGAGGCCGACGAGGTCACGCAGGACACGTTCGTGCGCGCCTTCGGCGCGCTGGAGACCTTTCGGGCGGATAGCGCCCTTCGGACCTGGCTGTTCACGATCGCGCGACGGCTGGTGCTGGACCGGCGGCGAGCGCGACGGCGACGCGGAGACCAGGTCGAGGTGACGGAAGAGGACGTGATCACGACGGACAATCCGCTCGACTCGCTGGTGGCGGACGAAACAAGGAAACGGCTGTTGCGGGCGGTGGACCGGCTGACGAAGACGCAGAGGGAAGTGTTCACGTTGCGGGTCACGGAAGGACTGAGTTACAGGGAGATCGCCGAGATCACGGGCAGCACCGAGGGCGCGGCCCGCGTCCACTACCATCATGCGATGCGTTCGGTGAAGGAGTTCCTCGATGCGTGACTGCCCCAATGCGATGATGCGCGACCAGCTGCCCGAGTACGTGCACGGGCGGCTCGACGCGGTCGCGCGGGCGGCCGTCGACTCGCACCTCGCGAGCTGCGCGGACTGCGCGGCCGAGGTCGACCTCCTGCGGTGGATCTCCGGCGCGGTGACCGAGGCGATGGGGGAGCGCTCGCCGCAGGTGAACGCGGACCGCGTGATGGCCGCGCTGCGCCGGGCACGGCGCCCGCGCATGGCCTGGCTCCGCACCACCGAGTGGCGCGCCGCCGCGGTGCTCCTCTTCATGGCCGGCACCAGTTCGCTCCTCTGGATGAACTGGCAACAGCCGGTGACGCCGTCCGAGCCCGCCGCGGCCGAGTCAATGAGCTTTGCCGGCGGGGTGACCGACCTCAGCGAGGCCCAGCTCAGCACGCTGCTCGGCGAGATGGACAAGTTGAGCGCCACGCCCTCCACCGAGCTCGACGTCTCCGCGTCCCTGACGGCCACGGCGGAGCGGGACAAGTGAGGGCCGGCCGCGTGCGTCGTCGCGGGGCGGGCCTCCTCGCCGCCCTCCTGCTCGGCGCGGCGCCGCTCGTCCCCGGCGCGGCCCTCGCACAGGGGCAGCC
>FRDC01002219.1_pt2 | contig 18982 bp, 18 predicted proteins | sample 1106171 | NCBI WGS metagenome assembly FRDC01 (sample SAMEA3930566, study PRJEB13176) | freshwater metagenome | biome: Drinking water system; feature: drinking water; material: water | place: Singapore | collected 2014-12-20 | reverse complement strand
CTTAGCTACCGCCCAGACGACGGTGATGACGCTTGAGACATTTTTAGAAGCGGCTCAAAAAGAGAGCCCGGACCTGGCAGTTGAAAATGCCAATCTGGATGCAGCCAATGCTCGAGCTACAGGAGTCCGACTTGATCCCCCGATGGTCGGTCTCATGCAAATGAAGGAAGGGGCTGGCAAACAAGACGGCTACGAGATTTCTCAAAGCCTTCCGTTTCCTACGAAAATGATTCAAGACAAAAAAGTGAGAGACCTTGAACTCGAGATGCAGAAGGAATCCAGTCGATACCAAAAAGCACTTATTCTTAATGACGCCAGAAATGCCTATATCAATTTTTGGAGCGCTTTTGAGAAGCTTCAGATTCTTAAGGATAAGCACCACTGGCTCGAACATCACGTCGCAATCACGCGTTCAACTACACGTTCTGATAGTGCTTCCCAAGTTCACCTTCTTGAAGTTGAATCAAATCGTGACCTCATCGAAAACGAGGTATTAGCGACGGAAGCCGAACTTGCGGAAAAGAGAAATGCACTCAAGATTTACGCACCTTCGTTAGATGTCGAGAAGACGATTCCTAAGGAACCTGCTCTTCCAATTGTTGAGGTCACAAACTCGAAACAATCGCTGGTGCAGTTGAAAGAAAAAGAGCTTGCAACACTAGAAGCGCAAGAAGGGCTTAAAAAAAAGAGTTATCTACCAGATCTTTTCCTTCGGCTAAGATCCTTTAACGGAAATGAGATGAGTCCACAAAGCCAGGAGATCATGGTTGGCATAAGCCTTCCATTTCTTTACTTCTGGCAACCGAAGGCTCAAGTGGCTGAAGCCTCAGCCCAACGAATGAAAGCTCAAGCCGAACTTCAGAAATCTAAAATTGAATTTGAAACGCGCCTCTCGACACTTTCAAAGAAATTAGAATCTTTAAAAGCTCAGCTTGGAAACCTAAAAGAGAAACTCATTCCTCGTGCCGAACGACGCAAGAAGCTTGCGCTGAACATCTCGACACGAACTATGGAGGGCTTGGAGGAGCATAAGTCTGTTGAAATTGGACTTTTGGAGCTTCGCATGAAGGCGATTGATTTGAGGATTGATTATGAAAACTCGTTTCGAGAAGTTCTCAAGCTCACAGGGGCATCGTCACAGGCAGGTATAAAATGAAGAAACTCTTCCTCGGATTTTTCATTGCGCTTTTGATCGGTTTAATAGGAGTTGGATATTCCTCCGTTCACGCTGAAAACAATAAATCAAAAGACTCCTTGGACACGAAACCTCACGAAGATCCAGAAGGTTTTTACTACACATGTCCAATGCACCCACAAGTACATGAACATAAGCCTGGGAAATGCCCTATCTGTGGAATGCCACTTGTTAAAAAATCTAGCGCCACCTCGAACATAAAATTGAATTCTGATTCCGAGATTCAAGTCAGCACAGGACAATTGAATTTAGCTGGTGTTGGCAAGTACACGGTCGTCAGAAAAGATCTGACATTTTCCGTTCCAGTCTCAGGACGCTTCCTCTCTTCGCGTGAGGTGGTCTTTCAGGTTTTTGAATCAGATCTTTCGCTGCTTAAAAGCGGCGTAGAGTTTTCTGGCTCTCCCTCTTCATCCCCTGATGAGGTTCTAAAGGGCCAAATCCGTTCTGTTGACAACCTTGTTGATCCATCTAGTCGAACTGTCAGAGTCACAGGCACATTGGGCCGCACCCCTCAGCGATTTATCATAGAGGGCGGCTTTAACGGCGAAATTCTCGCGAAAGAGAAAAGTCAAATCGCCATTCCTGAACAAGCTGTCTTGCACACTGGGGAAGGTGATCGGATTTATGTTTTTTCCGGTGACAATAAACTAAAAGCCCAATCCGTGACTTTGGGAAAAAGAGCAGGCGACGAGTATCAGGTTCTTTCGGGCCTCAATGAAGGTGACGTGATTTCAACAGGTCCTAATTTCTTGATAGATTCTGAAGCGAAGATTCGAGGCGGCCAGTGATCAAGCGTATTATTGAGTTTTCAGCTCATAATCGCTTCCTCGTTCTGATGGTGACAACCGTCTTGATCGCCTGTGGTGTTTACTCTGTTCGAAGCATTCCGCTTGATGCCATCCCCGATCTATCAGACACACAAGTCATTATTTATTCAAAGTGGGATCGCTCGCCAGAGATCATCGAAAAGCAGGTGACCTATCCTATTGTGGCAAGTCTCTTGGGTGCGCCAAATATCAAGTCAGTTCGTGGATTCTCAGATTATGGTTATTCCTATGTCTATGTGATTTTTGAAGATGGCACTGATCTGTATTGGGCGAGAAGCCGCGTTGTGGAGTATTTGAACCGAATCACAGCCCAACTTCCCCAAGGAGTTCAAACAGAATTGGGACCTGATGCCACGAGTGTTGGTTGGGTCTTTCAATACTCGCTCACTGATGAATCTGGAAAGCTCAACTCTGGCGACCTGAGGTCTCTTCAAGACTGGAACATTCGCTATCAGCTTCAAAGTGTTCCAGGCGTCGCAGAAGTCGCCAGTGTCGGCGGCTTCGTGAAGCAGTTTCAAGTGAAAGTTGACCCGAGAAAGCTTGAACTGTTTCAAGTCAGTCTTTCGCAAGTCTTAGATGCTGTTAGAAACACTAATCAAGAATCTGGTGGGCGGGTCATCGAATTTTCAGGAACCGAGGCGATGGTGAGATCCCAAGGTCTCATTTCCAGCGCAGAAGAAATTGAAAATTCGGTGGTCACTTATCCGCTGAAGAGTCGCGCTCCTATTCTGGTCAAACAGGTGGCCCAAGTCTCCGTGGGACCCGAAATGCGCCGAGGAATCACTGATTTTAACGGTCAGGGTGATACTGTCGGTGGCATCATCGTCATGCGACAAGGTGAAGACGCACCTTCAGTCATCAGCCGGGTAAAGGCCAAGATTGCAGACATTCAAAAATCATTGCCTGAAGGTGTAAGAGTTCAAACAGTCTATGACCGATCTGATTTAATTCATCGGGCAATTGAGACTTTGAAGGGGACGCTGACTGAAGAACTTATCATCGTGAGCCTCGTGATCTTGCTTTTTCTTTGGCATGTGCCCTCTGCACTCGTACCTATTGTCACCATTCCCATCGCAGTCCTTCTATCTTTCATTCCTCTGTGGCTCCTAGGGCAAAGTGCCAACATCATGCTACTGGCAGGAATTGCAATTTCAATCGGAGTATTGGTCGATGGTGCCATCGTCGAAGTAGAAAATGCTTATAGAAAAATTCAGCTCTGGGATGAAGGAGGTCGAAAAGAAAATTTCTTTAAGATCAGGCTTGATGCTTTGATGGAGGTCGGACCCTCAGTTTTCTTTTCTCTTCTGGTGATCGCGGTCGCATTTCTTCCAATCTTCACTTTAATTGACCAAGAGGGGCGTCTTTTTAGACCGCTCGCGCTTTCAAAAAATCTGGCGATGGCTATTGCTGCGATTCTAGCGATTACGCTTGATCCTGCGATGCGAATGCTTTTCGCGAGAGCCGACGAATTTAAAGGACCTTACACTTGGCTCAATTCCATTGGAAACACTCTCTTAGTGGGGCGATACTATTCTGAACATAAACATCCAATCAGTCGCAGGCTTTTTTCAGTCTACGAGCCGGTTCTTCATTGGGTGCTGAAAAAAAAGAAACTGGTTTTATCATTGGCCTTTGGTGCGGTGCTTTCGATCTTCCCAGGTTTTGCAATGCTTGGCTCTGAGTTCATGCCTACGCTGCATGAGGAAAGTCTTCTTTATATGCCAACGGCCTTGCCTGGGCTTTCAGTTTCTGAAGCTCAAAGAATTTTGACGACTCAAGATCAAATTTTAAAATCTTTCCCTGAAGTCGATACCGTTTTTGGCAAAGCTGGCCGAGCTGAGACTTCAACCGATACAGCTCCTTTGTCGATGGTTGAAACAACTGTCGTGCTTAAACCAAAATCTGAGTGGAGAAAAGAAAAGCGCTGGTACTCTTTTTTACCCGAAGTACTTAAAAGTCCTTTCACGCGAATTTGGCCTGAAACGATTTCGGAAGAAAATCTTGTCAGCGAAATGAACGATAAATTAAATTTCTTAGGGATGCCCAACATCTGGACCATGCCGATTAAGAATCGCATCGACATGCTTTCAACAGGTATCCGAAGTCCGATTGGAGTTAAAATTTTCGGCGCTGACTTAAAGACCATCCAAAACATCGGCCAAGAAGTTGAACGAGTCCTTCAGACTGTTGAAGGCACAAGAACTGTCGTGGCCGAGAGAATTGCTAGTGGCTACTTTCTTGACGTCAACTTTGATCGAAATATGCTTAAGACTTACGGCCTTTCTCTTAAAGAGGCTCAAGATCAAGCTATGGTGGCTGTAGGAGGTGAAAATGTTTCGACAGCCCTTATGGGACGTGAGCGCTATCCCATCCAAGTTCGATTCGCTTCCGATTTTCGGCAAAACATCGACCGAATTAAGCGCGTGCTGATCTCATCACCAACGGGCGCACAGATTCCCTTAAGTGAAATTGCTGAAGTCAAAGTGAACGAAGGTGCGTCGATGATTCGTGACGAGAACGCATCACTTGTTGGGTACGTTTACGTCGATATAGACACAAGCAAAATAGATATTGGAAGTTTTGTTGAAAAGGCAAAACAGACAGTGAGTCAGTCGGTAAAGCTTCCTCCTGGTTACACCATGACCTGGAGTGGTCAGTACGAAAATATGGAGCGAGTAAAAGAGAGATTAAAAGTCGTTATTCCGCTGACGCTATTTCTCATAATTCTTCTTTTGCACTTTAATACGAAGTCTTGGGTGAAAACAGGAATTGTTCTTCTGGCTGTTCCATTTTCACTAATTGGTGCGGTTTGGATTTTGGTGGCACTCGGTTACAACCTTTCCATTGCCGCTTGGGTTGGAATGATCGCCCTCTTAGGACTCGATGCAGAGACGGGAGTCTTTATGCTGATGTACCTTGACTTGTCCTACCACGATCGTGAAAACCGAGGGCTAATGAGAAATAAAAAGGACCTGCACGATGCCGTGATCGAAGGTGCTGTTCATCGAGTACGACCAAAGCTCATGACGGTAATGGCTCTTTTTATGGGATTGATTCCTATCATGTGGTCAATTGGTGCGGGTGCTGACGTGATGAAACGAATCGCAGCTCCCATGATTGGAGGGCTGTTCACATCCTTCGTCATGGAGCTTCTGATCTATCCAGCTATTTTCTATATTTGGAAAGAACGAAAACTTTTTAATCAAACAAAGGAGTCCACATGAAATTCGCCCTTGCAATTACACTGACTATTTTTACTTTGAATACGGCCTACGCCAAAGATTCAACTCAAGAAATCTCTTTGCAAGTCACAGAGAAAGGATTTGAGCCTTCAGAAATCAAAGTCAAACCTGGAACGCATGTGCTTCTGAAGGTGACCAGAAAAACAGAGGCAACTTGTGCTACCCAAATTCAGATGAAGGAAAAAAAGATTAAAAAAGAGCTTCCGCTGAACAAAGAAGTCGCCGTTGATCTCGGAACTCTAAAAAATGGCGATGTTCGATTTGCTTGCGGAATGGATATGGTTTCAGGGCATGTCGTAGTTGAATAGTTACTGAAGCTCTCTTAAAATTGACTTTATTTGTTCGATCTCAGAAGTCTGACTTGAAATGATCCCCTTGCAGAGATCCTTGATTTTTGAATTTTTGATTGGCACTTCGTTACTCCTTGAGGCTGAATAGAACTCACATTTAAAGATGAGGTTTTAGGATCATCATTGATGACACTTCGAAGTTTCAATTGGTCATAATGGAAAATAAAAATGTTTTTAGTACTAAATCCATTTGCGAACTTTTAACTTGTAGCTGCGATACTCGTCACCGAATTTAGATTCGAGGTAGTTACTCGGTCTGTTGACAGAAGCATCCACGTAATCGCAAGACCTATCAAAACTCCGCCACCTAATGATTAAAGCCGGCTCATGGTGTCACCTATGATGTGATTTGACCGCAAACTAGGTTTGCAGGAACAGCCTCATGAATCTTTTTTGGATCGGCCAGTTTTAAGTTCTTCATAATTTCGACAAATTCTTCTTTCGTTTTTCCGGCTCCGATTCGCGGATTGAATTCTTTTTCAGACTGAACTGTGGAGTAGGCCATTCCTTTATAGTCATGTGACGGATAAATCTTTGTATCCTTTGGTAGTGAAAAAATTTTCTGATGAATGCTCTCGTAGAGAACTTCAGAGGAGCCATTTTGAAAATCTGTTCGCCCTGTTGCTCTGATCATTAAGCTATCTCCAGTAAAAACCATTTTTTCACAAAGAAAACTTAAACTTTCATCTGTGTGACCTGGAGTTTCCAGCACTTTCAAAGTATAGCGACCGAACTTGATTTCGTGATTTTCTTCTATTTCAAGATCAGCACAACAAACACCAGCTTTTTTACTTACTGCTGATTTGGCTCCAGTGCGTTTCTTGATTTCGTTGCTTCCCGTAATATGGTCAGCGTGGATATGGGTCTCAAGAATGTAGAGCAAATTCAAATCGAGTTCTTCCAATAGTTTAAGATCTCGATCGACAGTTTCAAGAACTGGATCAATGATAATAGCTTCTCTCGTAAGTGGATCTGCAAGTAAGTATGTGTAAGAAGACGACTCCTTTTCAAAGAGCTGATGAAAAATCATCGACTCTTCTTTTTGCGGAGAATTGGGAGAAAAGAATGGCCAATCTAAATAGCCACCCTCTAGCCAGAAAGCATTCTTTCCTTTTTCAATAAGTAATTTTGCTGCTCGCTCTGAACGGCTAGCGCCTTTTCCGCAGTATGTGACAATGACCTTATCCGATTGAACTTCATTATGCCGATTTGCCAAATCGTCCACTGGAATGTTCACGGCACCGAAGATATGTCCGCGATTAAATTCATCAAGACTTCGAACATCAAGAATTGTGACGTGGTTGTTTTTCATGAGTGCTAGTAATTTATGACTAGAAAGTGATGGTTTCATAATTTACACCTTTGATTTCAATGTTTCGGTCATACGCACTTGAACAGCGATGCCTGATAAAAACGTTATGACTGCGACAAGTCCAATAGCAGCAGTGATTCCAAAAAAGTCGGCAACGAGACCAGAGATAATCGCGCCAATCGCGTACCCTGAATCGCGCCAAAGTCTATAAATGCCAACAGAAGATGCTCTCCAGCTTGGATGAGCTACGTCACCAATAGCAGCTAAAAGCGTTGGATAAACCATGGCTGTTCCCACTCCGAGAAAAACTCCTCCGACAGCAAATCCAAAAAACTGGTCAGAGAACATTGTAACAACGATCCCAATCGCCTGAATCCACATACCCCAAGCGATCAAACCCTTACGCCCCCAAGAGTCGGAAGCGTGGCCCGTCCAAAGCTGAAAGAGTCCCCATGTTGCAGGGTAAATGGCAGCAAGCCAGCCGATTTTCTCTAAGTTCAATCCGTGACTAGCAAAGAGGATCGGAAATAGTCCCCAGGCCATCCCATCATTCAGATTGTTAACGAAACCGGCTTGAGTAACTGAGGAAAGATTTTTGTCTTTTAAAGTGGTTCGAGCGAAAATTTCTTTCTGAGATAGAGGTGTACCAAGGTGATTTCCATTGGCTGAAGCCAGTTTCACTTCGTGAGTCACGTGCCCCTTGGTTTCATGAACCATTAGAACGCTCATCGCCAAACCAATAACAACATAGGCAACGCCAAGATAAAATGGCTGAGGTCTAAGACCAAAATGACTGGCGGCATATCCAGTTGCTAGAGCTGATATTGCGACTGCGAAATAGCCCGCAAACTCGTTAAAGCCCATCGCAAGGCCTCTGCGTTCAGAGCCCACCAGATCAATCTTCATGATCACAGTCGTAGACCACGTAAGGCCTTGGCTGACGCCAAGAAAGAAATTAGCAACTAAAACCCAGCTCCAGCTCGGAGCCCACATTAATAAAAACGGAACAGGAATCGCAATTAGCCAACCTAGAACGAGGATTTTCTTCCTGCCAATCTGATCAGACCAGCGACCTGCGAAGTAGTTGGTGAAGGCCTTCGTAAAACCAAATACGACGATAAAAGATAGAATTGCCATCTTAACCGCGAGGCCAAATTCTTTTTCAGCGATCTGAGGAAGAATGGTCCTCTCAAGGCCAATCATGGCACCAACAAAAGCATTTACAATCACAAGCAAGGTGAACTGATACCAGTTTTCTTTAAGACCAAGTTTTGGAGCTGAGATTGTAGCAGCGGAACTCATCTTACACCTCCGGCTTAAGTTTCAACAGGTAATCCGAGTGAAGCCCACTCGTAAACGCTGTCTTTCAACCTGGAAGCTTTGAATCCTTTTTTTGTGAGAAGCTCGACGGCTTCTTTTGCAAAGAAGCAATAAGGGCCTCGACAGTAAGCAACGATCTCTTTGTCTTTTGGTAGATTCTTAAGTTCTTTTTGAAGATCTGAAATAGGTACTGAAATCGCATACGGAAGGTGTGATTGCGCATATTCATCTGAGGGTCTTACATCCAGAAGAACAACATCGCCTTTCTTTGCTTGAGATAAAAGTTGCTTTCGATTGACTGGTTCCATAGAAGCGACGTCTTCAAAAGCTTCGGACGCAATTTTTTGAATTTCAGCAAAGTGTCCTTCACTGAAGGTGCGAAGTCTTAAAAGAAGATCGGCTACATTTTGTCCTGCTAGACGGTAGTAGACATACTTTCCGTTGCGTCTTGTATCGACCAGGAGTGCAGATTTCAGCTCCTTGAGTTGAGCGCTCGCATTTTTAATTCCTAGATTTGCTTGCTCGGCGAGTGCTTCAACGGTTTTTTCACATTGGCCTAAGAGATCGAGGATCTCAATGCGTTTTGGGCTCGAAAGTGCTTTTGTAGTTCTGGAGAATTGTTCATAGAGAGCATCTTTGATTTGTCTTTTCATATCTAACATTCTAACGAATATTAGTATGTTTGTCAAAAGGATGTCCTATCTTGATATAAATGGGATCAGTGGTGCGGTGAAATGCTGTTACCTTGGTTCGTAATGAAGGCCCGTCATTGACGACCCCTCATAATCCAAGTTGTCAGTTGAATAAGACCTACAACGATGGCCACAATCCAAGCCCGCTTGACCCCTAGGACAATTCGATAGTCTTTCATCTGAAGCTTCAGATTCATTTCCAATGTAATGTAGTTGTTTTGATTTTGATCCATAAGCGATCTCCTTTTACCCACGCCGAAGGGCAGGAGAAGGAGTCGATTAGGGAGTCAAACCATAGCCGGTTGTCTCAAGATGAGAATTTAGGATTGGAACCGTTGATGGATGTGGAACAAGTCATGTATTTACATATACTTACAATTTTTCTATCAATATTCATTTTTTTTAGAATTTAATTTGAAAAATCATAAAATACTGATAGTATTAGATTAATGGAGCCTTTAGATATTGAGAGAAACCTAAGAGCACTGCACGGCATCTATCCCGATGAGATGCCGGCAAAGCCCATTCCTTTACCTATTGAGCACCTCAAGGGACTACCAGTTTGGATGCGAGAAAACATTCGCATTCTCGAAATCCCGATGAAGGGGATGAATGCAATTTATCTGGTTATTCCAAAACCAAGAGTGGCGTTCGAGCACCTCATGCGCATCCACCAATTGCTTCAAGAAAAGCTTGGTCCGCTTGTGCTTATCATCGCTGACCGAATGCCGCCCAAGCACCGCCCACTTCTCGTCAAATTTCGTATTCCGTTCATCTACAAAAACGAGTCTGTTTTTGTACCCAATCTTGGCGTCAAAATTGGAAAACTCAATAGGTTTGAAGATCAGCTAACACCAGAACTCGCTCCAAAAAAAGAAGAAATAACTCCATTCGCATTCAAACTCCTTGCTGGAATACTCACGAATCAAGTTCCACAAGAGTTCACACAAAAGCACTTGCTTGAAAAACTCCAAGACCAAACAAAAATCTCTGCTTCTAAACTGAGTCCCGCTTTAATTGAACTCACCGGGCGCGAACTTTTAAATGCGCATGGCGCAGGTCCCACCAAAGCATACACACAAGAGAACCATCAAAGCATTTGGGAGAAGTTACTTTCTTTGACAATTGCACCTCTTTTTAAAGAGATCGAGGCCAACTATTTGCCAAGACCACTGAAGGAATACGTTATTGCGGGTGAAGTTGCGCTAGCTGAGTATTCAAATCTCGCACGCCCAAACAGAAACGTCATTGCTGTGACAACAGGCGAATTTCGTCAGACGTTTCAAGCGGTCAACAATAAAAATCAGCCTTTAGACTTTCAAGAAACAACGCTCGTGCAAGTTTGGAAGGAAGATCCCACGCTCTTCGCGGTTAACGGAATTCAAAATCCAATTGAAGTTTACTTTTGTCTTCAGCGCAACACCGATGAGCGCATTCAATTATCTCTTGATGAGATGCTAGAAAAATACGGCCTTCATCGAGGAAAGGGATAGTTCATGGCTCGCCCTCACGGATTTGATCACTTTTGCAGCTACCTATCTGGTCTTGAGCAGCTCTATGTCATCATTGGTGGTGGTGCTGCTTCAATTCTTATGGAGGATGAGGGACTCGAATTCAGAGCCACCAAAGACGTCGATCTTGTTGTTCTTGGTCGTTCTGAAGAACTCAACGCCAGAATTCTTTCCTACGTCAAAGATGGCGGCTATAAAACCAGAGAGGCAACTGAAGGCTCACCAAGGTATTATCGATTCAGAGAGCCCGATAAAAAAGATTGTCCCGTTCTTATTGAAGTGTTTGCTCGAAACGAACTAAATCTTGAATTACAAGACGGCCAATACATCATTCCCATTCATGATGATTCAGTTGAAAAGCTTTCTGCCATTCTTTTGGATGATGAATACTTTGAGCTGATTCAAAAAAATCTTGTGACTTCCCAATCAGGTATTCCTCTCATCAATGCTCTTACAAACATCTGCTTGAAAGCGCGCGCGCATCGTGAGCTTTTTGACCGAAAAGAAAACGGTGACACCACCATTGATGAAAAGTCCGTTCAGAAACATCTCAAGGACATTTGGCGACTTGCTGCCGTTTTAACTGGGGAAGAAAAAATAGGTCTTACGGGACAGCCGCTCAAAGACGTGACCTCCGCCATTGGAAAACTCGATCAGCTTCCTGATGGACAGTTCAGGCAGGTCATGGAAAAAACTCCTGAACTTAAAAAAGGACCCCTCATGGCGGTGCTAAAAAAAGTTTTTCTAAACCAGAGCACTACATGAACATACTATTCCTGTGCATGGCTAATTCAGCCAGAAGCCAAATGGCCGAGGCTATTGCGAAGTTAATCCTCGGTCCAAAAGCTCAGATTCAAAGTGCAGGATCAAAACCCACTGGAGTAAATCCATTTGCAATTCTGGCATTGAAAGAGTTGAACATTGATATTTCCAGCAATTACTCAAAATCTATAGACGATCTTCCGAAGGCATTTTTAGAATCGGTTGATTACGTTATAACTCTTTGTGCTGAAGAAGTTTGTCCTCTTATCATATCTAAGGCCAAAAAAATTCATTGGCCCCTGCCCGATCCCGCTCATGTAACAGGCGGCGACGAATACAAATTACAACGATTTCGAGATGTTCGGGACGAGATCAAAAGCCGTCTTGAGACTTTCAAAGTTAAAGGCTTAATGCCGCTTCAATGAGACGAACTTTGGCTTCGGCACTTGCTGGTAGTTTCAATAACTGTCGAATAGTTTCTTCCAAAGAACTGCTCTTTATTTTCCGAGTTGCAATTTTGCTTTTGCTTCCGGGTGGTCTACCAAGCCGTTTTTGCGTCCCACGCTTCTTCTTATTCTTACTTCCCTTGGGGCGGCCTCTGCGCTTTGCTTTTGGCTTTGTTTCTTCACTCTGCACCGAAGTCATATTTTCGCTCCGTTTGGTCCGAATATTTAGAGATCAAAACACGTCAATTTCGTGTACCATGCTTCAACACATTCATTACTAAAAGCAAGTATCATCTTTTCCATATCAAATGATCTTGTTTGTCGCCCGATATAAATTACTGTTTTCCAAATTCACCTTGGATAGAGTTGTTTTTCAAAGAGCGCTCTCTTTTAAGCCAGCAGCCTTTTCCTCCCTTTGCATCGGTCAATGCCAGGGCCTTATCAGGCTTTTTCCTGTCATGCCGACTGCCTCTACCGCACCTCTCGGGTGCTCTCGTGTGACGGTCGGGGCTTGCAGTCTTACGCTCGCTTCAACCTCTCTCTTCGGGGGCCTCTCCTATTCATGAAGGCCCCACTCGATAAAGAGTGGGGACAAAAAACAAAACAACTTTCACAAGGAGAAAGTAAAATGGAAAACAAAGTTCAAAACAAATCAGCTCAACCAACTCGAATTGCTCAAGGATTCAGTGCAAATCCACAAGTTTACTTGAATGCAGATCGTGGCAGCATCACTCATCGCTTGGGCTCTGATCTAAAAATCGAAATGCCCATCAATCTCTATAAAAAGATTCTTGGACTACCGTTTGAGAAGAAAGAAGTCCCTCAAAATCAAGATCAAGCCGCTTCTCGCAAAGTCACCTACGGCTTGGTTGCAAGACCCGTAGTTTTCTTAAGCGAAGACGGTAACTACCTCATTCACAGTGTTCTTGGAATCCGAATTTCAAAGCATGTGAACTACTACAAACAAATTCTCGGAGCTGCATACACTCCGAAAACTCAAACCGCATAATCGGAAAACTTTCAAGAATCTGGAGGCCGAGGCCTCCAGATTCAATTGTTTGCCCACTAACAATTTTAATGAGAATGACTTATGAGTTTTTATGCGGACCGTGGGCCGGAATCAGCAGAATCAAAATGGCGGAAACAAAAGCTCCCAATGCTCCAAAAAAGAAAGTGTAATTCGATCCAAATTGGTCCCATAGAAATCCCGCGACAACGCTGGCAAATATGGTGCAAATACCCGTGACAGTTCCTAAAATTCCAAGACAAGTGGCCTTTAAGTGAGAAGGGGAAAGATCTAGTGCAAGGGCTTTTCCAACGCCTTCAGTTGCTCCCATATAAAGACCGTAAACTAAAAAAAGTGTCCAAAAATGCCAGGACTTGGAAGCAAACCCAAAACTTAAATAAACAAGTAGAAATACAGTGAGCCCGCCCACCATGATTTTCTTTCGATCTATGCGATCCGAAAGATGTCCGAGGTATGGACTGGAAATAGAATAAACAAGATTATAAAGGCAGAACAGAAAAATTACAGATTGAGTGGATAAACCTTGTGACTTTGCCTTTATCAGAAGAAACACATCACTCGAATTCGTTAGAGAAAACGTGCCCCATGCAAAAATATATTTTTTAAATGGAGTGCTGAATTGAATCCACGAATTAAGCGGATTTTCCCAAGTCTTTTTTTGTATTTGATGCTTGGGCTCGCGAATTAAGAAAATGACAAAAACTGACAAAGCGCCTGGAATCAACGCCCAATAGTATAACGATCTCAAATTATCCGAATAAAATGAAAGAAGAAAGATCGCTAAAAGCGGCCCCACAGCGGCGCCCAAAGTATCCATTCCTCTATGCCACCCAAAGGCAGCCCCTCTCTTTGAGGGCTCAACAGAATCCGCAATAAGGGCATCTCTTGGTGCCGAGCGAATTCCCTTCCCTGTGCGATCTAGTGCCCTCGCTCCAAGTACATGAATCCACGACTCAGAAAGACCAATAAAGGGTTTAGAAATCGCTCCGAGTGTATATCCAAAAATAATAAAAGGTTTTCGTTTGGCTAATGAATCAGACCAACTTCCCGAATAGGTCTTAAGAAGACTCGCGATGGCTTCAGCAATGCCCTCGATCACTCCAACTGAGGCCATAGATGCGCCCAATACTGTCGTAAGAAAAATCGGCGTAACCGGATAGAGCATTTCACTAGCGACATCTGCAAAAAATGAGACAAGTCCCAGCTTTATAACTGTTGAATTAAGGGCACTGTTTTTTGATTTATTTTCTTCGGTCAATTAAATTTCTCCGTTTAAAAACTAGCAAAAAAAGTAGAGGGACTCAATATTTACCTCTGCCCCCTAATCCAACAACGGATAACCAGAATGAGGACATTCAGGTTATTTCCTTTTATGGGTCGCACCTGTCACATCTTGCAAATTCAAGTTCTCTTCTCACGGAGTCCCGCCAACCCCCTTCAGGTCTTGTCATGCCTCCTGAACGGCCCCAAAAGGCCTATGCGAGCCCATGAGCAAGAAGTGCCAGTCACTCCCGATTTTCCCCCCGCCCAGCGAGCTGGGAGCGTACCGGGCGGGTGAAAAATGTTTTTTTGAAACCACAAGAAGGAGACAAAATCATGGAAAACAAAGCTCAAAACGATAGCCCAAAAATCTACGTAGCATGTCTTGCGGCCTACAACGCTGGCAAATTGCACGGTGAGTGGATCAGTGCAGATCAAGAGACACACGAAATCTATGCAGACATCAAGGCCATGTTAGAAAAGTCGCCCGAACCTCATGCTGAAGAATGGGCAGTTCACGATTACGAAGGCTTTGGTTCTATTTCCCTAAGTGAGTGGCCAGATATCAAGCGAGTGTCCACTCTTGCCAAATTGATTGTTGCTCACGGTGAAGCTTTCTCGCTTTGGTATCAAAATCAAGACGGTGGCAATTTTGAAAACTCAGAACTGGAAGATATGTTTTTAGAACAATGGCAGGGCGCTTTTGAATCCGAGACAGATTTTGCCCGTAACTTGCTCGAAGAATTAGGGCAATTGACCGAAATTCCCGATTGGGCTCAATGCTACTTCGATTATGAAAGCTACGCCCGAGATCTCTCGGTAAGTGGCGATTACTCTTTTACTCGGCACAACTGTCAGACCTATGTTTACCGCAATTACTAGGCCGTGCTTCGTCTTTTTTTAAAAGAAGGTTAATGGCGGATTGCTTGGTTCAGCAATCCGCCATTTCCACTTATGCGACATTCATTGTTGTCGATTGCTCCGATAAAAATGCAGAAAAATCCTTTGTTAGCATGAATCCTGTAAACTCATCTCGAGAAATGGGGCCTCGGGTTTCAATGTAAAGCTGCCGCAGTTGTTCTTTGCGATCTTCGTTAGATAGCGATTGGTTTTGCATTTTTTTGATGTGTTCATCTGATACAAGCTCCAGAACAATCGACAGCACATGATCAATTTTGATTTTGCGACCTAGCTTTTTCTTGTTCGCAAGAAGAAGAATTTTTTCAGCCTTCTTTTGGTTTTCTAAACTGATGCGAACGGATTTGTTTTTTGTGATGAGTTTTGTATTTGATTTCGTTGTTTTGTTTTCCATTTTCATTACTCCTGATTTATATAAGTTTGTTTTAAAGTTGGGTTACTGCTGCAATTCTGGTTTCGTAGGTGCGACAACTTCTTTTCGAGGATTGCGCAACATCTGAGACATGACCGCGCGAATTGCGGCGAGTTGTTCGTCATCCATAAGACCGATCATTGAGGCACAGTCGTCTTTGAAACTGAGAACTGTCTTGTTGCCTGCGATCTTATCGAATTGTTCCATGGTGTAGCCATACGCCCTTACCATTTGCTCCACTCGAAAGCCTTCAATGGCGCGTTTGCCATTTTCAAAATGACTAATCGTCGTGTGAGTTACGCCCACAATAGATGCCGCCTGACGTGTCGTCAGACGTGCATTTTCGCGCAAACGCTTTAGAACATTTGCGACACTTTCATTTTTATTTTTGATTACTGGTTGCATGCTTCTTGTCTCCTTTGGTTGGTGCTTTCCAGACATCCAACTTGGAAACTACGAAACACTGCGATTGCGAAAACTTAAGCTGGAGTTTCCAGCTTTCCAAATTTCCGAGTTCTCACTTTTTTCCGTAGCACAAACGTAGCACAGGAATAGCAAAACTCGGGTGATTTTGGGTGTTGTCGTGTGACGATGGTAAAAATCGAACTGAAAATCGTCTTGAACTCTATCTTACAGTTATTGTTATTTTCTCTAAAGTTTTTGCGGAGTTAGGAGATTGAAACTTGAGTCATCTGCGAGTGGTCCGAAATTTCATTTTACTTGAGTGTAAAATGGCGGAGAGAGTGGGATTCGAACCCACGAGGCCCGTTACAGGCCTGCTAGTTTTCAAGACTAGTGTATTCAACCGCTCTACCATCTCTCCGGGATCGGTTCTAAGATTTTTTCGATCCCGGTTCAATGACTTTTTGTGCGCCAAAATATTTTTGAAGTGCCTGAGGGATCTCGACCGAGCCATCTTCCCTTTGGTAGTTTTCCAAAAGTGCAATCAAAGTCCGACCCACTGCCAGTCCGCTGCCGTTCAAGGTGTGCAAAAACTGAGGTTTTCCTCCCGGACTCTTGAAGCGGATGTTGGCGCGCCGAGCCTGAAAATCCTCAAAGTTGGAGCATGAGCTGATTTCGCGAAACTGGTTTGCTCCCGGCAAATGCACTTCCAAATCGTAGGTTTTGGCGGAGCTAAACCCAATATCTCCGGAAGCCAAAGCCATCCGCCTGTAGGGGAGCTCCAGTCTTTCCAAGATTTTTTCTGCATGAGATGTCAACTTCTCTAACCACTCATAGCTTTGCGATGGGTGAGAAAAAATCAGCAGCTCCACTTTGTGAAACTGGTGTTGGCGTATCAGGCCTTTGGTGTCTTTTCCATGCGCCCCGGCCTCGGAGCGAAAACACGGAGAAAAAGCGCAAAAGCGGATCGGCAACTCACTTTCCGCCACGATTTCTTCGCGCAAATAGTTCGTGACCGGAACCTCAGCAGTCGAAATCAAATGATAATCCGTGTCCTTCAGATGAAAAACATCATCCACGAACTTCGGAAACTGCCCCGTACCCACATAACTCGTTGAATTGACGATGTAGGGGGGGATGGTCTCGATGTACCCATGCTCCTCAGAGTGGACATCCATAAAAAACTGGATCAGGCATCGCTCAAGCCGAGCAAGTCCTCGCTTGAGGATGGCAAAGCGGGTGCCCGCGACTTTTCCAGCTCGTTCAAAATCTAGCGCCCCGAGACCCTCTCCGAGCTCCCAATGTTCCCGCGGCCGAAACGGAAAGCTGCGCGGGCTGCCGGCCTGTTTTTCTAGACGATTCTCTTCTGCCGAAGCCCCCACGGGCACACTCGTGTGCAGGTGGTTGGGAAAGTGCAGCGCCAGGTCGGAAACCCTTTTGTCTTTTTCTGAAGCCAGATTTTCTAATTTCTTCACTTCTTCGGCGAGAACTTTCATTTCTCGCATGAGCTCGGAAGTGTCTTGGCCCTGTTTTTTCAGAGTTGGAATTTGTTGTGAGAGTTGGTTTTGTCGAGCCTTTGTTTGCTCGGCGTGCTTAATGGCCTCTTTTCTCTCTGCATTGAGCGACAACAGCTGGTCCAGCTTGGTTAGTTCAAAGGAACGATTATTTAAATCTTGCCGATACTTAGCCAAGCTGTCTGGCGAGGCTTCCAGGGAACGAATGTCGATCATTGCCTAGGTATCCACTGCCCAGAAGCACGACGCAAACTGCTATGCGCCAAGGGTCAGAGGCAGAGTCAAAACCAACTGGGTATGGGGGTGATTCTCATTGAAATACAACTGTCCGCCATGGTCCTCAGCAATTCGTTTCGAAACCGAGAGCCCCAGGCCGGTGCCCTTGCTGCCCGTTTTTGTGGTGAAAAACGGATTGAACATTCTAGTGCGAGTTTCAAGTGGGATGCCTTTTCCAGAGTCCGTCACAGTGAGCACCAGGCTCTGACCGTCTTTGTGGCTGGCGATCTCAATCCAGCGCTCTGAGTGATGTTCAATAGCGTCACAAGCGTTGTTGAGGAGGTTGAGAATCACCTGAGAGATTTGGACTGGACGGCAGGAAACTCTCAGCGTGGGGTCGTCCAAATTCAGACGGAGCTCAATCGAACAATCTCTGAGCTTGGCCCGTGAAATATCTAATGTCATCCCGACGAGGTCGGAGACCATGACGTTTTCATGGGAATACGACGAATCCCCGCCGGATATGAGACGCAGTCCTTTGACGATTTTGTTCAATCGATCCACCACCAACAGGCACTCGGCGCAGGTGCGACTGACCAACTCCGCGGTCAGCTCCTTTTGCGCGACTTTTTTTTCAAGCAGTCTGAGGCGCCCCATGAGCACGGTCAGTGGATTGTTGATTTCGTGAGCGACACCCCCTGCCATTTCCCCGAGGGCTTTCAATTTGAGCGACTCAACGAGCTGCAGTCGTTGTTCTTCGATCGTTTTTTGCGATCGCTTGAGCTCGGTGATGTCGCGGTAGATCCAGATGTCAAGCACGGGCGTCTCTCCGTTCCCGATGGGAACAAAGTCCCTCTCTAAAACTGAGTCGTTTGTGAGTGTGATTTCTTCCTTGGCGATAGGGACTCTCTGGCTTTTGATGATTCTCAGCGAGCTTTCGAACGCGACATTGGACGGCAGGTTTTTCAAAAGGTGTTGCTCACTGGATTCGTCATGCGACAGATCCAAAAAGGTGCGATTGCAAAACACGACTGAGCCATCCGGTCGCTCAACACGGATCGCACTCTGCAGGTGATCCAGAATGAGTGGGCCTAGCTTTTGGATTTGGTCAACAAGATCAGGAGGGACTTTCCGCGAAGCTTTCATAAGGACCTTTCCACAAAGTTCACCCACATGGCCCTGGGGGCTGCAACCTGCCACCACAGAAGAATCAGCGATCCCTCTGTCCCATTTTAGAATTTTTTGATAAACGAAATCAATTTATTAACCTAGAATGGTTTAGTCTGGGAGGTTCAATTTGAAAGAATTGGTTTACATTGTGGACGACGAGCAAGGAATTGGGCGGCTCTGCCAGGACTTCTTGAGTGATCGTTACGAAACCGTTGTCTTTGAAAGTCCCGAAGAGGCTTTGTCAGCCTTCGAAACAAGGCACCCAGATCTCATGATCACAGACATGAAAATGCCAAAAATCTCGGGTTTTGAGCTCATTGAGATTGCGCAGTCCTTGGGGTGGCGCAAGCCCGTGATCATGATGTCAGGCTTTGCTCAGAAAGCCGACGTCTTACGAGCCATCAAT
>FRDC01002655.1_pt1 | contig 19011 bp, 17 predicted proteins | sample 1106171 | NCBI WGS metagenome assembly FRDC01 (sample SAMEA3930566, study PRJEB13176) | freshwater metagenome | biome: Drinking water system; feature: drinking water; material: water | place: Singapore | collected 2014-12-20 | reverse complement strand
AATCCGTAGCTGAACCCTCTGCAAATGCTGCCGGTCCGGCCGGAAGCCCCACGGCTGCCAGCGGAGATAAGAACTCCGACGATGGAGGAAAAGACAAAAAAGATGCGCCCGCTGACTCAAAAAATGCGGGCGGACCTGGAGATAAACCAAGTGATAAGAGCGGAAGCGATAGCAGCGGCGGCGACAACGCGGCGGGCGGCCAGGACAAAGGTCCAAATGCCAGAGCTGATGCACCCAACGACTCTGCTGGAAGCGACGAAAAGAAAGCGCCTCCAGGCGGTGGCGACAAGGCCGCCGGAGGTCCGAAGGGCCCAGGACCTGGGGCACCTCCTGCATTGGACGCGCCCGGAGACGGCCCCAAACCCGAAGGAGGGCGCTCACCCTCCAGCGCGGGCGGCGGGCCGGCCATGGGCACTCCACCTCCGATGATGGCGCCGACCGCAGGCGATTTGACAAATACGGCCCCAGACCTCGCGGGACCTCGCTTGCCAACGGGAATGATCCAACCGGGAATGCCCATTCAGCCAATGCTTCCGCCTCCGATCCAGTTCGTGAACCCGGACATCATTCAGAATAACGGAAACTCCCGGGTCCTGATTCGCATCTCCAGCCCTTCCAACTAGGATTCGAGCCGCCCACCGGCTGAGCCCATTGAAGAGTTCTTCGTCCCGAGTCTTGATTCTTGAAATAGACTCAAAATCCCCCGTCATTTCGAATATTCTATTCCTGGTTCATTATTTGTCGACCGGGAGATTTGCACCGTGGGAACTAGGTCAGTGGTCGTTTTGGGTTTATTTGTTTTTAGTCTGTTTCCGGCCGAGGCACAAGCTGCCACGAAAAAGAAGAAACCGATCCCTCTCCCTCCGAAAAACACAATTGCCCCGGTTCCCCAGCGGGCGGAAAAACCCGCAACTGCGCCTGCATCGTCACAAGAAACGGCCGTCGTCGCCTCAGCCACTCCCGCTGCAACTCCGGCTGTGCCCGGAACTAAGAAGGCCCGAAAAGCTAGAGCGTCTATCGCTTCCATGAAGAGCGTTATCATCGAATATCAACAGTCGGCCTGGAATCAGACACCAACCGACATCGATTCTGCGCGCATTCTCGTAAAAGACTCGAAAACCGGCCGTGTCTCCCAAATCCTTCTCCAGGAAACCGAACCTGATTCTGGAAAGTTCTCAGGCGCATTCGTATTCAACTGGGAAAAAGGAACAGAGTTTCGACCTGACGTCTACATACCTGATCAAGCACTCTTCGATAGAGAAGATGGTTTTCGGATCATCCAAGCGCAGATGGCCGCAAACCAAATCCGAAGTCTTCCGATTGTGATGCGCGAAGAGGACTCAGGCCTGCAGTTTCTAAATGTCTTTGATTCAAAGAAAGATGCAGAAGCAGCCGAGCAGGCAGAAAATGATAAAAAGATCCAGAAGGCGATTGAGTCCGCTAAGCCTCCAAAGCTCATGAACGATAAAGTAGCTGCGTCGCAGATCCTAGAGGCTAACGAAATCGCCAAGCTAGAGCTCGAGAGAAAGAAAGCCGCAGAAGAGGCCTTGAAGAAAGAAAGCGAACGACTCCGTATTTTAGAGGAGGAGAGGCTCAAAAAAGAAGAAGAGATGAAAAAGCTTGCGCAAATGGCAGTAGAAGACCTCAAGAAGCAAAAAGCCCTTGCCCAGAAACTGGCTGACCAAGCGATGGCGCTTTATACAAAATCCGAATTTGTCAAATCAGAGGCCAAATTCGCGCAGGCAAGCCAACTCGATCCGGAAAATGATTCGTTCTATTACTCTTACGGAATCACCCTTTATCGAAACAAGAAGTACAATAGAGCTATTGCAATTCTGCAACTTGCGAAAGTTCAGCGAAGCCAGGAGCCTGAAAGAGAGTTCTATATTGCTCTCTGCCTGTATCGAATGAAGGACTTTGAAAAAGCTGAGGCGAAGTTCAATTCGATTCGACTTACAAAGGAAAAAACCTACGGCCCGTCAAGCGCCTTCTACATTGGACTTCTAAAATTCGAATTGCTTCAGTATGAAAAAGCGAAACCGTTTTTTGAAGAAGTTTTAGATACCTCAAGCGATCCAAAACTAGATGAGCAAGCAGAAAACTATATTGAACAAATCAATCGCATTCTTGAATTCGCACGGATGAGGTCGAAGAAATTTACTCTCAGCCTTAGTTTCGGCACCCAGTACGACTCAAACATTTTATTGATCTCAGACAGTGTGCTGGATGCCGCACGTCCGTCCGCTGTTGGCGACATGAGAACTGCAGCTGGAGCAGGACTCCAGTACCGACCGATTCTTGAAAAATCGATTGAGTGGGCCATCAAGACCCGCTTTGACTCCATCCGGACCCTCAAAGCCGATTTTGTTCAAGCAGATCCTAATATTCTTAACGCCTCCGCACCCTTCACCTACAAAGGCACGATGTTTCAAAAGGGTTACCGCCTTCTGGCAACGCCCGCTTACGAAAAACTGTGGCTGGACGTGAACGCCGACGGAACACCCGAAAATTACATCAACTCAATTCTCTTTGACCTGAACAACTCCTTTGTGATGAGCGACAACTGGTTCTTTTCTACAATTGTTAAATACAGACAAGACACCGGGGTCACGGACACTTCAGTCAACGCGAGCCGCATCTCACTCAACCTGAACAACATCTGGTTCTTTAACAAGAAGAAGACCCAAGGTCTGATGGGTGATCTCGGCTATACACTCAACAACGCCGAAGGCGCACTTTTCAAGTTCAACCGCGTTGACCTGAGTGCGATCTATCTTGCCCCGTTTGTGTTTGAAACGAACTCAACATTGGGGCTTTCGATGTTCTCGGCAACGTACCCCGAACACGTCAACTCTAGAAAAGACCTCAATATCACGATAATCTCCGGCGTAAGCCGCCCTCTCACGGGCTGGTTGAACTTGGGTGTGAACGCGTCGTATATCATTAATAATTCCAACGTGGAGCTGAACAAGTTCAACAAATACATTGTTGGAGTTAACTTCAGCAGTGATTTGAATTTCTAAAGGCTCACAAATTAGATTGAAGCCAGACCGCTCTGGTAGGCCTTGAGGTGCTCCTCTAGAGCACGTTCAAAACCTTTCACCTGTGGCTCACTCAAATCCAAGGTCCTGTGGTTACGTACAGTGACTGCTGTGAGCTCCTGAAACGATTCGGCTGACGGCAGCACACCTTGGGAAGACAGATACTGGGCAAGAAAATGGACCTTGAGCTTCGTGGGATCCTCACTGGTTTCCAACTCCTGCAGGCTATAGCCTAGAAGATTAAAAACCTGCTCAGAGTCATGCATCTCTTCGTGGGCCGTCTGTCCGATGACTTTGACAAAATAAAGTCCCAAACTTAGCCGATCGTAGTCCAGCCGTAACTTAGAAAAACCATTCACCAAACGGGCTTCCAGCAAATGTCCCATGCCTTCCCCGTTGCGCGCAGAACGATACTTAGCCTCAATGTAGTGAGTCGGCTCGAACACTCCGCCACCAAAACGTTTTTTGCTCACTAAAGCCGCGCGCGCATACATAACCTGCTTGGATCCGCTCCGATCCAAGAGGTGGACGATCAAGCTGCTTTCCCCATGCTGAATGGTTCTGAGAACAAAAAACCGACCCGTGAGATCTTCGCTAACCATTGATGCCGGCCGCGACTCGCTCCCCGAACTGCCTCAACACAAGGCCGTAGAGAAACAAAATCGAAAGGATATTTGAGACCACCGTCAGCACCGAAATTGTTCGCGCAGCCGGGTCCACCTGCATTTTGCTGAGTAAAATTGGGATCAAATTTCCCAGGGTGGCCGCCAGTAAAAGCTGCAAAAACAAGATTAACCCTAGGGAAATGGAGGTCGCACCAGACCCTGTCACAAAAAGAATTATCACTGTCATCAAGGAACCAAAGGCAGCGCCCAAAATCAGATTTACTTCTACCTCTTCGAACATGTGAGATCCCATTTGAAACAGATCAATCCGACCGGACCTCAGCGCACCCATTGCAAGAGCAGAAGACTGATTTCCGATAGTTTCGCTCACCGCCAAAATTAAAGGTGTCATTGCCACAATGGCGGTGACTGTCAAAGGAACCTGGCTTCTCAGAACATAGTAAATGATCAAAAAACAAAATGAGCCACCCAGAAAATTCACCATCAGGGATGGAAGACGCGCCTTGATAGCTCCGACCAAAGAAAAATCCTCTACCTCAGAGCGCGTGACCTGACCCAGCGCCAAGATATCCTCCTGGGCCTCCTCGCGGATAACATCGATCACGTCATTCACGGTAATCACCCCAACGAGCGTGTGAGTCTCGTCAACAACGGGAACCGCTAAAAAATCATACCGCTCGACCACGCGAGCCACCTCTTGAGGCGTGGTTTCAACGCGCACAGAAATCACGTCCGTAGACATCTGCTCTTTAAGCAACTGATGCGGCTTTGAAAGAATCAATTCTTTCAGGCTCACCACTCCCACAAGCTTTCCGGATTCATCCACCACATACACATAGAATGCGATGAGGCTATCGGGGTCCTCGTTCTGAATGGCGACAATCGCCTCGGAAACCATTAGGCTTTCCTTGAGGGCCAACATGTCAGAGCTCATCAACGCCCCGGCAGTGTCCTCTGGATAGCGAAGCAGGTTCACGACCTCTTCCTTATCCTCCTTCACCATCGAGTTCAGAATTTCTTTGGACACATCTTCCTGAAGGTCCCTGAGCAAATCTGCGGCGTCGTCTGAACTCATCATTCCAACAAGACTTGCAATTTCTGTTTTTTGAAAATGGGCCAGCAATTCGATCTGAATTCGTCGCGGCAAGAAACTGAAGATCTCCGCACGGCGCCCAATGGCGTTCTCAAGTTTCAAAACCATAGCACGCTCTTCGCTATCAAGGCCTTCGATCACCGCCGCAATATCCGCTGTATGAGCTCGTCCGAGAATACGTTGGATATTCTTCCACGCCTCCCTCCGAGACAACTTCCGAATGCTCGCAATCAGGATCCGGGTTCGATTGTCGATCACGCCGCCACCTCCTGAAAAGAAGTACGCCCGCGCTGAAAATAGAAGTACGCCCCTAAAAGCCCCCAAAGAAATCCCATCATTTGATGAGCGGTAATGATCGTTGCGCCGACAGGAGTCGCCTGACCGAGACACCAAACAAAAAGCTGATCAAAAGCGACCTGTCCCACGCCCAATCCCGCAGGGCTAATTGGAATGGCCGTTGCGATCAATCCCAAGGGAACCACGAAGGCGTAGGTTTCCCAGGGAATCTGATCCCCTCCGAACCGTCCGCCAACATAGATAAAAAAACCGATGATGACTGCCTGTGAAAACGCACTCAAGAAGCAGGACAACGCAAACTGCTTGAGATGCATTCTGTAGAGATGAACGGCATCATAGACCTTCAAAATCTTATCTCCCGCTGGAAGCCTCTGAAGAAAAGCCTCGATTGTACGATGGTTTCGCACTCGGCGAGAGAAGGCCGCGCAAAAGAACGCTGAAAACGCAACAAAAAGGCCCGTGAGGCCGAATGCCAAGGCCGTGACCTGTGGACGGCTTTGTAAAAGTTCAGGCCTGAAAACAACAGCGAGAAGCCCCATCAACGTCATGACATAGAAGCCAATCAAGCGATCAACAACGATCGAACTCGCTGCAGGAATCTTTTTTTCCACCTGCCCTTTGACAAGATAGAACCCCTTAACGATGTCTCCTCCAACTCCACCGGGCATTGCATAATTGAAAAAAATCCCAATAAAGGTCAGGGGGCCGGTTCTCCGAAATTGCGCTTCAATTCCTTGGCACTTCAACAGTACCATCCAGCGAAAATTTGCGACCAGAATTGGAAACAACGAAAGCATCAGGACCGGAAATAGGTGCTGGGGCTTAAAGAGACGCCCCAAAAGGCTGAAATCTAAGGACCCCCTCTGGTAGATCCAAAAAATCAGACCCAAGGCGAATACGAGCTTCAGAATTGCGGCCAAGTAGCGCCTCATTTTCAATCGTCCCCCACCCATTCCTACTGATGGTTCCAAGTTTGACAATACGCTTCAGCTCCCCTAGGTTCTACGGAATTCTTAAGGTCTTGCCAAGACTTCATCGGTTTAAGAGCGGAAAAAATAGCCGAGGTGTGCGATGAAAATTGCAGTTGTTGGAACCGGGTACGTGGGGCTGGTCGCAGGGGTATGCTTTGCTGACGCCGGGCACAAGGTCACTTGCGTAGATCAGGATCCAAAAAAAATTGCCCTCCTCAAAGACGGAATCGTACCTATCTATGAGCCCGGCCTCGAGGATGTAATGAACCCAGCGGTGCGCGCTGGACGTCTCCACTTCACTACGGATTTGAAGTCAGCAATGGAGGGGTGCTCCGTGGTTTTTGTAGCCGTCGGTACACCGGAGGATGCCGATGGAAGCGCGGATCTGCGTGCGACCTTCGAGGTCGCAAAACAAATTGGAACCCATGCAAGCCAACCCCTGTTCGTCGTTCTAAAAAGCACGGTCCCCGTCGGCACTTCATCTCAAGTTCAGGACATTCTTAGAAAAGCGTCGCGTTTTCCCTGCGAGGTCGTGAACAACCCAGAATTTTTGAAAGAAGGCACCGCCGTCGAGGACTTTCTTAAGCCCGACCGCATCGTCATCGGCTGCCAAACGGATGCGGCCCGCGCCGCCATGCAGGAGCTCTATTCCCCCTTCGTTAAGAATGGCCACCCCATTTTCTTCATGGATAACACATCGGCGGAGCTCACAAAGTATGCTGCCAATGCTTTTCTGAGTGTAAAAATCAGCTTTATCAACGAACTCGCAAGGCTTGCGGATCGAGTGGGAGCTGACATCAATAAAGTTCGCCAAGGTTTCACCTCGGATCGCAGGATCAACCCAGCCTTTTTCTATCCCGGCGTTGGCTTTGGAGGCTCTTGCTTTCCAAAGGACACTAAAGCTCTGGTAGCAACCGGAGAACGTCTGGGAATACCCATGCGTCTGACCGATGCCGCGCAAAAAGTAAACGCCCTTCAGAAACACTACCTTTTTGAACTGATGCAAAAACACTTCGGATCTCTTGACGGGAAAAAGATTGCGATTTGGGGCCTTGCTTTCAAACCACGAACCGATGATGTTCGTGAGGCGCCAAGCCTCACTCTGATTGATGACCTGGCAAAGGCAGGGGCGAAGATCAAAGCGTTCGATCCTGTGGCGCAAGACACGGCAACAGCGGCCTTGAGCACACTGGCGTCTAAGGCAGTCACCATGGCAAAGTCTTCTATGGAGGCTTTGGATGACGCCGACGCGCTTGCAGTTGTCACGGAGTGGAATGAGTTTCGCGCCCCTGATTTTGCCGAGCTCAAGGCCCGCCTCAAAACTCCAGTTATCTTTGACGGCAGGAACGTCTACGATCCCGTTCAAATGAAAACATTGGGATTCACTTATTTCTGCATTGGGCGGCAGGTTCTCTTTGACTCAGCAGCCCCTCAACGACCACTCCCATTGGAGGGACGCCCTCAATGAAAAAGGCGTTGGTTGCTGGCGGCGCAGGATTTGTTGGAAGTCACCTCTCGGAGCTCCTGTTGAAACAAGGCTACAAAGTCACTGTGCTTGACAACCTTGTCACCGGACAAAAAGCCCACATTGAAAAACTGGTGTCTGAAGGGGCTCGATGGATCGAGGCATCTCTCCACCGGTCACCCGAGATTTCCGAAAGTTTTGATGAAATCTACAATCTTGCATCCCCGGCATCTCCCGTGGATTTTGAGATCATGCCGCAGCTGATTTTGGAAACCGCGGCTTTGGGACACAGGCACCTATTGGAACACGCTGTAAAAACCGGAGGCAAAGTATTGTTCACGTCCTCCAGCGAGGCCTACGGAGATCCAGCAATTCACCCTCAAATCGAGTCCTATTTCGGAAATGTCAATCCGGTGGGACCCCGGTCCTGTTACGATGAAGGAAAACGCTTCGGCGAAGCGCTCTCAATGACGTATCACCGCGTCCACAAACTTCCAGTTCGGATCGCTCGGATCTTTAATACCTACGGTCCCCGAATGCGCCCCAATGACGGACGAATTTTACCGAATTTTTTTTCCCAGGCACTCAGGGGCGAAGATCTTACAGTTCACGGAGACGGCAGCCAAACGCGAAGTTTTTGCTTTGTGACAGACTTAGCTCGGGGACTCTTTGCTCTGATGCAAAAGGGGGATGCGTTTCCCACGAATCTTGGAAACCCGAGGGAGATGACGGTACTCGAGGTGGCTGAGCGCGTGATTGCGCTGACCGGCGGCCGATCTCGCATTCGCCATGTTGACGGTCGTCATGAAGACCCCCGCAAAAGACAACCCGACATTACCCGCGCGAAGGGGCTTCTTGGATGGGAGCCTGTGGTTTCCTTCGAGGTCGGCCTTGAAAAAACCTCGGAGTTTTTTAAGGGTGCGATTTCAATCGCGTGAGTCTGAAACTGAATCCGTAGTCGGTTTGTCTTCAAAATCGAATTCATAGATCGCGTCGATTTTACTTCGAGGCGGAACCAAAACCAGGTCTTTAATTAAACCATTTTCCAGTCCATAGACCCAACCATGAAGGGTCGGCCGGTTGTCAAACCGCCAGGCCCTTTGGACAATGCTGGTGCGCGCAAGGTGCTGCACCTGAGCCATCACATTCAATTCCACCATTCGCGCCAGCCTCTTCTCAGGATCCATGTATAAGCTCAGCTCCTCTTGATGATCGTGATAAATATCCTTGATAAATCGAAGCCACTTGTTCAGGAGACCAAATCTTTGCTTTGTCAATGCGGCCCGCACACCACCGCAACCATAATGCCCGCAAACTATGATGTGCTTTACCTTCAGATACTCGACCGCATAGGAAAGGACACTCAGCAGGTTGAGGTCGGTATGAATGACGAGATTTGCGATATTTCGATGTACAAAAATCTCACCGGGGTCGGTTCCCGTGATCTCTTCCGCGGGGACCCGACTATCGGAGCAGCCGATCCATAGAAACTCAGGCTTCTGCTCCTTGGCGAGATTGTGAAAAAAATCCGGATTCAGGTCCAGTTTTTCCTTGATCCAAGCTTTGTTCGCCAAAAGCAAGCGCTTGTGGGACTCCATACGACCTCCTCTGAAAAAGTGACTCTTTTAAAGCGAACCAAGCTTTACCGTTTCAACTCGAGGCCAAGCAGGCGCCGAAATTGAATCGAAAAACTTTTATCTTCCAAGTTATGTAAGTGGACGACGATATTCCTATGATTCGCTGCCTTTGCGTACTCCATGACATGTTCGTAGATATCTTGATCAATAAACATCGCGCGGGACCCATCCACGTAAACAGTCGTGCCGGGCCGAATTTTCTCCAGCGTTTCACGCAAGCGAGGTTTATTGAGAAAGCTCACGTCTTTTCGAAATCGAATCAAAATGTCGTTGCCTTCCTGGACCACTGTAAAGGCCGAATAACCATTCGATTTCAGCACAAACACCAGCGCGGCTAACCATCCGATCCCCACCCCAATCAAAATGTCGGAAAAAACTATCGCAACGGCTGTGACAAGAAAGGGTAGAAACTGATCCCATCCCCCACCCCACATTCCTCGAAAGATCTTCACCGAGGAGAGCTTGTAGCCTACCATCAGGAGAACCGCAGCCAAGGCGGAAAGCGGAATCTTGTTCAAAAACTGAGGAATGAAAACGACTGCAATGAGCAAAAGAATTCCGTGAAAAAAAGCCGAAAGCCGCGTTCTCGCCCCCGCGTAGACATTTGCCGAGCTTCTTACGATCACAGCGGTCAACGGCAAGCCCCCCAAAAGCGCGGAAATTCCGTTTCCCACACCTTGCGCGACCAGCTCCCGATTGACGGGTGACACCCGACGCAGTGGATCCAACCTATCTGTGGCCTCTAGACTCAGCAGGGACTCCAGACTCCCTATCAGAGCCATGGATACGCCGAGCGAAACAATTTCAGGCCGCACAATCGCGCCAAAATCCACCGTCGGAAAAATATCTTTCCAAGCAAGACTCCCCGAAAAAAGGGGGATCTGAACAAGCGCACCCGTGTTCTCAGACAACTTCCATCCCGGCAAAAAGAGATCCATAAATTCATTGAGCAACGTCCCAACGATCACCGCGATGAGGGGGCCAGGAATCAGCTGTGTCCACTTGCGCTTCTCCACAAAGGGTGAAGACCAAAAAATCAGAATCAGCAACGCAACAACAGAGATCAGCACCGCACCCGGCTGGATTCCTGAAAAACTTCTGAAAAGTTCGGAAAACGTATTTTGGCTATCCATCGGCTGGAAAAACGATTCGTCACCGGCAAAGTCCGCGTCCCAGCCCACGGCGTGAGGAATTTGTTTTAAAATAATGATAATGCCGATGGCAGCTAGCATTCCTTTAATCACAGAGCTTGGAAAAAAACTGCTGACCTTACCAAGACGAAAGAGTCCGAGAGCCACTTGAACAATGGCGCAAACTATCCCAGCCGCAAGAAACGCATTGTAACTTCCGGCGGTAGAGATCCCGCCCAGCACCACGGAAGTGAGACCTGCCGCTGGCCCACTCACACTCAGAGGCGAGCCCGAAATAAGACTCACAACCAATCCGCCAATAATTCCTGAAACGACTCCAGAAAGAAGGGGAGCACCCGAAGCAAGTGCTATACCCAGGCACAGAGGAAGTGCGACAAGAAAGACCACGACGCCCGCAGGAAGATCCGTTTTCCAATTTGCCTTGATACTGAAGTCACTCATAGATGGATCTTTAGGAAAAACTGAGATGGGGTCAACACTCAACTTGCCGAAGGACTCGGATAAGGACGTCAGTAGGCGTGGGGCGAGATGAACCCGCGGAAAATCGTCAAAAACATAATTTTGATATCAAACCCAAGCGACCAGTGGTTGATGTAATACAAGTCGTGTTCGATACGCCCCTCAAGAGACGTATTTCCGCGAAAGCCATTCACTTGAGCCCATCCCGTCATTCCAGCCTTCATTTTATGGCGGAGCATATAGCCAGGAATTTTTTGACTGAACTCTTTTACAAAGACCGGACGTTCCGGTCTCGGCCCGACACAACTCATATCACCCTTCAAAACATTAAAGAGCTGAGGTAATTCATCCAATGAGGTTTTTCTCAAAATAGCACCTATCCAGGTCACCCGTTGGTCATCTTTTTGTGCCCATACTGCGCCTGTCAAAGCTTCCGCGTCCGTGCGCATACTTCGAAACTTCCACATCTTAAAAAGGACACCATCCAGCCCCATTCTCTCCTGAAAATAAAAAAGTGGACCCCGGCTTGTCGCCTTGATCAAAACCGCAATGAGCACCATGACGGGACTAAAAAGCAAAAGCGCCGTCGCTGCGATGACAATATCACTGAGCCTTTTGAGGATACGATTCCAACCCACCAACGGACTTTGGTTGAGAGTCACAACCGGAACTCCCTCAAACTCCTCGATTTCAAAGCCCAGGACCGAAAATTGATGAAGATCGGGAACTACCCGGACGTGGACGTTGGTTAGCGCAAGGCGCCCCAGGATATCCCCCAATCGGTCCCACTCCGCCATTGGAAGGCAAATCACCACCTGATCCACTCCCTGGCGTTCCAAAACAGCCTCAAGCTGCTCCGTAGTTCCCAGATGCTTCATGCTGCTCGGAACATCTTTGGTAGAAAGCAAGCCCAAGCTTCGAATCCCCAGTTCGGGCCTTCGCAAAATTCCGGCCTCGATTGGAAGTGCCATCGTCTCGCTTCCGATAAAGAGCACATGACGAAGGTTCACGCCGCGACGACGCAGAGCCTTCAACACCTCTCGTAGGAAAAATCGAGAAAAACACAGCGCAAGGAAGGCCTGCCCAAAAAATGTCATCAAAAAGCCACGCGAATACTCGTCTCTTGCAAGAAAGTGAATCAGGACTGTGGCTCCAAAAAACGCGAGGATCGTGGCCTTCACAACCGCAAAAAACTCCTGGTGTTGACTTGTGAAACGCCAAACCTTGTAGGCACCCGAGACCTGAAGGCACAAAAACCAAACGAGAATCATCCCCGGGAGCAATGTGAGATAGGAATCAAAGCCCGGAGTGACACCCGCAACCGCAGGAAGGAACGCTGGCCTCCAATGAAATCGCATCCAAAAAGACGCAACAAAGGCAATCCCAATCCAGAACGCATCCAAGACCTGAAACAAAACCCGAAAGAACTGATGATGTGATTTGAGCACGACTTGACATAAATCACGAGAATCACCGATTGTCGACTTCTCTCATGGCAAACGAGCTTTCCCGTCTTACCCAAAACCTCAGAATCGCTGTCGTCCATGACTGGCTAACCGGGTACCGCGGCGGCGAGAAGGTCCTTGAGGGAATTCTTGCACTTTTCCCTCAGGCGGAGATCTTTACGCTGATCCATAAAAAGGGTTCCGTTCCGCAGTCCATCGAACGCTTTGCAATTCGGACCAGTTGGATTCAGAATCTTCCCTTCGGAGTTTCTAAATACCGCCACTACCTTCCGCTCTTCCCACTGGCCGCCGAAACGCTATTGCCCCCAGGATTTGACCTGATCATTTCAACGTCTCACGCCGTTGCAAAATCCGTTCGCACGGGAGGGAGCCCTCACTGGTGCTATATCCACTCCCCGATGCGATATATCTGGGACCGATTCGACGACTACTTCGGACCAGATCAAGTGGGTCAGCTCCTCAGCCGCCTTTTCTTTCGTCCAATCACTCGCGTTCTCCAGTGGTACGACCGAGCCACTTCGGCTCGGGTCCATCACTATGTCGCAAACTCTTCGTTCGTTGCGAAACGAGTTCTAAATCTTTACGGGAGACACGCCGAAGTCATATCCCCTCCGTGCTCAGTGGATTCTTTTATGACTATCCAGCGAGACCCCAGCGATTTCTACCTCTTCTTTTCCGCGCTCGTTCCATACAAGAAAGCGGATCACGCCGTCAGGGCTTGCATCCAAACTGATCGAAAGCTTCTGATCCTGGGGCACGGGCCAGAGCTGGAAAATCTCAAGGTTCTCGCACAGTCACACGCCCAACTTATCTCTTTTCAATCCCAAGCTACCACAACCCAAGTTCGCGAGGCTCTGACCCACGCACGTGCGCTCCTTTTCCCGGGCATTGAGGATTTCGGAATTGTCCCGGTAGAGGCGATCGCAGCAGGCCTCCCAGTGATTGGATTCAATCAAGGCGGGCTCCTTGACTCGATGACCGACCAAACCTGTTTGTTCTACGACACCCAGACGCCGGAAGCGTTGGCGCAAGCGATTCGGAAATTTGAAGAGGGAAAGAACAGTTTCCCTATTACAGCCCTTCGAGCCCAAGCTCAGAATTTCTCCGAACGTATTTTCCGGGAAAAAATCGAGCGCTCTTTGACCGATTTCCTTCAAAAACACCTGCGACAGCAATAATTTCCCAAGACCTCCGACCAACGACCGGAGCAAACCCAGCTCCCGGCGAAAAAAGAACTCATTCGTGCTCAGACTGAGGAGCTCTTGTTCCACTAAGACTGAAGAGCCCGAAGTCCTCTGAGAACGGTGTCTAGCATAGAATCCACCTCACTTACAACACCACGTGAAACAAGGAGTGTGCCCCGCAGGTTCTCCAGAGTCCACCCGCGCTCAAGCAGATCTTCAAACGGGCCATAACTTTCCCAGCGACACAGACTGAGCGCTTCCAGCCGCGAAGACCAGGCAGCACTGCCTTTCTCGATGAGAATATCTCTCACAGCCGACGCATCCACATCATCAAAAACCACGACGGCCCAATCGAAGAGTCGCAACGGGCCCGGCTTCGGAATGATCCCGGTCGAATATCTCTTTTCAAAATCAGAAACGACCGCAGACTCTCCACTCAGATCGGACCCCAGCAACCAATCGGGTTTGATGTCAGGATTCCACGGCGCTCCAAAGATACTTGACACCGCTCTGTAACGGCTCCCAAAAAGCACAACACAAGACCGATCCGGAAATTCATGCACCCAGATGCCATAACTCCCAACACTCTGCCAGGGCACTGCCTGGCTTGGGGGCAAATGGGACACGTTGATCGCAAAGATCTTCCTATCGATCACACTTTGCCACAGGTGTGCTATCGGAAAAACTTCCCCTGTCCAAGGAGAATCAGACCCCATCAATACACAAAGGGTTTCCTTCTTGAGTACGGTGTTCAGTTCTTCAACGTCGATACTCTTTGGATAGTCAATATCGTGGATGAGAGCGCCTTCCTGAGACATCCCACGCACAAGTGCGGAATATCCTCGGTAGAGGCCTTTCAGACGGACCACATGTTTCTTGTTAGGGTACATGCCCATGAGCCCACGCGTAATATCGGTCAACGCGACCGCGAGGGACGGATAAAACCGCACATTTTCATGGTCCGGAACCTTACCGCTTGAAAAGCTCCGCCACTGAGCTCGGACTTCCGTCTCTGTGGGGTGGGGCTGGTCGGGCCAATTCAATTGTACTCCCCTCGCCTCATGGTTCGTGGAACATGTACCAGATCCGTCTTTAAATCCCTGACCTGCACCTGCGAGGCCGGAGGGCTCTTGTCGTAGGAAAGGCACTGCGTTGGGCAAACAGCAACACAGAGGCCACAGGAAACACAAACACTGTAGTCGATCGAATAGCTATCAATCGTTCTAAAGATGGCATGTCCGTTTGGAGTCGAAGGACGGCTCAGGCTGCTGTACTCGATCCCTTGAATTTGAATTGCCTTCGTAGGGCAAACTTGGCTGCACTCCAAGCAACCCGTGCACTCGGCAAAATGGTTTTTCAATCGCGTTCGGGCAATCAAAGGAATGGGCTTTAAGACAAAGGGATAGTCCACCGTAATCGGAACGTGAGTGATCACGGCGCGGATTCTATGCAAAAGCCCATTCAAAATATCGATCCATCGGATCATGCCAAATCTCCTTGGGCCTGATCAAAGCCCAAACTCGCGTAAGCAACTTCAAGATCCTCCCGATGCACACCCACAAGCATCGACTCAATGCTGGATTTCATTCGCGTGGAATTTGTCCTGAATAAAACCCCGTCCTGGGATACGATAGCTTCGATTGGCCCAAGATAGGACTCCACAACGGCGCGAAACTGCTGCCGTGCCGGAAGGTCGTTCCATTCAATCCGACTCAAGTCAGTTCGGTGGGCCGGTAGCGCTGTTGCTGGCAAGTGCTTGAGAGCATCCAGAAGCTCAAAAGCCAGAGTCATGGAAAAACGAACGCGCTCAATACTCATCGTCATCCGTGACAAGGCATCGCCCTTCACTTTAAGAGAGCTCAATCGAGCTCGCTCGCGCTGAGCTGAGGCAGCTGCGGTGTACACACTTTGCCCCGACCATCTCAAGTCCACAAGACGCCCCGATGCGGCAGCCACCGCACCACCAAGCCCGATGTTCTCGATGAGCGAAGCACCCAAAATCATGACATCCGACAACCCCTGAGCCACCAGGCCGTCTGCGCCTACGTTTCCAAATGCCGCTTCCATTTCACTGCGGATGACATCCAGAGCTTCTCTGGTTTTACGAACCTCTCCGACGGTGAGATCTTTTTCCACACCACCGATCCTCAAAAACTGGGGAAGCACCCGCCCCCCTGTCAAAGTTTCCATGAGATTCAAACTGAGTTCTCGAAAGTAGAGACACTGCTCCGTTCGAACGAGATCTCTGAGCACGAAAAAAAAACGATAGAGGTACTGAAACCCCGCAATCAAATTCTGCACCTCGCAGTGAAACGCGCGCAAAACCTGGGACCGCCCGTCGACCTGCACCCCGAGGGCGGACTCCAGAGCACTTGCAAATGCCCACTCGACCGCGGTTGCCTCTAGGGGCGCAAAACGATCACTCCACTTCACCGCAACACCAGGTTTCAGAGCCCGCAGACAAGCATAGAGAGGGCGCTCTTCATTTCCCCAACGCATTTGGACTTTGCGGGCCGATCCCCCCGCGAGCTCAACTTCCTTAAAAGGTTCGATCATCTTTCGACCCCACGCCCGATGTCTTTCAAAGCGGAAATCAAAAGCTCACGATGATCTTCAGCGGGTCCCAATTTCTTTTTTAGAAGCCTCAGTGCATCAATCATGGCCTCGGGCCGCGGCGGGCACCCTGGAACGAATACATCAACAGGGAGAAAGTCAGAAACCTTGATCACGGCCGACGGACTCCCCATCTGGTAAGGTGCGCCGGAGATTGCGCACGTCCCGACAACCATGACGAGCTTTTGCCCGGTCAGCTGAGAGTACACAGTCTCAAGGTCTGCTTTCAAGCTAGGATTGATCCAACCTGCAACGACTAAAAGATCGCTTTGAGACGGGTGATCTGCAACTTCCTGGATTCCAAGGCGGCTCCAGTCGTAGGTTGCTCCCCGAACGCTTTCGAGCTCGATCTTGCAACAGCCGGTTGCCACTATCCAAGGCGCGTGCGAGTACGCTTCAAGCCGTGCCATGAGTTTCTGAAGATGTGTCGTTGCCCATGCCGTCATGCTTCCCATCGTCCCACCGGCATTCATCCGTGACAAGCTTGGATTTTTTCTTATCATAGTGAGATCCTAAGGAGGAGCTTCATGACACGTCACAATCGATTGTTTCTCACGATGTTCTTAGCACTTCAGGCGTGGGCACTTCCGTCTTACGCTCTGATCGAGGGGCGCGCTTTTGTCGGCCTCAACAGCGTGAACCCAGGAGATTTGAACAACCTGACCAGCCCTGCCGTAAGCCTGGCGGGCCTCCTTGCCTACGGCGCTGACGTGATCGTATCTCCCCCGATGATGGGTGTGGGGTTTGGTTTGCGGTACGAAGCCGCCGGCCAGAAGGTCACAGCGGGCAGCGCCGAGATCGATTTAAGCGCATCTCGTATTGCCGGCGTTGTAAACTACCGCCTGATCGATACGGGGATTTTTCTGGGCCCGATCGCAACGGTCGGTCTGAGTCACAGCTTAACCATGAGCGCAAAGGGCTCGTCCTTCGGAACCAGCATCGAAGGTGCTAAGAGCACCAGCTTTTCCATCGGTGCTGAAGGCGGCATCACTCTCGTGGGATTCGTTCTCGGCGCCGAAGTCGGCTACCAATCTTGGACATTTGATGAGGTGAAATCCGGTGGAACCGCGATCGCAAATACCAAAGCGAACCTCGGCGGACTCTACGCCCGCGCGCTCGTCGGCTTTGGTTTCTAGAGCCGATTTCAAAGTTGGGCTCTACTCCCTCTTGGTCGCACGCGGGTCGGTTGGGAGAGGTCCCTCCCAGGAAGCATACCTCATCGCCGCATTCGCTTGGGCTTAGGGAACGAGAAAGCACTATCGCCGCTTCTCCGTTTATCGAAAACCACGACAAAATTAAAAAAATCAAAAAAAGTAACTCTTCATTTCGAGACCCTGGTGTAATCAGACATGAGATAGTTGTCGCTCCAGTGGAAGAAAAAGGGTTCCTTCATCACCCGAGAATCTTGTCCAATTCGACACCTATCAGCTGGTACCGGGACCAACAACGGACCAAGATAGCCCTCTAGCGAACCCAAGCTTTTTCGAAAGTGAAATCCCGCGCGAGTCCACAGCACAGACTCTATTGCTCCTTGGCCCAAATACGCGCGCATTTTCCAATAAAGCACCGCAAAGACCGCCGTCTGCTCATTGAAAAAAAAGACACCTCTCCGCAAAGCCTATTCATTAGACCCCAGGCCAAGTAATTTACAGCCCATCCGTTAAAGCACTTTCTTTGCCCATCCACAACCAGCTCAACTGTGTCCTCGCATCTATAATTGGAGTCATAGACCGTTCGAGAATTGCTTCCGCCGCGACGAAGCTGTTCGATATCCCAAACAGACGCCGCCTTGCGCGAGTAAAGATCCCAACACAGCTTTTTTTTCTTATCAATAACTTGATCTCTGAAGAAATTTTCTATCGCGACCAAGGTGCGAAAAGTCCCGCCAGTGGCGTTTGGTCCGCAAGTATGCGCAAGAGAGTAGGCACTCAAAGGCCATAGGAGTTGTAAGAATATCACCAAACCACAACGGATCACTGAGAGAACCAAAGACGACACCGGTGTAAATATATTGGACATTTTCCTTCCGCAGGCAGGCCTAAAATCGGCTTGTTACCTCGGACCGGAGAATATGCAATAGCAGAGCCGTCTAAATCCCCGCCTTGTGTCTTTCACTCTCATCCAAAACAGACTGAGCTCCGCCCTTCAAGGACGCGCGATGAGCAAGGTAATCGATACCCATAATAAAGTTCGATCCGTTCAGCCCAGGAGTTTGCCACTCTGGTCCCATGCGAACCGCATCTACGGGGCAAGCCTCTTCGCAAAACCCACAATAAACACACCTCAGCGTATCAATCTCGTAACTGATCGGATACTTCTCCACCGTCGGATCGGGAGATTCGTTCGCGACAATATGAATACACTGGGCTGGGCAGTTGGTCGCACACAACATACAAGCCGTGCAACGAAGTGATCCATCCTTCTTGACAGTCAGAACGTGATTTCCCTTAAAACGAGGAGAATAGTCATACTTCTCCTCGGGGTAATTCAGCGTCTGCATCTTTTTAGGACTGCGCAAATTCTTCAGTAGGTGCTTGAGTGTAATTCCCAGCCCAGTGAGGATTCCGGGAAGATACCACTCAGAGGCTCGCGAGGGTCTTTGTACAACTGCCATAGAAACCTTTCCCCCCTGTCTAGAGGTGAGCACTTTGAAGTGAGAGTTCTTTTCCTGCCATCAATACGGACGCTTCCTGAAGATTCAAAGCCTGAGACACTAATGTGGTCCCACGCTTAAACTTCTGTTCTCGTCCCGCAAAGTTCACAAAAGTTCCACTCTTCTCTACGAATGTCTTCATTGGAATTTGCCAAGTGAAGTCCTGGGTCCCTTCATGCCTGCCTGAACTCAACCATGCGACCTGCGGCGCTTTCTTAAAGAACTGAATCTTGCTTTGAAGATCGGAATAGACCGCATGATTTTCCGGAGCCACCACAACCAACGTTGTGATCTCTCTGCCGTTCACTTTGGACTCAAGATCGCTCCATTTCGAGTCGATCCCATACTTTTTCAA
>FRDC01001326.1_pt1 | contig 19023 bp, 11 predicted proteins | sample 1106171 | NCBI WGS metagenome assembly FRDC01 (sample SAMEA3930566, study PRJEB13176) | freshwater metagenome | biome: Drinking water system; feature: drinking water; material: water | place: Singapore | collected 2014-12-20 | reverse complement strand
ATCAAGAAAACGCTTTCTCTGCCAGATTATGACAAGACACGCTTAGCGCAACAGATTGATGTAGTCGTCATCGACATTGAGAAGTATGCAATGGATGATGCCAAGTTCCAACAGGCAATGGCTACCGCCCTTTCATCGGATAAAAAGCCGGAGCTTTCCCGCAAGAGTTCTTTCCTCACCTCGGCTTCTGTTCTTGCGCAACAAGCCTCACAGTTACTCGATCGGACAGTTACCGCCATGGCGATCGAGCGTTTAAAAGCCGATCCTGAATTAGAGAAATGGGTGAACGCTGGGCGCTCCCTTCATGAGGAGAGTGAGAACTGTCATTTCTGTGGGTCCGACCTCCCATCAGGCTTACTGAATAAGCTCGCGGAGCACTTCTCGACAGATTACGAGAATCTGATGCGCGATCTCGCCTCACTAATTGATAATGTAGAATCGGCGGCATCCGAATCTCTTAGTCTTGATGACGAGGCACGGTTCTATCCGGAATTGTCCTCCAAATACCGATCCCTTAAAAGTCAGCTAGAGCAATTGCTACTGGAGCGAAAGTCCGCATTAGCGACTCTAGCCAAGGCACTTCGCGATAAACAGAGCATGGCCTTTGCTGTGTCCCAATGTCCCAACGTCGACGATCCGTCTGAGATGATAACAGACTTAATTAACTCCATTAATTCTGAAATTGATGCTCACAACCGTCGAACTATCCAATTTGAGCAACTGAAGAAGGAGTCCTTAGCTCAGCTTGAGAAGCACTATGCAGCCCTTTTTGTTTCCGAGCAGGACTACAAAAGCAAATTACAGGCAATTAGCAGCTTAGAGAAGGTGCTTTCTGAAAAGGCGGGTAGACAAGCTGCACTAACCACAGAAGTCCTTACGCTTGAGCAAGAGATTTCAACGGCAGCAACCGGCGCGGAGCGCATTAATTCCTACCTTCGGGGCTACTTTGGAAAGGATGACCTTCAGCTTGTCGCGTCGGCAGATAATCATTTTCTAATAACTCGGCAAGACGTTGCTGCGAAGAACTTAAGTGAAGGAGAAAAGACAGCCATTGCGTTTGCCTATTTCATCACTCGTCTCGAAGAAAAGGGGGCGGATGTGGCGGACACGATCGTCGTCATTGATGACCCAATTTCAAGCCTCGATGCCAATCACCTATTCAACACGGTCGCTTTGATAAAGACGAAACTCGCCGGGTGCCACCAGCTATTTGTTTCGACACACAACTTTGAGTTCTTCAATCTTCTTAGAGATTGGCTGATTGACATAGAAAAGCCTAGCAAAACGCTGGCACATAAAGATTTAAAGAAATGGCGCGCTTTTTTGATAGAGCGATCTTCGGCTAACCAATCAGTTATCCGAGAAATTCCACGAGAACTCATATCTTTCAAGTCGGAATACCACTATCTCTTCTCTGTGCTGCATCAGTTTACATCGCTGACCGAGGTGGACTTCGCGCAACTTTTCAACCTTCCCAATGTGACCCGGCGATTTATGGAAGCCTTTGGTGGAATTATGATTCCCTCCCACGCCGGGCTACAGAAGAAGATGGAGAAACTCTTTCCCGATGCCCCTGAAAGAGAGCGCGTCTGGAAATTTATCAATCACTATTCGCACAATACTTCCGTGACTAGATCCCTGACAGTGCCTGACACAAGTGAATGTAAGGCTGTGATCGCATGCTGCCTTGGTGCAGTCCAGCGATGGAATAAGGAACACCACGAGGCCTTGGTGGAGGCGATCACATGAGAGCACCAAGGTCTATGTCGTAATGCGCTTCATCCACGCCTCAGATCTCCATATCGATAGCCCTTTACGTGGCTTAGACCGCTATGAGGGTGCACCTGTCGAACGGTTGCGGACCGCTACTCGTAGTGCACTTGAACGACTCGTCGACAAAGCTATTAGCGAGCGCGTTGACTTCGTGATTTTTGCCGGCGACATCTATGACCGTGACTGGCAGGATTTCCATACTGGCCTATTCTTTCGCGAGCAAATGGTTCGCCTGGGACGAGCGAATATCCGTGTGTTCATCGTCCAAGGCAATCATGATGCGCAGGGTGTGATTTCTAGGCAATTGGCTCTGCCGTCGAACGTCACCGTGTTCTCCAGCCGTAGCGCCCAGACGTTCAAGATTGATGGGCTGTCGGTGGCAATCCATGGGCGCAGCTTTCCTGATCGGGCGGTCGAAGAAGACCTTGTTCCCTCCTACCCTGATCCTGTCCCTGGCTTCTTTAATATTGGAATGTTGCATACAAGCCTCACCGGCCGCGTTGGACATGATACCTACGCTCCAACGGATCTCCCCACCCTCATTGCCAAAGGTTATGACTATTGGGCGCTGGGGCATGTCCATGCACGGGAGGTGATCTGTGAGCAGCCTCGAGTTGTGTTCCCTGGGAATCTTCAGGGACGGCATGCGAATGAAACAGGAGCGAAGGGTTGTGAGTTAGTCACAGTAGAAGCTGGCCAGATCGACGCGGAATTCGTCACGTTAGATGTCGTGCGTTGGAATCAGGTGTCCCTCTCACTCACTGGTGTGGATCAGCTTGAGGCTCTGAGTGGCGTGTTTCGTAACACGATGGAGCCACTACTCATCGGAACAACCGATCGGCTGCATGCTGTCCGTGTCACGCTGATGGAATCGACGCCCTTACACCGCATAGAGGCCACCCAGCCTGGCACCCTGGCCGCTGCTCTGCACGCTGCCGCTCAAGATGTGAGCGAAGCAGAGATCTGGATCGAGCAGGTGCGCATTGAGCTATCCACACCACTCGATCGTGCTCAGGCCGCGTTACGTCAGGATGCCGTGGGCGAACTGGTGCGCCTCGTTGATTCAATTGCAGCAGATCCTGCGGAACTGATGCGAAGGGCTCAGGCCGATCTCGGTGACCTGCTTGGTGCCATGCCACCAGAAGTGGCTACGGACGATGTACCCAAACTCGACAATGTCGAAGAATTGAAACGGCTGCTCATGGACGCAGAAGCGACGGTACTCGCTCGCCTTGCTGCATCCGGTGAGGGCGCATGAAACTCGTCCGTCTGTTACTGCAGGCCTTTGGGCCCTTCACCAATAAGGTCGTGGATTTTTCAACCGGCTCAACCAATCTGCATCTGATCTATGGACCAAATGAAGCGGGCAAGTCATCCGCGTTACGGGCCATGACGGACCTGCGTTTCGGGATTCCCGTGCGTAGTTCAGATGTTTTTGTCCACCCAGCCAGTGAACTACGCATCGGAGGCGTGTTTCTCAACCAATCGGGCCAGCGGATTGGCTTGGTCCGGCGCAAGGGCAAGGGTGTGACTCTTGCTCGGCTCAACGTTGAGACAGAACAGCCAGACCCTTCACTTACTGTAGATGGTGCGCTCGAACGGGAATTGACCGGAGGAGTAGAGCGCGGCGAGTTTGAAGCCATGTTTGGACTGAATCATGTCCGTCTGCGCGAGGGCGGGAAATTGCTTCTTGCAGGCGAAGGAGATCTGGGTTCAGCCCTGTTCGAAGCCAGCGCTGGTACCCGTGGCATTCTGGCGCTCTTGGCGGCCTTGGATGTCGATGCCAAAAAGCTATACAGCCCCCACGGTAGAGCGCAGAACGCGGTGATGAATGAGGCGCGCCGGCAGCTTGAGGAACAGCGGCAGGCTTGGCGACAGGCGCAGACGAAGCCAGCAGACTGGCAAGCGCTGAATCGTGCGCATGACAACGCAAGGGCTACTCTCGACGACGTGACACAGGCACTTGAGACCTTACGTCGGGGCGAGAACGAGCTGACTGAACTCAGAACGGTAGAGCCGTTGTTGAGAGGGCATGACCGTCTAGTGGCTGAACTCCGGTCACTCGCCGGGATCCCAGACCTTGCCGAGAATGCGCGTGAAGAGCGACTGACGGCAGAACAAGCATTGACGCGCGCAGAGCAGGACCGTAGAGAAGCCGAGCATGAACTTGAACGGTGCTCCACTGCGCTTGCGGCGCTGGTTCTTGAACCATTGGTCCTCCAGCATGCCGACGCGATCGAGCGATTGGTGTCGGAGGCCTCGGCAGCGGCGCATTACCGCGTCGAGATACAACAGCAGACGGTAGTTATTGATCGGATAACTAGTACGCTTGAGATGCGTGTTGGGCGAATCGCCCCTGGGCGGGAAGTTGACGAGATCTTGCGAGCCGTCCCTTCGGATGCTGATCGAGGACTGTTGGATACTCACCTGGCTCAAGTCAGTCGGCTTGGGGATCGTCTCCAGGAATATCAGCAGCGTGCAGACACACTCGATGAAGCGATGAAGCTCGAAGTCGAAGCCGAGCCTGTCTTGGCCGACCAAGCTGCGCGGCAAGCGTTGGCAACAGCAATCCGCCATGCCCAATCGCTCGGTGATGTGATCAGACAACGGGCAGACCTTGATCGGCAGATTCGAGAACTTGAGGGCCAGTTCGCGCTAGCGCTATCGGATCTATCAACGGACTCCGAACAGGCCCTCCGTTTAGTTCATCCAATCCTGGACGCTCAGATTGCCTTCACCAAGCAAGAACTGTCAGGGGTTGAAGATCGACAGAGAGCAGCACGTGATGAATACCAATTGGTGGGACGAGATCTTGATGAGCAGCGACTTCGGCACCGCCAGCTTGCTGCCGAGGGCGAAGTCGTTACCGCCGACACCCTCCGCCTCGCCCGCGTACGACGCGATGACGCTTGGGCGTTGATCCGGCAGGCCTACATTGAACGTTCACAGGATGCGGAGCAATCTGGTCACCGCTTCGACGCCGATCGGACATTGCCGGATGCCTTCGAAGCAGCTGAACGTGAGGCAGACCGGCAGGCTGACCTGTTGCGTGCCGATGCAAAGCGTGCAGCCGGGTTCGAGGAATGCTCGATGCGGATCGAACAGATGGAAGCGCGCCGGAGCGAGCTTGAACACCAGATGGACGCACTTGCGGCACAATACGGAGAAGTACTCGCAAGCTGGGGACGGCAACTAGGTCAGGCAGGGCTTCCCGATCTCGCTCCGGAGACACTTCATGAATGGCAAGGGCGGCGACATAATGCCTTGCAACTAGCTGAACGAATGGAGGCCTTGCGTACAGATCGTCACCGAATTCTTACGCAGGCTGCAGAAGCTGCATCAAGCATTGCGGAAGCACTCAGGACCCTTGGTCAGTCGGTCGATGAGAAGAGTGTGGGGGACCTCCAAGGCCTGTCCTCGCTGATTGAGCAAGGTCTCAAATGGGAGAAACACACCGTTCAAGCTGAAGCTGAGCACAACGCGCGTGCCAAGGCCGCTAAGCTGCAGCGGGACGAGCGAGACAAGGTGAATCGCCTACTCACTCAGACCAAAGCGGATCTGGAGCGCCACCTGTCCGCACTACAGGAGGGGCAGACACGATTGTATCTTCCAGCTAATACTACTCCCGAGGCCGTGAAGGCACGTCTCACTGAACTCGATGAACTGGTTCGTCATTATTCGACATCGAGTGAGGCGCAACAACGGAAGTCTCATCTTCAAGCAATACTCGATGATCTCACAAAGCAGGGTGGTCGAATAGCCGCACTACTGAATGAGTCGGCTCCGGCGGACTTAGATAACTTTGTAGATTCTTTGCGAAAACGCCTGCTGGTGGCACGGGAAAGTGACCAGACGCGAGCAGTATTGATCCGTGACCAAACCCGGGCGCAGGAGAAGAAGCGGCTGGCTGAGTTGGCGCAGAGCGCCCAGGAGGCGATCTGCATGCAATTATGCGCAGTTGCAGGCGTTCCCACCATCGATACGCTTCCTGAGTTGGAAGAGGCAGCAGCGCGCAAGCGCCAGGCACAGAGGAATCTCTCACTACTGCAAGACCAACTTGCGAGGGCATCATCTCGTTCGGAGGAAGAGCTTCGTACAAGGCTCGCTGGCCGTGATGCCTTTACTCTCGATAGTGAACGTGATCGATGCCGTGCGGAGATCGAGCGCCGTGAACAAGAGCAGACGTCCGCTCGACAGGTCGAAGGGCAAGCCCGACTAGCCTTAGACGCAATCGACACATCTGACAGGGCGGCCGTCGCACGTGAGGCCATGGAGTCAGCGGCCGCACGATACCGCTCAGCAATACGACCGTGGGCGCGACTGAGGTTTGCCCATACGCTTCTTCAGGAAGCTCTCAATCGGTTTCGTGAACGGGCGCAAGCCCCAATGGTCTCTGCTGCATCTTCATTCTTTTCACTCATGACGGGTGGAGCGTATGAACGACTGGTCACGGACGAGTCAGAAGATAAACCGGTGCTCTGTGCGCAACGAACAGATGGAACTCGAATTAGTATCGAAGAAATGAGTGAAGGTACTGCGGATCAGCTTTATCTAGCCTTGCGGCTTGCGGCGTTGGAACTAAGACGGTCCTCGCATTCCCAGATGCCTCTCGTGCTCGATGACGCCCTTATCACGTCAGACGATGAGCGGGCGGCAAACATCCTGCTGGCGCTGTCTCAATTCGCTGAGCATGGGCAGGTCATGATCTTTACGCACCACCAACATCTGATCGAGGTCGCACACACAGCGCTAGGCGATCAAGGCATTGCAGTGCATAGTCTTTAATCATCTCGAAATGCGAATGACTATTTTCTATGACTGGTTTGTTATAGGGAGAACTTACGCCTCATGAACGAACCTACCCAAAGAGAAGAGTCTCCCTCTCGGTGCGTATTCCGGCCGATCCTGTCACTCATTCCGGTCTTCTAGACCAGTCCGGCCGATTGGTCGCAAATACCGGAAACTGTGGCCGCGATCAAAACCAGACGGCGATTGCGGCCAATGCTATCTCAGTCCAGATTGCCCGCTACGCCCTGTATCTGATTCACTATTGCCTGAATCGTCAACGGTGCATTCCCCTCTGAACGATTGTTGACCAAGACATACACGCGACGATCTTCGTTTACGGCCTTCCTGACCAGCTCTACTGTGTCTCGTCGCATCTGCGGCAACTCTTCCACGATCTTTGTATACGGCTCAGCTCGCTTCTTGGCGGCCTCATAGGACATCTTGAGCGGCGTCAACAGCCGCAGCACGGTAAAGGGTGCCGTGAAGCTGCCCATGCGGTCGTGCTGTTCTGCAAGCGAGGGCATATACGACCAATGGTTGTACACGTGGGCAACTCCGTGCTGTGCCAACACGTCGTGATAGGCCGGTCCTACCAGTCCTGCATTGCGAATCTCGACGGCATAGCGAAAGTTGTTCGGCAGTTCTCTGAAAAATGCGTCCAGCTTGCCCACAAACTCCTCGATAGACATTCCGTGCCGCTGGAATTCGAAGAGGAAGGGACCCGTATGTGGCTCAAAGCCGGCGTCGCGGTAGGGTTGCAGCACCAGATCTTTGAAGAGCTGCGCATCTAGGAAGCGTGGGTTCGGTTGTCCGGCTTTGGCCCCGTAGCGCGGCTGTTTGGCAAAGCTGGGGATCGTGATCTCCTCCCAGACTTTGAAGCACATCTCGAACTCTTCAGGAATTTGACTCAAGTACCGCCGGAGCTGATTGGCCGTCGGTGGCCGGTAAAAGGTCGAGTCGTTGCCGACGGTCCTAAACAGCGGCTCGTGGTTGTACTGGTACTGACAGTATTCCCCCAGACATTCCCGTGCGAATGTACTTTTGGCGTACGGCTTCTGATAGATCTGGCCTTGCCAGCCTTCATACGTCCAGGTGGACGTGCCAAAGCGCACCAGCGGTGAGATCGACATGTGGTTAAGTGTACGGCTCCTGAAGGGCGTCCTCAAGAGGTTCGCGTGCAACGGCCTCATGACGAGACGCCAGCAGTCTCAGTTCCGTGACCGTCACGGTCACCGTTGAGAACTGCCGCTCGACTCGCCCCGTCACCACATAGGCGTGATTCGCTGCCAGCAGATGACAATACCGGCGATAGGTGGCGGGAAACACGGTGGCATCATAGAGCCCCGTCTGATCTTCTAGGGTAAGAAACTCCATCGGCTCGCCTTGTTTCGTCGACACGATCTTCTCCGTGACCAGCCAGCCGATCACCGTCACCTGCTGTCCAACACACTGCGGCAAATCTTTGGCCGTGATATGAGGGATCCCTTCCACGGTGGGCTGAAAGAGGTCTAACGGGTGACAGCTCAAGGGAAAGCCAAAGATGGCCAGTTCGTGGGCGAGCTTCCGTTCGAAGGGATACTCCGGCGGAATCGGCAGATACCCGGGCGGGTTCGCCGCCTGCGAAGCATACAGTCGCCAGAGCAACGCCGGACGGGTGAGTTCTCCGGCGATGGCATCCAGGCAACCGGCCTTGATGAGCAGCGTGGCTTGCGCCATCTCCGGCTTCACGCGTCCGAGCCAGTCCTGTAGGGAGCGGTACGGGCCGTTCGCGTGGCGCTCGGCCACTATCCGCTTCGCAAACGCTTCCTCCAGGGATGTGATCTGCATGAAGCCGACTCGCACAGTCCGACCCGATCCCGTATAGGCCCACTCACTAAGGTTGATGTCCGGAGGCAGGATCGTCAGGCCCATCCGCCTTCCCTCAGAGAGATACGCAAAGATGGAATAGTAGCCGCCTTGGTTGCTCACTACAGCCGCGATGAACTCGGCTGGATAGTGGGCTCGGAGATACGCCGATTTGAAACTCACTTGCGCATAGCTCGCACTATGCGGCTTACAGAAGCTATAGCCGGCGAAACTCATGATCATGGCCCAGATCTGATCGATGGTGGGGCGCGGGACATCCCGGGCTTCGGCACCGGCGTAGAACTGTCGCTGGTAGTCCCACAGCTGCCGCTCTTTATGCTTCTTGCTCAAGACCTTTCGGAGCTGATCGCCGTCGGCAACCGAAAACCCGCCGAGGGCCACGGCCACTTTCATCACATCTTCCTGGTAGACCATGATCCCGTGGGTTTCCGCGAGGACCTCGTCCAACAACGGGTGCAGTGAGGGATAGCGTCGGCCATGTGCGCGCCGGATGAATTCATCGGCAAAGACGTTCGCCGCCGGGCGAATGATGGAGGAGACCACCACGAGATACTCAAACACATCTGCCTGCGCGCGTCTGGCGGGTGGCATCCCGCCCCAGAGCTTCTTGAGGAGCATCCGGGTCGCGGGCGATTCGACATAGAAGCAGCCCATGGTGTCCCCGCGTCGAATTAACTCAGTGGTGGCCGAATCGCTGAGTGGATCCCAGGTCTCGTAGTCAATGGCTCGCCCAGTATTTCGCTGAACCGCCGCGAGGGCGTCTCGGATCACCGCCAACGACCGGTTCCCGAGGAGATCGATCTTGACCAGTCCCGCGTCTTCCGCCTGATCCTTCTCCCATTGAATGACGGGTAACCCTGACGCGGAGATCTCGACCGGCACGTACCGGCGAATCTCATCCGGCACCAAGACTACCCCGCCTGGGTGCAGACCTAGATTGCGGAAATGCCCTTGGAGGCGGACCGACCAGCACAGGATCTCTGGCCAGGGTGCTTTCAACTGCAGCGCTCGACAGACCTGCTCAGCCCACGTCTTGGCGCTCAGCCCAGGTGTGAGTTCGACAAAGTCAGCCCGCCGATGGAGCAAGGTAAGGGCTTTCCCGATCTCGGCCGCCGGCATTCCATAGACCTTGGCGATCTCACGCATCGCTGCTCGAGGCGCCAGCGTGTTTTGGTTCGCCACCATGGCGGCCTGCTGATGCCCATAATGCGCAAACACCCAGTCGAGGATCACAGGGCGTTCATCCCAGGGAAAATCGATGTCGATATCGGGGGGATCATGCCGGCCTGGATTGAGAAAGCGCTCGAACAGGAGATGGTGCCGAAGCGGATCGACATGGGTGATTCCCAGACAGTACGACACGATGGAGGCGGCCGCGGATCCTCGGCCACAGGTCCGCGGGGCTTGCCGCACAATCTCGTCGACGATCAGGAAGTAGTGCGCGTAGCCTTTATCCCGAATGACCGCCAGCTCGTGATTGATCCGCTGAGACACCGCCTCAGACACCGTGCCGTAGCGCCACTGCGCACCGGTGTACGCCTTCGCTCGTAACGTCTCGTAGGCATCACCGGTCGAGAGCTGCCGGAATGCGGGAAAGATCGTCTCTTTGAACATCCACTCGGTGTGGCACTGTTCGGCAATGCGGCTGGTATTGGTGAGGGCCTCCGGGAGATGCGGATAATGACGGGCGAGGGTCCCCTCTGGCATGAGCCACTGGAAAAGCGCACAACAGTCTTCCGCTCGGAGTCGAGACAGCGTGGTATTCAGCGCAATCGCTCGCAGCAGTCGGTGGGCCTGGTAGTCTGACGGTTGAAGGAAGGACGCCCGCGTCGTGGCCACAGGGGGCAGGTTTAGTTTCCGGCTCAGCGTCACGGCCTCGTGCAGGCCGGGTCCTGGCGTCAGTTCAACATAGAGGTCGTCCCGAGCATCCTGGCGCCAGGCGGTGAGCGCCGTGTGGTCATCGGTGAGAATTATGAGCCCCGTGCGGTGGCACGCCACCGCCGTGATGACATCAAATGACGGGTCACCGTGTCGAGCCGACAGTACTCGACAGAGGTTTGCATAGCCGGTGGGTGTCTTCGCGAGGAGGACGGCCCGGTGCGCACGATGGATCAGTTCCGCACCGAGAATCGGTTTCAGCCCCGCCTGTCGTGCGACGTCCAGGAACCGAATCGCGCCATACAATCCGTTGGTGTCGGTAAGGGCGATGGCTTCCTGCCTGTGCGCACGGGCCGCCTGACACAGCGCCTCCACGGTTGGCACGCCGGACATCGCCGAATAGGAGGAATGGGTGTGGAGATGCGCGAACGAGTTCGCCACTCAATGACTCCTCCCATAGCGAATGGCCTGCTCACCAAACCGCGCATGGAGCGTATCGAGTGCGACCGCCAGGTTCTGTGCGCGTTCTCGCCGTCGTTGCTCTCCCTGTCCCTGATCGTGGAAGAGGGCCCCTTGCTCAGCGTAAGCGGTCAGCCCGGTCAAACGCAGGGTCATCTGACGCAGCCGGATTCGACGGCGAAAGCTTCGGTGAAAGAGCGAGGACAGCACCGGCGAGAGATCGACTTCCCAACACGTCTCAGGGGCGACACGGTCCTGCTTCACGATCTCGACTTGATCGCTATAGCGGAGGGTGAGCGACAGCCGTCCGCACACGCGGCGCTGACTGCGCAATGTCCGACAAAGCCGTTGCAGGCTCTCTTGCAACCGTCCCCAGAGGACCGCGACATCGATCTCGTCCGGCTCAATGAGAATGGTGTCGTCCAGCCCGGGCTGCGCAGTTGGCGAAAGGACCGGGAGATGATCAATCCCCTGAGCCCACCGGGACAATTGCCCGGCATAGTCCCCGAGGACGAGGGCCAACGCATCGATCGGGCTTCCCGCCACGTCTCCCAAGGTCACGAGATTCAGATCGTCGAGCCGGTTCAGCACGGTACGCATACAGGGCCGCTGGAGCCCGGGGAGCGTACGGACCGACAGCGGCGCCATGAACATCTGCTCGGACCCTGGTCGAACATCGTAGAGTTCTGACGGTCCCACCAGCGCCGCGGCGGTGTGAGCGACCAGTTTGTTACTCCCGACACCGGCCATGCCTTCGAAGCGATAGCGCATCAGGATCTCCTGTTGGACCTTGGCCGCCACATCATAGGCGGGGCCAAAGAGCTTGCCCGTACCGGTCACATCCATCAGGAAGGAACCGGGTTGCGACGGCTCCCAGGCTGGGGCATAGCGCGTGACGACCGAGAGCAGGGCGTGATCTGCGTGCTGCACTTGCGCGGGATTGGGTGGAAGGACGTGAAGGGACGGACAGACTCGCCGGGCATTGTCGATCGGCATACCGATGAACAGGCCCTCCCGTTCGGCCTCAGGCGAGAGGGCTCGGAGCTGCGCACGAGGTGTGGTCAGTGGGGCGATCGCGACGGGGCGTGCCTGGAGCCTGGGATCGTGCAGACGCGCGACCGCAATCTCAAACGACGGAATGGCGAAGCAGACAATCTGACGATCCATGGACGGGTCTCAAGACGCGGGATAGCCCACCTACTTTCTCAAATGCCGGATGACGCCTACAACGATCCCTTCAATCTGAAAGGCATCGGTCTCTTTGACCACGATGGGTTGCATGGTTTCATTCGCCGGCTGTAGTTCAACCACACCTCCCTTACGACGGTACGTCTTAATCGTGGCCTCGCCATTCACCAGGGCAATGACGGTCTGACCGTCTCGGACCGTCGCCTGTTTCTGAACGACAACCACGTCGCCGGGCAGGATTCCCTCATCCCGCATCGACTCCCCCTTCACGCGGAGGGCAAAGGTCTCGCCCCGACCGATCATGCTCTTGGGCACCTCGACGCGTTCCGTCTGCGGAATGGGTTCGATCGGCTCGCCGGCCGCCACCACGCCCGCCATCTGCACCTGTGAAGTTGCCAGCGACTGCAGTAGCACGGTCGCCATGCCAGGAATCCGTCGGCTCCCGTCTTCATAGCGAATGATGGACCGGCGCGTGGTCTTCAGTTGCTCGGCGAGCTGGTCTTGCTTGAGGCGAAGGCGGTGACGGATCTGCCGAAATTCTGCTGGTTGCATATGTGACCAATGGTCACATAGGGTCAGAGAGGCTGTCAAGGAGGCTCACGGGTCACGCCTCGAAATTTCTCCATTTCCTTACGACAACAGCCGTATCCTTTTCGTGGGCTTCGTATCCGCGACGATACGGAGGGATCCCCAAATCTACCCGCGATTCACTCAATACTGTGGAGTGTTGAACACCTCAGAGCCTGAGTCCCTCAGGCATGCAGGTTGCTGATCGCCTGGTACGCACGGTCCCTCACACAAGGAGCATTTGCCATGTCGAGCACACCCACGTTTCCACCCAATACCCGCTTAGCTCCTGGCATTTATGTCGACGAGATGGATCCTGGCCCCCCTGATCTGCCAGCCGTCACACGAGAACTCCTCCGGGTTTCGCTGGAGTCCATCTGCGAGCGTGAGCTCGCCTGGGTCGTGAGTGAGGAAAATACCCCAGAGACTCGAGCGCAACTGACCGCGATCTTGCGCGGACATCTCATCATGCGCTGGGTAAAAGATGCGATCAAAGGACGCACGGCTCAGGAAGCCTTCTTCCTTCGATTCGATCACGCCACGACGACGCAGCACGACCTCGACAACGGGATCCTGATCTGTGAGGTCGGCATGGCTCCGGTCAACTCATCGGAGTTTGTCGTCTTCCGCGTACTCTTCCGATTTGCTCCGAGGTCGTAAACATCTCGTCAGGATGGAACGAGCCTGCTACCATGGCTCGTATGGTGATCGTACGAGCTATCCTGCTGTCGGTGCTCCTCGTGAGTCCAGGCCTCGCAGGCGAATTCTCCGGCTCCGTCGTCGGCGTACTCGATGGCGACACAATCGAGGTCCTGCATGCTCACCAGACCGATCGCATTCGGCTCAGTGGCATCGACTGTCCGGAAAAAGGCCAAGCGTATGGTCAACGAGCTAAACAGGCGACATCTGCACGAATCTTTGGGAAAGAAGTCACGTTGCGGGCATTCGGGAAAGACCGATATGGGCGGACCATCGCGGACGTGATTCTACCGGATGGGGGCAATCTCAATCAGCTACTCGTGAAAGAAGGGATGTGCTGGTGGTATCGCAAATATGCACCGGGGAATGCGGTGTTAGAGGCGCTCGAAACAGACGCACGGGAGAAGCGAATGGGGCTCTGGGCTGAGGCTCAGCCCATTCCGCCATGGGAGTGGCGGAAGGCCAAACGGCCCTCCAGACCCTAAGTGATTTGGTTGACGTTGTTCGATCCAGTAGTCAACACGGCCTGCTTCAGAATCTCGTCCAGATAATGTTGCCGACACTGCGTGATCTCCCGGGTTTCCTAACGTACGCGCTGTTGTCTTTCGGGTGACAGCGGCTCAGGAGAGAGCCGGACACGAAGAGTAGCCGGGGCAATGCTTCGAAATGTCATGACTCCAACAAAGGCTGCTCCGCCATCGCGAGGATTATCGATTCTGCCAACATCGGTACCTCTCGAAATATGGCTTTTTTATCTTCATCTTCTTCGCCAAAACTTAGGTGCGTAAAAATTGCCGACCCACTACTCGTCTTCTTGTCCGCACCCGCCATGAGACGGAAGTGTCAAGCTTCTGAAGAATAACTCGTCCACGATAGCCTGTTGAGTTGAGGGCTTGAATGTAGGCAGAACGTTTTCGAAAAAGTGTTGTACAGCCGTTTTATCGTTAGGGTCCACCTTGCCCCATTTCGCGGCCACCTGCGCATAGAGGGCCATCAGTCCAGACACCGGAGGGTCATCGGCGCGCTGTAATGCCACTTTCCGCGTGACCGTCGTGGCTCCTGAAGGCCGCTGAGCTCCTGTCCTAGTAACGGCCTGCTTTCCCTGACGTCCTGAGCCTTTCTGCTGGAGTATCTCCGTGACGTGTTTCATCCCTGCTGGGGTGCTCAACAAGCTAACCGGGGTGCAATTCTTCAGGAGCCTGTTGGAGCGATAAAACCAACTATCGGCCTTTTCCGCTGATCCAAATAGTTTCAGCGCCATGCTGGCTAATCCGATCAGTTGCGGATGGTTGACTCGCCGAGGAGACCTCAACTGTTTACGTATCCGTTGGATCTCTTTCAGATCGCCTCCCATTTTGGCTTGGTTCCTTTTCAAGTGTGCCAGCAGGACCGAGAGATCCTTAGGCACCTTTTCTTCAAGGAGATTCGCAAATGCTGCTTCGACATATCGGGGACCAGCCAGGTGTTGCCGAATGGCTTTCTGGATTTCGCTGAGCACGGTTCCCCTCCCAGCGTTGTGAATCTGCCGTTGCAAGGCTCGCTGTTGCTTTAAAGAAACCGTTACGAGAATCTTAGGCATCTGACATCCTCACGTTGAGAACGATTCACTGCCCATCCCTTTTTATCAAGCACCTGTTACTTCAGAATACGGTCAGTCAATGAGACAAGGATTTCAGCAGTTCGTGGCAGTCTTCTGAGATACGGTGCAATCATCCGAAGTTGACCGGTCTGTCTGATTAAATACGTCTGGGAGAAGCGTGGAGGTTGTCCGGGTAGCATGCGAATCCGTTCAGCCGTTATTCGAACCAATTCTGCGAACTCCTGGTCTCTTTTCTCCCAATCCACAGTCCTTCTCGCTGAATGCCCGACATACGCTTTCTTGCGCCGATTTCCGTGTTGCCGAAACCACGTTCGATCATATCGCCTCAACCAGCTTGTCAGCACCCTAAACTGGTGGAGAGTCTCGGGAAGACGAGTACTGGTTCGACTCAAACCAAGCCACTTTTCTCGCTGCTCACACAGGAACGAGTGAGAGACTACACGAGTGACCTTCTGCGTTTTCCCGTTATTTCGGGATAACTTCCTCGCCGAAAACACCACACGCCTCAGGGGAAGTCCAATCCGACGCAGTTGAGCCCGAAGAGTTGGCGGGGAGACACCCATTTTCCCCGCGATGGCCTCTACCGACAAACCTGAATCCATCCAACATTCTTTCAGCTTCTGATCCCAAACCCGACCGTATATGAGGACTCGTCCCACATGAAATTGCATCATCGGTGACCAATCTGGCCCCGTCCGCGCGTAGGCAAATCCGCACGAGCAAGAAAAGGTCCCGACAGGTCGACCATCAGCTCGCATCGCAATCGCACATGCAGTAATCACTGCCTGTTGATAGTGCCGCGCCGCCGGATTCAGGCATGGCCATGGTCCTGTCCCGAAGTGCTCTGGATGGTCAGGAATCGCAAAGAAGGATTCGGCCGTCTGCCGGAGAAACTGAATCATCAGAAGATGGTGGATAGGGGAATAGTTGCTCCGAACTCGACGGACCAAGGCCAATACCCCGCCGCCTGATCGAAGGCCCCCTTGCTCACCTTCTAGTCGCCCAAGAACCTCTTGCGGGTAATGTCGCAAGAACGCTTGTCTCAAATGATGCACATGAACTCGGTTTGTATGCGTCGCGAGTCCTCGCTCTGCTAAGAGTGCGAGATATCGACGCCGCAGCGCATCTGGGTCAGGACTCACGGATGCGGCACTGAGTAACCATGCTGCGTTTTGTGCAAACGCAAGGATCGCTGTGGCCCCCCAATCATCGGGCATTAAGATTCTAGCTTTACACTGAGTGACTGTCCGTTCAGCCGACCGGAACTCATGACAAGGCCGCAAGTCTCGAGCTGGCGCATCACTGTCCTGAATCCACACAGCGTGGTCGGGGCAGACCTCAACCCCCGGCACCTGATGAATCCGATGCCAATAACACTCACCCCATCGTTCACGGTCTTCCTGAACGCACCGAGGACAGTAGCGTAGCCAGTTCGGCTTCGGCACATTGGCATGCTTATAGCCGAGCACAAGTTGAATGCCCTTTCGTAATCGTCCCATCATCCGCTTTTTGATTTCCAGAACGCAGTTGGGGGAAAGAAAGGGAAGATAGAAGGGCAGCAACGTATGCTGGGCGATCAGCTGATCGGCTGTAAGCGGTGAACTAGCAGGAAGCACGCTTACGAAATGATCAATATAGCTCGGCAGATCAACCGCTGGGATTGCATTCCCGGTTCCACAGATGCCTCGCATAAACGCAACGATACTAAGAAATCTCACTCTCTCTCGGAAGCGAGCTAGGACGCTATACAACACCTCGTCTGGATAAGGCTTGGGAAAGCAGGTCACCATAGCTTTGATGCTCTCTAGCGGGTTCACACCGATCGTGCAGTCCATATGTCAGCGCGGTCCACTCGATGGAGCGGCAACCACTTTTTCAAATATGGCTCTACAGCTTCGTCTTTCACAAATCCGAATGTGGCAAAGCCAATACCTTGACAGCGCGGGCACTGGTTAAACCGCGGTGTTGCGAGAGTCTCCCCGCGATATTTTCCGATGGCTGGGCAGCCTCTATGTAACGCAAAGTCGAGCAGATCTAGGACTGCTGGATCATTCCATGCTGAGAGCGGTACGCCGCTCTCACGCAGGAGCTCATCCGCAGTTGGCACACTTTGCCTTTGTTTGCATTTGTGTAAGGTATGCCAGATACATCGCCGAAAATATTGCGCAGAGGTCTCGGTAACAGAGGACAGCTCACGCTGCGCGTATGACAACCCTCTCAGGGTAGCGAGGTTCGCTTCTTCCACATGAAGGGCCGTGGCTATCGCAGTCCGGTCAATTGGGCCTTTAAAATCCGGATCCCTACGAAGCCTTTTCCCTGCCTCGAATATTGCCGCCGCCAAGATTTCATCCCGCGCCCCAAGTGTTCCCCACACGTTCCAGATCGATGCCGATAGGGGACTCGGAGGAAGATGTGCACTCAGCCAATCTGGGTCATAGAGAAATAATGTGTTGAACGCCGTCGCCACACCGTAACGAGCCTTTCTCCAATCAATGTGTGGTCCTAGGTCTGTCCCACAGAGCCATGCTCTGCGATTCCTCAGTACGGTCACTTCCACCACATGTCCAAAGAGTGAACGGGACACTGAGCGTAAATCCACGGCATATGTTTCAGCATAGCCACGCGTTGCGGTGTGACGCGACTCTGTCGATGAGGTGGCAACTGCACTCGAGGTTGAGTTCGGATCACTCGCGACGACCTCCGCCTCATCTTGTCCTTCCGCCCGTATCACATACGATTGATGCACAGCGTGTGTCGACAGACGGTCTGGCCCGGCCCGTGAGTATGTACAGCCACATTCGCACGAGAAGGTGCCAATCGGGGGGTTGCAGATGAAGTCCTGTTCGACCGTACAAGTTGTTACCACACGCTTCCCATAGTGCGTTGCCCGTACATTCCAGCATGGCCAGGGGCCCGCACCAAACGGATGGGGAACTTCTTTATGCTCCAGAATCGATTTAATATCCTGGCCGAGGAAGCGAGCGAGGAGCACATGATACACAGGATGTTTACTTGTGACATGGAATTGGGTATAGACCGTGGCCTTACTGAAGGCCTCTTCAGAGTACCCACTTATTACCAAGGCCTTGCTGTATCTTTTCAACACCTCCCGAACTGCGTGCTGACACCCCAAGTTCATGTAAGTGTCCGTATAGGTCAGAAGCCCTTTCTCAGCCGCGAACCAGTAAAACACTTGATTCAAATCCTCATCGGCTAAGACAGGACCGTTATAAGCCCACACCTCAGCCACATCGCAGGCGACATCGAGGCACCATTTTTCAGCGTCGTTCGTTAAGTCGACTTTACGAATCCTCGTTGACCTGATAGCGCGTTCGGCAATGATCCAATCATCTTGCCAACGATGCGGCCACTCGGGGCCCTGGTAAGTCTCCAGAAACACGGCGTGCGAGGCGCACACCACTACCGCGTTCAATTGATGCTCACGATGCCAATACGTTTCTCCAAATCGTGCTCGGTCTTCCTGGGCACAGACCAGACAATACCGAAAGCGCTGCTCTTTAGGTCCAAAGAGGTTTTGCTGCAGCGTTAGCCGCCCTGAACAACGGTCTCCTCGCATGCGTCCTAAGAGCCTGTCCTTGAGCGACAATTCCAAGAACGGAGCGAATACCGGATATGCTGTGTGGCGCTGAATGATTCGATCAGTATTAAGGTTCGCCGTCGAAGGAAGTTGGCTCACGAACCATTCTAGCTCTTCCGGGAAATCCAGTCGCAGCATCTGCCTTCTGTGCCCCGTTATTTCTTTTAAAATACGCTTGGAATACCGCGCGCGCGCGGCAAAACGCGCCATCGTGCTGTACCAACATTCATCAGGATATGGGCGGTGAAACCCCTCAAGCATGTCGTTGATAGGCCTAAAGTTCGCTCACAGAACGAATTTGTCCCTCAGCTTTCAACCGTTCATAGACGGTTACCTTGTCCTTTGTTTTCTTACTCATCGCCCTCACATAGCAGCCGAGAACACCCTGTTCACCCGTTCGATCGCTCTTCTGTTTACGCTTTCGCCCTTCACTCGATACCTTCCCGTATCCAAATGTGCCGCCCTCTGCTGAAAGGTTTGGATTTAGAGACGATGACGTGGAGTCTGACGGAGTCGCACTCGATTCGTCTCGTACTTCCGACGAGGCATCGGCATCCGAGGGTACTAAAGGTCCGGACTCTTTCGAACTCCGGCCGCTAGGGATTTT
>FRDC01004160.1_pt1 | contig 19032 bp, 12 predicted proteins | sample 1106171 | NCBI WGS metagenome assembly FRDC01 (sample SAMEA3930566, study PRJEB13176) | freshwater metagenome | biome: Drinking water system; feature: drinking water; material: water | place: Singapore | collected 2014-12-20 | reverse complement strand
CAGGCGAACCCGCAGGCGTTCACCGGCACGCAGAAGGACTTGCAGCCGCTTCGCGCGGGCAACCAACTGATCTACGCCCAGGCGCGCGGCTCGGCCATCGCGGAACTCGCCTACAACTTCTACACGTCGCAGTTCACCAGCATGGACATCTCCGTGCTGTCCGCGCATCTGCTGGAAGGGCACTACATCACGCAATGGGCGTATGCGACGGAACCCTACAAGCTGGTGTGGGCGGTGCGCGACGATGGCGCGCTGCTGTGCATGACCTACCTCAAGGAACAGGAAGTCTATGGCTGGTCGCGGCACGACACGGCGGGCACCTATGCCAGCGTGGCGACGGTGCCGGAAGGCCGCGAGGACGCGGTGTATGTCGCCGTCCAGCGATACAACCCCGCCACCGGATACGCCTACCACGTCGAGCGCATGATGGCGCGGGACTTCGGTGCCGATCCGGCGGCCAACGTGCCGGCGAACCCCGAAGATGCGTGGTGCGTCGATGACGGCAACCGCCTCGCGCTCGGCACGTTCAACACGCCGATGTATGCGGGCTTCCCCATCGGGCTCGGCACGCTGACGGACGCGGTGATCGACTTCGGCGGCAGCGGCTACATCAATCCGCTTGTCGAGATCACCGACCTGACGGGAACCGGCGCCGAGATCACGGTGTCGGTGACGGACGGGGCGATCACGGGCATCACCATCGTCAACGGAGGCAGCGGATACACCAACCCGCAGTTCGTCATTCGGGACGAGCCCGGCGGCGGCAGTGGCGCCGCGATCTCCACGCACGTCGCCAACCTGATCGACATCTATGTGCTCGGCGCCTTCGGCAGCGGCGGGTTCGAGGGCATGGTGTTCCGCGCGCTCGGCGGGAAGGGCACCGTCGTTTCCGTAATTAGCAGCGATGCGATCCGCGTGGACTTCGACAGGCTGCCCGCAGGCATGCAGAACTATCCGGGCTACATGCTGCCGGCAGTGGCAGAAGGCCAGTGGTCCCTCACGTGGCCTGTCACCGTTGTCGGCGGCCTCGATCATCTGAATGGACAGATCGTTCAGGTGCTCGCGGACGGCAGCGTGCAAGAACCGAGGACGGTGGTGGACGGCTGCGTGACGCTCGACACCGCAGCGAGCGCCGTCATCGTCGGCCTGGGCTTCACGTGCCAGTTGCAGACCATGCGCCTCGAACCCGGCGGCGAGACGATGCAGGGGCGCCGCAAGACGATCCCGACGCTGGTGCTGCGCACGAAGGACACGCGCGGCCTGACGGCGGGCGCGGACTGGACGAATATGGTGGAAGTGAAGGAACGCGAATACGAGAACTTCGGCGAGCCCATCGTGTTCCAAGACGGCGGCCAGATCATGCCGCAACTCTACCCGAACGCGCCCGTCGCCTACGTGCCGCTGTCCTACCCGGACAAGCTGACGCATCTGCAAACCGACTACCGCGAGGAAGGGCAGGTATGCGTGCAGCAGTCGTGGCCGCTGCCGGCGACGGTGCTGGCGGTGATCCCGTTCCTGAACGCAGGGGATACCGTGAAGTGATCGAGGTTGTTCCCGCCACTGCCGCCCACGCGGACATGATGGCGCCTCTCATGAGCGCGCAGGATGTCGCCGAGATCGAGGCGATGGGCTTCACGCCGCGCGAGGCGCTGGGCTACAGCCTGGACGGCTCGACGGTAGCAGATTGCGCCCTGGTGGACGGCGTGCCGGCGGCGCTGTGGGGCATCTGCCCTCGCACCTTGATCGGCGACCGGGCGTTGCTGTGGATGCTCGGAACGCCGGCAGTGCAGCGCAACGCCAAGGCGCTGCTGGCGCTGTCCCGGTATTTCGCAGATTGGGCGCAGCAGCGTTATCCCGTGCTGGAAGCATTGATCGACAGCCGGCACGACAAGGCGCTACGATGGGTAAAATGGCTGGGGTTCCGGCCGACCGGGGGCTCCGTGGTGATGCGGGGCGTCCTGTTCATCGGTTTCGAGAGGGGTGCAAACCATGGGGCTTGAAGTCGCAGCCCTCGCCGTCACCGCCATTGGCGCTGGCGTCGCGGCATACAGCAGCTACCAGCAGGGGCAGGCGCAAGCGCAGGCGTCGAACTACCAGTCGGCGGTTGCGGCGAACAATGCGGCGCTGGCGCAGAACAACGCCAACCTCGCCCGTCGCGACGCGGCGCTGACGGAAGCGCAGGCGGCCAGCGAGCAGTCCATCGCGATCCGGCGCAGCCGCGCGATGATCGGTTCGCAGGTGGCGAGCACGGCAGCACGCGGCGTGCTGGTAGATGAAGGGAGTGCGCTCGACATCCGCAGCGGCACGGCCGAGATCGCCAACGAGGAAGCGCAGCGCATCCAGCAGACGGGGCAGCGTCGCGCAGCGGCGCAGCGCATCCAGGCGTTCAACTATGAGCAGCAGGCGGCGTTCGGCGGCGTGCAGTCCGATCTCTACCGGGATCAGGCGGGCAGCGCCATGACGAGCGCGTGGCTCGGTGTTGGATCGTCGCTGCTGCGTGGCGCTGGCAACGTCTATTCGCAGTATTCCGACATGACCCGAACGGGCGTGTCTTTCTCCGGCGTCCCGGTGGTGAGTTAAGACGATGGCGCGCACCGCATCCCCCTTCGCCCCGCAGGCTCCGGCCCCCGGCCCTGTCGGCGGCGCCTTCTCCGGCGCAAACCTGAACGTGTCGCCGGACATGTTCGGCGCGAGCACCGCACGTGCTGCCGGCGAGTTCGGGCAGACGTTGCAGCAGGCCGGGCAGGTGGTCACGCAGCAGATCATCCAAGACAAGATCATCGAGAACGAGACGGAAGCCACCAACGCGAACAACGCCTACACCGAGGAAGCGTCTCGGCTTTGGTCCGAGTTCTCCAACCTGCAAGGCCAGGAAGCCGTCGATGCGTTGCCGCGCTTCCAAGAGAACTTGCGCGCGCTGCGCGACCGCTACATGGGCGGCGCGAGCAACCCGGCGGTGCGCCGGCAACTGAACCGCAGCATCGGCGGTTCGGCGGCCAGCATGCTCGGCAACGCTGCACAGCAGAACGGCCGCAACGTGCGCGTGGCAGGCGACAACGCTGCCACGAGCCAGGGCAACCTCATGATTAACGAGGGCGTCCGCGTGCGCGACAACCCGCAGGAAGTCGCGGGCGCATTGTCGCGTGGGCTGGCGTCCATCGAACAGCGGGCGCGCATCAACGGCTGGGATGACGCCACGGCGGCCAGCGCCCGTGCCGAGTATCGCGGGCGCTTCTACAGCGCCGTGATCGCCACCATCGCGGAGAACGATCCGCTGCGCGCGCAGCAGGTGTTCGAGGCGAACCGCGACAACATCGACGCGCAGTCGCAAATCCGCATCCAGAACTTCCTCGAAGCGCCCGTGCGCACGCGGCGCGCTGCGGACATCGTGCAGGAAGTCACGCGCATCCCCGGCGCCCCGCCTCCCGGCGCTCCGGCTGCGCCGGGCACGCCCACCAATCGGCAGGCCGGCACGCCCGGCGACGTGCGAGATCAGGTGTGGCGCGCGGAAGGCGGCGCTGCGCAGAACCCGAACCCTGGGCAGACGGCGCGTGGTGGTGGGATCACCGATGGCACGTGGGCTTCCTACGCCCAGCGTCTCGGGCTGACGCCGGAACAGCGCGGCACGCGCGAAGCGTTCAACCGCGTGTGGGATGCCTACCAGTCCGATGCGCAGCGTGAGATCGGCCGTGCGCTGACGCCGAACGAGCAATACACGGCATGGTTCCTCGGCATCGCCGGAGCGCGCGCCTTCATCCAGGCCGATCCGAACGCGGACGCCTACCAGACCTATCGCGGCGTGGCCGGGCCGAACATCGCGGATCAGGCGTTCCGCAGTAACGGCGCGATCATGCGGCCGGGCATGACCGTCGCCCAGGTGTTGCAGAATGTGGGCAGTCACTTCCAGCGATACGGCGGCGGGGGCAACCCCGAGGGCGTGCAGCAGCGCGGCCGGGACGAGCAGTTGCGCGTTGCGCTCGAACGCGCGGGCAGTGATCCGCAGCTTCGGCAGGCGGTGCTGTCGCAGCTTCGGCAGCAGTGGGGCGTCGATGACGCGATGAACGCTGCGGAGCGCGACCGCATGGGCCAGCGCGTCGAGGCGCTGTCGCGTGCGCTCGCCGCCGGCACCAACGTCTCGATCCCCGAAAGCGACATCCGCCGCCTCTATCAGCCGGAGCAGGCTGCGCAGATCATCGACCAACTGCGCACGCGGCAGATCGAGGGCGACGTGCGCAACAGCGTCGCGCTCGCCACGCCGGCCGAGATCGGGCAGATGCAGCAGGACATCGCCGAAGGACGTGGCCCTGTCGTCAGCATGCTTCGCGAGCGCCGTGGCACGCGCGTCGGCGAGGACGGGCTGGTGGTGGAGGAAGATCGCGCGGGCGACGTGGTGGCGCGGCAGGCCATCGGCGCCTCGTTCGCCGAGGCGGTGCGCGCCCGTGGCGAAGCCCTGCGGCAAGACCCTGCGCAATATGTCCAGGCCGATCCTGCTGTGCGGGCGGCAGCCGAAGCGCAGCGCGCGGCGCCGAACGATCCGGCCGCGATGACCGCCTACGCCAACGCCACACTGGCGGCCCAGGCGCGCCTCGGTGTCGCGGAGCAGGATCGTCGCATCCTGTCCGCACCGAACGCTGCGGGGCTGGCGGCGCAGATCGCGCGGGCCGATCCCGGTGCGCAGGAAGGCGCCATGGGCACGCAACTGAACGGGCTGCGCCGCCTCTACGGCGAGCAGTGGCCCCGCGTGTTCGGGGAACTCGTGCGCAACGGGCTTCCTGCCGAGTTTCAGGTGCTCGCCAACATCCCCAGCGAGGCGGCGCGCGCGGACTACCAGCGTGCGCTCTACGGCATGCGCCAGCGCGGCGGCATCCAGCAATACACGCAGGCGGTGCCCGACCGGGAACGGCAGGCCATCGACCGCGACATCGACACGCGCCTGGAAGCCTTCCGCAGCAGCGTGTTCGCGGGCCAGCAGATCGGCGCGTCCGATGTGTTCGCCATCTATCGCGACGGGGTGCGCCTTCTGTCCATGTATTACGCCCTGAACGGCATGGATGGGGCGACGGCTGTGCGCACCGCGACGGATCGCATCCTGAACGACAAGTATGAGTTCAGCGGCACGGCGCGCGTTCCTCGCACCCTGAACGATGGCACGGTTGTCGGCATGTCGAATGCGCAGCGCGCGATCCGTGTGACGATGCAGGGCATGCGCGCCGACGATCTCGTGGCGCCCGAAAGCCGCGATCCTGCGCTGACGGAAGATGTGCGCCGGCAGAACATGTATTCCGTCGCGCAGCGCGGCGTGTGGGTGCCGAACGCCGACGACAGCGGCCTCGTGCTCATGGGGCAGTGGGAAGGCGGCGCGCGCATCCCCGTGCGGCGGCGGGACGGCTCGATCTATGAACTGCGCTTTCAGGACATGCCGCAGGTTGGCGCTGGTGGCGTGAACGCTCCGATGCCGGGCACGCAAGGCGGCCGAGGCGGCAACCCTGGCCAGCGCGCGGTGCAGCGGATCGAGGGCTGGGNNGCCGCCGGCAGCAGGCGCCCAGCCGCCGCGTCGTGGCGGGGCTCCGGCCCCCACGCCGGCACCGGCTGTGTCGAGCGTGCCGGTGGACGCCACGCCGCCCGTGCCGGGCACGAGCGACGGGCGCGTGCAGGATCGTGGGCAGCCGCCGCGTGGCCGCTGGGTTGCGCCGGGAGTGCAGTGACATGAGCGAGACTTCCGGCATCTTCGTCCAGGGCACGCTCGGCGCCCCCGAAGTCGAAGCACGCGGCAACGAGGCATTGCCGTCCACCTTCGGCGAAGCGATGGGCGCGCAGTTCGGGCAGGCGTTCGCCGAGAACGTAGGCACGCGCGCTGCACGTTATGTCTGGAATAACATGCTGCCCGGCAGCGTGCTCGAACTGCAACCCGAAGAACTGAACACGCGCTTTGGCGTGGCGGGGCGACTGACGTTTGACACGCCGATGACGGAGCACGCTGCGCGCGATTTGCAGCAGCACCATCTTGCCACCGCGCGACGTGAAGATGCGATCCGCCGACGCGGCGACGGCGTGGGCGGCGGCGTCGCTGCGTCCATCCTGACGAGCCTGGGCGCGGGGCTTCTCGATCCGCTGAACATCGCTGCTGCCTTCATCCCCGTGGGCGGCGAGGCGTGGTGGGCTGCGCGGCTGGGGGCGGCTGCTGCGCGCGGTGCCGGCGGCCGTGCCCTGGTGCGCGGCGCGCAAGGCGCGGTTGCGGGTTTCGCGGGCGGCCTCGCCACGGAGCCCGTGAACTGGTTGCTGACGCGCTACGACCGCGACGACTACACGATGGGCAACTTCCTCGCCAATGTCGCAGTGGGCACGGTTCTCGGTGCCGCGCTGCCGGCGGGCGTTGGCGCGATCCGGGATCGTCGCCGTGGGCTCCCGCCGTGGAGCCCCGAGATGCACGACGCAGCGCGCACGCAGGCCGTCGCGTCGCTCGTGGAGGGGCGGCCGATCCAGGCGGCCCAGGCCATGGACTTCGTGGCGGCACGCGATGCGCGGAGCGAACTGCGGCGCTGGTATGAGGCGCAGACGCGGCAGGCTGACGAGGTTGACGCCGCGATGCGGCAGGCCGCCAGTCACGAGGATGTCGCGCGCGCAGCGGCACCGCGCCTCGCCGAGTTGCAGATGGAGGCGCGCCGCACGCAACTCGAACTCGATGATGCGCATGCCCGCCTGGAAGCCTACGGCATCGAGCCCACCACGCGCGAGCGCATCGAAGAAATCGACGCGGAACTGGCGCGCACTATTCCGAGGAAGCGCCGCGCTGATCTTGAGCGCGAGCGCACGATGCTCACGGAAGGCCAGGATTGGGAAGGGCAGGCGCGTTCTCTCGGCGATCTGGAAAGCGGGCGCACCGCCGCCGAGATCGCGGGGCTGGAAGCCGCGCAGCGTCGCACGCAGGCCGGCATCAATCTGATCGAGGCGAACTTGGAACGCGCGCAGCGCCGCCAAGCTGCTGCGGAAACGGTGCTCGAACAGCGCCAAGCAGCGTGGGCCGCGCGGCGTGACATGGTGCGCGATCTGGCGGCCAAGACGCTGCGCGGCGTGGCGTGGAAGATCGGGGCGGAAGTCGATCCCGCCGACATCAACCGTGCTGCGATGCGCATCATGCGCGCTGCGCCCGACGAAGTGGACGCAGCGATTGCGCGCGAACTCAAGGCCATCACGGATCGCATGGCGGGGCAGATGGGGCCGTTCAAGCCCGGCGTCGTGCTGCGCGATGTCGAGCCCACCAGCACCGCGCGCCTGTCGCAGATGATGGACAATCTCGACAGGAACGTGGCGCGATCCAGCGACGATCTGGCCGGCGGCCTGGACGGCAGCAAGCAGGTGGAGCCCGATGTCGAGACGCGACTGAATGACGCGGAGATCGCACGGGCGCCGAAGGTGGAGGGCACCACCAACGAGATGCTGGTGGAGATCGAGAAGGCCAACGCGGACATCGAGGCGCGACTGCGCGCCGAGGATCAGGCGGCGGCTGCGGATGCGAAGCGCGCCGGACGCGAGGCGCCGCAGCGCGATCCTGCGCTTGAGGAAGCCGACGCGATCCGTCAGGAAGGCGAGCAGATGGCGAAGGCATATGAAGCCGCCGCTGTGTGCGCAATGAGGGGCTGATACCATGGCGAAGCCGGAGTTCTACAACCGCTGCATCACGGGCGTCCTTGAGGCGTCCGGCCGCGACGATCTGTCCGAGAATGACCTGATCTCGCTGTTCGAGCGCGTGCAGTCGCGCATCCGCCGCAACGAGCGCGCGGGCATGCAGCCGCGCGACGCCGCGTATCAGGCCGGGATCGAACTCGGGACGGAGATGCGGCTGGCGGCGGCCATCGAGCGCCGTAACCGGCTCAAGAACGTGGAGGCGAAGCGCGCCGTGCTGGCGCAGCTTCGTCCTGGCAAGGAAGCCGCCGACTTCCGCCGCGTGCTGAACCGCATCGACGCCAGCGTGTATAGCGCACAATACGAAGTGCTCGGCCCGATGGTGAACGAGTTGCGCGCGGCCGGGCTCGACAAGGTGATTGCGCGTGGTGACGTGTCGTTCGACCAGCGCGTGATTGACGAGTTGTGGGCCATCGAGAACGGACGCAACGGCCGCGGTGTCACGGGCGATGCGAATGCGCTCAAGGCAGCGCAGATCATCGACCGGGCGCAAGAGCGTGCTCGCGCCATGCAGAACGGTGCGGGCGCGTGGATCGCGAAGCGCGATCACTACGTCACGCGCCAAGCGCACGATATGGAGAAGATCAGGGGCACGCAGCGCGGCGCCACGCCGGAGGAAACGGCGGAACTGAACTTCCGTCGCTGGTTCGACTTCACCGTGAACAAGCTGGACGAAGCGACGTTCGACAATCTCGATGACCTGTCGCCCGCCGGCATCGAGAAGTTCATGCGCTCGGTGTGGAATGCGCTCGCCAGTGGCGTGCATGACAAGGCCAGCGGCAGTGAACTGCTGCGCGGCTTCGTCGGCCCCTCGAACCTCGCGAAGCGTGTCAGCCAAGAGCGCAAGCTGCTGTTCAAGGACAGCGCGTCGTGGGGCGAGTATCAGCGGACGTTCGGACGCGGGACGCTGTGGGAAAGCGTGACGCGCGGGCTCGAAAGCGGAGCGCGCAACGCGGCCATCATGCGCGGCCTGGGCACCAACCCCGAGGCGATGTTCGACACGATCACCGCCCAGGTGCGCAAAGCCGCGTCGGATCGTGGCGATGTGGCGGCCACCGACGCGCTGGGCACCATGTTCAACAAGGGCGTGCTGGACAACATCACGGGGGCGGCCAACGTGCCGTCGAATGCCGGCTGGGCGAAGATCGCGCGCGTCGCCATGACGGTGCAAACCCTGTCGAAGCTGGGCGGCGTGCTGCTGTCCTCGCTGCCCGATCTGGTGAACAACGCGGCCGTGCTGCGCCACAACGGCGTGGGGTTGTTCGAGAGTTACGCCAATCAGTTCACGTCGCTGTTCCCGAAGTCGCGCGAAGGACGCGAGGCGATGACCACGCTGGGCGTGGGCGTCGATGCGATGCTCGGACACGTCGCGACGCGCTTCTCGTCTGCCGAAAACCTGCAAGGCAAGAGCGCGAAGCTGGTGGACATCTTCCACCGGCTGAACGGGCTGACGTGGTGGACGGACAGCTTGAAGTTCGGCATGGGCTCGATGCTGTCGCACAACCTCGGGCGCCTCTCGAACACGGCGTTCGACGGGCTCGATCCCCGGCTGCGTGCGACGCTCGATCTCTACGGCATCAAGGCGAAGGATTGGGATGTCGCGCGTGCGACCGCCGGCAAGGGCGCCGATGGCGTGCAGCGCGTGATGCCCGCCGAGATCACCGACGACGCGGTGCGGCAGAAGTTCCAACTCTACATGGTGGACCAGATCAGGGAGGCGATGAACGAGCCGGACGCGGTGTCCCGCACGCTTATCAACGGCGGCCTCGCGGCGAACACGCCCTGGGGCATGGCGGTGCGCGTCATGACGCAGTTCAAGACGTATCCGATCACCTTCATCAACCGCACGCTGGGGCGCGAGTTCAACTTCGGCTCCGGCGCGCGTGCGCCCGGCCAGGGCTTCATGCACGGATCGGACGCCTTCGGCATTGCGCATCTCGTGGTGGCGATGTCCCTCATGGGCTATCTGTCCATGGAGTTGAAGAACGTGGCACGCGGTAAGAACCCGCGTGCCATGGACGCGGATGATCGCGGCGCCTACGTGGCGCTGGTGGCCGCAGCGATGGCGCAGGGCGGTGGCCTGGGGCTGTTCGGCGACTTCCTGTTCGGCGAGCGCGACCGCTTCGGTGGCGGCTTCCTGACCAATCTGATCGCCGGCCCCACCATCGGCACGCTCGACCAGCTTGGCGGCGTCATTCAGGACTTGCGGAAGGGCGTCACCGAGGGCGACGTGCGCGCCCTGCGCGACGCGCGCAGCGGCGCCCTTGGCGTGCTGCGAAACAACACGCCCTTCATCAACATGTTCTATACGCGCTGGGCAGCCGACTACTTGATCTGGTATAGGCTCATGGAGGCGGCGAACCCTGGATACCTCGCGCGATACGAGGACAGGGTGCGCCGCGAAAATCACCAGACCTTTTGGCTCCGGCCTTCCGACGCAGCGAGGTAGCGATGACCATCTCGAATGAACTGGTGAGCATTCAGATTGCAGGGAACGGGGTGCAAACCACGTTCAGCTACAACTTCCTGATCCCGGCGCAGTCCTATGCCAAGCTGATCCTGACGGACAGCGACGGCAATGAGACGGAACTGGCATCGACTTCGTGGACGCTTTCCAACGTGGGCGATCCGGCCGGCGGCACGTTCACCTACCCGCGCTCCGGCGCGGGCGGCAGCCCCGCCCCCGAGGGCTCGACGCTGACGCTGGTGCGCGACGTGCCGTATGCGCAGATCACCAATCTGCGCAACCAAGGCGCCTACTACCCGAAGGCGGTGGAAGGCGCGCTCGATTTCATCGTCATGCAGGTGCAGCAGCTTGCCGCGATCTTCACGCGCACGGTGCGCGTTCCGACCAACGAGCCGCCCATCGCGCCGCTGCTGAACCGTATCCTTCGCGCGAACAAGCTGCTGGGCTTCGGCGCGGACGGCGCGATCACCTACTACGACGCGGCGAATGTCTCGAACAGCACCGTCACCACCACGGGCGGCAATACCGCGCGATCTCTCGCGGATCGCTTCGATGAGCCCGTGGACATCCGCGACTTCGGCGCCGTGGGCGATTGGGATGGCAGCAGCGGCACCGACAACACGGCCGCCATCAACGCCGCCTTCGCCTATGCCGTGGCGACGAAGCGCATGGCCGTGGTGCCGGCGCCGCAGACGGGCAAGCTGGGGTTCTACTGCGCCGACACGGTTCAGCTTCTCGGCGGCGCGGCCGGGCTGCACATGGTCGGGACCATCTACTCGCCCGGCGACCGGATCGCGCTGCTGCTGGGCGACGGCGGCACCAACAACAACCAAAGCAAGGTGTATTCCAACCTCGCCGTGGTCCGCACCAGCACGTCCAACTGGTCCAGTGAAGCCGACATCGGCATCCGTATCCGCAACGCGGACGGCTGCGTGATCTCGACGCGACTGACGCAGGGCTTCACCATCGGCTTGCAAACCTACGGCGACGGTCGCGGGTTCGAGGATAGCACCATCATCCTCGGCAAGCACATCGACAGCAAGGTGTCGGTGGATGTTCGCACGAATGCGCTCGGCGCATGGAACAACTCGATCCGCTACATCGGCGGCCATCTCGCGAACTCGTCCGACACCAACCAGTCCGTCGCGCGCTACGGCTTCCGGTTTTCCAACGAGCCCGGCGGCTACGAACTGCACAACTCGCACGCCATCTTCGGCACCGGGTTCGAGTTGCAGGATCACACCGACATCGGCGGCGGCGAGGCGGTGCCGTTCTACTTCCAGACGAATGACGGCCGCGCCGTGCGCGGCGTCGGGATGCGCAGCGAGGGCAACAGCATCAACCTCGCGCGTGTCGATGGGCAGTGGAACGACAGCGTGCTTGAGTTCGAGTATGTCAGCCCCGGCGCCTACAATGCCGGCGTGGACTATCGTTCGACCGCGACGCGCAGCGGTATCTCCCTGCGCGTGCTGCACCAAGCCGCCGCTGCGCACGAAACGCTGCGCCTCGTGCTCGATGTGCCGAACGTGCGTGCCGTCGCCTACACCGATGAAACCGTGAGCACGGGCGGCATCGGGTTCGAGAAGATGACGGTGCTTTCGGGCAATCCGTCCGGGCCGCCGACGACGCTGGACGGGTTCTGCTGGCCGGCGCTGGGGCAGGTGGGGCTTCGCGCGAACCACGTGCAGCTTTCCACGGCGCGATCCATCGCGGCCGTGTTGCCGTGCGACAAGACGAAAGAGTTCTTCGTCGGCATCGACGGCGACAACCTGCGGCTGACGATCTTGCAGTTCGACAGCAGCGAGAACTTGCTGGGCGAAAGCTACCCGCCCACGCTGTCCAATGCGAACGTCGCGTGGAACCCCAGCGGCACCGCCTACTGGTGGGAGATGGCCACCAACTTCGACCAGTTGTCCGGCGGCTACCCGCTGTTCCGGTTGCAGCGCGTGCGCGCGCACCCCTCGGCCGCGTTCATCGTCATCGGCGCGCGCGGCGGCGACAGCGTGACGCCGGAGAACAACCGGCTGCGTGCGTTCCGCATCTACACCGGGGCGTGTGACTTCCCCGGCGTGATCTATGGCAACGGCCGCAGCGTGGAGGGCGTGCTGCAAGGGCGTCGCTGGGGCTCGCGCGAGTGGTCCGACCAGCGCGCCTATGACTTTCCCAGCATGGCGGCCGGGGCGACGCTGGGGCAGGTGTTCGGCGCCAATGGCTGCCGGCAGGGCGACGCGGTGTCCATCAGCTACAAGCCGGCCAGCGGCTTCCAGAACGGGTTCCTGCGGTATGACGCGGTGGTGGGCGGGAGCAGCAGCACCAACAACGTGTTCATGTTCGCGGAGAACCGCAGCGGCGGCACTATCGACATGGCGGCCGGCACCATGTTCATCTACGGGAAGCGCCCGCGCGCCCCGAATAACTAAGGATTTCACGGGGCTATGACGCAAAATGTCGATCTTCCACCGGAGGTTGCAACGCGCTAAGGTGACAAATCTGACGGGATCGCATGCGGGGGCGGCATGGGCAGCAGCGACTTTGAGGCACGACTGCGCGCGGTGGAGGCTGGCATGATCCAGACACGCGCGGATCAGTCCAGTCATGAGAAGGTGTGCGCGGAACGCTACGATGCGATCCGCAAGGACATCAAGAACGGCATGGAGAGGATGGGCCAAAGCATGAAGTGGCTCGCCATCACGGTCGGGGTGCTGGCCCTGGTGGTGACGGGGCAGGCCACCCTCGCGGACATCGTGCGCTCCGGGGCGGCGCGCATCGGTGTGACGGTTCAGGCCGCCCCGGCAAACCCCAGGTAGGAGTGGACACCATGTCCAACGCGAAGGACAGCCGAGGCTACCGCAACAAGAACCCCGGCAACATCGACTACGTGCCGTCGAACCGCTGGCAGGGGCAGATCGGTATCGAGCCCGCGCCGCGCAACGGTGGCCGCCCGCGCTTCGCGGTGTTCGAGACGCACGAGTATGGCATCCGCGCGCTCGCTATGCTGCTGACGACCTATCAGGACCGGCACGGGCTGCGCACGATCCGCCAGATCGTCAACCGCTGGGCGCCGCCCAACGAGAACAGCACCAACAGCTACGTCAACTTCGTGGACGACCGGCTGCCGCGCCACTCGGCGGATGACGTGCTCGATCTGCACAGCTACGCCGACATGCGCGAACTGGTGGTGGCGATCATCACGCATGAACTCGGCGGCCAGCCCTACACCGCCGCGCAGATTGACGAAGGGCTCCGGCTGGCCGGGCTGCGGCGCCCCGTCACCACCGTCGCCGAGGCGGCGCAGACGGGCACCGGGCGTGGCGTCATCGCCGGCACCGTGGGCACCGCTGCCGTCGCCACGGTGGTTCAGGCGGCACCGGCCCTGACGGCGCTGCAAGGGCTCGACTGGCGCGTGGGCGTGGCGCTGGTGGTGGCCGGCGCTGCGGCCGTGACGGTGTGGCTGCTGACGCGGCGCAAGGAAGGCTGACGTGCCGGCGTGGCTGCTGGCGGTTCCGGGCAAGGTGTGGACCTGGGCCGCTGCTGTCGGGGCTGCCATCGTCGGCGCCCTGGTGCTCTACACCACCATCCGGCAGGGCGGCCGTGACGCCCAGGCGGCCGACCAGATGCGGCATACCGTGGAGAACGCCCGTGCGAGGATCGAGGAAGATGCTGCTGCGGCTCGCGCCGATGATCCTGCTGGCCGCCTGCGCGACCGATGGGGGCGGTGACTTCTGCATGGTGGCGCGGCCGATCTACGTGGAGCAGACGGACACCTTCGCCGCCGATACCGCGCGTGCGATCCTGGCGCACAATGAGACGGGGGCTCGCATCTGCGGCTGGCGACCCGTCCGCGAGTAGCCGCCGAGGTTCCTGGCCGACGCGGTGAAAGGGAGGGCGCCCGTGTGTTCCGGCACGGGCGCCCTTCTCATGTCAGGCGCACGATCCACGCGCCGTTTTCCTCGGTGCAGATCACGTGCGATCCGTCATCGAGTTCCACAGCTTCACGAAGGTAGGACTGGATGCGCGTGCGCACCGTGTCAGCCTTCAACTTCTCGAACAGCGGATCGGCTGCGCGCAGCGCCGCCGTGGCGTCCTTGAGCGTGGCGGCGCCCTGGCCCACGGTGTTCAGCAGCCACGCCCGCAGCACGCGGGCCATCGCCTGCTGTAGCGCCTTCACGCGGTCATTCATGTCGGCGCGATCCAGGCCACCGACTTCCTCGCCGTTCCACAGCTTCACCGGCACCTTGCGCAGCCACAGCGTCTCGTCCGTCGCGAGCGCGCGGTTCATCTTGGCATCGTCCATGCGCAGATACAGGCGGCGTTCCTGGCCCGTCAGCGCGAAGCGCGAGGCGTCGTCATCGCTGGGGGCCATGAGCGTCATCATGATCCGCACGCTGTCCTTGATGGCGCTGGCGCCCTGCGCGCTGTCGGCGTTGCCGGCGTAGCTGGCGCTGCTGGCGAGGTTCGGCTTGCTGGTGTGATGCGACACCAGCAGCGCCACGTTGGTCAACTCGGCCAGCGTCTCAAGCTGTTCCATCACGTAGGTCATGGCGATGTTGTCGATGCCGTTGACGGTGTGCAGCTTGTTCAGGGGATCGAGCCCGCACATGCCCACGTCAGGATCGCGCAGGGCGTCCACCAGCAGCCGAAAGGCTTCCTCGTTGATGCTGGGCTGCTGGCCGCCGTTCACGAGGCGCAGGCGCATGTGCGTCTTGCCGGAGATCAGCATGATCCGAGGGATCACCGAGTTCGCGTCGATGTTCAGCGCCGTGCAGATGGCGTAGAGCCGCATGGACATTTCGTCCAAGCTATCCTCGGCGTTGTAGATCACCGACTTGAGCGGGCGCGCCTCCATGTTCTTGAAGCCGAACATGTCCTGCCCCGTCGCGAGGAACACCGCCGTCATCAACTGCACGAGGCTCTTGCCCACGCCACCGGGCGCGATCAAGGCAGTTACTTCCTGCCGCAGCAGGTAGCGGTGCAGAACCCACGGGCGCGGCTTGAGCGCGCCCAGGGCGACCGCGTTGCCCCACACGAAGGCGCTGGTGGCGACAGCCTGCGCCTGCATGGGCGTGGGCAGCAGATCGGGCACCGGGGGCACCACGATCCCGCTGAACAAAACGTCCGGGTGCTTGGCGCCGCTGGCATTCTGCGCATAGGCGTAGGCGTTCCCGATCCGCATGTGCAGATCATCGCCCACCACGTTCGACGCGGCGCCCCAGGCGGCCATGAGCGAGCGGCACATCGTCTCGCTGATCCCGAAGTCGCGCACCTTGCAGGCGAGCCGGTAGGCGGCTTCGCTGCGCTCCCCTTCGACTGCCGGCGGCGTGCCGGCGATGGCCTGGACAGCGAGCGCCACGGCGCGCGCATCGTCCTCGTCCACGAGGGTTTCCTGGGCGTTCGCCACGCGCTCGCCGGGCGGCTTGCAGCGGGCGATGACCGCCTGCGGAGCCTGGGCGATAGGCTGGTCCATCTCGACGCGGTAGGGCACGCCGTCGATGGTGCTGCCGGGCGCCAGCACGTAGCCGTGGTGGCTGCGGATGTCGAGCCCGCGCCCGAGCGCGCCCTGGTTCAGCGCGACATTGGCGCCGCCGTAGTAGAGATGCAGGCCGCCGCTGGGCGACCGCACCGCCAGCGTGTCGAAGCCGCCATACAGCGACATCCACGACGCCATGCCGTCGCGATCCGGCTTGATGTCGATGTCCACCACCACGAGATCGGTGGTAAGCACGCCGATGTTGAACTCTTGCGAGCCCCACCAGCTACGGATCGTGGCTTCGTCAGCGGTGGCCCATTCGGTCCACCCTTCCCACATCGGTTTCTTGGCGCGTCGCGCATTCCCGTCACGGCCCGGCTCGTCGGGATGGCAGGGGAACACTCGAAAGCCGCGCCGCGCCCATTGGACGGCAGCCTCGGCCTTCGACATTAGCGCCTCGCCGGCTTGCGGCCCGTGATCCGCTTCGGCGCAGCTTCCAGCGCGTAGAGGCGGTAGGTGCGGCGCCCGTTGCCGGGGCGCACGATCCATCCGAACTCGCACGCCTTCGCGTTCAGGCGATAGATGTGCGGGCCGAGCGCCTTCTGCTGTTCACGCGGCTGCATCTGCTTCGTGAACTGCGCGCCATACAGCTTCTCGTGCAGCACTTCGATCTTCACATCGCGGCCACCCTTGACCGCCTTGAAGATGATGTCCTGCATGGGCGACAACCGCGCCCGCAGTTGCTTCTCGCCCTGCATGATGCTCCCCCTACTTGCCATAGCGCGAACCTTCCCATCCCTTGCTCGACAGCGGACAGCCGGGCAGCCAATCGGGGTTCTGCGCGAAGATCGTCTCGAACTCTTTGGCGCTGCCGAACGCTTCGTCCGGCTCGCCTACCGCCTCGTCATGGCAGTGGAATACGATGGGATAGCCGGCAGCTTCAAGCCGGAACATGCCGTCCACCAGCACGTCGCGCGCGCTGCCCTGGTCCACGTGGTTGAACTGCATCCCGCCGTAGAGGCTGAACGAGCCCCACCTTTTCTTCTCGCCTTCGTAGCCGTCGAAGTCCACGCGGCGGCGCGACTTCACCACCAGCTTGCCGCCGCCCTGCATCGTCACCGGCACGCCGAACAGGAAGAACAGCGAGTTCGAGATGGCGTAGTCGTTGTTGCCGCCATAGGCCGCGACATACTGCCACATCGCGCGGTGTTCTTCGGCGAAGTCCTCGATGATGAAGTCCGGGCGGCCGTCATCGTATTCGATCCAGGCGGCAGCGTGATACACGATGCGCGGCCGGCAGTAAGCCAGCACGCGACCACTCGGCAGGCGGCACCATAGGAAGCCGCGCGACGCGAGGTAGGCGACCTTGCCGCCCATGACATAGACGGGCTGATCCGGCTGCGACACCGCCTCGATTGCCGCGTCCTGCAAATCCCACCAGCATTGCACCAGCTTCGGGTGCGCCGCGCGCCAGCCTTGCACGATGATCTTGATCGCGGTCCACTGATCCATCGGCAGCCGGTGCTTGTCGCGCGCCGAGGCATAGCGCGACTGCATGTTCAGCCATTCCATCTCGGACACGGCGGCGCGCACGGGCGCTACCAGCTTCTCCGGCTTGAGCCCGTAGTTCTTGCCCATGTTCATGAAGGCGCCGACGCTGCCCTGGTAGCTCAGCGACAGTTCTTCGACCTTGCCGATCTGGCGATCTGCCTTCGTGACCTTCTCGATAGGGATGCCGAAGCTGCGCGCATAGGCGATGTTGTAGAGATCGGGGCCGGTGCCGGCGTCATAGGCGCGGAAGGCATCCAGTTTCCATTCTTCCTCGGCCAGCCACGCCGCGAGACGCCCTTCGATGTTCGACAGATCGGCGCCCACGAGTTTCTTGCCAGGGGCCGCGATGAACATCCCGCGCAGCGACTTCGCGAGGCATTCCATCGGCGGCCCCACGAGGCATTCCAGCATGAAGTGCGCTTCGTCAGCCTGGGCATACTGCAACAGGATGTCGATGGTGCGCTTGATGTCGTCGCCGTCACGGTCGGGATCGACACGGTAGAGGTTGTGCGGCTGGATCAGGCGCCCGGCGTAGCGGCCGGTGCTGGTGCCGTGGTATTGGAACAGCCCACGAGCGCGGCCATCGGAGCCGGCGCAGTCCAGCATGGCGTTCAGCTTCGCGGTGCTCGTCTTGTTCGCCTGCTTGCGGAGCGCGACGGCGCGCTGCACGGCATTCGGCAGCAGGCTTTCGCCGACCATGAACTCAAGATCGTCATCGAGTTCTTCGTCGGCCTGGGCGAGCACGGCTTCCTGCTTGTCCTTCGCGATGCTCGTGCATTCGATCCCGAGGCTGTTGATCCACGCCACCAGCTTCGCCGTCTGCGTGCATTTCGGCACGAAGTTATCGGTGACGCGCTTCATCTCCGCGTCAAGTCGCACCTTCGCCAGATCGCGCAGTTGGATCGCGCGGTGGATCAGCGGAATGTCGAGCATGATGCCGCGATCATTCACCGTCTGATCGTGCATCCACACGCGGCGTTCGCGTTCCGACAACTCGGGCGCGAGCGCGTCGATCTCGCATTCTGTCACCACGTCCTGGCCGCAGTAGGCCATGTTGCGGTTGACGTTCTGCCAGTCATCCCACCACGTATAGAGTTCGCCCGTGCCTTCGCAGTAGAGGCACATGCGTTCGGGGGCGGCAGGTTGGGCGCCCGTGCCGTTGCAGCCGGCGCACACCTTGCGCGAGCGCGGCCGGGCCATCTTCATCATGAGGGCGTGACCCTCCATGTCCTTCTCGGCAGCCGCGCCCAGCACCTTCGCCGCGATCTCAAGGCTCGACGGGATCGACAGCGCAGCGCAGCGGGCGAGCGTGCAGTCCTGTTGCTCGATGCGCAGCACCGGCCAATGCGACAGCCCGTAGCGCCAGCGCAGCAACCAGTTCCAAACGGTGCGCTCGAATATGGCGTTGTGCGCAACCACGATGCCGCCGTTCCTGATCCAATCGAGCAGTTCGACAGGATCAGGATCGCCGGGGCGCCAGCACTTCATGTGCTCGATGCCGGGCTTCGTGTGCTTCGGCGCGATGCACCAGCGGAAGCCCCACGTGCGCGTGCTGCGGTGCTCCATCTGCTTGTGGACGCCCGCCCGCTTGAGTTCGACAGCCGAGCCCGTCTCGAAATCGAAGTGGGCAGCGAGCACGTGCATGGTTCACATCCAATACCGCCACGCGGTCGCGACAAGCGACCAGAACAGGATGCCGAGAAGCAGCCCGTTGACGATCCCGCGCGTGGGCGCGAGATCGTCACCGTCCTCGTTCACGACAGCATCGCCGCCATGTCGAAGGCAGGCGGCCCGGCCGGCGCAGCGGGCGGCGGGGGCGGCGCCAGCGGGACGATGCCCGGCGGCGAGGGAGGCGGGGCGCCGA
>FRDC01000950.1_pt1 | contig 19032 bp, 12 predicted proteins | sample 1106171 | NCBI WGS metagenome assembly FRDC01 (sample SAMEA3930566, study PRJEB13176) | freshwater metagenome | biome: Drinking water system; feature: drinking water; material: water | place: Singapore | collected 2014-12-20 | reverse complement strand
AGGCGCCGCCTTCGACGCGCTTCCCGGCGAGCGGGTCGCGCTCAAGGCGAGCCTGTCACCGCCGCCGCAGCCTGTTTCACCTGCGGGCTATGATTTCGCCCGGCATCTTTATTTCCTGAGGATTGGCGCGGTCGGCTTTGCGTTGTCTCCGCCTGCCGCACTAGCAGAAGCCAAGCCGCCGCCAGGCGCGGGCTTCGCGGCCGGTATCGAGCGGACGCGACTATCGCTGACGCGGCGGATCATCGCCGCGACGAACGGGAGCGACGCCGGCGCGATCGTCGCCGCATTGGTCACCGGCAAGCGCGAGGCGATCAGCGACGAGGCCGAGGCCGTGTTCCGCGATTCAGGGCTCACTCATCTGCTCTCGATCTCGGGCCTTCACCTGAGCCTTGCCACTGGCATCGTCTTCTTTGCGCTGCGCGCAGCGCTCGCGCTCATCGAGCCCGTTGCGCTGCGATATCCGATCAAGAAATGGGCCGCCGCCGCAGCCATCCTTTCCGGCGCGGCCTACCTCGCCATGTCCGGCCTCGCATGGCCGGCGCAGCGGTCTTTTCTGATGACCGCAATCTTCTATGTCGCGATCCTTTTTGATCGCCGCGCGTTTTCGCTTCGCAACGTTGCGATCGCCGCTATCGTCATCTTGCTGATTTCGCCCGAAGCGGTCGCCAATCCCGGCTTTCAGATGTCCTTTGCGGCGGTGACAGCGCTTATCGCCGCTTTCGAATGGGCAAGCGCCAAGGCCGATCCGAACCGAAGCTTCTCGATCCCGGCGCGGCTGGGGCGCTATGCGGCGGGCGTCGCCGCGACCGACATCATCTCCTCGCTCGCGACCGCGCCTTTTGCCCTCTATCATTTCAACCGCGCGGCGAATTTTGGACTGATCGCAAATTCGATCTCGATCCCGCTCACGGGCTTCTGGGTCATGCCGGTCGCGATTCTTGCGCTTCTCGCGATGCCGTTCGGCGTCGATTCACCGCTCTGGCGCCTCGCGGCGAAAGGCGTCGAAGTGATGCTGGCGCTCGGAACGTGGACTTCGTCGCTGCCGGGCGCCGTTACTGTGTTTCCCAAATGGCCCTCGGCTGTGCTGCCCGTTTTCGCACTCGCCGGGTTGTGGCTTTGTCTGATGACAGGCCGCTGGCGATTCATGGCGCTTGGAGCGCTGCCGATTGCGGCGTTGATGATCGCTGTTGCAAGCAGCCCGCAGATCTATGTCGCGCCTTCAGGTGAAAACGCAGCTTTGGTCATCAAGACCGAAGGCAGGAAGGCGCTTGCCGTATTCGACCCCCGACAGGATCGTTTTGCGGCAGGCGCATGGCTTGAGCAAGCAGGACTCGATGAACGCAAAGAAGCGCCGATCGCCATGAGCCGCGCGGGGTTTTGCGACGGCGAAGGATGCGTCGCGGCCGTCGGCGAAGCGCGCATCGCTTTCACCGATCGCCGCGAGACGCTTGACGATGACTGCGCGCGCGCATCTCTCGTTGTCGCATTTTTTCCTGTATCACGCGCTGAGCGCGCGGGCTGCGCGAGCGCGCTCATCGACCGCCGCGATATTTGGCGCGAGGGAGCGCACTCGGCGACGATCTCGCCCGGTGGAGCGGTGCAAATCGAAAGCGTCCGCGACCGGCGCGGCGAACGGGCGTGGTCAGGCGGCTGAACTCAATATCTCCGCATCAGGCCGACGAGACGGCCTTGGATAGACACGCGGTCGGCGCCGTAGATGCGTGTTTCGAAGGCCGGGTTCGCCGCCTCAAGAGCGATCGAAGCGCCCTTCTTCCGCAGGCGCTTCAGCGTCGCCTCCTCCTGATCGACGAGGGCGACGACGATCTCGCCGTTGGTCGCATCGTCGGTGCGCTGAATGATGGCGTAATCGCCGTCATGAATGCCAGCGTCGATCATGGACTCTCCCTGCACTTCGAGAACGAAGTGCTCACCCGAGCGCAGAAGCGCTTCTGGTGCGCCGACACGATCAACCTCATGCTGGATCGCCTCGATCGGCGTGCCGGCGGCGATGCGGCCGAGAATGGGAAGGTCGGTCGTCGTCGAACCGGCGAGGACGGGTCTCGGTCGCGGTCCTGCGCCGCGGCGGGAGAAATTGCCCTGCACGACCGAGGGAGAAAATTTCGTCGCCTTTCTCGGCGCCGCCGTTGAGGCGTCGTCAGCAAGGCGCAAGACTTCAAGGGCCCGGGCGCGGTTCGGCAGCCGCCTAATGAAGCCCCGTTCCTCAAGCGCCGTTATGAGGCGATGAATTCCTGACTTCGACTTCAGGTCGAGCGCCTCTTTCATCTCGTCGAAAGAGGGCGAAACCCCGGTCGTCCGGATACGCTCGTCAATGAACTGCAGGAGTTCGTGCTGCTTTTTCGTAAGCATTGAAGGTTCTCCGCTGCACCCGCCCCCCTTGTCGAGTCATGCGCGTCCTTGCGCGCCCGAAACGAGGCGGGAACAAAACATGGACGTTCTATTGATGTTCCACTGGAGCGTCAAGGCGTCCCGCGCCGCTAGCTCCCTGATTCGGAAGCGAGATCAGGCAGTCCCATCGTTGCGCAGGAGCGTGCGCGTCGCAGCCTCGACGTCGGCCTGTCGCATCAGACTTTCGCCTACGAGAAAAGCGCCGGCGCCATCGTTTTTGAGTCGCATTAGGTCGTCGTTGGAATTGATCCCGCTTTCGGCGACCAGGAGGCGGTCGCGCGGGATCATCCGCGCAAGGCGCGTGGTTGTTCCAAGGCTCGTCTCGAAAGTCCTGAGATCGCGGTTGTTGACCCCGATCATTGTCGCTCCGAGCGCGAGCGCGCGATCAACCTCCTCCTCGTCATGCGTCTCGACGAGCGCATCGAGCGCGCATTCGCGAGCCGCCGCCAAAAGCTCCGCCGCGAGCTTGTCCGGTGAGGACGCCATTATAATTAGAATGCAGTCAGCCCCCCACGCCCGCGCTTCGACGACCTGGTATGGATCAACAAGAAAATCCTTGCGGATGATTGGCAGGCCGACGGTGGCGCGCGCTGCTTCCAGATGGGCTCGCGATCCCTGAAAACTCGGGCCGTCGGTCAGCACCGAAAGGCACGTCGCGCCGCCGCGCTGATAGGATGCCGCGAGCAGCGCCGGGTTGAAGTCGGCGCGGATGAGACCTTTTGACGGGCTCGCTTTCTTGATCTCGGCGATAAGCGCAAAACCGGTCTCGTTCCGGCGGCGAAGCGCGCTCTCAAATCCGCGCGGCGCTGCTGATTCGCGCGTGAGCGCCTCAAGCGCCGCGAGCGGCACGGCGCGTTTTGACGCGGCGACCTCGTCCCGCTTGTAGGCGATTATGTCGTCGAGAATGGTCATGCGTTCCGGCCGTTCGAAATCGCGACAAGGCTTGCGAGCGCCTTTCGCGCGTGGCCTTCGTCGATAGACTGCGCAGCGAGCTTTGCTCCATCGCGCAGGTCGCTCACGCGGCCCGCGATGATGAGGGCGGCGCTCGCATTGAGCAAAGTGATGTCGCGATAGGGCCCTGTTTCACCGTTCAGAAGACGGTGGAGGGCGGCGGCGTTGTCTTCCGGTGCGCCGCCCTTGAGGTCTTCGGGCCGCGCGCGAGATACGCCAGCTTCCTCCGGTATGACGGTGAATGACCGGACGGCCCCGTTCCTCGCCTCGCAGACATAGGAGGCTCCGGTTGTTGTCAGTTCATCGAGGCCGTCTTCGCCGGCGACGACCCAGACATGCGACGACCCCAGCGCAAGAAGCGCCCGCGCCAGCGGCTCGCACAGCGCCCGGTCGTAAACGCCCATTAGCTGACGGCGTGCGCCGGCGGGATTGGTGAGGGGCCCGAGCGCATTGAAGATCGTTCGCACGCCGACTTTCCTGCGCACCGCTGCGACCTGGGCGAAGGCCCGATGGTGATGCGAAGCCCACATGAAGCCGACCTTCGCCTCGCGGATCGCCCGCGCGGTTGTTTCGGGCGCGGCCTCGATATTGACGCCGAGCGCGGCAAGGACGTCGGCGGTCCCCGATCTGGAGCTTGCCGCCCGATTGCCGTGCTTGGCCACAGGAACGCCGCAGCCCGCGACGATGAAGGCCGCGGCGGTCGAGATGTTGAGCGTGTGAGCGCCGTCGCCGCCGGTGCCGCAAGTGTCAATGGCGTCGTCGGGCGCATCGACCTTGAGCGCGCGGGCGCGCATCGCCTCGGCGGCGGCGACAATTTCATCGACGGTTTCGCCGCGCGCCTTCAGCGCCAGAAGGAAGGCCGCGATGTCGTCATCATTGAGGCCGCCGGCGAGCAGGCAGTCCGTCGCCGCGCGCATTTCGGCGCGCGTCAGCGCCCGTCCGGAGCGCGCGATCTCAAGAAGCGCTGGAAAGCTGCTCATGCCGCGTTGGACCAGGCGAGAAAATTCTCAAAGATCGCAAAGCCGTGTTCGGACGCGATGCTTTCCGGGTGGAACTGCACACCGGCGACCGGCGCGCCTGCATGTTCAAGCGCCATGATTTCACCATCGTCATCGGCGTGTCCGCTCGCCTTGAGGGAGTTCGGCAGGCTGGCGGCTTCGGCGACGAGAGAGTGATAGCGCGTCGCCTGAAAAAGAGGCGGCAGTCCCTTGAACAGTCCATCGCCCTGATGGCGGATGCGCGACGTCTTGCCGTGCATCTGGCGCCCCGCGCGGATGACCCTGCCGCCCGAAGCCTCGGCGATAGACTGCAGTCCGAGGCAGACGCCGAAGAGCGGCGTCCCAGTTTCAATTGCGCGCCGCACCAGCGGGACGCAAATTCCGGCCTCGGCCGGCGCCCCGGGGCCCGGGGAAAGAACAATCGCCGAGGCGCCGCGCCCGATCGCCTCTTCGGCGGTCATGGCGTCGTTGCGAATGACGTCGACCTTTTCCCCCAGCCCGCCGATCAGGTGGACGAGGTTCCAGGTGAAGCTGTCATAGTTATCGATGAGCAGAATCATCGGATGGGACACTGCACGCCTGAGAGCCGCTCGCAAGATGCCGCGCGGGGCGTAACGCAAGGGTAAAGGCGTTGCCGGAGCAAGGCGTGAAGCGACAAAGCCAATCCAGGGCCCGCAGCCTGAGGCCGGACCCGCTTCTGGCCTCTCGGGCGGCGCTCTTGCTTGTTCTGGCTGGCGGGCTGTTCGCCGGGGCGGCCGTGGCCGGCCTTACCGGCAAGGCCTCGCGGTCTGAGGCCGGGACTTATGCGGCCGCACTCGACCTTCGGGATGCGCCGCTCGTCGCCCCCGACGCCGGGGGAAAGGGCAGGGGGGCCGTGATTGAGGCCCTCATCAGCGCCGGGGCCCCGGAGAGGCTCGACGCGAGGCCGAGGAAGGCGTCGCCGCGCGTCATCATCATCTTCGACGATGTCGGTCCTGACCGACGCGCCTTCGAGCGGCTGATGGCGTTGCCGGGTCCGCTCACCCTCAGCTTTCTGCCTTATGCCGATGGTGTGCAACGCCTCGCCGATCGGGCCATCGCCGAAGGCCATGACGTTCTCCTCCATCTGCCGATGGAGCCTTCGGGCGCCGCCGACCCGGGACCGGGCGCGCTCAAGACCTCGATGGAACCTGCCGAGCTTTTCGCAGCGCTTGGCGACAATCTCGCCCGCTTCGAAGGTTATTCCGGCGTCAACAATCATATGGGTTCGAAGCTCACGCGCGACGAGCAGGCGATGAAGCGCGTTCTTGCCTATCTCGACAATCGCGGGCTCTTTTTTCTCGACAGCCTGACAACGGGCGCCAGCAAGGCGCAGATCGCCGGCGAGGCTGTCGGCGCCGAGGTCATCACACGCGATGTGTTTCTCGACGCCGAACCGGGCGAAGAGGCGGTGCGCCGCCAACTAGCGCTCGCAGAACGCATTGCGGCCGAAACAGGCTATGTGATCGCCATCGCGCACCCGCGCGAGGAAACGCTTGCCGTGATCGGCCCGTGGCTGACGAGCGCGCCTGCTCGCGGCTTGCGTCTCGACACCCTGACGGCGATGCGCGGCGAACGGTCGGGCGCCTATGCGCAAAATGCGGCGAGCGCGCGGTTGCGATAGGCGCCGCTCTCACATCAGCCGGGCGGCGATCGCGCCCAGCGTTGAGGAGAGCGCCTTGCCTCTCCGGACCGCTGCAGCATCGCCGCGGATTTTGGCGGCCGCGGCGGCAAGCGCCTTCAGACGCGCTGCGAGGGCCGGATCCTTTTCGCCGGCGCCAAGTCGCGCCGCCGCCTCGTCAAGCGTGCGTTCAAAGGCTGGCGCATCGGCGATCGCGTCCGCCCGCTTCAGCTGGTCGATATACGCGCGCGCAACGACCGGATCGTCGGGCCATCGCGCCGGGAATTGCTGCTGGGCGTTGACTGTCGGGCCGAGGTCGGCGAGCTTTGCCGCAGCGATCTCATGTTCCGTCAACTGCTCGCCCGGAACGAGGTCAAATACGTCAAGCCCGCGCGAAATCTCGGTCCCATAAATCCGCCCGTCATACCAATAGGCGGACCAATAACCGCCGAGGACAAGATGCTTCTTGTCGATCGGGCCTCGATCGAACCACGCGATTTCCACGGGATCAGCGCTGTCGGTGAAATCGATCACCGAAACGCCGCCCTGATACCAGGCCTGCACGAAGATGTCGCGGCCCGGAACCGGCACGACCGAGCCGTTGTGGGCGACGCAGTTTTCCTCGTCCGCCTGCGGGGCCGGCAGCTTGTACAGGCTGCGTTGCAACAGTTTGCCGTCGACGATATCGTAAATGGCGTCAGCGCCCCATGCGGACGGATCGGCGGCCCGGCAGCGCGGGCGCGAGCCGCCGCCCCATTCATCGGTGAAGATGACCTTCGTGCCGTCGTTGTTGAACGTCGCCGAGTGCCAGTAGGCGAAGCCCTTGTCGGTGACGTCGTCGATGCGCTTCGGTTTCCGCGGGTTCGAGATGTCGAAGATGACACCATTGCCTGAACAGGCGCCCGCGGCGATTTTCTTCGATGGAAAGACAGTGATGTCGTGGCACTGGTCAGTGCGGCTTGTCTTCTGCGTGTCCTCGCCATGGTCGCCGCCACGCCAAAGGCCGGCCAGGCGCCCCGTCTTCGGATCGGCGAAAACGGCGGGGCTGTCGATGATGCGCGCCTTCGAGGGATCGGCGACCGGGATCTCGATCACGTCGATACGGAACAGCGCGGTGCGGTCGTCGCCCGGAATATCGCCGACGCAGCCTGAAAGCTCCTTTTCATCGCGCACGCGCGACGTGCCCGAATTATAGACGATGATCTTGCCGCCCTCGTTCGCGACGACGGAATGGGTGTGCGATCCGCGGCAGGTTTGCACCTGTCCGACCTGACGCGGCGCCTTGAGGTCCGCGATGTCGAAAATGCGCAGCCCGCGAAAGCGCTCCTTGCTGTGTTCTTCGGCGATGCCTTGAAGCCCGCAATCGACCCGCCCGCGCGTCTGCTCGACCGACATGAGAAGGAGATCGCCGACGATTGAAACATCGCCCTGGCCGCCAGGACACACGACGGAGCTGACAAGCGCTGGCGCTGCGTCCTTCGACAGCCGGTAGATATTGAAGCCGTGATAATTGCCGGCGACGAGCACGTCGCGCGAAAAGGCGATGTCGGTATTCCCGAAATCGAGAAGCGGGGAGCGCTCGCTCCACTTTGTCTTGTCGTCATCATCTTCGCCGGCGGCGGCTTTCGCCGGTTTGCCGCGCGTCTTGCCTTCATCCTTCTGCGGCTTCGGCAAGGGAAGGCCTGCAGGGTTTTCCGGATCGAAAAATCCCGCGGGCTTCGGCAGCGCCGCGACAAGCCTCATGTTCTTCGCCGCCTCGCCCGCATCGAGGAATCCGGCCTTCAACCCGACGCGCGGATCGGGCGAGAGGCTCGCGAGCAGCGCGTTCATTTTTCGGATTTCGGCGGTCTGGTCTGATTTCACGTCATTGACGAATTCGAACAGCACCGGGTCATAGGCGGCGCCCGGCTGCGCGAAGAGCCGGTCGACCATCTTCACCGCGCCTTCGTGATGCTTCGTCATCAGCGTCAGGAACAGGCGGTCGAACTCGGCGCCCGTCGCCGCCGCAAGCTCCGTCATCTGCGCGGGGGTCGCCATGCCCATCATGCCATGCGCGCTGTGGTCGCCATGGTCGTGGTCGATCGCCGGCGCCGTCAGCGCTTCGCCCCGCTCGGTGAGCCAGCCGCGCATGAACTTCATTTCATCGTCCTGCGACGCGGTGATGCGGCCGCCCGCCTCGACGATCTCCTTGCGGTTCGTGCGACCCTTGATAAGCGCCGACATTTCGACCGCCTGCGCGTGGTGGACGATCATGTCCTGCATGAAGCGAACGTCGTCCGGGGAGTAGCGGGTCTTCGAGACCTTTACGGCCTCCGCGGCGCTGAGCGCGCGCGGGGTCGCCCCGGGGGCGCCCGGAAGCACGATCGGCGCCTCCTGCGCGTTTGCGCCGGCGGCCAGCATGGACGCGCCGGCGCAAAACGCCCGCAGCGGATGGCGCATCATTCTTATGGCAAGCATCTCGAAAATCCTCGAAGTCGGAAGGCGGCAGACTAATTTGCCCCCCTCCGGCCTCACTTGCCAAGTCACGAAAAAAAGCGCCGGATCAGGACGCTTTCTTCGCCGCGATATAGGCGTCGACGAGTTCCTCTAGGATCGGCAGCGGTACGGCCCCGTTCTTCAGGACGGTGTCGTGGAAATCGCGGATGTCGAACTTCGGCCCCAGCGCCTTCTTGGCCTTCGCGCGAAGGTCGAGGATCTTGATCATGCCGACCTTGTAGGAAAGCGCCTGCGCCGGATTGTCGATATAGCGTTCGACCTCCTTAGTCGCCTCGGCCTCGGTCATCGGGTTGTTGTCGAGCATGTATTTGATCATCTGCTCGCGCGTCCATTTCTTCGAGTGGGCGCCGGTGTCGACGACAAGGCGGGCCGCGCGCAGCATCTCGTTCTGCAACCGGCCGAAATCCTGCATCGGGTCGGTGAAGCGGCCTTCTTCTTTTGCGAGGCGCTCGGCGTAGAGGCCCCAGCCCTCGATATAGGCGCCGAAGAACGCGAACTTCTGGAAGGTCGGAACGCCCGTCAGCTCCTGCTGGATGGCGATCTGGAAATGGTGGCCCGGCGCGCCTTCGTGATAGGCGACGGTCTCCATCTCGTGCTTCTGCTTTTCCGCCATGTTCTTGAGGTTGACGTAGTAGATGCCGGGGCGCGAGCCGTCAGGCGTCGGCTGGTTGTAGAAGGCGATCGGCGCCGTTTCTTCGCGCCAGGCCTCGACGCGGCGAACCTCAAGCGGGGCCTTGGGCAGGATGTTGAAGTATTTTCCGACGTCGGCGTAAATCGAGTCGATATAGCCCTTCGACTGATCGAGATAGGCTTGACGGCCTTCATCCGTATTCGGAAAGAAATTGTTCGGGTCCGTGCGAAGATGCTCGAAGAAGGCGGGAAGGTCGCCTTTGAATCCGACCGCCTTCATGATCTTCGTCATCTCGCCGCGGATGCGCTTGACCTCCTTGAGGCCGAGCTTGTGGATCGCATCGGCGGTGAGGTCCTTCTCGCTGGTCCAGAAGTCGATCTGCGATTTGTAATAGGCATCCCCGTCAGGCAGCGCCCAGACTCCGTTCGGCCCGACGGATCTGGAACGCAAGCCTTCGACCGCGCTGATGAACCGCTCGATGCCCGGGCGCACGACGCCCGTCAGCGCCTTTTCTCCGTCGGCGAGCAGCTTCTTCTTCACCGCCGCTGACGCGTTCAGCTTCTCGACCTTGCCCTTGAAATCCGCCCAGATGGCGCTGTCGGCGCCGGTCTGGTCATAGGGCGCGCCTTTGATCACGTTGCGCGCGTCGGTGATGACCGGATCGAATGAAAACGACGTGGGCACGATGCCTTTGTCCGCCGCAATCTCCATGTTGGCGATGAACTGGTCCATCGCGCGGCCAAGGCCGTTGAGGCGCTCGACATAGGCCTGCGCATCGGAAACGTCGTCGACGCGGTGAATGTTCTGCATGAACGTCGCGGGGAACGTCGCCGGGTTTTGCTGCGTCGAGAAAGCGTAGCCGTGGAAGCGCCATGGGAAACCGCGAAGCGCGCGCTCGCCGAGATACTCGAAGATCTTGTAGCTGACCTTCGATTGCTCGGAGAGCTTTGCTACTTCGAATTCGGCGCGCAGGCGCGCAAGGTCCGCTTTCGTCTCCTCGTTCTGGCGCACCGCCTCCTCGTCGGAGAAGTCATCCCATTTGCCGTAGTCGGGGCCCTTCATTCCGAGCTGCGACTGGAACAGCGGGCTGTTTTTCAGATTGCGCTGGAAGATTTCCTCGAAGAACGCGGCGAGGCGCTCGTCTTCGGTCTGCGCCTTCGCTTCGGCGGCGGGCGCGCCTTGCGCGAACGCCGGCAGCGCGTTGAAAGCGGAAAGCATCGTCGTGGCGGCGAGAAGGGCCTTGAGAGAACGGCGCATAAATCCCCTTGTGCGAATTGCGTTGCGGGTCCTGACTATCCGATCGGGCGGGAGAAGGCCCGGCGGCTCGTCGCGCCCTTGCATCGCTTCGCCGCGCGAGGAAAGCGGTGCGTCGATTCGGATTTCCGCGACGACAGGGCGGGCGATGATCGCTTCGTGCAAGATCCGGAAAATCCGTAAGGTTCGGAGAGTTCGGAGGGGTGCGCGGTCGCGGCGGCCCCGCCGGGGCGCCCGCAAAGGGGTTCATTCCGGAAAATCCGGAAAATTCGGAGAGTTCGCCGCGCCCGCCCCTTTTCCGCCAGCGGTCCCGTGCGCAGCAGTGCGCAATCCTTCCGGCCTGCCGCGCGCGTTCCGCGTCCGCTGCGGGCTTTGATCGTCTTATCGCGCATTCCTCTCACTCATGACGCCGCGTCAGCATCATAAAGCCTGCCGGAGGGGGGTGGGATAACTCCGCGACGAACCGAGCGGTTAACCATCTTCGTTAAACCTGTCGTGCCTCCGACATGTAGGGAATCAAGGGCTTGCAGAAGCGCCGCCTTGCGCTCCATCCACCACGCGGAATCGGCCAGGCTAAGCCCTAAAGACCGAGCGCGGCGTCGATCTCGGCCTGCGGCGGACGCTCCGGGTTTCGCGCGAGCGGGATCGTCTCGCGCATCTGCTCGGCGAAGTGGCGCAGGCAGATTTCCTCGCGTCCGAGCGGTCCTGTCGTGAAGCTCGACGAACCCATGCCGGCCTGCACGCGCTCGATCAGGTCCTTGTCCTCGCGATTGACGTCGCGATTGATGCGGATGTTGAGATAGCGCGCAGCCTTCATCTCGCGCCGCGCATCGGGAAGCGCGTAGGCGCTTTCGCGAAGAAGACAGCTCGTCGGCGTCAGCGGAATGAACTGCATGAAGTCGACTTGGTCCGGATAGACGTCGAACATCAGGCTCGGCCAGAGCTTCCAATAGGTCCACTGGCGCTGGCGGTCTTCCGGCAAATGATCGACGCGCGGCAGCACACGCTTATAGGCCTCGTTGGAGCGAGACGGGCCCCGCCCGTTTTCAAGATCGCCGAAAATCTTGAAAACGCCGCGGTCGATCGTGAGCCGGTAGGTCGGGCCGATGAGGTCGTTCAATCCCCAATGCGCGACCGGAATATGCAGCGCGTCGCAGTAATTGTCGGTGGCGTTCTTCCAGTTCACCTCCCGCACCCGCTCGCCGATCTTGCGCAGCGGCGTCAATTCCGCCGTGCGATAGAGCGCCATCTCATCGGCGACCGGCGCCATGTACTCCTTCAGCGCCGGACCGCCAGGACGGAAGCGGATGAAAACGAAGCCGGCGAACGACGCGCATTCGACGGGCAGCAGTCCGTGCGCTGATTTTTCGAAATGCTCGTACTGCTCGATGAAGGGAACACCGGAGAGCCGCCCGTCAAGCTGGTACGTCCAGGCGTGATACGGGCATACGACCGATCGCCCGCAATTTCCCTGATGGCCGTCGACGAGCCGCGCGGCGCGGTGGCGGCAGACATTGTGAAAGGCGCGGATGAGGCCGTCCTTGCCGCGCACGGCGAAGGCGATCTCGCCGAACATCTTGAAAGTCGCATAATCGCCGACTGCGGGAATGTCGCTTTCATGACAGACAAGATGCCAAGCGGGCAGGAACACCTTTTCGCGTTCGAGCGCCATGAAGCCAGGGTCGGAATAGGTCCACGCCGGCAGGCTCGAGGCGGCGCTGTCGGCGACGAGTTTCGGGGCGGGGCGCGCGGTTGAAGACATGGCCTCAACGATAGCGCGAGAAGGGGATTTGGGACAGCCCGCGATCGCTTCCTATCGGCGTAGTTTCGGCCAGTCGCGCAACAGCTCGCGAGCGGCGTTATGACCGGGCCAACCGGTGACGCCGCCGCCTGGGTGGGTCGAAGACCCGCACATGTAAAGGCCGGGAAGGGGGCTGCGGTAATCGCCGTGGCCGAGAACAGGCCGCGCGCTGAACAGCTGGTCGAGCCCCAACTGCCCGTGGAAAATGTCGCCGCCGACTAGCGCGAATTTTCGCTCGAGGTCGAGCGGCGTCAGCACGCTCCTCGCGATGACGGCGCTGCGGAAATTCGGCGCGAGGGCTGTCACTGCGTCGATGACCGCGTCCGCGGCGGCCTCGCGCGCCTCATCCCAGCTCTTTCCATCCGGCAGGGTCGGCGCGAAATACTGGCAAAAGAGGCTCGCGACATGGGCGCCCTCAGGCGCGAGGCTGTCGTCATAGGCGCTCGGCATGTGCATCTCGATCGCCGGCGCGCGCGACCACCCCTTGCGACGGGCGTCCGTATACGCCGTATCGATATAGTCGAGCGAGGGCGCGATCAGCATCGACGCCGTGTGATGAGGCGCGACGCCGGAGGAGGGGAGCGCGGTGAAATTCGGCGGCTCCGACAGCGCGACATTCATCCGCAGAACGCCGGAGCCTGACTTCCATCCCTTCATGCGCCGGACGAAATCGGCCGGCAGGGCGCCATCGGGCACGAGGCCGCCAAAGAGGAGGCACGGATGGATATTCGAGGCGACTGCGCGCGCGGCGATCTTCTCCCCATTGGCGAGGACGACGCCGCGCGCCGCGCCGCGCTCGAGAATCACCTCCGCAACGCTCGCCTCGACGCGGATTTCCGCGCCCGCCTCAGTCGCGGCCTTCGCCATCGCCTTGGTGATCGCGCCCATGCCGCCGATTGCATGGCCCCACGCGCCCTTGACGCCGTTCACCTCGCCGAAGACGTGATGGAGAAGCACATAGGCGGACCCCGGCGTATAGGGGCTGCCGTAATTCCCCGTGATCGCATCGAAGCCGAGCGCGCCCTTGACGAGATCGCTCTCGAAGGTCGCATCCAGGATGTCGCCGGCGCTCTTGGCGAAGAAATCGAGAAGATCGCGCTGGCCCTCGAGCCTCAGTTGCCTGACGTCGTTGCCGAGGCTCGCGGCGGCGATAATGTCGCGCAGGCCGCCCCCGGCGTTCGGCGGCGTTTTCCCGAGCATCGACCGCAGAAGATCGACGAGCCGGTCGAGCTTCTCATTATACGGATCATAGGCCGCCGCATCCTTCGCCGAAAGCCGGGCGAGCGCGGCGTGGTTCTCCGCCTTGTCGCGGCCCAGGAGGAGATAGCGACCGTCCGGCGCCGGGGCGAAGTACGCCATCGGGCGGATGACGACCCTGAGGCCGTGACGCGCGAGGTCCATCTCCGCGATGATTTTCGGCGACAACAGGCTGACGGCGTAGCTCGCCGCGGAATTGCGGAAGCCGGGATGAAACTCCTCCGTCACCGCCGCGCCGCCGACGATCTCGCGCCGTTCGAGGACGAGAACCTTCTTCCCGGCGCGCGCCAGATAAAACGCGCAGACGAGGCCGTTATGTCCGCCGCCGATGACAATGACGTCGTAAGACTCAGTCGACAAGGGCTCCGCCCTTCATCACCGCCTTGTCGCCCGTCAGGATGGTGATGTCGGCGAGCGGATCGCCATCGACGGCGATCATGTCGGCGAACCGCCCCGGCGCGATCGAACCGACGTCTGCGCGCCAGCCGAGAAGGTCCGCCGCCTCGATCGTCGCCGACCGGATCGCCTGCATCGGCGTCATGCCGTATTTCACCATGTAGGGAAGCTGTTTGGCGTTATCGCCATGCGGATAGACGCCCGAATCCGTGCCGTAGGCGATCTTGACGCCCATTTTAACCGCCTTCGCGAACACCGCGCGCTGCGTGTCGGTCGTCTCGCGGTTCTTGCGCAGCGTTTCCTCCGGCCAGCGGTCGCGGGTTCCGACAGCGTCGATATAGTCGCCGTTGTAGATGTCTGCGACGAGAAAGACGCCGCGCTTTTTCATCATAGCGAGCGCCTCGTCGTCGAGGATCGAGCCATGCTCGATCGACTGGACGCCCGCGCGGATGGCGGCCTTCGCGCCTTCGGCGCCATGCGCGTGCGCGGTGACTTTCTTGCCGTAGCGGCGCGCCTCCTCGACGATGGCGCGCATCTCATCCTCTGAAAGTTCCTGACGGCCGGGCTCGGTGCCGACGGTTAGAACCGCGCCCGTCGCGATCATCTTGATGAAATCGACGCGGTGCTGGAGAAAAAAGCGCGCCTTGGCGCGCGCGTCTTGCGGTCCGTTGACGACGCCCATCGCAAAGGCGTCCGGGATCTTCACGTCGGGCGCAAGGCCCGTCAGCGTTCCCCCGCCTTCAGGGATGGTGAAATAGCCGCCGGCGACCGCCATGCGCGGGCCTTCGATGCGGCCGGCGTTGATCGCGTCCCTCAGCGCGACGTCGGTGAAGGCGCGCCAGACGCCGACATCGCGCACGCTCGTGAAGCCGGCGCGCAAGGTCGCATGCGCGTTCGCCGCGCCGAGGAGCGCATCTTCCGCCTCCGAATAAGCGAGGGGGTCGGCGAGGCCCGCGCCCTGAATGTCGCCGACGAGATGGGTGTGCATGTCGATCAGACCGGGCAGCACGGTCCTGCCCGACCAGTCGATGATGCGCGCGCCACCCGGCGGCGCCGACCATGGGGCTACCGCAGCGATGCGGTCGTTCTCGATGCGGATCATCTGGTCTGTGAGAACGCGCGACCGCTCGACGTCGATGAGACGGCCCGCGCGGACGTATAGCGTCTGCGCCGAGGCCGCGCCGGCGATCGTGATCAGGGCCGCGAACCCTGCAGCAACGCCTTTCATGGTCCGCTCCAAAAAGAAACGGGCGGAAGGGTCGCCCCGTTCCGCCCGCCTTTCAACCCTGAAGACCCGGCGCCTAGAAATCCTGGGCGAAGCGCAGGCCGAAGGTGCGCGGCTGCGCCGTGCCCTGATAGATGCCGTTGCCCCCGCTTGGCCCCGTGATGCCGCAGGTGCCGATCGCGCAGGCGACGAAGGAGAGCAGGTCAGGCCGCTCGTCGAAGGCGTTGTTGATGAAGCCGACGAGCCGCCATTTGTCCCGCCGCACGCCAAACGAGAAGTCGACGAGCACGAAGCCTTCCTGGTCGCCGATGATCGCCTGGTCGACGACAAGGAGGTTCGACGGCGCCGTCGTCTGGCCTGAGATCGAGCCCTGCAAATGGCCCGTCATCGCGCCGACCGGGAATTCATAGCGCGCCGTCAGCGTGCCCTTGAATTTCGGCACGACAGGAAGCGCCGTTCCCTTCGGCGCCTCGGGCGGCGCGGTCTCGTCGCCGAGCGTCAGCGGATCGTCGACCGCGGCGGGGCAGTCCGTGAACGGGCTGCCGTTGACGTTGAAGCCGCAGAAGTTCTCGCTGAGTTCGGCGTCGATGACGGACATCGAGCCGTTGAGGGTGAAGCGGTCGGTCGGCGCCCATGTCATGTCAGCCTCGAAACCGTAGATGCGCGCCGAGGCCGCATTCTGGATTTCGGTGAGGCCGTTGAGCCCGAGGATCGGGAACTGGAAGTCGTTCCACTTCTGATAGAAGGCCGCGCCGTTCAGCACGAAGGTGTTATCGGCCCATGCGGTCTTGAAGCCGGCCTCATAATTGATGAGCTTGTCCTCGAGATAGGGCGGCAGCGGCGTCCGCCGGTTGGCGCCGCCGGGCCGGAAGCCTGTCGAGTAGGTGGCGTAGATCAGTTTTGAATCGTCGAGATCGTATTTGAGCGAGAGCTTGTGCGTCTCGCCCGTGTTCTTGATCCGGCTGTCGAGGTTGGTGCAGGGCGTGTCGGGGATGATCGGGCCCGCAAAGCACGCAGCCTCGCCCGTCGTCGACGAGAAGCCCGCGCCATAGCCGTTAAACCCGACGAGCGAGTTGTTGTAGCGATACCCCCTGACGCCGCCGATGAAGGTGAGGCGGTCGGTGAGGTCGAATTCGATCTCGGTGAACAGCGCGAGGTCGCGGTCGACCCGCTGCTGCTTCGTCAGCCAAACCGTGTCGTCCCAGCCGGGCACCTCGAGCCCGTCATTGAGATTGCGCACGATATAGCGCTGCAGGATGTTGTGGCGCTGCCGGTTCTGGAAGAAGCCGACAACCCAGCGCAGGCGCCCGTCGGTGTCGGAGAGCCGCACTTCGTTCGAGTATTTCCCGAAGCCGTCGTCGCCCTGATAAAACTGCGTCGGGTCGATATTGTTGAGCGCGTTGTCGTAGAAATAGGCGGCGAAGTTATAGGCCGGCCCGAACGACTGGTAGAGCGCGTCGTAATAATAGGCGTAGTCAGTGTAGTCGGAGTTGGAATCGATCTGTCGGCGCAGATAGGAGCTTGCGACGACGAGATCGAAATCGCCGACCTTGCCTTCAACCGTCAGCGCGGCCTGAACGAACTTGTCAGTGTTGAACTCCGGCTCGAACCGCGAAACGTTGAGGTCGCCCAGCTCGGGATCGAACACATTGACGCCCTTGGCCTCCGACTTCTGGCCAAGCGCCGACAGCGTCGCCGACCAGTCCTCGGTGAGGTCGACCTTCAGCGCGATACGGCCGCCATAGGTGTCGATGTCGTTGAAATCGTCCTCGACCAGCGCGGCGTTGTCTTTCGTGATCGGGATGAGCGGCGTGCCGGTGATCGGATTGATGCCGCCCGCGTCGGGATCGACGGTGCCGGGAAAGGTGCGCGAGCCGAGCACGTTGTCGATATAGCCCGCCTCGCGCTTGTAATAGCCGACGAGGCGCACGGCCGCGTTGTCGGAAATCGGCTGGTTTAGATAGCCCTCGAACTGATAACCGATTTCGCCATGCTCGACGACATTTCCCTCGAGGCTGTAGCCGGCGGCGAACCCGCTCGGGTCCGGCTTGTTGGTGATGATGCGCAAAACGCCCGATTGCGCCGAGGCGCCGTAAAGCGTGCCTTGCGGGCCTGCGATGCCTTCCACCCGCTCGATGTCATAGATGTGCAGCGGCAGGAAGCCGAGAATCGTCGTCACCGGCTGTTCGTCGAGATAGACGCCGACCGAAGGCAGCGAGGCGGAGTGGTTGCCGTCGCCGCCCGAAACGACGCCGCGGAAATAGACGGTCGTCGCGTTCGGACCGGTCGACTGGAAGGAAAGGCTGGGGATGAACTTCGCGTAGTCGTCGAACGCCGCGACCTCCAGCTGTTCGAGCCGCTCGGTGCCGATCGCGGTGATGGAGATCGGCACGTCCTGCAGGTTTTCCGTGCGCCGCTGCGTGGTGACGATGATCTCATCGACCTGCGCCATCGCCGGCGCGGCCGCGCCCGCCGCAGCCGTCAGGAACGAGGTTGCAAGCAGCGCGGATTTGGCGGCGCCGGAGCGTGGCTGTCTGGCGATCGACATAAATTCCCTCCCGATCAAATGGCGCCCGCGCGGAAGGCCCCGCGCGGGTGATCATTCGCCCTCTGCGTCCAAACGCTAACTGCTTCGTACAACCGTCACAATCGGGAATATCCAGTAATCGGTTTTGACAAGCGGGTGTGGCCGCAGCGCTGCATTGTCGGCGCATGAAACGGCCGCCGCCGCAATTTTCTGCTGCGGTGCAGCGGGGCGGCGCTGCGCCTGAAAAAGACCGGCGCGGGCGGCTTCGTTCCGGAATACACGCACTTCGACTCACAAGGCTCCGCCGTCGCGGCGACCAACGCCTCGGGAACGGTCACCTGGCGCGAGCGCTACGCCCCGTTCGGCGAGGAGCTGTTGAACCCCGCCGCCAACGCCAACAACACCGCCTACACCGGGCACCTGAAGGACGACGCCACCGGCCTCGTCTACATGCAGGCCCGCTACTACGACCCCATCATCGGCAGGTTCCTCTCCACCGACCCCATCGGCTATCAGGACCAGCTCAATCTCTATGCGTATGTCGGCAATGATCCGGTGAATGGAACTGATCCGACCGGTTTGGAGTGCGTGACGAAAGATACATCGACTTGCGGCGGCTCAAACGCAGCGGCCACTGCGGCGCAATCCGCAACAACGCTAGTGGCGCGAGAAGGTATTGGGGCTGAATCTGCCCGAAGTTCTTACAACCAGAATGTCTCCAAGCTCGATCCCAATGACTCGGCGGGAAGATCAGCTGCGAAGGCTGCCGCTAGGGCCGACACGCCGCCCATTACTCGCGCAGGGATCGAAGCTGCGCGTCCGGGAACCGGACCGCAAGCGGGTACAGGCGGGACGGCAAATCGGACGAACGCAGGTGCAAATAACCTTGCGAAAAATCTCGGCACAGTTGGCAAGGCCAGTGCCGTCACCGGAGCGGTTTTAGGTGCTGCGCGCATCGCAACATCCGATAATCCCGCTGCAACAGCCGCTGAAGTTGGCGGCGGAGTTGCTGGGGCCATTGCAGGTGCAGAATTAGGTGTCACAGCAGGAAGTTTTGGCGGCCCCTACGGGGCAGCGGCTGGCGGAATTGTTGGCGGAATTGCTGGCGGTTTTGGAGGCGAAGCCGCTGTCAGAGGAGTATTAAGCCCTGGCGGCGGTTGTTCTCCAGACACATGCGGGGCACATCAGAACAGTTCTGGTGGCGGATCGCATTACTGAAAGTGACGAATCTTGAAGCAGGGAAAGCACATAAAAATTGGCCAAGTGAAGGTCGTGAACAGCGAAATTCGCCTTAGAAAGGGGTTTCGTTCTTGGAAGCTCCAGCCAAGTGAAATATCATCGATCAGACTGGAGAAAGTGCTGTCTTTGGTTGATGAAATCGGCGTTTTTTTAGATGCTGGGCAAGAGTTCTTCTTCACGGATGCGACGCCAAGCTTTCAGGAAATCGCTAA
>FRDC01001014.1_pt1 | contig 19042 bp, 16 predicted proteins | sample 1106171 | NCBI WGS metagenome assembly FRDC01 (sample SAMEA3930566, study PRJEB13176) | freshwater metagenome | biome: Drinking water system; feature: drinking water; material: water | place: Singapore | collected 2014-12-20 | reverse complement strand
GTGCACCAAAAATAAAACATCCTAAAAAATTAAAAATTATTCCAACCGACAATCTCTTCGAAGCCGGGACGGACTTGAACGCGAGCGAGCGGCCGCGATGAGCGCGCAGCGCTTAGCGCGGATTGGCGCGCAGGAAGCGCGACAAAGCGAGCGAGGTGAGCCTACGCAGGGAGCACCCCGGAAGGGTGCGACCGTAGTAGGTCAAGTCCGTCCGAGCGAAGTCGAACCCCAATCCCAGTCTTCCGCAGCCACTTGTCCTCCATTGCCTTTGTTTGCCTTCGAATTCATCTGAAGCCGGTACAAGAACTCTCCGTTTTGGACCGGTAAGTCTGAATAATTTTGCCATCAGGTGTCATGAACTCTATGAAACCTCCTCAGGAGATTTCCATGAGCACCTTCATCTTATTCTGGGCAAGTTTAGTTTCAGGAACGTTCAGCTTCCCGGTGCACGCTGCTAATGCCAGCGCGGAGCCGATCTACTACCTCTACTCGAAAGTGAATGGAACTGTTTGCCCCGGCCCCAATTGCCGGTCCTCCGACGTTGTTCCGGTGAAAAGCTCTTCTGCTTCTCAAATAATCTCTCTTCAAGAAACCTGCAATGCGGCTGTATTCGATGCGTTTGGGAATGCGACCGTTTTTTGGAAACAGGGCAAACCTGAAGTTCTTGAAATTTGGTCGTGGTGTAAAACGGGAAAGCCAACCGCGTATCAGCTATCCGATTTGATGTGCCCGGATAGGAAAGCCTTCAAAGAATACTATTATGGAAACAGCGTTCCCGTGCTGAATGTTCAGGATGAAGAGGGTGAAATCCAAACACTCGTATCCGCTGGCGCTACTGACTTTTACTTATGTTCGGACGGAATGTTCTACCGCTAACTCAGTTCACTAACACTGCTGGTAGGCAGCATTAGGCGTCAAACCTTCCCGCATTTTATTGAACAAGCAGCGATTGTGATCGGGATTGCTCGAGCAGTTATTATAGCCTTCAGATGGTTTGTGACCTTTGCGGGTCATGTCTACAATGCAGAAGTTGAAGGTCTCATTGTTGCCGCAGTTCTGATAGGCGTCGCTTTCGGAGCGCCCGAGGTCTCTCACTAAGATTTCTCTGCACTGCAATTTCGAGTAAGCAAAAGCTTCTTGCGAAAGAGAAAAACAACCCAACAAAAATAATAACACCTTCATAATAACTCCTTATGAAGGTTTCTCTTACACTAGGCTTAGATATAAAACAGCCTGATGACTTCGTTTTAAGTACGGATCTCTGAAAGTTACCTACTATTAGTTACGATGAAGGAGCTGGCGATGAATGTCGAGCCAGCGCCGTTATAACCACGGCTAGCAGCTACTCGCGCCGGCGCGAGTGAAGTACCCCACTCCTGTTAGTCCGCCCGCATCACCGGAACGATCTTGTTTTCCGCACGAATTTCGCTACGCTAGCGGGCATGGACTACAACTTATTGGCGACGTTTGCCCTTCTGGTCGGCTTAGAACTCGTTCTAGGGATCGACAACATTCTTCTCATTTCCATCATCACCGATCGCGTGGCGAAACTTCAACGCGGAAAAGTTCGGGTGATTGGGTTGGGGCTCGCTCTTGCTGCGCGCCTCTTGCTCTTGTTGGGTGCAAGCTACCTGGTGAAGCTGGATACGCCCGTCATCGGAAGCTTGAGCTACAAGAGTTTGGTTCTGCTCGCCGGCGGTGCCTTCTTGCTCTACAAAGCGGTGAAGGAAATTCACCATGTGGTGGAATCGGTTCCGGAAAAGGGAGCGAAGGCTCCGGCTCACATGTCCTTTGCTTCGGCAGTGACGCAGATCCTGATGCTCGACATTGTTTTCTCAGTCGACTCGGTCATTACCGCTGTGGGGCTCACTGACAATTTGATGGTAATCTACTCGTCTGTTATGCTTTCCTTTGTTTTGGTGCTGATATTCTCTGGCGCGATTGCTGCCTTTGTACAAAAGCACGCCACACTGAAGATTCTCGCACTTTCCTTTTTGATTACGATCGGGGTGACCTTGGGAATCGAAGGCATGGGTGGCCACGTGCCGAAGGCCTATATCTACTTGCCGATGGGTTTTGCGCTGGTCGTGGAACTTCTTCAGATGCGCTTTGTTTACAATCAGAACCGGGTTAGGAGGTAGAGGATGTTTAAAAGGAAGGTCTTTCGGTTTTTCTGGTTTTTGAATCTCTTGGTTCTTTTTTTTGTTGAGCAGCCTAGGTCGGAGGACAGCACCGACTACGTTCTTTTGCAATCTTTAACCAAGACCGATCTCTCGTATTGCGTAACCTTTTTACAGACCGCCGAGGACTTTCAGCTTCAGAAGCCATTCAGGTCGCAAGATCGACCGAAGTGTGCAGCGATTGGTGAGAAAATCTTTCGGCCGAAGTTCGCCGGAAAGGATTGGTATGTTTTGGTCGCGATCATTGGAACTCCAGACACCAATTTTGGTCGAATAGCGACATCTGGCTCTTCTGAAATCTATCGAAAGGTGGCGAACCAGCCACTCGAGATAAAAGCGATCAGCGTTGAGATTCCCAACACTTTTAGCGGGGCCAGCGTTGACGTTTTAGAAGATGGTGCTTTTGAATCGACGCGTTTCAAGTGGGCAATGGTATTGCTGACAACGTCCGACTGGGTGAAATACATACACTGGATTTGCCGGAATCAGATCGAGGACTCGTCTTGCAAGGCAGTCATTGAAGGCGACGTAAAAGCGCTAGCAGATCTTTTTCAAAAAAATAGCACAAATGGTTACTATTCACTCTCCATTGCGGGAAGTGTGGCAGGGTCCGGGTTTGAAAGCCTGGCGAATCCGCATCCCCGGCCCGGTGACTCTGTTTTGATGTTAGAAGGCCAAAAGTACTGTTTAGATAAACAATGTGGTTTTAGCGCTAAAACCGGTTTGACACCCTAGGTCATTCGAGCTAGGTACTCGCTCATGCGTTTACTAGCTTTACTCGCTCTCGTTTTAGGTTTTGGTTCGGCAACGGCGTCTGCGGAGTGCGTGAATAGCGCCTACGAAAACATTCAGGCGCCAGAGAATCCCGATGTTCTGGATTTGCCGTTCCACTACTACGGCTTTTCCATCAAGGGCATCTGTTCAGCTCAGGACACCGACTCGGTGGCGGAAGAGGCCCATTTTGAAGCCCACCCCGAAGGCTACTATCGAATTGAAATGAAGTCTTTCATTCGCACCAGTAAAGACCCCAAGAGCAAGGTTTTGGAAACCTACGAAGCAAGTTATATTCGCCGAAGCTTTGAAGCCGCAGTCGACCGAGAGCTGGTTGAAAAAACTCTGCTCGACGCCATGTCGATTGGTAGCGTGGGTGTGCCCGTTGGTCTGGGGAAAGAGATTCAAGAAAAGTTTGTAAAGATCGTACTTCCGATCTTAAAAGCTCAGCTCGAGCATAAAATTCGAGGAGAGAAAGCGGCCGCAGAAAGGCGTCGACTGGAAGCGCAGGCCAGGTGGTTTGAAGTTTTGGCGAAGAATGGAAACGTCAGCGCTTCGAGTTTGACCTCCTCTCAAGCACCTGCAGTTCCACTACCGCAACCTCCGTCGCCTGTAGGCAGACCAGAAACTGTACGACAGTTTCAGTAATTACTTCACAGTAACGGTAATCGTTGCGCTAGCAGCTTCACCGTAGGATCGGTGAGCGCCGTCGGCGAACTGCATGGTCAGCTTGTGCTTTCCGGGCTTCAGAAAAAGTTTCGTATCCGTCTGCCCTTTGCCGAAGTGAATGTGATTGTCGTCAGTGGGGACAACATCGCCTTTATTGATGGGGCCGCCGTCAACGATCAAGTGATGATGGCCCGAACTCGGGTCTTCAATCGCTTGTCCAGCGGGAGAAATCTTGTAGCCCTTCACACCAAATTTCACTTTGAATTTCTGAGATACAGTAGCCCCGTCTTTTGGCGAAACAAAAAAGACCTTTTTCTCCGTGTCCTCAGCAAAGATAGATGCAGAAGTCAGAAGCAAGACTAGGGCCGAGAGCGTAGCTAGCTTTTTCATTACAGAGATCCTTGGGGATACGCGGCGAGGAAGTCCTTCCAATCCGCGAAATCGTTGTTCAGAAAGTTCACAGGCGCAAAGGGGTTTACGAAGATGGCCTCGTTTCCCACGACATCCGGATCACCGCCGCTCGTGATGGAAGCCGTGTTCCAGTCGCGAATCATCATGCGAATGCGGTAGTTAATTTCGGCGTAGCGATCCATGCACCTCCACTCGTAATAAGCCTGAGGGGTGGGAAATCCCGCTACAGGTTGAACCGGAGTGGGAGCGGCGCCCCCGTTGTCGACGAGTTTGAAGAAGTTTGCAGTGACTAGGTTCGAGCTCACTTCCTTCGAATTGAAAGTCGCGTGTATCGGCGCTTTCATTTCATAGATTTGATTGTAGCCTTCCCCGCTAATATAGTTGGTCATGATCTTAGGATAACCAGTGACGGTTTTGGCATGGGTTCCTAGTGCGGCTTGGCCAGCGACACAGTTCGATCCCCTTCCTCCCCAGTCCGCCACAGAAGTGGCCGTGGAAAACTGTCCGGGGTTTTGCGGATCTTCAGTTGCCACAGTGAGCGTGTATTTCCCTTCGCAGCAATTCGGGCCATCAGTTGCCGTGTAGTCGTAAGTACACGTGGGTTTCCCTCCGGGAGCGTTCGCAACGTTTGTCACAGTTCCGTTGGCATTGTTTCGATAGGAGACCGTGGTAGGACCTACGCCCGGTGCATAGGCGTAGAACCAGTAGATATCTTCTTCCAAGTAATCACACATCGTGCTGGGAACGTGAATTTGATAGACCAGATCTCGAAAATAAATATCGTATTCGGGTAATTCTTGAATGCAGAGGATGTCCGCTGCAGCGGTTTTTGCGGTGACGGTCGGTGCAATCTTACAAGCCGTCGTAAAGTTCGTTGTCCCGCTTGCCCCGTCGTCGACGTGAAGTACGCTATTCACCTCCGTTGTAACAAGGCTGAGAAAGAAGCCTGCAGCGTTGACCACGGTGCCCCCTACGCCTACGGTTCCGGGTACAGACGGGCTGTTCGAATCATCAGTGGATGTATTTTTGCAGGATGAAAAACCAATTAAGGCGGCTATTGTGAGCGCAAAAAAACCAGAACAAATCCTAAGTTCTAACTTCTTTTTCTTCATGTGATTCCTTCCCCTACAGACACTTCAAAAAGATCCCAAAAAAAGCAAAACATAAAGAAGAAAATTAAGCCAATGAAAATTGACTTCTTGCATCACATTGTTTAAGCACTCGCGTCAGATTGTGTTTCGTGTGTGGAAGGGGTCCGTTCCAGAATGGCAAAATCTATCTTCATCGGGCTACTCCTCGGACTGCTAGCGGGACTTGCTCCCGGGAATGGCTACGCTGCAAACGGAACATCGATTGAGTTTGGCCTAAAGCCCATCGACGAACCGGCTTCCGACCTCCTTTATAATGGTGGAAGTCCGGTTGACCCCTTTCAACTCAAGAAGCTTCGCAGCAAAGGGTTGGATCTGAGTACGTTAGATCCCCCCAGTAACGACCTTTGGCAGAGCGCACCACTCCCACTCGATGATCGGGCGGACTACGCTTACCCGGAGGATGGCGCGACCGTTACTTACGATTCTCTCATGGAAACCACGGACGAGAACGTCCGTCTCCGTGTGGATTCTACCGACGGCACTCAGTTGAATCATTACATGGTGCAGTTCAGCCTTCGCGTTCACGGTGGCATTGCCATGTCTGCCTTTTTGCGCAAGCTGGGGTACAAGACCCCTTTTTCGAAACATTACAATCGGCTCACCATTCGGTTTCCCGATTTAGACACTCGCAAACTCTTTCTCACGGAATTGGAACATGAAACCGCGGCTCGCAAACGCTGGATCGTGGATCAGCCGGAGAACGATCCCATTCTGGTGGTTCGAGACATTGCACTCGAACCGGGGCACATCAAGATTGCTCGCTACCAATGGGGCTCCGTGGTTCGCAATGATATTCGCGGTCAGCGCGCCATGCGAGCCATGCTCGTTCCGCTTTCCCTCTTTGAAATTCCGGAGTCGCTCAATCTTTACTCTCCTGAGTTAGGAAAATCTCACGGCGACAACATCACCTTGGATCAACTCTCCGCTGCGGCCTTTAGAAATCAAATTGGTGGAGAAGATGCTCGGTGGATTGCAAAAAAAATTGCGGCACTGACTCGCGAAGACTTCAAGCAGTTTCTCGACATGGCGGAATTTCCAGCGCCCGAGTTGGTCCGCCTCGCATTGGAAAAGACCATTGCTCGGCGTAACCATCTGATGAAGATGCTGGGTATTAAGGTTCCCGATCTTCCTTATAACCTCGTATTCAGTGAAGGCGGAGTGGAAGACGGTAAGCAGGTCAAAGAATATTACGATGACTGCGTGACCCGTTATCGCCGCGAAGACCCAAAGCAACCTATTACGCTGAAGGGAGTGGGCCAAATCTTCACGATCGAAGCCATCGACGCGATGATTACGAAGGGATTGAGTTACGTCAACGAACGCATTCAGATTCGGACGACGGGCGAAGCTTATGCCAAACATCAGATGAATATGTTGGAGAAACTCTTCAACCATTACATCTCCAACCCGACGCAACCCTATGAAGAGAAGTTCCATTTCTGGGCGCAGCCGATTGCGGGATTCAGCATCGGGATGGGTCGTCACGTCGTGACCGGCTCGTACTACGGAAGTGCGGCACCGTTGCAGCAGGTGGATTCGTTCTCCGTGAATTTTCAGGTGGGAATCGTGGGCGGCTTCGAGGGCGTCAGCCGCAAGTTCCCTATCACCGTGGGAGCCAACATCATCGCAGGACGAACCTACGCTCATATTCGACCCGTGGAGAATGTGAAAGAAGCGCTCGACTCCGATTGGACCAAATTGGGCGTTCCCCTGTCGATGTCCAACATGGCTCATATTCTGGCCGATAAGCCGCCGATGGAGGATCCAGACCATCCACCGCCGAAGGAATGGGTTCAGAAAAAGCAGCTTACGAATAAACAAAGAATAGAAACTTTTCTCAAGGGCTTACGTAAAGACGAACTCTTTACGATTACCGATACGATTGGTTTGACGGGACAACTGAAGATCCAAATCCCCTTCTACGCACTCATGCCCAATATTCCGATTCGCCCGAATGAATTTATCTCGGTGGGCCCTGAAGGAAGTTTCATGATCGTTCGCCGAATGACTTTCTATAAGACTCAAGACGGCTTCCAGATCTACGTTCAGAAGTCCGAGACTCTGGCTGGCGGTATTGGCTTAGATGTGAATTATTGGATGCGCATCATGAAGGCCAGCGCGGAGAAAAAGAAAACTTGGAATTCTAGGACCTTTGTTGTCGAAGTTCCCGATGTTGAGGAAATGAAGGAAGAAGAGGCAGGATATTGGGTGGGGGATTTGCGGCGCGTGTTCCGCACGAATAGCACGAGGGACTTACCGAATCACACCCCTGCAGCGCGACTCTTTCATGACTTTGAATCCGAAAACTTTGCCGGGCGAATTCTTTTTTGGAACTGGGGAATTTTTCATGAAAAGCACCAGGCAAAAGCCCTGCCCTATCCCATCAAAGATGATCCGGATAAGCCTGAAGACCAGGCTACGATTCTTTATTCGGATAAGTACCTGAGTCGAACCGGGAACAACTATTACGTCGTTCTAACCGATGCGCTTTCGGTGGCAACAGATGGAGCTGTGGTTCTCAACGGAGAGACGAGCGGGAGTAACCCCGCCTATTCCCTCATGGGGAATGCGCATTGGGTGACCCTCAAAACAGAGGGAAATATTACCCAGCCTGAGAAGCCGCAGATGCTTTCTTCAGTCGAAGAAATCTGGGCGGGATGGTTCTTGTTCAAGAGCGGGTGGATGGACCTTCTGGAAAAAGCTCAGAAGCAATTCGATAAACTCGGGCTCCCCATTCCGCCCATCAGGAAGGAAGCTTTCACGACTACGAAGTACATGCAGCTCTACTCTCTCAAAACCCGATTTGTGGTTTATCAAAACGGGTTGGAGCGAATGCAGAACTTTCTTTCGAACAAAGGAACCGAGCCTTTCTTCTCGGCCTCCAGCCTCATAGGAAGGTTTAGTCAGTGGGTCACGGGTAAGGACGAGTACACCGCTACCGATCGCGAGGTTGTGAAGCACTTGATTCAGCTCGGAGGCGGAAAGAAATTCGAAGACTATTGCTGGCAGGAAGCCCACCCGGCTCGCGGCGGAAGCAAGACTGCGCAGATCTATTACGGCAACAGCTACGATTGCATTGCTCCTTGGATGGTGAAAGTGCTCGCCATGCGTCGCAGTTATCCGTTTGGCAAAGGCGGGGAGCAAGTCAGCTGGATGAATGAATTCTTCAAGCTGACTTATGAACAAGCAGACTTTAAGGCGTTTCTCGATTGGATAGGCCCCAAGAATTTCTTCCTAGGAATCATGACGGGTGGCTTCCGCATCAAAGACGAGAACGGTGACGAGCCCTATTATTCCGACTCTGTCGGAACTGGCGGGAAGTATGCAACCGGCGGACTCTTTGACGAATATGCCAAGGACAATAGCCTTACTCAGTATGAAGTCGACGCGACCTACTTAAGCGAGGCCAACTAATGAAGTACTCCTACTGGGTTCTCAGCTTGGCTCTGGGTTTGACTGCGATTGGAAATCTTTCGGCGGCGGAAAGAACCGTTCTGGTTTCACCCAAGACGCACAAAGATATTCCAGCGCTAAAAAAGATTTCGAAACTTTCGCCAGGTGTGAAGATTCGAGATGTTTTTGCTCGCAATGAAAAGGCGGCGCTGCGGGATTTGAAACGCGGGGATTTGGCTCAATCGTTGAAAGTCACTTTTTCTTCTGAAGAAAAGTTAGATCAGTTCGTAGCGCTGGTTCAAAAGCAAAAGCTTCCCTTTGATTTGGATCTGGCCACGGAGGTCCGAGTTTTTTCGGAACCTTCGCCGAACTACCCTCCTCCCACCGACCCGCTTCAAAAAGATCAATGGGCCATCTACAACACAGGCGCCACGCAGACGCTCGAGCTCGACTATTTTAATTCCGTCGACGTGAAAGGCGTAAAGCGTGAGGACATTCGTCTCGATCGTGCGCCCCCGCTTCCAAATCTTGCTGTGCCATTCAAAATAGCGCTCTTGGATACGGGCGTGGATGTGGGGCATCCGGACCTGGTCGGCCAGATCAATCGCAACGAGCCCGAATGTAAACTCTACGACGAATACATGGCCTGTACCGAAGGGGCTGAACAAGCCTGCGGAATTAATCCGGCGGACAATGGCGGTTGTATAAAAAAGCTCGACAAGATTCGGGAGTGTCGAAAAAAGTATTTTGTCGATGCCAACGATCTGGATCGCAATCACTATCCGCTCGATTGCAATGGTTGGAACGTTCGTGACGACATCGTGAAGAATGCGGCCGTCTACGGAAGTCCAGTCGTTGTGGACCCTAAAGGCCATGGAACTCACTGCGCAGGAGTCATTGCTGCGGGTGCCAACGGCCAGGGAATTCAGGGTTGCGCGCCAAATGTCAAAATCATTCCGGTAAAGGTGCTGGGACAGAACCCCAACGAGGGAATCCAGCCGCATAGTGAAGGCGACCTCCCCTCTCCATTGGAAAAAGATTTGAAGTGGAGCGTGCGCGCCATTGATCTCATTGCGCGCGGAATTCTTTACGCTGTTTCTGCTAAGGCCGATGTCATCAGCATGTCTTTCGGTTGGACTGCGGGCAAGAACTCTCCTCTCACTGAGAAGATGATCGCCCTCGCCCAAAAACAGGGAGTCATGGTCGTATCTGCGGCAGGGAACGACAACACAGACGCTATGATTTATCCCTGTATTTATCCCGGTGTGGTTTGCGTGGCATCCCACGATATGGGGGGCGCGCTCTCGTCTGGTTCTAACTATGGAATGGGAGTGGATCTCGCGGCCCCGGGCGTTCGTGTTTTAAGCACTTGGCCTACGCACCTGAGTCCGGTCACTTATACTGAGAAAAAGAATTACGAAGTCATGACGGGAACATCGATGGCCACTCCGTATGCGGCGTGTGGCATTAGTCGCTTGCGCATGTTTGGTTTTGACCAACGTGAAACTTTTGCGCGCCTCTTAGCGGGGACACGACCGTCTCTTCCGCCTCAAATCTCCGGTGTGCGGGAGATTCCGAAATACACTCGCAGTGGGAATCTCGACATTACGGGTAGCTTTGAAGTGAAAGCGCAGCCCTTGATCCTGCCGGTGAACAAGAAGCCTTACGTTCCGGATTGGCATCCGGAGAATCCGAAGCTCGTCGTGCCAGTGCACCTGGTGAACCGTTGGGCACCTGGAAAGAATCTTCGTTTACGCGCTCGCCTCATTTCGCCGTTGAATGATTTGAAGCTAGAAGGCCCAACCGATTGGTCGTTTGCGGAATGGAACGCGGACGAGGTGAAAACCTTTGTTCTCAATCTCTCGGTTGTGGATCGGCGTTTCTCCAGCGAACTTTTATTTGAATTCGAAATTCTTGCGCCTGAATACAAGCAGCCGAAGAGTTTGAAGATTCAGGCCGAAGTACGCGTTCCCGTGGGGCCTGACTACGTGGAAGCTCGTTCGGTGACTTTGCCCATTCTGCCGAACGAAAAGAACGAAAGAGTTTTCCTCTCTGATCCAGGTAATTTCAATCTCATGACCGTTTCTCAGTGGGGTCGTGATTCGGATGATCCGACCGGAGAGTATCTTGCCATTACGGAATCCAAAAAAGACATCAAAGTTCAGTTGCTCCGGCAAGATGCGACTCGCCAGTTTTATACGCCGACCTCTGTTCTTACTATCCCAGTCACGAAAGAAACGATTCGTCGTGCCGATCGCGTCTACATCAATGGAAAAGTGCACTATATCTTAGCGGTCGAAGCTCCAGCTACGGCCGTCGGGCAGGCGCTCGCATTTCGTCTTCTTTACCTGGACGAAAACTTCAATCTCCTGCCACAGACCTTGGCGATTCCCGGCAACGCGCCTCCCGTGCGTACCTATGAAATGCATTGGATGTCTGCTGACGACGGCTTCTGGCCAGGTTTTGTGGTTCAAGGGGACTTACCGGAAGATGAGAAGCCGAAGCAGACCCTTCGTCAGAAAAAGAAGAAGGCGTCGACGTACGATTACGATCTGCGTTTCTATTATCAGGACAGCAAGGGTGTGCACACGATTCCGCTGCCTGACGGGTACTATTACCAAGATACGCTCGTACCCACTTCAGCCCAGAAAAAGGCTGGAATTATCAATGTTCTGGTGAGCAAGCCCGATGACGATTCCAATGAAAGCACTTACTACTCCGTTGAAATTCAAAATCGAAAGCTAGGAAAGTTCATTCCCTTGGAGCTCGACCAATTGGTGGATGCTGCCCATTCGATACCCGTACCGGTAGTTTCAGTGGGCCGCACACCAGAATGGGTGGACGGGATTGCGGGCGATGGCTTCTTAAGACCGAGCTACATCGACGCCCTCACGGTGTCGTTTCTAGCTCATGGAAGCAAGTCTATTGCCGGAGGCATTCTCCCTCCCCTGCATCCGCTGGACGTGACGACTTGGATTTCGGGCGGCTACTTGGGTGACCACACTGTGGCGGCGATTGCGCAGACTACTTCGCGGTTGCAGTACCACGACTTTTTGAACGGCGACATTTTCTCCCTCAATCTGCGCAAATTCAGTTTCTTGCCGGATGAATTCTCAGCCAGCTTCTTTACTCCGTTGGCCTTGGATAACTCTAAGAACCCCAAAGGAGACCGCCTGGGAGCCCTCTACGTGCCTCTGGCGTACCGTTTGGCAGACACGGTGCAGATCATGGCGCCGAAGGTGGACAGTGCGAATCGCGTCGTCGACTTTGTGCGCCCAGCCGCATTTCGTTTCGATGCAGTGGATGCGTGCATTTCGTTGAATGCGCCCACTGAGCCCACGTCGGCGCATCCTTCGCAGCTGGGTTTCTTCTGCGGTGATCGAATTATTCACATCAATCTTGTGTACTAAAATCAATGACACACTAGGTAAACGCGCTGTTTTGTCGCGGCGTGTTGTTTGTTTTTGCGATTATTTTTCAAAAAAATGACAGCGCGTTGCATTATTTTTCATTTAAAGCGACACCACTTATTCAGAAATGCGTTAAGTAATTGAAATATAGATCTTCTAATCCATTTTTTGATTCAAAAAAATTTTCTCTGGAGTGGTTTTGATTCCAGAGTCATTTCGCTCCACAAGATTTCAATTTGTTCGATTTTTTTTCTCATGCACGGCTCTCACAGCCGATCTTCAGTAAAAAAATAAAACACACCGTCATTGGCCTGACTATTGCTCCTGTTGCGTTCCCGTGACTGCGTAGGGGTTGACAGCGTCGTGCACCTTATCTAACGACCGGGGTGCGAAAACGTTTTGAGAGGGGTGTAGTCAAAAATGAATGCTTCGCAAAATAAGAATTTCTTCGCTGTAAACATCCTCAGTGTGCTGGGTGTGCTGAGCACTTTTATCGCAGCAACATCTTTTGCATTGGAACCGAGTCCACCTGCAGTGCCGATTGGCCCAGGTCCTGGCGTTCCAAATCCGCCTGCGGTTCCCATTAACCCGGCTCCGATTCCTTTGCCGCCCAATCCGAATCCGGGTTGGCCGCCGACTCCAATTTTTCCTTTGCCGAACACGAATGGCCTCAGCATCTGCGGCTACAACCAATTCGGCAGAATGGTTACACTTTGTGTTTCGAAATCGATGCTTCAAACGATTAATGGCGATGATCGCATTCATATTCGCCGAGATCTGAATCTCGATTCCTCCTACCACGGTTGGTACGTCGACTCGATCGAGTTCGCGGCCGACGCCGGCTTCAGAGGTCATGAAACAGTACAGCTTCAAGTGAACGGTCAGTACTGGGGTTCTGCACAGAACATCCGTGGGGGCCGTAACACTTACCAAGTTCCGGTTGGAGGCACATTCGGAGTTTACCCCAGTGACATTCAAACCCTTCAGTTGGATTTCTCGGGGACCGGATACCTCAACGTGGAAGAAATCCGCGTGAATCTTAGTCATGCGTTCTAGCAGTGTGTGAAACAACGTTCGTTTAATGAAATACCTAAGGGGGTATATAAAATGAAAGCAACGAATACTAAAACCTACGGGCTTCTGTCTGTAGCTATGATCGTGATGGGTCTCGGCCTCAACGCTTGCTCCGGCGGCGGTGGTGGCGGCGGCGGTGGCGGATATGATCCGTACTGGAACGCTTGGTACGACGTATACGGCAACTACTGCGGCACCGGCATTCCGCTCCCGGGCTGTAACTACTTTGCTGACGGTTACAAGATCGTCGACACTGAAGACCCGGCGTTCTACTCGTCGTGGAACCTCACCTTCAACACTTGGGTATACACCGACGTGTACGGCAATCCTGGCCAACTCTTCATCGGCTGGGGCTGGGTGAGCCCGACAACCGGAATTCTCTATGATGAATTCGGATACGCTGTGAACTCTAAGGAAAAACAAGGCCGCGATTCGCAAACTGCTAAGGCCGCTGGCGCTAAGGACATCTCTCGCAAAGCGGGCGTTGCCTTTGCTGAAAAGTGGGGCTTAGAAGAACAAGCTGGTATCGCAATGGCTGACGACCTCCGCAAGTGGGCGGAGTGGTCCAAGACTCGTAAGCGTGATGAAGCTGCTTTGAATTCCTTCACAACGGAATTCACCGGCTCCAGCAACAACGAAATCAAGGGCATGATCGACTCTTACTTGAAGGGTGATTCGTCGCCTGTCATGACCGGTATCGACAACGTGGCTGCACACCGCCACATTGCGAACCCGGACACTGTCGCAGCAATCATCAAGGACTGGTACAAAGAGTACATCCCGCAACAATAAGCTGCGAATACCGATCGTATAGACCGAAAGGTCGTAAGGAGAGGCTGACTGGCAACAGTCAGCCTCTTTTTTTTATATTTGACGCAACTCCCTCGCACAGACAGAATCAACACATGACCCCCTTTCCTCGGAACCTGGTTCGGTTGGCCATTTTAGGCGCAGCCCTGACTTGCGCGCTCACTCCTTTAAAAGGATTTGCCTGGGGAAGCGTGGGCCACACGATGGTGGCGGAAACCGCCGCCCTGGTTTTAGAAAGAGAGATGCCAAAGACTTGGGGACCGCTCCTAGGTCGTCATCGAGTGGAGATGGGATTTTACTCCACGCTTCCGGATTCCACTTTTCGTTATAATGATGGACCCAAAAAACTGGATCGCCCGACGCACTATTTCGATGTCGATGTGGCGTTTCAGTTGGAGCCGAATTCTCCAGCGCTGGCAAAGGCGAAGCAGGACTTTCCTCGTGGCTATGCTGACGCAAAGAAATTTTTGAAGGCCAAGAAGATCGACGTGGATACCGTCGGTTCAGCGCTTTGGCGGGCCGAACAGTTTCAATACCTGAGCTGGAAACAATTCAAGACTGTGAAGAAACCAGAAGGCGCCTACGTTCAGGGAAAGGCGGTCAACGGCGAAACTCGCGCAGTTTTCAACGGACTCTTTTACCTTGGGCTGCTCGCTCATTATACTGCCGACGTGACCATGCCCCTGCATTCCACCATCGATTGGAATGCCTACAAGAGCGGACAGGGTGGCATTCACTTCTACTACGAAAACGAATGCGTGGATTCTTTAGAGCCGGGGCTTTCGGGCGACGTGCTCGAACTCGCTCTTTCGAAGAAAGAATCGTGGCTGAAAAAGTGGAACGCAGAAAATGATACGCTTGCAGGTGTGGTTCTTTCGGTGATCACGGAGTCCTATGAAATTCTTCCCAGTGTTTTAGAACTGGATCGAGAAAAGTTTATTCTCCAGATTGCGAAGCCGCTGGAACATCATGATGCCAAGAGAAAGCCTGCGAAGGAAGCCTGCCCGGCTCTCAAGTCCCACTTGGTAGAACAATTGGCGAAAGCGTCGGTATTGACGGCGCACGCATGGAAGCAAGTCCTACCCACTCAGGTGGACATGAGCAAGGCGCAGACTCTTCGTTTTGCAGATCTTGAACAGGATATTAAATTCGTAGCGCCTGCTTATGAGTTCCCAGCAGAGTATTACCAGACTATGAAGAAGGTTCAGTAGGTCCTAGAATCCCGAAAAAAGAGGATCGAGTGGTTCCGGCATGCGATTGCAGCGCTGCTTAATGAAGGTGTCTACGCGCTCACGAGCAGCGAAACTCGAAGCGGGTGAACGATCTAAAGAGACAGCCAGATTAGTGAGCCGGCGGCGAGAGTTGTCGCACGCAATTCGGGTCAGCTCTTCAAACTCGCGATATAGTGCTACGGGATAAGGTGCGTACCCGGTGGAAGAATAGAGCTGGGGTTCGTCGTCGTTGATGAGCGGAAACTTTCGCGCTTCACTGCCCAATTGTTTTAAGAGGGGGCGGTACCATTTTCCAACGCGGTAGAAATCCTTCTGGACTTGATTCACCTGAACGGTGACTGTTCCGTCTTTGTTTGTCGTTTTGTATCGCAAACAGCGCGGAACGTTCACGCCCATGTTCTGAACCATTTCTAAGCCGACGCGGCATTCGCTGATAATGGCGTCGACCTCTCCCCCATCCCCTTCAATCGCATTCATGATGTAACGACCGGCAGTGAGATTTGGGTCATAGGGATCCCAAGCGGGACGGGCAATGGCGTGAGTCAGTTCGTGAGCAATATCCAGCGCCAACTCGTCTAAAGTTTGGTCTTCCTTTAAATAGACGGTGACGTTTCGCTCTTGCTGTTCCTGGCCAGTGGCCGGATTAAAATGACGAGTTAGCACAGCATCGGTTCGAGAAACGGCTCCCCACTTAAAGAGATCTTCAATATGCATGGCCTGACGAGTGGGCCGTTGAGCCCAGCGTTTTTCAGCGTCCACGAGAAGCGCGCGGCCGGAGGGCAGCTGACTTAAGAGCTTTAATGATGCGCGAAGTTTTTCCTTCCCTGGTTCAAAGAGCGCGATCGGAACACTCATTTGATGAGTAACTCCTGGGAAACAGCAGAGCATCAGGAGTAAAAATCCGCCGAGCACTCCCAGCGTCATTCGCCCCCGTTGCAATCCCTTATTTGGTAATGAACCCGGTGTTTTGCCTGTCTCGCCCACACCTCAACTATCGGTAGGATTTGCCCAGTAAATGAGCGGCAATAGACCTAATTCGGGGGCTTTAAGCGGCCGGTCACGCCAGGCAGGTGTCTAAAACTTTGTCAGTGCGTTCTGCTCCCAATCAACTATCGCACTATAAATAATCGCTGAAATCAGGTACTTGGGTGAGTCTCTTTAGGCTCTCTGGAAGCCAGACACCGGCATAGAGCTTGCTCAATGGAGCCTGAAACTGGACGCCAGTGGAGGCTGAAAAGCCGCCCACGAGCTGATGTAGATGCGGTATAAAGCGGTTGTTGGAAAGGGTCCAAATGAAACGTTCTTCACTGATTAGAGCAGGCATTGCGTTCTCGTATGCCACGGCTGTCCTCTCGGCAGCGGGTTTGCTCAGCACCACCGAATCTTTAGGTAACGTCGTTAAGGGCATCCCTTTCAAAAACTGGGGCCTCTATAATTTTCAATCCAAGAGCCACATCGACGCGGTCGATGCGTGGAAGATCCAAAAAGGCAGCCGCAAAATCGTGGTCGCCGTAATTGATACGGGGATCGATCCGTCTCACCCGGCCCTGAAAGGCAATATCTGGAATGATCCTGTCGCTACGAAAACCAAACCGGTTTACGGCTGGAACTTCGTAGTGAACCAAGCCAACCCTGCTGACCTTCATGGTCACGGCACTCACGTCGCTGGAATTATCGGCGCGGCTGTGGATCAAAAGAAGGGCGTCGCAGGCGTTGCGAACGAAGTTTCCATTATGTCCGTGAAGTATTACAGCGATGCCAACACCGGCCTCGTGAATCTTGCCAACACCGTGAAGGCGCTCAACTACGCCATCGATCACGGTGCCCGCATCATTAATTACAGCGGCGGCGGACCTGAATTCGCGGAAGAAGAATACCTGGCCATTCGTCGGGCAGAATCCAAAGGGATTCTGTTGGTCGCTGCTGCGGGCAACGAGCACCAGGACACTGATAAAGTAGCGAACTACTACTATCCGCAGTCGTATCACCTGAGTAACATCATCTCGGTGGCTGCTACGGATATTAACAACAATCTTCTGAAGTCTTCGAACTGGGGCAAGAAGCGTGTCGACGTGGCCGCTCCTGGTGAAAATATTTACAGCACCTTGCCTGGCGGAAACTATGGCTACATGACCGGTACGTCGCAGGCGACTGCGTTTGTCACTGGTGTGGCAGCTCTTCTGCTCTCACAAGACCCGAGCTTGACGCCGTCTCAGATCCGTCAGCTCATCACCGCGTCTGCGGATAAAATTCCGCAGCTCAAAGAGAAGGTCAGCTCCGGCGGCCGCGTGAATGCTTACGCAGCACTCAAGGCCCTTCAGGCCCAAAAGAAGATGCCGGGCAATCGTGACAACTTGATCTTGGCGCGCCAACAAGCTCAGTAGTAGAATCGACAGGATCGGAGCGTGAAGCTTGAGCACTGTTGATCCTGAAATTCTCTATCTCATCTTGTCCAAAACCGCGGCCAAAGAGTCGTTCTACACTTTCAATGCCGCACAACCCGGTCCCGGTCAGCTCCCAGGTACCATCACGCGTCGACAGCTCAGTGCCGTCTACGAACGAATTACCGGAAATCGAAACGCCGGGCGTTTAGGTTGGGATGCTCCCCTCACCCAACTCAACGGTCTTTTGAAAAAGTGCAAGCTCCCGCCGCTAGGAACAGTGTTGCTTGCAGAAGGCGATGCGCCTCCTGATGCCGCCGTTCTCGCTCAAGTCCACGCCGCGAAATGGCCCACCTTTAGTGGGTTGAAGACACTCCTACAGAAGTCTTAGGGTCTTTTGTGATGAAAAAGCTGGTGATGGCCTTTGCAAAGCAAGGTGAGGTTGCTGAGCGTAGTTTCCCCTCCCTGTGACAAGGGCTTCTTGTGATGGATATCGAGCCAGCGTCTTTCTTGGCAGCGTTTGCCTTGATGCATATGAGTGCATTGGGCTTGATCACGCTTCTGAATGGCATGATAGAGATGGGCTTTGAACTGCCCTCGGGTTTTCCCGGGCTCACGGGAGGTTGTTTTTGCATCTGTACTAACTCGCGCCGGAGTGTGTTTGGAAAGTCCCAAAAATTGACGATGATTCTCGTAGGGATGTCTCAGATCATTCTCAGGCGCCATTTCCAACCCGTCACTCCTAGTAAACGATGGAATTAGGACTTTCCAAACACACTCCGGCGCGAGTGGTTTGGAGCGCTTGGCCTTCTCAAGCGGATCGTTTTTCTGAAGATATAAATCGGCCATGGCTTCTAAGGTCTGTTCGAGGGATGCAGCCGTCTTCTTGGACTCCAGATCTTGAATGCGCTTCAGCTTTTTCAGGAGCGCTTCTGAAATTCCCAATTTCAACTCCACTCGTTCTTCAGCCACATAGCGAGTAGTTTCCTTCACGCTCTTCTCAGGAAATTCTTTGGCAACGACTTTCTCGAGTTCTCGTTTCGGAAGCTGAGCCGCCGCTTGAAGCCACTTGTCTTGATTTTCAGGAGTCAGAATCGAAACAATCACTTTGGCATTCGATAGTGAAATCTCTTGATCCTGAATCCTTTCTTTCAAAGCAGGAACCTGAACGGCCTTTCTAGAAATTGTAATGAAGTTATAGGCAACGTTCTCTGAAAGTCCGAGCGACCTCACATAGTCATAGAGGCTTTTGAAACCCAGGTCTCGAAAGCCTTTGCAAAGATCGATTTCCTGCAAAACAGAAAGTAGTTCCGTTTCGGCTCGAAGATATGTTTTTACCAACGCCACAGCTCTTTCATGCAAAGTTTTCATGCGCACTCTGTAACACAAGGTTTTTTGGCGAATGCAGTTGCAGGCTAGTGAATGAAGTCCGGATTTATTTTTTGAAATCAAAAATAGTTCTATTCGTTCGAAGAAACGGAAATAAACGCGAATAACAGGATTTTAAATTCGCATCTTGAACTCCAAGGGATTGTTCTCCACAAACCTGTCAAGCATTTC
>FRDC01001200.1_pt1 | contig 19046 bp, 20 predicted proteins | sample 1106171 | NCBI WGS metagenome assembly FRDC01 (sample SAMEA3930566, study PRJEB13176) | freshwater metagenome | biome: Drinking water system; feature: drinking water; material: water | place: Singapore | collected 2014-12-20 | reverse complement strand
AACCGCCGGACCGATCTTGTTGAACAGCGCCGCGAAAGCGCCGGCGTTCACCTCGGGATCGAATGGCCCCACGTTGGGCGTCATCTGACGGAAGTATTGGTTAAGGGCTTCCGGATCCTTCGAGAACTGAACTCCCGGAAAGAACTCCGGCCAGATACCCAATCGGAACGTTCCGAACCAGCCCTGTTCATCCGGCGTTGCGTCCACCGTTGCTGTGACCGTGNNTGCCGCGGCCCGCGTTGCCGCGGCGCGGCTGATTGATCAGATAGACCGGAAACCGCCGGCGGAGGAAGATCGTCTGGAAACCCTCGCGTCCATCGGGAGTCGTCTCCCAGGTCTTTGTGAACTGGCCGAAGCCATGCAGAAAGACAAGCGGGAGTTTCCGCCTGTTTGCCGGAATCTGATAGAACACGTACGCATGGTCGCCATGCAAGGTCTGTCCGTCAGGCGTCGGCTGCTTGTGGTTGAAGGTTCCGGGATTCCCTATGACTCTGCCGCCGGCGGCAAAGCTGCCTTGCTCCTGGATCACCAGGGGCTCCGGCGTTCCCGCTGGTTGGGCGCTGGCACCTGCCGGAACAAGAACCGCGGCGCACAGAAGCGGCGTCACGACGACTGCTTTGAGATGTCTCATCGATCTGTCTCCACTCACATGACTAAAGCGTCCTGGCGTAGAACGCCGTCAGTTTGTCCATCGCGGCGGCCACATACTTCGGAACCCAGTAGGTTTCGATATGCGTGGCGCCGTCGATTTTGAACAGCTCCTTGTCCTTCGTGCCGGTGGCCTTGGCGAACGCATCTTCGGTCAAGTAGAGGCTGTCCGCCTTGCTGCCTGCAATCATCAGCAGTGGCTGGTCGATCAGTTCGATCTGGTCGGTGGCATCCCAACGCATCAGGTCCAGCAGGCTGCTCATTGTGTACTTGAAGGTTGAGCCGGGATGGGCGTGGGTCTTCCAGTAGTATTCGTAACCCTGCCGGTAGAGTTCAAACGGCAGTTTGGCGATCTGCTCGTCGGTCAGATTGGCATCCCCCGCGTAAAGAATATCCCCGCTGGTCATCTCTTTCGCGCGGGCAGTCGCAGCCTGCCGCAGGCGTTGCAGGATGGTGTCCAGTTGCGAGTCCCCATAGCCGTTGCGTCGAACCCGTCCGGAGTTGAACATGCTCACCGTCGCAATCGACTTGAACCGCTTGTCGGTTTGCGCCGCGGCGAGCGAGTACCCGCCCCCGCCACAGATGCCGAGCACGCCCAGACGCGCGGCATCGACGCCCGGATAACCGGTGATGTGGTCCGCCATGCCGTGGATGTCCTCGATTCGGTTTGCGGGTTTATCCACGTTACGCGGCTGACCACCGCTGGCGCCCTGGTAAGCGGCATCCGCGGCGATTGTGATGTAGCCCTTTTCCGCCAGCCGCTGCGCATACAAGCCTGCCACCTGTTCCTTCACCCCACCGTTGGGGTGTGCCACGACGATCGCAGGGTAGCGCAACTTCGCATCGTAGTTCGGCGGCGTGTATACGTTCGCGGAAATCTCCAGGCCGTTGAGCTTGTATGTGACCGGGTGAATATTGACCTGGCCCGGCTCGTTCTTGGTAATCCCGCCAGCATAGGTCAAGGTGAAAGGGTTCCTCCTGTAGTCCTCCGCGCCCGCTTCGCCTGTGTGAGCCGCAATCATTGCGGCCAGAACGGAAGCATTTATCGCTTTTCGCTTCATCATGATTTCGGTGGCGCCTCCACGCCCGACAAAGCCAGTACCGGCGCCGGCAACCGCTCCCCGCGGACGTCGATCGCCTGGACAGCCGAATTGAGTTCCGATATTTCGTTGGGTGTGAATCGAACCTCCGCCGCGCCGCTGTTCTCCAGCATGTGCGCCATCACCGTCGTCCCCGGGATTGGCACAATCCATGGCTTCTGGGCGAGCAGCCAAGCGAGCGCGATCTGTGCGGGCGTCGCCTGCTTTCGCTCGGCCCACCGCTTCACCAGTGCGACGAGTTGCAGGTTGTGCGATCGGTTCTCCGGCGAGAAGCGGGACTCGCCGCCGCGGATGTCCCCGGGCGCGAAACGAGTGTTCGCGTCGATCCAGCCTGTGAGGAACTGTACACCGAGCGGGCTCCAGGGGACAAAGCCGATGCCGAGCTCCTCGCAGACCGGGATCACGTCCCGTTCGGGTCCGCGCCACAGCATCGAGTATTCGTTCTGCACCGCGGTTACCGGCAGCGTGGCGTGCGCGCGGCGCAGCGTGTTGAGTCCCATCTCCGACAGTCCCCAGTGCCGGACCTTGCCCCGTTGCATCAACTCCTGGACGGCACCGGCGACGTCCTCGATGGGAACTTCCGGGTCCACGCGATGCTGATAGAGCAGATCAATCCTGTCCGTGCGGAGCCGACGGAGCATCCCATCGACGGCACGCTTGACATGATCGGGCTTGCTGTTGAGCCCCGGTCTGCGTTGACCAGTCTCCGGGTCGATGTTCCAGCCGAACTTGGACGTGATGACGACCCGGTTCCGGAACGGCTGGATCGCCTCGCCGAGGATGCGCTCGCACTCGTGCGGGCCGTAGGCTTCCGCCGTATCGAAGAAAGTGACCCCGCGGTCGTAGGCAGCCCGGATCAGCGCGATCTGCTCCGGCCGGTAGGGTACCGTCGTTTCGTACTTGCGGCTGTTGTTCTGGACGCCAAGCCCGACGCTGGAGACCTCCAGGTTGCCCAGTTTGCGTCGGCCGCTCGTCCCGGCTGCTTTCGACGTGCCCGTTGCGGGCGCCTGCCCGCCAGGTTGTGCTGCTCCCGCAAACGCCGCAGAAGGTACGGCCACGAGCCCCGAAATCAGTGTGCGTCGCTTATTCATTATCTGCTTTCTTTGAAAACCTCTTTGGCAACCCCAACAGCGGTTACCGCACTCGGCCAGCCCGCATAGAACGCCAGGTGCGTGATGGCCTCGATCAGCTCCTCCTGCGTCAGTCCGTTCTGGCGCGCGATGCGCAGGTGCGACCGGAGCTGGTCCGGACGGTTCAACGCAATCAGCGCCGCCACGGTGGCCAGGCTTCGATCGCGTTTCGACAAATCCGGCCGCTCCCAGATGTCGCCGTAGAGCACATCGTCGGTGATCTGGGCCAGCTTGGGCGCGAAGTCACCGATCGCGCCTTGCGACGGTCGCGGCCGGGGGCCGGGGCTGGATGTCTGACCGCGTAGCGGAGCTCCGTATTCTGCGTCGCTGACCTTCTCCATCCAGTCAACCGTCTTGCCTTCGAGTTGCTCCGTAATTGCGATGTGCGTCATCGAGCTGTTCGGTGCTGCCCCATGCCAATGCTTCTGACCGGGCGGAATCCAAACCACGTCCCCCTGGCGGATTTCGTCGATCGCATCGCCCCATCGCTGCACCCGGCCCGTGCCCGCCGTCACGATCAGCGTCTGCCCCAACGGATGAACGTGCCACGCCGTTCTGGCGCCGGGTTCAAACAGCACTCGGGCGCCTGAGACCCGCCCAGGCGCGCTCGCCCGGAAGGGGGAATCCACCCGCGCCGAACCGGTGAAGTGGTCTGCCGGCGCCGCCTGGGGAGGTTGCGTGCCACCCCTCGTAATTCGGATTTGTTCCGCCTGTGCCGAGGTTTGACTTTGAGCGGCCGCCGGAAGCATGCNNTGCTGAGCGCTACTCCAATCGCTGCCAGGATTCTCATTGGTTGCCCACCTGAACGACAATCAACTTCTTCTGGTCGCGGAGCAGCAGTTTGCCGTCGGCCAGCGCCAGTGGCGCCCAGTTATTGCCCGCTTCCAGCAGTTCGGCACTGGCCAGTGGTTTGAAACCGGCCGGATCGGGTTCGATCACATACAGCTTCTTGCCGCCGTCGGTGGCGAGAAGCAGACCATCGGCAAGTATGGCGCCGCCTTTGGAGAACGCCGGATCCTGTCCAGTCTTCCACTTGACTTCCCCGCTCATGCTCATGCTCACCAGACCATCGCGCCGTTCGTTGGTCGTGTACTGCACATAGAAATGGTCCTTGTACAAAACCGGCGGCTGCGTGTGAGCGCCGAAGTCAACGTGCTTGAACAGCTCGGTCACGCCGTAGGACCCGTCCGCATTCTTCGCGACCTGAATCATGGCCGTCCCTGCGTTGTAACCGCCCGCCAGCAACATCCGCCCTTGGCCGGCGTCCACCGCGTGAGCCACCGGGATCCAGCAATTGAAGTTGTTGTAGGTCCACAGGACCTTCCCTGTGAAAGGGTCAATCCCGTTGACGCTGCCGCCCCGAGCGGAGCGGCCAAAACCTTGTGCGGCGGTGATCATCACCAGATGATCTTCCGTCCCGACCTTGACCACGGAGGGAGTCACGTACGAGGTCCCGTTGTTGAGCGGAGAAGACTGCGCGGCCGCGCCAGTCAGCGGAGCCGTTTTCCATTTGACCTCGCCGCTCACCTTGTCGTAGGCGACCACACCGGCTTGGGGCGCCTGCGACGCCACAATCAGCAGATTGCGATAAATCAGCGGATTCTGAACGATGCCCCATATGGGCAGTTGCCCGCCGGCGGCGGGTGGCGCAAAGGGGCTGGCCGGAACCGCGCCGCCGCCGCCGAAGTCCGTCCAGATGTTCTTGTGCCAGACAGGCTTTTGCGTAACCGTGCTCAGACAGTACAAATCCCCCGTCATCCCCACCGTGTAGACGTGGTTGCCGTCCACCGTCGGCGTGGTTCGGGATCCGGGGAACTCCACCTTGCCTGGAGCGGGGTAGGCAAAAGTCCAGAGTTCCTTGCCGTTCGAGAAGTCGTAGACCCGCAGCGTGTCGCCAACCTTGTCGTCGCGATCCAGCAGATACACCTTGCCGGCGCTGACGGCAGGCCCCCCGAAACCGATGCCGAGCGGGGCCGTCCAGAGCACCTTCGGGCCCTCCGCGGGCCAGGTGCGCAGAATCCCCTTTTCGGCCGAGGTGCCGTCCCGTTTCGGCCCGTAATACTGTGGCCAATCCGCGCCAAACGCGCATGCCACCATCAGCGGCACGAAGATCGTCGTTCTGAGTTTCATGTTGTTCCTCACCGGCCGGTCCCTTTCTCCTGCTGCTTTCCGGACTCGCTCTCCTTCGCCGAGATGGCGAGCAACCGGGTTCTCGTCATCACGTACAGCACTCCGTTGGCTGCGACTGGGGTGCTGTACACCGAGCCCATATCGATCACCACGGGCTTCGCCGGCCTCGCATCCGCCTTGAAGACCGCGAGATCCCCGTCGGCGTCGCCCAGGTAAACCTTTCCGTCCGCCAGCAGCGGAGAGCCCCAGACCGGAGATTTCAAATCGTACGTCCAATGCGGCGTTCCGGTCCTGGCGTCCAGGCAGTGCAGAACGCCATCGAAATCGGACAAAAAGGCCAGCCCGTTGCCAACCGCCGCCGTCGAAATAGACCGGTTGATCTTGTCGTAGTGCCAGACCTTCCCGGATTCTGTGATGTCACCCCGTTTTGCGGGATTGATGAGGTAGGCGCCGCCACGCCCGCTGCCGCTATCGGGATCCTGACCGGCGCTCATCAGCAGTTTGCCTTCGCTGAACACAGGCGTGGAAATCCCGGAATTGCGCGCCCCGGGCGCGATGCCCTTGGGGTTCAGATCGAATTTCCAGAGCCTCTCTCCCGTGCGCGCACGGAAGCCGTACAGCCACCCGTCTCCTCCCGCGAAGAAAGCCTGCTGTACCCCGTCCACCAGCCCGAGAGCCGGAGAAGACCACTGGCCGTTCAGGATGCCCTCGCCCGGAGAGTTGTCCCGCCAAACAACTTTTCCAGTGTTCTTATCGACGGCGAGGAAGCTGGGGGCCTTCGGAGAGGGGAGTTCCTCATCATTCCGCCCATTCGACGTTCCAACAAAGACCAGATCCTCCCAAATGACCGGCGACGAATTGGCCATGTGGCGCTGGTACACGCCCAGTTCCTTCATCATGTCGAGCTTCCAGACGATGTCGGCATGGTTGGAAGTCTTGTGGACTTCGTCCTGAAAGGGTCCATCGTTGTTGCCGTCCAGAAACCCTTCGGTGTCCAGGCAAACCAGCTCTCCGCGGTTGCTCACGTAATAGATCCGGTCTCCTTCCACCGCCGGAGAAGAGCAGACCCCCTGCTCGGGAAAGTCGTTTTGCGCTCCGGACGCCAGTTTGTCCGTGACGGCCTGCCACAGGAACTTGCCGTCGGACTCCCGGAAGCACATGAGTACGCCCCGGTCACCCTCGACCGCGGGGTCTCTCGGATTGCCATTGTTCGTGCCGAGGAAGATCTTCCCGCCGGCCACGACAGGGTTTCCATACGACGTCGAACCGATCTGAGCGGTCCATCTGACGTTCTTGCCGCTCTTCACGTCCCAGGTCTCCGGAAGGTCCTTCACGGCGGACGCCATGTTCCGTTGCGCCGTACCACCCCACATTGGCCAGTCCTGGGAGAACAGCGGGCTCAGGGCGGCAGCCGTCAGCGCCAATCCCGCGGCGATGTGCCGGGCCATTCGTTCACGCATCACTTCCCGGCTCCCGGGTGCTCGATCGCGACTTCCCAGAACCCAATGGCTTCGAACACCCAGCCCGCCGCACTAGTGCCCTTTCCGAGCCCGAAGCCATGACCGAGATTCGCGTACTTGCGATACTCCACGCGCGTACCTGACTCGCGCAGCGCCCGAATCCTCCTCTCCATGCTGGCCGGAGGGGCAATTCCGTCCTGCTCGCCGACGACGGCAAAGGTGGGAGGCTCCGTTGCCGAATAGTCCGCATGCGCGGTGTACGCCATCACAACGGCTGCCGGCTTAGGGATAACACCGCCTCCGTATCTCGCCGCTCCATGCGAACCGATGGAGGCTGCCATTCTCGCTCCGGCCGAGCTGCCCCAAAGAGAGTAGCCCTTCGTGCTCACGCCGAGGGCCGCCGCGTTGCTGGAGATGTAGGACAAGGCAGCCGCCAGGTCTTCCGTTGCGGCGCTCCCGCCGTGCCCTGTCCGGTACTTCAGCACGAATGCGTTGTACCCCTTCCCGCTGATCGCCTCCGCGTACGGAAAGCCTTCGTGGACGGAGCCCGCATAAGCGAATCCGCCGCCCGGCGCGATCACCGCAAAGGGAGCGCCGCGGCGTCCCCGCAGGAAGAACAGTCCCGTATGCTTCTTCGCAGGCCTCCGCTCCATCTCGGCATCGGAGTAGAAGCGGTAGAACACTGTGCTGCCGCTCGACGCATCGTCAATCAAGCGATTCAATGCGCCCGTTACCACGTCCGGATCGACGCAGGTGTGATACGGCAGTAACGAACCGATCCCGGTCAGGGGCAGGCTCTCATCGTAGGCACGATCGTCCCAGGGCAGGATCAGGCGGCTGAACCCGGTGAATGCAGAATGTCGAAGGATATCGCCCACGGTGCTCCGAGGTCCCAACCGGCCGGATGCGCTCGCGCTCATGCACACCATCCAAGCTGCGGCGAATGTTTGATATGTGGTTCGTCTGCCCGCCATCGGCGTGAGCCCTTGGTCTCTGCTTCCAGATTAGGGTTGCCGCCCCGGAAGGCGTTAGCCTGAACCTGCCGAGTTTTAGCCTATTCCTGTCGATCGCTAGCGAAAACGCTCGTGAACGGCTTATTCTGGGGGCAAGGAAACCTACCGAATGCCTGAACGAATGGAAGAGCTAAGGGAAGAGCTGGCGCGCCGGATTGCAGCCCACGTTGGCCCCGAACAGAGGCGGACTACCGAAGTGCCTGGGCTTACCGTTCATCGCCGCACCGCTCCAACCCCACCCTGCTCCATGACCTACGAGCCCAGCCTGATCGTAACGGCGCAAGGGCTGAAACGCGTGGAACTCGGCGGCAGAACATACACGCACGGGTCGTCCCACTACCTGCTCGCCTCCGTCGCCCTCCCGGTGGTGGCCAGGGTCGTCGAGGCAAGCGAACAGACGCCCTGCCTCGCTCTGTCGTTGAAGCTGAAGATGCCCATCGTCAGGGAACTTCTCAGCCGCGAGGACATTGCGGTTTCTCCGGATGGGCCGAAAGGTCCGGCCATCGCCATTGGTGAACTGACTGTTGAATTGCTCGATTCGTTCTGCCGGCTCATGCGCCTGCTGGACCAGCCTCGTGAGATTTCGTTCCTGCACGAATTGATCGAGCGCGAGATCGTCTTTCGCGTACTGCAGGGCCCAGAGGGCGGGCGCCTTCGCGCGATAGCAACCTCAGGAGATCAGAGTCAGAGAACGGCGCGGGCAATCGCCTGGATCAAAGACAACTTCGCCAGGCCGCTCCGTGTCGAGGACCTGGCGGAGGTCGCGGGCATGGGCGTGTCCACTCTCCATCACCACTTCCGCGCGCTCACGGCGATGAGCCCGCTGCAATACCAGAAGCAGATCCGTCTCCAGGAAGCCCGGGCGCGCATGACGATGCATGGTCTGGACGCCGGAAGCGCCGCCTTGGAGGTCGGCTACGAAAGCGCCAGCCAGTTCACCCGTGAGTACAAGCGCCTGTTCGGCCAAACCCCGATGCGGGATAGTCGCGCGTTCCGCTCGGGTGATGGTTCGCGGTTGGAGCCACTCGGGGTTCGCTAGTTCGCCGCTTATCAATCCTGTGAGGACGGGCTGCCTGCGCTTTCGCCGCTGCGCTGCATCAAGCGATTCATCTCGCGGATTTCGTTGCGAATCTGAATCATCTCCTGCAACTCCTGATCGGACATCCCAGTTCTGCTTGCTGTCGAGGGTGCCTTCGAATCAGCGTCACGCGACCGCCTTGCTTCCGTTTGATTCAGCACCAAGTAGAACCTAGTGTTGGCCGGCACCGTTACGACGATGTTCTGCTGGTACGCCAGGCGCGCCATCTNNCGCCATCTCCTGCTCGCCCGCCAACGCCACGTTGGACGCAATCCGCTCGCGAAGGAGGATCGAATTGTCGATCCCGCCAGTGAGCCCTCTCCCACCAACCGCAAAGGCCGCGATCGTGCCCACGCCCGTGAGCGCCCGTGTCAGGAAGCGCTTGCCGTGGTTCTGGCCCGACACCTCTCCTCGCAGAGCCTGTCGCTGCATGCCGAGAGCGGTTCCCGCAATCTCTTCAACTTCCCCATTCGGGAACTCCAGCGAGTGGAACTTGAGCGTTACCCAACCCTGGGGCGTCGCGCCCGTGAGTTCACCGTAAGCCTTCGTGCCAGCCGGCACCAGGATCTGACCATTGTCTTCGTAGTTGTACTCAATGACCGCAATCACGGGAGCTTTCGCCGCGGAACTGACTCCGTGCTGAAATCGAGCGATCAGCGCCGTCCCCTGCGGCAGGTGCCGCCCTTCCACGCGCCGGATCACTGGTCGAACCTGTTGCGCCCCAGCCGTCAAGATCGTTTGGGAGCGCACAAATACCAGCGAAGACTTGCCGAGTTGGGGGGCGTCCTTCACCGGCGGAGCAGCAGGCTGAGCATTCGCCGGCTTCTGCTGGCGGCCTTGATACTCCGAGATGGCCTCCTCCCAATTGGTCACATTGCTGGGCTGTCGAGGCGGCGCAACGTTCTGGCGGCGGTAGGCCTCCATGAGTGCAGGATCCGAGAAATTCGCCGATGCCAGATCCTTGGCGGGTGAAGGCTGTGGTTTGATGGAGCCGGCCGACGGCGGGTCAGGTGGCAGCGCTGCCGCACGATTCCGCATCGTTCCGAGCAGATCCTGTTCGGTCAATTCGTTCGGCTCCTCATTCGGCTGCTGGTTGACGCTCAATTGAGGAACCGCCGATCGTTGTGCGACCTCCGGATTTGCTGAGACCGATGATGGTCTTCCTAGGTTGGGACTCGTTCCTCGCGGCTTCTTTGTGGCGTCAGCGTCCGTTGTGAACAGCCCGACGAATAGAAACAGGCACGCCACGCTCGCCCCTACCAGGATGACGAGCCCTCGTGTTCGTTCCGCCGACTTCAGGTCACGGCTCTCCGTAACCGGCCCAAAGCGGGCGCGAATCCTGTCGAGCAGCGACATCGGCTTCGCATCCTGATCCGACGGCTCGGCTTCTGTACGCTCCGACCCGGGAGATTCCGGATTGGCCGCCGCGTTGGTTAGGTCGACCGCTACATCCTCTTCGTGATCGCGCGGCGGGGTCTGTTCATTGGCCATTAGAAGCCTCCTCACGAGTTGCTGAAACACCAAAACCAATCGGGGCGAGGGCAGGCCGGTCAACCGCTCCGCTCTCGGCGACTTGCAGAAACAAGCTCTCGTGCGATTGCTTGAACCCCGGCCGCGAAAACACCACCACGCCATCCACCCGCTCCCCAGGGCCGAGCCGCCGCCGAGACAGTCGGAAGTCCTGCACCGGGAGTTGCTCGCTGGTCGTCCAACGGTCCTTGCGGATCACGGCCCCTTTCCGTGTCTTCCCGGCCAACTGCACCTGCGGTGGCATGATCTCGATCGCGTTCGGCTGTGGGTTGACGGCCGAAAAGAGGACCATCACCGTGCGCCCCTGATCGACGACTTCGGAGACTCCCGCTCTTACCCGATCGCCTTCGCCAGTCACTGTTGGAGGCTTGCCTCCGTAAAGGGTGGGGAGTGGAGCAAGCTTCTGCCGGTTCAGGATCTCCTGAAGTGGGTCAAGCGCCTTCTCAGCATCAACAGCCTTCAGGATCGGGAGACCAGAGACGGGTCCGAGAACGTCGGTTCTGGCGACCTCAGCCGACGTTGGAAACGTTTCGCCCACGAGAAAACTGCCGGCCGACTTGTAGACGAGCACGAAGTCCACCTTTTTCGGGCCGCCCGGATCCATCCGCAGCAGGAAACTCAGTTGTCTGCCACTCGTGGTCACAACCAGGAGGTTCGATTCGCCAGCCTGCTCAGTGACGGGTTTGACAAGGACGAGGGTTGGCTCCTTCTCGGAATGCTCCGCAAGGAACCGCTCGGGGTCACCGATGACCATTGAACTGACTGGTTCGGGAACGCGAATCGCCGTCGCAAATCGCGGCGCCACACGCACTACCTGCACTTGGTCCGTCAGGTTCCGCTTGCTCACCACCGGCTCGACCTGGGCATTGAGTGTCTGAATCGCGACGAGTAGGAGAAACGCTCTCATTCATCAGGCTCCTTTCGCTGGCTCAACATCGACTCCCACCGATTTCGTCGGAACAGGTAGGCGACGCGATGCGTGAAGTTCACCGTTTCCGGGTGTTTGTATCGCAACCCGGCCTTCAGCACTCGACTGTGGCCGGCGTTGTAGGCGCCAACGACGAGACGTAGATCGCCGCCGCACTGCTCCATCAGGAACGCAAGGTAGGCCACACCGCCTCGGATATTCTCAGCCGGATCAAACCGGTTTCCGACGCGGAAGGCTGCCGCGGTGTCCGGCATCAGTTGCATCAAGCCGACAGCCCCGGCCGGCGAAGCCGCGCGCGGATTCCAGTTAGACTCCGCTTCGATCACCGCCCGCACCAATTCACTCGGTACGCCGAAGTGTTCGGCCCAGCGGTCTACGAGAGCCGCCAGAGCCGCCGGTTGGGCCCTGACATTGCTGGCGACTAACGCCACCAGGATGAACCGCCAAGTCACGCGACCGCCTCCTCTTCCCTTTGCGACATTGCCCGCAGGGCCTGATCGCGGTACTCACGTGCCGTCGCGACAAGGCTGCTGAATCCGTCGCGAAGCAAGAGGCGCTTCACATCTTCCTCGGTCTTGGCCAGGAACGGAAGTAGAACATCCCGGTCTTCCGGGCGGATCTCGGAGCGCCCCAGAAGCTGTAGTGCCCGGACGAACTGAACGATTTCGTCGATCGAAGGCGGCTTGACCAGGTTGTAACCCCGCAATGCCTGTGCAAGTCCGACCGCCTGGGCCTTCAACTCGAGCGGGGCATCCACCGTCCGGATGTCGAGGATCTCGGCTTCCTTCTTCACATCGGGATGCTCGATCCGCTGGTAGAGACTTCGCCGGCGCAGCGGGTCCCCGAGTCGTCGTTCCTGATTCGAAGTCATGACCACGAACGGAACGGATTGAGCCTTCACGGTCCCCAGTTTCGGCACGGTGATCTGCCAGTCAGAGAGGATTTCGAGCAAAAGGGCCTCGAACTTCTGATCAACTTTGTCGAGCTCGTCGATCAGAAGCACCACCGGCTTCGGCTGAAGCACGGCCTGCAGCAATGGCCCTTGCGTGAAGAAGTCCAGCGTATGGAGCTGCGAACGGAGTCGATCCCACTGGCGGTCCACCGCATCCGGTTGTGTCTCCAAGAAGAGTCGTTGCAGCGCTTCGTCGAAGGCCCCGATCGCCTGCCGCTCGGTAATCCCCTCGAAACATTGCAGTCGGATCAAGTCGGTCTGCGCGGCGGCGGCGAAAGCTTGCGCGAGGTAGGTCTTTCCAGTGCCGGGTGGCCCTTCGATCAGAATCGGCTTCTGCATTCGCGTTGCCAACCAAATGATCTGAACAAGCACCGGGTCCGTGGCGTAGCCGGTTTCACGCAATCCGGCGGCAACCAAGTCGGGTGAGGCGAACATGACGCGAGTGTAGGCCGATCCGCGGATTCCCCCAAACCACTTCCCCAGAACTTCTTTGGTAACTGAGCCAGCCTCGCCTATGGTGGAGCCATCATGCGCCTACGATCCCTTCGCATCTCTGTCCTCATAATCTGGCTGTCGCTGGCAGGCTGTGGGCTGGTCCGGCCATGCGAGATGACGAACGCCGGGTGCGAGTCGAAGCCAGACCGGCCGGACTGCCCGAAGTTTTGGCCTGGCTCCGCCCGCTCATCCTGCAATGACGGCAACCGAAGCAGGTGATACAGCTATGCTCGTAATCGTCCCACTCCTGAAAGAGCTCGAGCGCCGGCCGGCCCGCTCGATCGAAGACGTCGCTCTTCAATTCTTGGCGCTCCGCCGGACGAAGCGGCGACCCGTAGACATTCTCAGCGCTCAGCTTCCTTGCGGCGCCTGGTCGAATCAGCTCGTCACCGCAGTTCCCAACGCCTACAGCACTGCCCTCGCGCTAATCGCCTTGGCTCACGCACACCCGGCGTTCGAAATTGAGCAGGCCGTCAACAGAGGATTCGCTTGGCTCGAGAAGACGGAGGGGCGCGAGGGCCATTGGCTCTGGCAATGGAAGTTTCGCCTCTTTGATCGCCACGTTCGGTTCGATCCGCGCAAGTTCGGATGGCCCTGGGTAGAGGGAACCGTCAGTTGGGTTGCGCCTACCGCGGCCGCGCTGCTAGCGTATGCCGCTTCGCGCCGCCAGTCCCGTCGATTACCATTAGCGCTCGCGATGCTCGAGGACCGGGCATGCGCAGGCGGAGGGTGGAATGCCGGCAACGGCAGGGCGTTCAACGTCCATCTTGACCCGCACCCGGACTTCTCCGCAATGGCCGTTTGCGCGCTGGCTAGCCATGGATCCGGCGAAACGTCGAGAGTGGGAGCCGCCGTTCGCTATCTCGCCGAACGTCTGTCGTCGTGCCGCTCGGCGTACTCTCTCGCATGGGGAGTCCTCTCTCTTCAACCGCACGATGCCAAGAACGCGGAGCGTCTCCGCCATTCTCTCCAGCGAGTCCTTCAGTCCGAAGCACACCGGCTGTCGACGGCAACCCTTTCCCTCGCGGCCCTTGCGGTCGAAACCCCAGCATTTCAATGGCTGCCGAAACAATGAAAAGCCGAAGGCAGGTCGTTGGCGCTCTTGCGCTCGCTGGCACCGGCGCCTTGGCAGTGCGCCAAACGCTACGCGGGCGGCTTCCACGCCGCGCACCGGTGCTTTCACGGGTTGCCGTCTTGCGATGCGAGTCTTACGACAGAGCGGCTCAAGTTGTCTGGGATGGGCTCAAGCTCCTGTCGCCGGCAGTAAAGGGCAGGACCGTGCTACTCAAGCCCAATCTCGTCGAGTACTCGCCGGCCGCGCCGATCAATACCCATCCCACGGTCATTGCGGCGGCCGTGGATGGTTTCTATCGGATGGGCGCTGCGCGTGTCGTCGTGGGCGAAGGACCCGGTCACGTTCGCGACATCGACCTCCTGCTCGATGAGTCCGGAGTTCGGAACGCTTTGACGGAGGTGGGAAAGACTGCATTCGTCGATCTGAACAACGACACCGTTCACCGCGTACCCACTACAACCTCGCTGACGGCCCTCTCGGAACTCTGGCTACCCGAGACACTCCTGGCGGCGGACGTCGTCGTGTCGATGCCCAAAGTGAAGACCCATCATTGGGCCGGCGTCACGCTCAGCCTGAAGAACCTCTTCGGCGTCGTACCTGGCTCTGTGTATGGGTGGCCGAAGAATGTCCTGCACTGGCAAGGCATCGACAACTCGATTCTCGAATTGGCGGCAACGGTACCGATTCACTACGTCATCGCCGATGGCATCGAAGCGATGGAGGGAAACGGCCCCTTACACGGCGAGCCGCAGCACCTTGGTTGCTTGGTGTTTGCGGATGACCCCGTGGCCGCCGACGCGGCCTGTTGTGTNNTGAATTGCTAGGAATCGCGCCCCTCAGCATCCGTCACCTTACCGGGGCGACGACGCTGGGCAACCTATCGCCCGCACGATGGATTCAAGTCGCCTAAACGGGAACATTCGCCATGTGAGCCGCAACCAGCCCCCGCCTTCATTCCAACAACCCTTTGACACTCGGCACTCGCACCAACATCGTCTCATCCCGAAACCCATTGAGCACGAGCCATTCTTTCTTCGTCTCCGGAAGCCTCTCGTAAGGAATTCGTTCCGGGTGCTTCCGCAGCAGAGTTTTGAAAGACGATTCGGCGATACCTCGCTTGAATCTGCGCAGCAGCCCATTTTTCACCATGCGGTGAACGGTCGTCCGTGACCGCCCGATGTCCTGCGCAATCTGTGTCACGGTCAGCGGCTCGCGCTTATTATCAAGCTCCGCCTTCCGAATCCGCTGGTTGCGCTTTCGGATCGCGGCTTTGCTCCGCCGGTTTGGGTTGAGGCCACGCTCGATCTTGGCAGACTCGCATCGGCCCCACCGCGGCTTCCGTTTCCAGGGCCATTGCTCCCGGGGAAGCACCCGCCGAAGGAACTCCTTTACCGCCTCCGGGGTGCGTTCCAGTTCTGAAGCTACGTCACTGAGCGACTTTCCCAGATCCCCCCTCAGGAGCGCCCAGTCCACGGCTTTTCGGGATTGAGTGGTTGTCCAGTTGTTCATGCCATCTGCCCGCTGCCCGGGGCGGGTCTTGACTGGCATGCTAGAGTTCGATGGACGAACAAACAATCGGCAACAGCGGACCTATCGCATGATGGTTTGCCGAGGCAACTCGCGGTGACAGCAGCACGGAAACGATTGATGCCTCGCGCTTTACAGGATTCGGTGGCCGGCTCAGAAACAGCCGACAGGAGCGCAGAGATGCTGGTCAAAAATTATCCACGGTAGATGACCAGGCGGCCATCACGGCCAAGAATGTGCTTGCATAGACCGGAGGGGCGGCTTAAGCTGAAGCCTCTCGCCCGAGCACCTCTGCGCGCCGCGAGCCGGTTGCCACCCCGTAAACGGGCAGCTTCGATGAATCAAGATGAGCTTGGTAGAACGGATGGAAATGAGTGGAGCGATTCCGCGTCCTGAGTTGAAGAACATCGATTCCGCCGCTGCGATTTGGTTGCGTATGCAAGAGCAATCCTTACGAGTTCCCTGGAGGGAACTGTCCGCGGCGGTGCAGCAGATCGTCGAGCACCTTGCACTAGCACTCTGGGTGCGATCCTCCGTTAACTGCGATCGCTCCATTCCTGTTCTGGTAACGAACGAACTCGAAAAGCACATGCCCGGATTCCTGGTGGCGAGAAGCAGCGGCGCTAGCGCGGATGACCTCTGGAGCGACATCATCGAATGGTTCAACTTGCACAGAATCGCGACTGCAAAGGAAGCCGGCTGGATCGAGGCCGCTCACTATTACGCTGGCCGTGACCCAAGGTCCGAGCTTTACTGGCAACACTGGGAACACAGTTCGGGTCGGATGCGCGAATCGGACGAGCCACCATGCCCTTTCGAGCAGTGGAAGGCCGACGCAATTCAGGGTTTCGTGTTCCCTGAAGCGACGGCACTTGAAAAAGCAATCGAGGCTGAGGCATTCGCTCTTTGGGCATCGCTTGTCGTGGAACGCGGCGGCCGGGATGTCGACGTGGAAGCCGCCATTCGGGCGAGATGTCCGCACCTACTCCTGCCCAACCCGTTGCCTCGTCGTGATCAGCCCGCATTGAACCAGTTTCGACACACTCTCCTGAGTGCGATGCTTGCGTCACACCCGAGAGCCGAGGCGGTCATCCACCACGCGCGCAACCACCTCCGCTACGAGCGAGTAGTTGCCTATTTCGAACACTGCAGCCGGACGTGGCGCTTGTCCCGTCACGAACCGATTCCGAGCTTCGAGCCTTGGCTGCAGGCTGCCGACCACTACATCATCGCTGCCTAACTTAGCTAGCCGATCTCGCTCGTCGAACGGCAAGGGTTGGGATATCCCATGACCATTTCGAGCCAGAGACGCCTCTCGGCAGGCAACAGCAAGAACGGAATCTCCTCCGGGTGTGTCTGGCACAACTTCCGCAGCGAAGCCTCAGTGATGCGGCCTTTGCGTCGCTTCAACCAGCCGCGGCGCTGCCACCGGCGGACGGTCGCCGGGGGGACCTGAAGGTGCTGCTGTAGATCTTTCGTCTTGAATCCGCCGAGGAAATCGGCGGAGTGGCCGAGTCGTCGCAGCCTAGCCAGGATCGAGCTCGGCGAGCGGTTGAGCCGTTTCGCGATCGTTTCCAACGGTCGATTCGTTTGTAATAGCAGCAATTGATCCACGAAAGTGGACCATCGCTTTCGGCCTTGATCGACTCGGCACGTAGCACTGGGATGTTCGGAGCGCCCAAGATTGGCTGACAGCTTCAAAGTGCTCTGGGATGTCCCGCCCGCACCAGCGCCGAACTCGCGCCTCTGAACAACGTGACTCGTTCCATTCCGCCGATGAGCCACGCCAAGCTCCGAACCCTCATGCGGAACGGCAGAAACGCTCGGCGTTGTCGAACAGGATGCCGCCGCCCCAGTGAGCCCGGGGGAGGAGGGGGGCTGGGAGTTCTCGACTGCTTTCGGCATAAATACCGCCCGATGTTTCGATTACATGTTTCGTGTCCAATGCGCGTGAAAAGCGAATTCAAATGAGTTGCTCAATATGCTAAGCGAGCATCCGGCCAAGAGCAAAGCGAGTGCGGCGCGGGATAAGAGCCAGGATTGCGTTGATAGAAAGCGTCTTCGGAGGACCGGGCGGTAGTTAACCCTCGGCAGTGTAAGACGCCCCGGAACTGCCGCCTGGTTTGTGCGGGTGCAAAGGTGCAGCACTGGGACGCACTCCTAGGTTGATTGTTCTGATGCAGGTCGCCGTCTTCCGGTTGCATCTCCCACCTTTCATCTTCTTGGGGCGCTATTTATCTGCCAACTCGCTTGGCACGATTTACGTTTGGCGGTACTCAGGGCCTATGCGACCCATTCAACTCTCAAGCGGCCGCGTTGCGTTGCCGAACCTCGGTCCCACGACCGAGGAAGGGTCGGGTTTCTCTCACGCCGTTTGTGGGGGCTCACCTGGCCAGACTTTGGCGACCGCTGAAATAGGTACTCAGATCCCAAGGGTGCTGAACCTCAAAGAGGCAGCTACCTTCGTGCGCTGCTCCAGGGCGCACCTCTGCAACATCCTGAACGGCAAGGTTCGCGACATCCCACGTCTACCTGCCGTTCGCGTTGGTCGTCGTGTCTTGTTCCGCCGCGAGTCGCTTGAAAAGTGGCTTCGCGACGTCGAGGCCACTCAGGGGGGCCGGGGCTCCTATTGACGCAACTCCCGCCAGTCCACTTGGCGTCCCGAGGTGGTAGGATCGCACTCAGACCAGAAACGTCCGCCTCGACGCCGGAAAGGAATAACCGTGCGTCGAAAGCGATTTCAGCGCGGCTGTGTCAGGAAGGTGAAGCACGGCAAACGCTGGGTATGGATTGGAAAGTTTTACGAGAACGGAATCGGGAGGACCAGGGTCCTCGGGCACTGTGCCGAGATGACCGAAGGAGCAGCGCTTGCCAAGTTGCAGGAGTATCTCCGCCCGGTCAACGAGACAGCCGGAATGCGTCAAGGCGCGCCCTCGAACTTCGAGGCGTACGTCAAAATCGTGTACCTGCCGCAACGGCGCAAGAAGTGGAAGGACTCGACAGATGCCACCACAACGCAAAGAATCGAGCTACACCTGATACCCGCCTTCGAGCGGTGCGAACTAAAGGACCTCACGCGAGACCGGCTCCAGACGTTCCTCGACAAGAAAGCTCAGGCTGGTCTGTCACGAAGCGTCGTCAGCCATCTCCGGTGGGACCTCAACGCCATATTCAAGATGGCTTCAGAAGATGCGCTCGTGCAAGGCAACCCGGCTGGCTCGCTAGTAGTTCCGCGGTCTGCCAAGACAGCAGAGAAGCACACGCTTACGAAAGAAGAGGTGCTGACTGCCCTCTCCGTTCTCGATGTGCGCGAGCGGATCATCTTCTTACTAGCAGTTCTCGCGGGGCTTCGGCCAGGGGAGATCTTTGCTCTCCGTTGGAGCAAAGTGAAACCTGAAATGGTCGTAGTCGCCGAGAGGGTATACCGCGGCCTTCGTGACGATCCCAAATCGGAGCGAGGCAAGCGCAAAGCGGCTTTGCCCCCGGACCTCACAAAGGACATGGAAAGCTGGCGGGAGATCTCGATTGACGATTCCCCCGATGCCCTGGTGTTCCCATCCGAGAAGGGCACGTACATGTCCAGAGACAACTTCCTTCGACGAAACCTGCAGAGCAAGCTCGAAAAAGTAGGGCTTGGCTGGATCAACTTCCAGGTGCTGCGCAGAACTCAAGCAAGCCTCAGCCATGAGGAGGGAATCGATCCGAAGGTGTCTGCGGACCAGCGGGGCCACGCGATCGGAGTCGCGATCGACACATATACGACCACCGATCTTCTGAGCCGAAAACGCGCCGTAGCCCAACTGGAAGCAGCGTTGCGCCGAGCCCGCGAGGAATCGATGAAATCCGACGGGCCTTAAGGCTGAACCTGGTTTTCAAGGTAAACAAGGTAAAGGAGAGGAGGGCGATTCGAGGTAAGCCGTTGATTTGTTGGAGCGGGAGATGGGACTCGAACCCACGACGTCCAGCTTGGGAAGCTGGCA
>FRDC01003550.1_pt1 | contig 19048 bp, 15 predicted proteins | sample 1106171 | NCBI WGS metagenome assembly FRDC01 (sample SAMEA3930566, study PRJEB13176) | freshwater metagenome | biome: Drinking water system; feature: drinking water; material: water | place: Singapore | collected 2014-12-20 | reverse complement strand
CTGCGAAGCACGATGTGGAACTGGCCGACTTTGGGCTCGGAGAAAGTTCTCACGAAGACGGCGTCGACCTTGCGGACGGTTTCGTCGGTTTCGCCCAATTCTCCCACGGGACCCGGAGGAGGAATTTTCGCCTTTTCTTTGGCTGAGCTCGGCCCCGCTAGTGCGATCGTCATCAAGATCCCGAAAGCGAATGTCTTCATCATATAACCCCTTACCTTCCCTGAATTCCGACTCTCGATCAATTGCCCGTTCTTCCGCCATCGGCGTTGCAGTCCGGAGGCAATTGCAGGTGAATGTGATCCGCGTGGTCGCCGTTCACGGGTGGCGGCTCGTGCCCGGGCGCCCCGATCGAAGGCGGAGTACAAGAGGGCATCGAAGCCGCCCAGCAGCGCCTGAACGAGTCATAGAAGGTTCGGTTGTTGCCGCTATTGGCGCCGGGCACTTTCGCCTGCATTTCCTGACCACTGGGTTTCAAAGTGAAGCTGCTAATGTCGCAAGCCAGGCCGCGGGAATGGTTGCTCGGCTTACCCGCTTGCGATTGGCCTCCGACGTTGATGTTGCGGTCGGCGAAGCAGCCAGAGCCGTTCACGTTGACCGCTTGCACGCCCGAGATGCCCGCCTGGTCGGCCGCGCGCTGGACGCACGAGAGCAAATACTTGTCGATGTGCTCGGCGAACTTCTTTGAGACGTCGGTGTTCGAGCAACGGCCGCCGCCCTTACCGAAGGTGACCTTGCCGCCACAGAGAATCGAGACCATGTCGACGGGCCCGCCATGGTTCGAATTGACGGTGCCCTTGGACGCGGTACGAATCGTGTCTCTGAGAGCGTCGGGCCTCGTGGCATCGGCGGCCGAAGGGCCCGATCCCGTACGAACCTCGCTGTTATTGGCTGAAGCGGCTCCCGAGGCCAGCAGCGCGGCTGCGAGGAGACAAGCGGTTCCCATCGACTTCATATCAGCCCTCTTCCTTGTTTCGATTCCCGATTTCCCGACCGAGCTTTCATTGAGTCAGCAATCTCAGATCCAAAAATCGCTATCCTTCCATTGAACGAGAATGCCGCGGTTTCAACAAGTTCCGCTTTCGTCTCACGCTGAGACAGCATTCGATCTGGACAAATGTCTCGTCAGTTCGCTGTACCTACCAAACTTTGAACACCCCTCGAGAGCGATAGGCATTCGCGGGCTTTCTCCCTAAAGCCCGCGCACCTTTGCCCCTGAATCGCGGGATTGTGAAGGACACTTCAATTGCGCCTCACGCGGAAGGCTGCTGAAGTTTTCCTGGCTTCGCCAGGTCATGAGCGAAGCCGAGGAGGCCCGAGATGACCAAAGCAATCATCGTATCCGCGCTCTGTTTCTTCGCCAGCACCGCGTCCGCGCAAAGCAAGAAGACGTTCGCCGAAGCGGAAAAAATGCTCGGCACCGTCCCGCTCATGCTGAAGCTCGTGCCCGAAAGCGCCGTCGAAGGCGCGTGGGCCGAGCTTCGGGACGTTCAGCTCAGCAACAAAACGGCGCTTCCTCCGAAATACAAGGAGCTGATCGGGCTCGCGGTGGCGGCGCAGATTCCTTGTCACTACTGCGCGTACTTTCACCGGCGGGCCGCGATCGAAGTCGCCCAAGCGAAAGAGACCGAGCTGAAGGAAGCGGTCGCGGTCGCGGCCAACACCCGCCACTGGGGCACGTTCATCACCGGCTTGGGCGTCAGCGACGCGAGCTTTCAGAAGGATGTGGACCGCATCGCTCGCGGCCTCAAAGTTCCGGCGAAAAGAGTCGCCTCGGCGGAGCTCGCCGACCAGTCCACGACCGGCGACATGACGGGCGAAGCTTCCACCTCGGGCACGACCAGCGGCGGAACGTCGTCGATCGACGCGGGCACGGCGACGATAGCGACCTCGCCGGACGAGGTTTATGCCGACATCCGCAAGACATGGGGCTTCGTGCCCTCGTTCATGCGCCAGTTCCCGCGCAACGGGGTCGCGGGCGCGTGGCAGGCCGCCAAGGGCCTGGAGCTCTCGGATAAGACCGAGCTCCCGATGAAATACAAATCGCTGATCGGCCTCGCGGTTTCGTCGCAAGCCTCCTGCAAACAATGCGTGATCTTCACTAAGGCGATGGCGAAAAAAGCCGGCGCGAGCGACATCGAGATCAACGAAGCGATCGCGATGGCTTCACTGACGCGTTTCTGGAGCACGATCTTGAACGGCAATGAAGTGGAAAACGCGGCATTCCGGTCGAACACCGATCAGATCATCTCTCACGTGAAATCGGCGATCTCGACGACGCACAATCGCGGTCCCGTGAGCGACGAGCTCAACGGCTCAACCAGCGGCACAACTACGGAGTAACGAATTTAGGACGAGGGTGGAGAAGGGGTCAGATGCGAGGCGCGACCGAGGTGAGCGCGGAGGCGTGGCCCGCCCACGCCGCACAAGCGAGCCGACCGAGCAACGAAGTCAGATGATCCCTTATCCGCCCTCGTCGCCGTCTTTGCCGATGGCTTCGACAGGGCATCCTTCCATGGCTTCGCGGCACTGGTCCTCTTCTTGGGGGNNGGGATGCGGGCTGTTTGCTGAGGAACGCGTGGCCGTCTTCTTCATGCATCTTGAAGTTGTCGGGCGCGGCGATGCAACAGGCATCGCACGCGATGCACGTGCGATCCACGAAGAATTTGCCTTTGGCGTTTTCGGGCCACTTATCGTTCTTGTCAGCCATTAGGCTCTAGCCTCTCATGCTGCTCGCAGGGCGGGAAGAGACTTTTCAATCAGCGCCCAAGCGCCGAAGAAAACTCCCGTAAAGACCAGGTCGCCGACCAACGCGTTCTGGAAGAAAGGCAAAGCCGCCGCGTAACAAGTCATCAAACCCCCGAAAGTGAGAGGATACATCCCCTTCACCTGCAGCGCCCAAACGGCGAAGTTCGTCAGCAGGAAGAACAACACCGAGCCGGTCACCGCCGTCAGTCCCAATCGGCCGATCGAGCGCGTGTGACCGCGCAGCCAGAAGCCCAGGCACGCGACGACCACGAACGAGGCGTAAACCGCCGCCATCGTTTCATGGAAGCCGATGATCAGATCGCTCAAGAACAAAACAAGGAGCGGAACCAGAACTGCCGCCAGACGGCGCGAAAAAGTCGCGCCCGCGAAAAGCGCGAGACCCGCGAGCGGGGAGAAGTTCGGCGGATGCGGAACCAGGCGAAGCAAAACGCCGACCGCGACGATCGTAACGAGTCCCCAAAACCGGGGGTTCTTGAAGAAAGGGGCGCCGCTTTCCGACGTAACTTCAGCAGTCATCGAGGGTCTCCTTTGGCGTTAAAACCCCACCAAATATCACGTCGCATCCCGGCATTCAAATGCTAGGTAACGAAAGATCGGGCCCTTCCTCCAAACTAGGCAGCTTCGGGCTCGCGCGGTCCAATTGCTCCAGGCAGACCTTGAGCGCGCGCTCGAGCTGGGGATCCCGGCCCGCTACGTAATCGGCGGGCGGGAAATCGACTTCGATATCGGGGTCGGCGCCGTAGTTTTCGACCTTCCAACCCACGTCGGCGAACCAGAAAGAATACTCCGGCTGCGTCGTGTAGCCGCCGTCGATCAAGGAGTGCGACGGGCTGATGCCGATCACGCCGCCCCAGGTGCGCTTGCCGATCAGAGGCCCCAGCTTCAGCAGCTTGAAAGAGTGCGAGAAGATATCCCCGTCGGAGCCGGCGTACTCGTTGGTCAGTGCGACCATCGCGCCCGCAGGCGACTCTTCGGGAAAGGGATAGAGCCCGAACCACCGCGACTTCGAGTAGCCGATGCGCCTGCGCGCGAGCTTTTCGAGCAAAAGCTGCGAGACGTGGCCGCCGCCATTGAACCGCACGTCGATCACGAGGCCTTCACGGTCGAGCTCGGTCAAAAACGCGCGGTGAAACTCCGCGTAGCCGTGAGGGCCCATGTTCGGGATGTGCACGTAACCGATTCTGTTGCGGCCCTGCGAGTGAACGAAAGCGCGATTGCGTTCGACCCATTCGCGGTAACGGAGCTTTTGTTCCGAGCGAAGCGTGCGCACCGAAAGAGTCTGCGGCTTGCTCCAGCCGTGGCGGCGGAAGGTCAGCGAGACGTCTTTGCCGGCACGATGCACGAGGCATTGCTGCGGCTGGATCTCGCGCCCGAGCGGCTGACCGTCGATGGCGATGAGATAGTCGCCGCCCTTCAGGCCCACGCCCGCGCGCGCCAAGGGCGACGACGCCGATTCGTCCCAAACGTCGCCTTTCATCACGCGCTTCAAGACGAAAGCGTCCTCGGACTCGTCGTAGTCCCACTCGGCGCCGAGGAAGCCCATGCCGAAATGCGGGTTCGGGCGGTAGTCGCCGCCGATTTCGTAAGCGTGGGAAGTCCCGAGCTCTCCTTGCATCTCCCAGATCACGTCGGAGACTTCGCTGCGCGAGCCGACCCGCTCCAGAAGCGGATGGTAGCGCGCGAAGACCCTGGTCCAGTCGACCTTCGACATGTCTTCCGTCCAGAAGTGGTCGCGCTGAAGGCGCCAGGCCTCGCGATACATCTGCCGCCACTCATCGCGCGGAAGCACGGGGATCTGCACGCGATCGAGATCGAGCCAGCCGCCGCGGCGGTAGTCGTCAGCGTCCCTGCCGGGCGGCTTCTCGCCGGCCTTGAGCACGCGAAGCGAATTGCCGGCGCGATAGACGAGGTACTTGCCGTCCTGCGAGAGCCGGAAGCCGGTGATGTTGTTCACGATCGTTTCCGTGCGCTGGGTTTCGGGATCGAACATCTCGAGCGAGGCGTCCGCGACGGGCTCGCTCGAATAGAAATCGCGCTGCAAGCTGCCTTTGATCGGCAGACGCGTGAAGAAGACCTTGTCCTTTGTCGCCGCGATCTGGCCGTAGCGGCCGTCAGGCAACGGAAACGCGACGATCCGGTCCGCGATGCCGTCGAAGTCGATCTCGACGCGCGGGACTTTTTCTGACTTTCCCTCGGCGGCGGCGCTCTCGGACTTTTCCTCCGCCCGGTCTTTCCTGTCGCGGTCCCGCGAGCGACCCGGGTGATCGGCGCTGAAGGGAGAGAGAACGTCCTTTCTCAGCGTCAAGAGATACGGACGGCAGCCGCGCGGGAAACCCAAGTCGAACTGAAGATTGTCGTAAACGGGATCGAACTCCCGATACGATAGGAAGTAGAGATACTCGCCCGAAGGATCGAAGAACGGGCGGGTGTCTCGCAGCACGGGGCGCGTGACGGTCGTGATCTCGCCCGTCGCGATCTCGCAGATGCGGATCGCCGACGAGCGATGGCTCTCGGAGCAGCTGTAGGCGACGTAGCGGCCGTCAGGGGACCAGTTGAAGCCGTATAAAGGCGCGTAGTGGCTGCGATCGAGCACGCGGGATTTTTTTTCCACGAGATCGATCCAGATGAGCTCGTTGCGGTGGTTGACCACAAGCGCTTCGTCGGAAGCCGGAGAGATCTTCATTTCGGTGCAGCGGCCGAGATCGAGACCGTCGAGGCGCTCGACGAGCGCGCGATTCTGCGAGTCATGGATCTCGAGGGACTCCTCGCCTCCCGAATCGCTCACGAGAACGATGCGCTTGCCGTCGTTCATGAAGCGGCCGAGTCGGTAACGAGTCGCGGGCTCGCCCCCGTGCATGAAAACGGGGCCTTTCCATAGATCGAAGCTGAACGTCTTCCCGCGAGCCGCGATCACCGCGCGATCGCCGTTGGGATGAAGCTCGCAGTCCTCGAGGAAGCGCGACGCCGAGACGAAACGGCGATTGATCTGCGTGCGCGGGCTTCGGTAGGCGATCGGGATTCTCCGCGCTTCGCCGCCCTTTTCTAGATCGAGCAGGAACAGATCGCCTCCCGCGTGAAAGACGGCGCGCTGGCCATCGACGCAGAGGCCGCGCGCGTAATATTCGCGGCAGTCGGAGTGGCGGCGCAGATCGGTCGCGCCTTCGGACGCGGAGATCGAGTAGACGTTGCCCATGCCTTCGTGATCGGAGATGAAGACGATGCGATCGCCCGCCCAATATGGGCGCGCGGAGTTCTTCGGCTTTTTGAAAAGCTTCGCGAACTTTCCCTTGCCGCCGCGATCGATCCACAGCTCGCCGGCCAAGCCCCCGCGATAGCGTTTCCAGTACGCGAGATCGGTCCCGCCGTGGCGGGCNNGGGCGACGACCTTGCGGCCGCGGCCGTCAATGTCCAGGTGGGTCGCGGGCCCGCACGGCACGCGCCGCATTTCTAGGCGATCGACCGTCATGGAGTAGACGTCCGTTAGCCGCGCGAAGGCATGTTGGTGATTGCTGGCGAAAAGGATTTCACCGTCGCGCGTCCAGCCGACGACGCGCGTTTCACAGCCGAGAAAGGTCATGCGCTTCGGCTCGCCGCCTTCGGCGGGCATCAAGTAGACTTCCGAGTGGCCTTCTTCCGTGCTGGTGAACGCGAGCCAACGGCCGTCGTGCGACAGAGCGGGAGAAGTCACCTTGCCGAGACCGGACGTCAGGCGCCGGGCGATGCCGCCGTCGACGTCGACGGTCCACAAGTCGTCTTCGGAGACAAACACCACCTGATCGCCCGCCAAGGTGGGATACCGATAATAACCGCGCTCTTCTTCCGGGGCCGAGACATCCTTGCTCATCCGCCGCCTTTCCTCGCGCTTCAGACTATCGCGGTTGCCGGCGCTTGAGAAGGCGGAGCCAAATCCCTGTGGCGGATGACGACGAGCTCATCGGGTTTCTCCAGCGCGGCATCGGGCTCGAGGCGCACGCGATGACCGCCGACGGCGCGGATTTCCTGAAGGCCGTCGACATGCATGCGCTTGAGCTTGGCTTCGGGACGCTGCTTGGCGAGGCGGCGCGCCTCTTCGGGACTTTCCGCCGCGACGAAGAAATTCACGTGAGATTCATAGAGACCGTCGCCGACCTCGAGATCGTAGAAACCGCAATGGACGAGGAAGAGTTTCATTTTCGCTCCTTGGGGTGAGTGCCGCGAAGAATGCCTTGCGGAGAGCCAGAAATAAAATATATATATTTCATGATTTTCATAACTATGTGGAATGCATGCCGGCGCCCGAGCTGAACCACCTGAAGTACTTCTTCCACGTCGTTCGCGAAGGGGGCTTCACGCGTGCCGCCGCCAAGCTCGGCGTCGCCCAGCCTGCGGTCAGCAAGATGCTGCGCACGCTCGAAGAGCAGTTGAGCGTACAGCTGCTGGAGCGAGGCACCCGCTCGCTCCGGCTCACCGCCGCCGGTCGTTCCGTCTACGTCCACTGCGAGCGCATCTTCGACGAGCTTGAGAAGCTGACGGCCGCCGTCGACGAGGACGCGCGGGTCTGCCGGGGGCCGCTCGACATCGGCGCCGCCGAGCCCGTGGCGAGTTACATGCTCCCTCCGGTGCTCGCGCGCTTCAAAGCCCGCCATCCGCTGGTCGTGCCCGCGGTGTTGACGGCGCCCGCGCGCGATTTGTTCGCGCCGCTCGCCGACGGACGCCTGGAGTTCGGCTTGTTCTTTCACGTCCCCGAGCTTCCGGCGGGCCTGGAGGCGAAGCGGATCGCGCGCATCCCCTTCAAGCTCGTCATCGCCAAAGCCAAAGCGCGCGACGCCAAGACGCGCGCGTCGTTCATCGGCTCGCGTGAGATCGACGACACGGCCGTGCGCCGCTTTCCCACGCTCGAAAAAATGCGCCGCGAGTGGCCCGAGGCCGCGATCGAGATCTCGTCGAACAACCTCACCGCCCACAAGGAGCTCGTGCTCCGGGGCGCGGGCGTTTCGATCCTGCCGCTATTCATGGTGGAGAAAGAGCTTCGCTCAGGCGAGCTCTCGTGCCTGCTGGCTGACGAGGATTTCGAATTCGATTTGAAGCTCGTCGCGAGAAAGAACGGCGTACCCGACAAAGCGGCCCGCCTGTTTCTGGAGGACTTCATGAGCTCGCTCGGACGGAGACCCTAGCAGGCGCGAAGCGCGGCCGGCTATTCGTGGGCGCTTTCGCGCACCTTGAGCTGGAGAACGTGAACTTGATTCGCCTTACCGCCGGCGATCGTCGCTTTCATGTCGTTCCCCCTTTAAAGATCGTAGGAAAGCCCGAGATTCAGAAGAAAACCCTGGTTGCGCGCGCCGGAAACGACTTCCTGCAGCCCGTAGAACGCGCTCACGTCGACGATAAAAGCGAGATTCTCGTTCATCGGAGTCGTTCCGCCGAAACCTACGACCGCCATCACGTCGTTGGTCGCGAGATTCACCTTCTGGACGCCGCCCGTAGGCAGCGTGACGAGCTCGTTCTGCTGGTTCACGAGGATCGCGGTGATCGCGCCGCCTTTCACGAAGAACGTCGAAAGCGGCTTTTCGATGTAGTTGTACTTCGCCCAAACCGGAATGCCGACGTACTCGCCGTTCAGAAGGACCGTATGCTTGGCGTCCTGCTGGTCCTGCTGAATCCCGGCGAGCGAAGGCATTCTCATGTACATCGCACCCGACTCGATCGTGAAAGCACCCTGGCCAAGCCCCGCGATCAGGCCGCCGACGAAGACGTTCTTATCGGTCTTCGTGCCGTTGTCTTGCGTGTCTTTCTGCTCGGCCATCATGCCGGGACCCACTAGGGGCCCGACGCGAAACATCCCGGGGAAGCGGTGCCGGCTCGAGGATTTCGTCGCTAGTTTCTGGGAGCTCGTCTGCGCCTCCGAATGGGAAGGCAGGATCAAGAAGCCCATCATCAGCAGGGTGCCCAGGAGCAGTTTCATCGTCGGCCTCCATTCAGTCGCTTATTAGGTCGAAATCGTGCACCTGACGTAATTTGTTAGTCAGTCATCCAGGCTCGATTCGGTCGAACCCCGTCCTAAGCCCCTCACGGGAGCCGCGGCGGGATCCGAATCATTGGAATTGCAGCCTGAGTGCCATGAGCGGCCAGGGAATAGCTCAATCTGATTTTTGAATTAACGAGCGAGCCATTCGAGAAACTTCGCTCTCGATCCCTGAAGGTCGCGCGAAAGCGCGTCGATGTGCCCGCCGCCCTCGATGCGCCAAAACGTCTTCGGCTCTGCGGCGAGCTCGAAGACTTTCTCTCCGAGCGAGAAGTCCACGGATCTGTCGTTGGTTCCGTGAATCACGAGAAACGGCCGCGGCGCGAGCGTCGGAATGGCGTCCGCGGGGCCATACCTGTCGCTCATGACGACGAAAGCGAGCGGCTGAAACAGCCACGTGAGCCAGTGCTTCGAAAGCGCCTTGCGCGCGACGCTGCGATAGGAGTGAAAGGTCGAATCGACCGCGATCTTCTTGAAGTCGACTTCGTCCTTGAGATCGCCCGCGACTCTCAGCGCGACGGCACCCCCGAGACTCTGCCCGAAAATGATGATCGGTACGCCCTCGGGCTTGTTGGCCGCGAGCCATCTCAGCGCCGCGCGACCGTCCTCGACGGTTCCTTTCGGCGAAGGCTCGCCGCCCGAGCGGCCGTAGCCGCGATAATCGAAGATGAAAAAGTCGTAGCCCTTCTCGAGAATCCAATAGAGAGCGGTGAAGTGGCTGGAAACATTCTCGGCGTTGCCGTGGAAAAACAAAAGCACGCCCTTGGGTGGCTTGCCCTCAAGCGACTTCTCGCTCGCGCGGAAATACCAGCCCGTCAAGTGCGTGCCGTCCTCGGACATGAAGCCCACGTCGCGCGGGTGGTTCGGAAGCTTCGCGGGATCGAAGAACAGGTTGCGGGACGGATAATAGAGCAGCGAACTGCACCCGCTCAGCGCGAGCGCGAAAGCCACGAATAGAAATGGCCAACGGCGCATTGAAAACATCAGTGCGAGCCTACAAGCGCCGGGAGGCTCCGCGCAAACCCAAAACGCGCGTGCACGCCGCGAAGGCGATAGCGACTGTTACGAAAAAAATCACCGCGAGCGACCCGTAGATGGCCGGAACCGAAATCCCGCGCGCGATCTCGAAGACCTGGGTCGTGAGCACCCAAGCGATGCCCCATGCCGCGAGCGCTCCCACGCCCCAAGCGATGAGCGCAGTGACCGCGTACTCCCCGACGATGAGCGAGCGAATCAAAGAGGCATCGGCGCCGAGCAGCTTTTCGACGTCGACTTCGCGATCCCGCAGGCGCAGGTTGTGCGCGATGACGCCGACTAGGATCAGAAAGCTCATCGCGACCGCGACGGCCCCGGCCGCGCGCACAGGCCCGATCACCGAGCGCGCGATCTCAAGTACCCGGGTGATCGTGCGGCCGATGTCGATCACCGAGAGATCCGGAAACCGCCGCACGAGCGCGGCCTGCGTCTTCGCTTTCTCGTCCTCACCTCCGCCCATGGCGAGGTTCGCGATGTACGTCTTCGGCGCGTCGTCGAGCACGCCGGGCTGGAACATCATGAAGAAGTTCGGATTGAACGACGTCCACCGCACGCGCCGGAAGCTGGTGACCTTTCCTTCCACCGGTACGCCTTGGACATCGAACTCGATCACGTCGCCGATCTTGAAACCGCCCCGCTCGGCGAAGCGGAACTCCATGGAGAGCTCGGGAAGCTTGCCGGAGGCAGGATCGAAACGGCCCGGCAACTCATGGCCCGCGATGATCGATTCGGAGGGAATGCGCTGGTCGCGATACGACATGCGCACCGGGAATTTCTGGAACTGCTCGATCGCGATCGGCCGCCCGTTCACCTTCATCAGCCGCGCGAGAACGAAGGGCGAAAGAAACCGCAGCTCCGCGCCCCGCTCTCTCGTGAAGCTCTGCAGATCTTCGACTTGGCTTTCGGGAATGTTGAAGAGAAACAGCGCCGGCACGTCCCGCCCTTGAAGCGGCCTGATTTCCTCGACGACCGAGGCCAGCAGATGCGGCACGAGGTTCAGCGCGAGCGAAACCAGAACGAGCGTCAGGAAACAAAGTCGCACGCCAAAACGGCTTCGCGCGAGCGACGTCGCCACGAGCCTTAAGGCACCCGGTCGTCGCTTGGTCGCCGCATGCAGAAAGCCGAACAAAACGCGGCCCAGGACGAGCCCCACGACGCCTGCGACCAACATTCCGCCGGTGATTCTGAGCGCGCTTCCGAGCGAGCCGATTAGCCGGATCGAGAGCGCGACGAAAATCAGCGCGAGCGGGCCGTAGCTGAGAAGGAGCGCCCGCCAGCCGAGCCGCGCGATTCCCATCGCGCTTTCGCCGAGCAACGATTGCAACGGCGCCGTCGCCAGCCGCGCCCAGAAGGGCGACACGAACGCGAGCGCGGAAACGACGGCGACGCCGAGAAGCGTGAGCCAGTTCGCGAGACCGATCGACAGCCGAAAGCCCTCGGGCAGCTTCAGCGCTTCGGCGAGAACCGCCGGCGCGAGCCATGCCACGCCCGCGATCATCGCGCTCGCGACGAGAAACGCCGCGAGTGTCAGCGCCAGCGTCTCGACGGCGTAGAGGCAGCCTGCGAAAGCGCGGCTCGCCCCGTTCACCAGCAGAACGGCCGCCGCCTTCAATCGATCCTGTAAAAACACCTGCAGGATGTAGAAGGCGCTCATCCACGACAAAACGAAAAGGATCAGCGTGACGGCGTTCAAGTAGAGCGAAAAAAACGAAAAGAACCGCTCGAAGCCCTGGATCGAATCGTCGGGCGTCCGCAGGAAAATATCGGGATCCGCGAGCGCTGTCTTCACCCGCGCCGCCGCGGTTTCCGCCGGCAGATTCGGCGGCAGCTCGAAGTACATGCGATGGAAAACCTGCGAGCCGAACTGGATGAGCCCGGTTTCCTCGACGTGACGACGGCCGATGAAGATTCTCGGCGCTAGCGCCGCCGACCGCGCCGCACCCGGAAACTGCTCGAGCGAGCCCGCGATCTTGAACTCCGATTTGCCGAGGCCGAGGGAGTCGCCGACTTTCAAATCGAGTTGCGCCAAGACTTCCGGCACGACCCAAGCCAGACGCTCGCGCTCGAGGTCCGCCGCGTTCGAAGCTTTAAGGCCGTCTTGGAACTCGAACTCTCCGAAGATAGGAGAGGCCGCCTCGACGGCCTTCACTTCGACGAGCACGGCCGCTTCGCCCCGGCCCTTCGCCATCGTCATGAAATCGGATTCGATCACCGACTTGCGCGGCGACAGGACTTCCTTCAGGCGCGCGGTTTCTTCTTCCTTGAAAGGCCTCAGCGCGCTGACCGCGAGATCCGCGGAAAGAATCAAGCGCGAGCGCTCCTTGAGATAGACCGAGACGGAATGCCCGATCATCGAGGAAAACAGCGGCCCCAAGAAACCGAGAATCAAAAGGCCCATAACGGCCCTGAGGTGCGCGCTCGAGTGACGAAGCTCGCGGACGGCCATCGAGATCAGGAGGACCGGGCCCCTAGCTCTCATGTCTCGACGGGCCTCTCGGTGCTCAAGCGGCCGGCATCCATGTAGTAGATGCGCGAGCAGCGCTCGGCGACTTTCGGATCGTGCGTCGCCATCACGAGAGCGAACTTCTCGCTCGCGGCGAGACGGAAGATCAAGTCGATCACGTCGCGCCCCGTTTTCACGTCGAGGCTCCCGGTGGGCTCATCAGCCAACAAGAGCTTCGGCTCCATGACCAGCACGCGCGCGATCGCGACACGTTGGCACTCGCCGCGGCTCAGCTGATCGGGAAAGTGATGGCCGCGATGACCGAGACCTACTTTCTCGACCATGGCCGCCGCCCGCGCGTCCCCGTCGGCAGCACCGCTCAGATCGAGCGGCAGCCGCGCGTTTTCGAACGCCGTGAGGTGATCGAGAAGATGAAACTGCTGAAAAATGATGCCGATCTTGTGCGCGCGAAACGCATTGAGCTCGCGGCTGCCGAGCGCCGCGAGATTTTTATCCAGAATCTCGATACGTCCCTCGTCGGGCGCGTCGAGCCCCGCGAGCAGAGTGATGAACGTCGACTTGCCGCAGCCCGACCGGCCCATGATCGCGACCGTCTGCGGCTCGTTGATTTCGAGATCGACGCCGCGGAGGATCTCGAGCTTGTCGGTCCCTTGGAGATAGCGCTTCTGAACGCCCGCCGCCCGCAAGATCATTTCGCGAGCGCCTTTTCGATGACCGGCGCGAGGTGTTTCGCGATGAGCTCATGGCCTTTCGCGTTTGGATGCTTGCCGTCGGGCTGGTTCAGTTCTTTTTTCGTCGCGACGTCCTCGAGAAGGAACGGAAAGAGCTCCACGCCCTTTTCCTTGGCCAGCTCTTTGTAGAGCGCTTCGAACTTGGCCGTATATTCAGGACCGAAGTTCGAGAAGACTTGCATCCCGCAAAGGATGACCTTGAGGTTGTTTTTCTTTGCGAGATCGATCGCGGCGGCGAGATTCTTTTTGATCTGCGGCGTCGGAGTTCCCTTCAACGCGTCGTTCGCTCCCAGTGCGAGGACCAGCACGGTCGGTTTGAGTTTCAAGAACCAACGCACGCGGGCGTCGGCTTCGGCGGAGACGCTGCCACTGATTCCACCGTTGACGATCTTGGCATCGATCCCCTTCGCCTTGAGCAGCAGACCCACCTGGTCCGGAAACGCTTGCTCCTTGCTGACGCCATAGCCGGCGGTGAGCGAATCACCCACGAACAAGACGAGCTTTTGCTCTTGCGTCACGGCCTGGACGGGGCTGAACGGCATGTGAAACAGAAAAAGTAGAACGAGAATCTGACCTAGCGAGCGCGGCATTCGACGTATCCTTGGCTCCGGGATTTCAAGCTTAGGTTCTAGGCGTGAGCCGAGTCAAAAGGCGAGTTCGAAGCATGCTCGCGCCAAGGCATATTTCTCTGGAAAATCCACTTCGTCCACGTATGATCGAGCTTGGAGGAAATTCGATGTCTGAAATCGCTTCGGCCGCTCCCGAAAAGCGTCGCCTTCTGTGGGTCAATATCCTGTTCATGACCATCACGCCGATCCTGTCGGCGATCCTCGTGCCGATGCACATCATGAATCACGGGTTCTCGTGGGGCCTCTTCGCTCTCCTCGCGATCGTCTACACGGTTAGCAACATGACGATCACTTGCGGCTACCACCGCTACTTCGCTCATCGCAGCTTTCAAGCGCATCCGCTCCTCGAGAAGCTCATCATCCTGGTCGGCGCGGGCGCGTTTCAAAGCTCGGTCCTCCAGTGGTGCACGGATCACCGCCGCCACCACCGCGAGGTCGACTCCGACGCCGATCCGTACACGATCAAAAAAGGCTTCTGGTGGGCGCATCTGTTCTGGATGTTCTACGAAGATCCGCACCCGGAAGCGAAGAACTACCCGAAGGATCTCACCAAGAACCCTTGGGTCATGTTTCAGCACGATTACTATGTTTGGGTCGCGAGCTTCATGGGCTTCGTCGTGCCGGGCCTCATCGCCTGGGGCCTCGGCATGGGCTTCTGGGGCGGCGTGATCTGGGGCGGGCTCTTCCGCATCGTGCTCACGCAACACTCGACGTTCCTGATCAACTCGGCCGCGCATACCTTCGGCCGTCAGCCCTACACCGACAAGCACAGCGCGCGCGACAGTTTCATCATGGCCGTGCTCACCTTCGGCGAGGGCTATCACAACTATCATCACTCATTCCAGGCCGACTACCGCAACGGCGTGCGTTGGTTCCAGTGGGATCCCTCGAAGTGGGCGATCCGTTCGCTGTCCTTCGTCGGTCTCGTGCAGAAGCTCAAGCGCGCTCAGCGCGAAGAGATCTTCAAAGCGCGCCTGGCGATGGAAGAAACGCTGATGCTGCGTAAAGGAGCGTCGGCGGAGCGCCTGGCTCAGCTGCGCCTGCAAATCCACGAAGCGCAGATGAAACTGCGCCACGTGCGCGAGACTTATCTCGCCACCAAGCGCGACCTGCAGAATCGCAGCGCCGAGTGGCGCCGCATGAAGCGCGCCGAGATCAAGCGGGCGAAGATCGAATTCAAAGCCGCGTATGAACAATGGCGGATGTTCCGCCGGACCGTGAAGCGCGGCGCGGCCGCGTAAGATCGCATGAACCGCGGCATCGTCTTTCTCGCAGCCGTCGTTCTCTCCCTTGGAACCCTCGCGTTCTTTCTCGTCGAGGGTCTCTACCGTCTCCAAGTCTCCCCGCAACTAGACTCCAGCCGCGCGGGCCAAGCCAAGCACGTGCAGCTTTATCTTGAAGACCTCAAGTTCGTCGCGCGCTTCGAGCCGGCGCGCGTCCCCGCGCGCGGCTCGAGCGACGCCGGCGCCGCGCTCAACGCGAAGCTCTACTGGGTGCCAGCTTCTCGCGACTTCAAGTTTGGGCTGGAAAAGCCGCTCGTTACCCTCGACGATCGCCAGACGATCCTGCGCCTCCGCGGCGAATGGATGCGCAAGCACGCGCGCGCCAAGCGCATCCGCGGCGACTTGAGTTTTTCACGGGACTCGACAAGTTCGACTATTGGGACTTCGAGGCCTCGGGCCCGATTCAGGAGCTGATCAAGACGAACCAGTTCGTGCCGCCCCCTCAGCTCCCTTTGCCCGACGTCGCCGATTTGATGACCGCGGTGAAGATCAGACTCATGCTCGGCGCTGCCGACAAGGACGCGCTCAACGCCCTTCGCGACGTAAGAAACTTAGCGCGCTTGATGTTCACGACGGAAAATCTCCAGCTCGTCATAGCGGGCATCGCGATGCTCGACGACGAGCGCTTCGCCTACCGGTACTTCGTCGACGAAATGGGGCTCGATCCCCTGGCGTGGACTCCCTACGACCGCAACGTCACCCGCCGCGCCCACCGTGCGATCGTCGCCACTCGCGGCTACGTGCGCCTGTGGACTCCGCCCGACATCATGAAACGGTTGTTCGAGGCGGGACCGGACGCTCCGATAGGTCTCTGCGCCGCTCTCAACGAGGCGCTGCCGCAGGAATACGCGCTGCGCTCGCATCTCGAGCCGCAATGGCCCTTCGAGCATGATCTCCGGCAGGAGTACCGCCGCCTCGACGAGCTCTACGAGCGCTCGAAGGCGAGCTGCCGGCTCACTTATCTCACACACCTGATTTCAACTGGAAACTTCAGGGTCGACATCCCGGGGCCGCTGCTGCTCAGCCGCCTCCCCTACGCCCGAAAGGTCTTCGGGCTTCGCTTGAGCCTGAACGGCTCCGACGGCTTCGAAGAATACGACGCCCTAACCGCCTTCGGCGGCCCCCGCGGCCTCTGAGAGGTACGGCCTTTCTTTCTGTAATCGACATTTATATAGATAAGGCGATTTCAGAAAGAAAGGCCGTACCGTTCCGGGGGGCGGATGGTTAGTCCGCTTCTTCGAGGGCGGTTTGGGTGAACTCGCGGTCTGAGAGGCCCGCGTTGAGTTTCAGGGCTGCGATCTTTAGTACCGTCGAGCGCTGTGTTTGCGCGTTGCGGACTTCGACGGTCTGGGCGCGCCATGCGTTGCCGTACTTCTTGTAGTCGCGGAAAACGATCGTCTTCAGCAGCTTGCCGGAGTTGTCGTAATACTCGCTCTTCTGAACCTGGTACGAGGAAACGTCGACCCAGGTGAGAATGCGGCTGTAGCTCGTGTCACCGCTCGTCTTCGCCTTGCTTTCGATCACGGTGACCGCGGCGCTCGGCGAGCGCTCCTCTTTGTAAATCTTGTTCTCGAAGCGCGCGTACGTGTTGGCGCTGAAGTCCTCAAGGCTGAACTCAGTGTCGAGGAAACGCTGGCTCTTGTTACCTGCGACCACGCGACGGGCCTTCTTCTGCGAGGGCATATAGATCCACTGGTCTTCCGAGCCGCCTTTGGAAACGCTTAAGAGCGCCACGCCGCTGACGTCGCTCGGCGACTTCAAGCGAACGAGCACCTGGTGCTTCGCGCCCGACTTGCGCTTGATCACGAGCTCGCGCTCTTTGGAGGCGCCGTTCGACTCCACCACCTTCATCTTGATGCGGGCGGCTTCGTCCTTCGCATCGAGGCGCTGCTCGACCGACTTCAGGATCTTGTTGGCGTCCTGGGCGGCGGCTCGAGCGGCGCCGGTCGGAAGAAGGGCCACAATCAACGCGGCGATGGCGGCGGCCGCGCGGGGCAGGAAGGATTTGTCTTCGAGCTCTATCGTCATGTCTTGCTCCATGATGTTGTCGGTTTCAGTTTCCAGAATCCACGGCCAGAGGCGGATCAGAGCCGGCATGAACGCCAGATCGGCCACCATCCCGAACACCAACGACATCAGCATGTAAGCGCCGAACGTCTTATTGATGTCGAACTGCGAGAGGAGGAACGTCGCGAAGCCCGCGAGCACGCACACCGAGGTGATCACGCAGGGATTGCCCTCGTGACGAAGCGCGGTTTCGATCTCGAACTTGATGCCCAGGCCGCTCTCTTTGAGGAGCGAGCGCAGGCGCTGCAGGAGATACACCGAGTTGATGAACGCGATGCCGAGCGCGATCGAGAACACGATCGCGACGCCGGGTTTGATCGGCGTCTTCATGATCGCGAGGATGCCGAGCAAGATCGCCGCGGGCACCAGGTTCGGGAGGATCGCCGCGAGCGTCCAACGCCACGAACGGAACACGCAATAAAGAAGGACCGTGATCGCCGCGAGAGCTTCCCAGAATCCCCCGAGCAGCGAAAGCGAGAGCGAGTTGTTGAGCTTGTGCACGGTCGTCGCCATGCCGGCGCTCGTGATCTTCGCCTTCGGAAAGACGATCTTCGCGTCGGAAACGATGGCCGCCATCACTTTCTCGAGCTTATCCGAGGGCTCGTCGCGCATGCGCAGCGAAACGCGCGTCGAGAGACCGTCGCTGGTCAGGAACTTTTTAAGCATGCCGTCTTCCGACATCGAGATGAGGAAGAGGCTCTCGGCGATCGTCTTGCGCTCGGCAGGCAACTGCGCCGTCGGATCGCCCATCGCCTGGCGGAGCAGATCCGGCAGACCCACGGCGCTGCCGACTTCCGGGCGCTCGCGAAGCGTGCGCATCAGGACGTCGAGCTCGCTCATGTTCATCGGATCGTTCCACGGCTCCGAGGTTTTCTCGTAGGCGATCACGAGCTCCATGGGAATCGTGCCGCCGAGCTTGCGATCGATATCCTCGGTCGCGCGGCGGGCCTCCTCGTTCTTCGGCAGATCATCGAAAAGGCGTGCCGACCAGTGCAGATTGCGGCCGATCAAAGCGAGCGCCACGCAGAAGACCGCGACGACGACCGTGATCTCGCGACGGAACTTGAAGATGTTGTCGACCCACGATGCTTCCTTAAAAACCCACACGCGCGAAACCGGCACGGGCAAAAGAAGCATCAACGGAAAAAGCACCAAAGAGGTCGCGAGCCAGGAGATCATCACCGACGCCGAAACCGCGGCGCCGAACTCTTTCACGACGGGAACATTGGTCAGCATGAGCGTCGCGAAGCCGCAGCAAGTGGTCAGGCTCGTCAGCAGGTTCGGCGTGAAGAGCGAGCGCATCGTGGCGAAGACCTGCGCCGCTTTCGGCGTCAGGCGCGAAGTCGGACGCTCTTCTTTCGCCGCGTCTTCGACGAATCGGAGCATCGAGTGGATGCAAAGAGAAAGAACGATCACGGAAACGAGGATCGGGATCGTCACCGCGAGCACGGTCATCGACAGACCCGCCCACGCCATGAACGCCATGATGAAGACATTGCTCATGAGGATCGCGAAGAACGGAACGAGCACGGTCCATTTAGTGGAGAAGACCAAAAGCAGGGTGAGGCATGAAGCAACGAGCGCCAAGCCCATGAAACGCACGAGCTCGGATTTCACCATCATCGAAAGACGCGTTTGGATCGCCGGCACGCCGCCCACCGAGACCTTCGCTTCGGGCAGCGTCTTCACCGTCACCTCGCGCACTTTCTCGACCACGCCGCGGATGCCTTCAACCGTGAGCTTCTCGTCGATACTCACGACAAGAAGCGTGCGGCGCATGTCTTCCGAAACCAACATGGGCGTCAGGAAGCGGTCTTTCTTCACGCGCTCGCGGCGAGTGGCGTCGCTGGTGATCTTAAGGAGGTTGCCGACGACGAGCTCGTCGCCCGCCTTGCTCGCGCCCTGAACGGTGCCGAGGTTGATCCCGCCCGTGACTCCTTCGATGGCTTTGAAAGCCTCGCCGACTTGGGCAAGACGCTCGAGGCGTCCCGTTTCGAGCCAGTCGCCTTTGGCGTCTTTGGCGAGATCGAGCGTCAACAGAACCGGCTGTGTTTGATCGAGGAAAAACTGTT